>Ga0070731_10003917_pt1 | contig 13123 bp, 11 predicted proteins | sample Coa_R1_2_FD_66448 | JGI IMG/M metagenome (GOLD analysis project Ga0070731, IMG submission 66448) | Surface soil microbial communities from Centralia Pennsylvania, which are recovering from an underground coalmine fire - Coalmine... | ecosystem: Environmental > Terrestrial > Soil > Unclassified ... | reverse complement strand
GCGACACCGCGCTGCGCAGTGGTGTGTTGTTTCACGGTCACGAATGCTTTTACCTCTTGACACAGTCGGGTTTCCCCATTACGGCAACGCAAACGCGATTGGTCGTCTCGTCTATCCGCTGGGCTTCCGCCAACCGGACCTGGCTGGAACCCCGTGATATCTACGAGTTCCTTCTCCAGGGAAGCAGCCGCTTCCGGCGCTTTGGCCTTGCCCGATAGCACCGCGTTGACCGTCTGGAAATAAGCGCGAGATACGCGAGCATACTTCTCGCCGGTCACAGTCGAAGGCCGAGCGAGTGTACTGCTCCGCTTACCGTCCGCCGGTTGCGCAAATCGCGCGTACGCTTTCAGGATCGGAGGAAGGTCCCACAATTGCGGCCAAGGCGGCGGTCCCGACTGGGCCCGCGCTGTCTCAAGCTGATGTTCCCTATCCACCAGGAATTTAACTAACCGGACGGCCTCGGCGCGGTGATTTGAATAGCGCGACACCGACAATCCGAATCCGCCGAGGACCCCCACCCGCCCACCTTCGCCTCCTGGCACGCTAGTGACGCCAAACCGCCCGCTCACCGGCGACTTAACCGGTTGGCTCAAGACGTACTCCGAGGTCCATCCTCGTATGAATGCCGCATTACCGGAAACATGGAACGCATTGGTTCCGTCCCATTCCTGGTAAGCGAGCGAGCTCGGCGGCGAAATCCGTCCCACCCAGTGCGCGGCGCGCTCCCACGCGCGAATCGCCTGGGGGTTGTTTACTGTAATCGTCCCGTTGGAAGCAACGATCTGTCCGCCGCCCTGGCTGTATTGCCATTCCAAGGCGTTGCAAGTCAATCCTTCGCTGGCCGTTCCCGGCCACACAAATCCCCAAAAATTCCCGTTTCCTTTCGCGCGCTCGCCTTCCTGAATTCGGGAGGCCATTTTCTCGAGCTCAGTCCAGGTTCTCGGCGGACTGGGGAACCCGTATTCCTTGAGCAAGTCGGTCCGGTAAGATAGAACACCGATGTTGGTATGATATGGCGTCGCGAGGAGTCTTCCGTCCACGGTAAAGTTCGCCAGGAGAGCTTCGTCGTCCGAAGCGGCCTCATCAGTGAAATCGGGTTTCAGGTCCTGAAGATGTTGCTGCAAAATCCTCGGCCAGATCACGTCAATCGCTAACACGTCGGGGCTTCCCGTTCCTTTTTGCAGTAGCTGGCTGATCAGGGCTAACTGTTCCGGGGAGCTCTCGGGCGCCGGAAGATGATTTACCCGTATCCCTGTTTCTTCGGTGAATTTTCGTAACGCGGCGTCGCTCGCCAACTTCCGGTCCGTTGTATCATGCGACCATTCCGGATCAAGGAAGCTCACCGTAACCGGCTCGGGCAAGGACTGCCTTGAACAACCCAGTTGAAGAGAGACGAATAAAAGGCCTAAGAGAGCGGCAGCTTTCACTGAACTCGACCTTCCCGCGATGCACTCACGTGACAGCACACGACCGCACGGGTTCCATGAGCTTAATCGCTCGATTATACACGCTGAGACGCACTGATCCGTCGCGCACCCGGGATCCGGCAGTGGCTTGACCACGTCCGATCAATGCTATATCGTAAACGACGCAAAAGTGAGTACGGAACATGAAGATAATGAAAAAACACGTCCTTGTATTTCTCTTGATGTTCCTTGCCGCGACTTGCATGTCCGGCGCCGATAACAACATTCTCACGCGCGCGGAGAAGGCCCATGGATGGATCCTTCTATTCGATGGCAAAACTCTCAATGGATGGCACTCTTCGGTTCCGGCTCCTCCGCAGGGAAGGGGACGGGGCCAGGATGGCGGTGGCCGGTCCGGTCCGGGCGCCGCACAGGCCGGGGCTGCCCCAGCGGTCGGTTCTGCTCCCAGTCCCTGCGTATCCGAACGAGCCAAAACCCAACCCGCGGGCGCCTCTCACTGGGAAGTCGTGGACGGCCTGCTAACGGCTTGTGGAGATCCAGCCGGCTATCTAACGTCGGATGAAAGCTACAAGAACTTCATGCTTTCTATCGAGTTCAAGTGCGGGGAGGACACGAATAGCGGAGTGTTCATTCGTTCCCCGCAAGAAAGCGGCGGTTATGAAGTGCAGATCTGGAAAGACCAACCGGCCGGTTACAATACCGGCGCCATCGTGGGGACCGCAAAAACCTCCAGAGAGTATAAATTCAAAGCAAATGAGTGGAACGCTTATAACATTACTGCGAATGGGGACCATCTGGTGGTCTTGCTGAATGGCGAGACCACGCTCGACGTTCACGATGCAAAGTTTGCTTCCGGGAATCTTCGACTTCAATATCAGAAGTTCCCGATAACATTCCGGAACATCAAGATCCGTCCGCTGCCATGATCCATCAACCCGAAAAAATGTTCTCGTGATGCGGCTGTTTCTTCCGGAAGCCAAATATCCTCATGACGAGGACCAGATATCTTTTCACCAGCGCTTAAAGGCCCGCATCGATGCACTGCCCGGCGTGGAAGTCTCGACCATTGCTGTCACAGGAAATCGGAGTCCGTATGGCATTAGGAGCCAGCGGCACGAACATACTCCGACTGATTTTTGCGCAGGGCAGGGTTCAATCGGGCGTGGGGCTGGCGATCGGCCTGGCCGGGGCATTTGGCCTCACACGCGTGCTGAAGGCCGTGCTGTCAAACGTGTTGCCGTTTCGCTGCTGCTGTCAGGGGCGGCCGCCCTCGGGTGCTTGCTTCCCGCGCGCCGCGCGACGCGAGTCGGCCCCGTGGTAGCGCTCCGCAACGAGTAGTCCGCCGTCACCTTTGGCAGGTGCGGCGAACGTCATTTCTTCAGTCCGAAGGCGTAGATTTTCCCGTCCCAGGTACAGATGTAAACCTGTCCGCCGGACACCACCGGCTCGTTGAAATGAGTGAAACTCGTGATCAACTTGCCGCTCGAATACAATTCTTTTCCGGTTTCCGCGTCCAGCGCATAGAGCGCCGCGTTCGGATTGACTCCTGCCGGCGCTTGTATTACTCCGCGCGACTCGTCCGAAGTTTTTCCGCTCAATAGAACGTAGACCACTCCGTTTGCCACCGTCGGCGGCTCCGGCGCGTGCATCTCCCGGGAAATCCATACCGGCGCCAAAGTTGGTTTGCCCGTCGACGTGTCCACACGAACTTCAAATGCCATAGTGCTGCCCTGATCCGTGGCTCCGTAGGATCGCTGGAACTTAGGCGCATCTCTTGAGGGAGGGCCCAGCATCGGAGCATAGATCCACCGCCTTCCCTGGGGATCCTCCCAAGTCGTGATTCCCCAAATTCCACGATCGTGAAGTTTGGCCTCATCATTGCCCCAGCGCGGCGACGTGTACAGCGGCGTGTGGTGATCCGCGCCGCCAATATGATTCGCGTCGAGCAGGTAGATGACGGATTCCTTTCCCACCACCGCGGCCAGCGTCCATTTTTGAAATCGGAAGACCACCGGATTGCCGGAGCCGAGGTCAAGATCTGTCTTGTTCAGATACTCCCAGTTCGCCGGCGTGAAGGTGTCCTGCAATCGAAAATTCTTTGGCGTGAGAGCCACCACGCTGTTCCCGAATTTACCCGCCGCTGGATCGTACGGGCCGTCCGCCGTTTGCGCCAGGATTCCGTTCGGACCGCGAACCAGTCCGCCGCGTCCCCACGCCCCGGATGTGATTCCGGTGTTCGTGTAATACTCCAGCGGATGACGCGCGGGATCGTTCAAATCCAGGCCCGTAAAGTGCGACTGCAGCCCCAGGCAGCCGCGCGCGGTGGGCGAATAGACGACGCCGTCGATCAAATTCAAGCTCCAGTTGCGCGCGAACGGATCCGTGAACTTCGTCGGTGGAATGCGATCTTCGCCGTCCACCACGCTGAAGCCGCGGAGCTTTCCATCGCTGGTCGAAACATAAATAATCCCCGATGCTTTGTCGATCACCGGCGTCGCGTTCTGCGTGTTGGGACATCGATAATCACCCTTTTTCGGCTCCGTCAAAGGGTTGGGATTGGCCTTTTGCCACACAATTTTTCCCGTCACAGCATCGATTGCGAACACGGTATTGTCGCTGCCAACGACAAACACCCGGGTGGCCGTTCCCTGCGGGCTATTCACTGTCGCGACCAAGGGCGCGGTCATCGTTGACAGCACGTACCCTTTGGCGACAGTGGAAATCTGAGCCGTCCACCTTACGTCGAGTTGAGAGACATTATCCTTATTGAGGATTTTCTCGTCCGGGTTCGAGCCCGTCCGCTCCGGATCGTGCCCCCAGGTCAACCATTCATCCTGGCCGGTCGCGAGCTGGCCGGTCGCGAGCTGGCCGGTCGCGAGCTGGGCTGTCGCGAGCTGGCCTGTCGCCAGTTGGGCTGTCGCGAGCCCAACGACCGCAAAGAACATCAAGCTGGCGGCCGGGCCACACGCCTTGACGAATGGCGATGCGGCGAACGGCGGGCCGTTCCACGCTCTTTTCCCGTTTTTCCGGTCGACTTGAATTTCGCTTTGAGTTCCCACAGTAGACATTATTTATACACCTGTCTTGATCACATTGGAACTTGAGAGCAAGCTCCCCTAAATGAAACGGTTTCATGATTCGGCCAATGTCGACTGAACTAGGCGGCTCGAATACTTGCTATTAGAGCCCGGGAATCGAGCCTTCCGGCGTGTTATGCATGCGATTTTTCTACCCCCACACGTTGCTCCGGGGAAGGGAACATCAGACTTCGCCTAGGATAATATGATTGGGCGTGTCAACTAAACGGCTTTTTGAAATCATTCAGCGCCACGAAGACGTTCTCCTCTCAGACTGGATGCGGCTGCAGGGTGAATCACTCGCTTCCCGCCGGGACCGGATTTCAGAAAGTCAGCTTCGGGCTAACTCCCAGAACTTCGTCATGGCTTTTCGCGAAGCGCTGTCGGCGGGCAATTCCTCCGACACAAGCCGGGCCGAGTGGGGAAGTCTGCGGAAGCAACTTGAGGATCTGTCGAAACAGCGCGCCGCCCAGGGATTCTCTTCCACGGAAACGGCGCTCTTCGTTTTGTCGTTCAAGCAGGCGCTGTTTAATACGTTGCGGCAGGAATTCTCAAACGATCCTGCTTCGCTGGTGGAATCCGCATGGGCAGCCACCGAGATTCTCGATCAGCTCGGATTATTTATTTCCGAATCCTACTTGAAGTCCCGGGAATCGGTGATCTCCCGGCAGCAGCAGGAATTGCTGGAGCTTTCGACGCCCGTGGTTGAGTTGTGGACCGGCATTCTGGCTCTGCCGCTGATCGGAACTCTCGACAGCAGCCGGACTCAGGTGGTGATGCAGAACCTGCTGGAGGCGATCGTCGCCAAGGAAGCGGATCTCGCGATCATCGATATCACGGGAGTTCCCACTGTAGACACCTTGGTCGCCCAGCATCTTCTGAAAACCGTGGCGGCAGCTCGACTGATGGGCGCGGACTGTATCATCAGCGGAATCCGCCCGCAGATTGCCCAGACCATTATTCACCTGGGCGTGGATCTCAGCGCCGTGATTACCAAAGCAACCCTGGCGGACGCGTTCCGTCTGGCACTGAAGAAGAAAAATCTCTCGATCACATAGCGGAATTCATGGATCGCATTCCCATTCTAAAGATCGGCGATTTCTTGCTGGTTTCGGTTCAGGTTGACATGCATGACAGGCTGGCTGTTTCGTTGCAGGACGACTTGACGTCGCGGATCGTGTCGAGCCGCGCGCGCGGCGTCTTAATCGACATCTCCGCCTTGGATATCGTGGATTCGTTCATTGGACGGATGCTCGGAAACATTGCGGGGATGGCTCGCGTTCTCGACGCCGAGACGGTCGTAGTGGGCATGCAGCCGTCGGTGGCAATTACGCTGGTGGAACTCGGTCTATCGCTTCCGGGGATTCGAACTGCCCTGAATATCGATCGCGGAATGGACTTGCTCAAATCGGCCATCGAGCGGACGGGAGCAGCTTCTGGGTGACGGTTGAAAAGCAGTCTGAGCTTGCCCTCTCCGCTCAGGAAGACGTGGTTGTCGCGCGGCAGTTGGTCCGTGCCTGGTCCGTGGAACTTGGATTAAGTCTGGTTGATCAAACCAAGATTGTTACGGCAGCCAGTGAACTGGCACGGAACACGGTTATCCACGGTAAGGGAGGAACCATTCGGCTGGAGATTGTTCTGGAAACAGGCAGACGCGGTCTGCGTCTAACGTTTGCAGATCGTGGCCCCGGCATTGTCGATATCGAGAAGGCCATGAGCGACGGGTACACGACAGGTACCGGCCTGGGCCTGGGGTTGGGTGGGGCCAAAAGGCTTTCCCAGGAGTTTTCGATTGAATCCGAGCCCGGAAACGGTACACGAATCGCGATCATCCGGTGGAAGGGTTAACGGGTTTGTCGGCGTTCTTATCGATTGATGATCCCAGTCGGGTGGCAGAAGCAAGGCGCATGGCTGTCGGCTTGGCGCAAGAGGAGGGCCTGGACGAATCGAGTATCGCGAACATCGCCCTGGCCACCACGGAAATGGCGACTAATCTCTGGAAGCACGCGAAAAACGGAGAAATTCACCTGGCGCGGTTGTCGCGGCACGGTTCGCCGGGATTAGACATTCTTTCCGTCGACCGGGGACCCGGAATCGCCAACATTCGGGAATGCCTGAAAGACGGCTATTCGAGCGCCGGAACGGCTGGTACCGGCCTGGGAGCCGTCTCCAGAATTTCGCGGACATTCGATGTTTACTCCGAATTTGGCAAGGGGACCATCATGCTCTCTCGAATCGGTCGCAACGAAAAAGACGGTATGGTGGTTGGCTTTGCGGGACGTCCTGTAAATGGAGAAGAAATCTCCGGCGATTCCTGGACGATGAGAGAGGAAGGAGGCGCGTCGGTATTTCTGATGGCTGATGGCCTGGGTCACGGAATTCACGCGGCGCAGGCTTCGCAGGAAGCGGTTTCGGCGTTTAGAACCTGTTCCGAGTCCAAGCCCGCCCTCCTGCTGCAACGAGTTCATCGGGCCCTGCGAGGCACCCGTGGAGCTGCCGTAGCGATCGCCAGCGTCGACAGAAATCTACGAAAGATTCACTATGCAGGGATCGGCAATATATCCGGGGTAATCCTAAATTCCGGCAAGGCCCATCACATGATTTCCCACAACGGCACTGCAGGCCACGAAGCTGTCCATTTTCAGGAATTTGTCTATTCGTTTCCGGAGACCGCGACGTTGATCATGCATTCCGACGGGTTAGCTACTAGTTGGAACCTGGATAACTATCCCGGTCTCCAGGTGCGTCATCCCACCGTGATCGCGGGGGTCTTATATCGAGACTCGACGAGATTGAGGGATGATGTGTGTGTCGTGGTCGCCAGGGACGCCCTTCGTTCATGAAACCGTCATCGTCCATAAAACCGTCATCGTCCAAACCACCGGCCACGCCTCTGTTCTCGATCGCTATCGCGAAGGAGTCGGACATTGTATTGGCGCGGCAGACAGCCCGGCAGCTTGCCTCGCGCCTCGGGTTCAACCTTCAGGATCAGGCCCGTTTGGCTACCGGCGTATCGGAGATCGCGCGAAACGCCTTCCAGTACGCCGGGGCCGGCCGAGTGGATTTCTCGATCGACTTGCAATCGCATCCTCAGGTGTTGAGAGTTGAGGTGAGTGATCAGGGGCCTGGCATTGCAGACGCGGACTCCGTTTTGGGCGGGATGTACGAATCGCCCACGGGAATGGGGATCGGCCTGGCGGGCACGCGCCGCCTTATGGATGATTTTGAAATCGATTCCCATCCCGGAACCGGGACGCGGGTGGCTTTCGGAAAACTTCTCCCTGTCTCCGCGAAGCGCATAGGTCCTTCCGATGTCGTGCACATCTGTTCCCGGCTCCCGCAGGAGGAGTGCCCGGGAACCATAGACGAATTGCAGCGCCAAAACCAGGAATTGTTCCAGACCATGGAGGCGTTGCGCGTGCGCGAACTGGAACTGGAAAAGCGCGAGCAGGAATTGGCTCGCCTGAATCTCGAACTGGAAGAAACCAATCGGGGCGTCGTGGCGCTCTATGCGGAGCTGGATGAAAAAGCGGACGCGCTGAAACGCGCGAACGAAATGAAGTCGCACTTCTTGCGGTACGTGAGCCACGAGTTCCGCACGCCGGTGAATTCGGTTCTCGCCTTGACACAGCTTTTGCTGCGCCGCATGGACGGCGAACTGACTCAGGAACAGGAGAAACAGGTCGAATACATTCGGCGCGCGGTCCACGAACTGGGCGAGATGGTGAACGACCTTCTCGATCTCGCCAAGGTGGAAGCCGGCAAGACGGAGGTTCGAATCGGCCGCGTCGATCTGGGCCACTTCGTGGGATCGATCAGGGCCCTGATGCGGCCGTTGGCTACCAATGACGCGGTCGCTCTGATTTTTGACGAACCACCGCCCGGGATCGCCCTCGAAACCGATGAAAGCAAATTGGGCCAGATTCTCCGGAACATGATCTCGAACGCGCTCAAGTTCACCGAAAGGGGAGAAGTGAGGGTCTCGATCCGGCCGGTCGGGAACAACTCCTTATGCTTTTCGGTGTCAGACACAGGCGTGGGAATCGCGGCCGCCGATCTGGGCGCAATCTTCCAGGAGTTCACGCAAGTCAGCAACCGTTTGCAGAAGAACGTAAAGGGCACCGGGCTCGGGCTGCCGCTCTCGCGAAAACTGGCGGCGCTGTTGGGCGGCACGCTGGAGGCCACCAGCACCCCCGGGTCAGGCTCGACGTTCGTTTTGACGCTTCCCGTGACTTCAGCATCCCTGCCTTCCTGGCCCGGGACAGCCATGGCTCCCTCCCGCGACACGATTCTGATCATCGACGATGAGGAAGCATCCCGCTACATTACGCGACAGCTTTTTCGCGGGACCAAGTACGCAATCATCGAAGCGGCGGACGGGGTGGAGGGCAGCGAACGGGCCCGCTTTGAGCGTCCCGCGCTGATCATCCTGGATTTGCTGATGCCGCGCCGGAACGGATTTGAAGTCCTGGAGGAACTGAAAGCGGACGAGAACACACGAAATGTTCCGGTGGTGATCCAGACCTCGAAAGCTTTAACCGAGACCGATTTTGAGCGTTTGGCTTCCCGGCCAGCGGCGGTATTGCATAAAGGCGGGGAAGGACGTCTCCAGGCGCTTACCGTTATCCGGCGTATTTTGGGCGAACCGGAGCTGTTCGCGGCAGAACCCGAATTTGTGACCACGGAGATATCTTAGCGACTTATGCCGCCCGCAGTGATTGTGAACGTCGAGGACAACGAGCCGAACCGCTACGCGCGGCACCGGATTCTGGTCGACGCGGGCTTTACGGCCTATGATTCCGGAACGGGTCAGGGCGCGCTGGACCTGGTGGCCTTACATCGGCCAGATTTGGTCCTTCTGGATATCAACCTGCCGGATATCAGTGGAATCGAGGTTTGCCGGCAGTTAAAATCCGCGCCCGAGAACGCTTCCGTGATTGTGCTCCAGATATCGGCTTCCGCCATCACCGCGCCGCACGCGACCGCCGCGCTAAATAACGGCGCCGACGGATATTTAGCGGAACCGGTGGACGCCAATGTTCTCATCGCGACCATAAAAGCGTTACTGCGTCTAAAGCGAGCCGAGCGCGAACTGCAGGAATCGAACGAGGCGCTGAATTTGGCGAATCAGCGTCTGGGGAGGCTGAATCGGGAATTGCACCGCTCCAATGAGGATTTGCAGCAATTCGCATATTTCGCCAGCCACGATCTTCAAGATCCGCTTCGCACCGTGACCAGTTTCGTGGAGAAGATCGCTCAGTCCGCCAGCGACCGGCTGACAGAGGAGGAGCATCGTTGCTTGCACTATGTCGTCGACGGCGCACAGCGTATGGAGCGCCTGATTCGCGCGCTTTTGTCTTATGCGGAACTGGGCGCGGCCCAGCACGTCAGCCGTTTGGAGGTTGATTTGAATTCGGTGGTTGAGCGAACCATCGACGATCTGGGAGACCGCATTGCCGAGAGCGGAGGTAAGATCTCGAAACAACCGCTGCCGAAAGTCGTGGGCGATGCCGTGCAGCTCGCCGATGTCTTTAAGAACCTGCTTGTGAACGCCATTAAATACCGTCGTCCGGAGGCGCCCCTCGACGTACGAATCACTGCGGCGCGCGAGTCACCGGGAGAATTCAAAATCAGCGTCCGGGACAACGGACAGGGCATCAATCGAACCTATCACGAACTCATCTTCCTTCCGTTCAAGCGGCTCCACGGCCGTGAGATTCCAGGCACCGGGATCGGGCTGGCAATCTGCAAGCGAATTGTCGAGGCGCACGGCGGACAGATTTCTGTTGAGTCGACCGTAGGCGAGGGGTCCGTGTTCCACATTTCTTTGCCGTGCGTGAACTCGTCCGTTGCTAGCGCAAGCCATTAATTGGTTCGCGTCCACAAAGTTATCCGGCACTCAGGAGCACAACACCCGCGGTTCTCACGCTGGGAGCTTAGCATGGGGCGATTTATCTTCTGCTCCGCTCCTCCGGGCCACTTACTTCTTGCTATGCTTGGCCCGCTTCGGTCCGACCATTGGTCCGGCTTCGTTTCATCTCGGCTACGCCGGCTTTTTTCGCTTCCTGGAACGAGCGATGCAATGTGCCTGCCACGGTCCCGACCGTTTTGGACGCTCCCTCGACCTTGGCAGTGAGGCCGTCCGCGCCTCTTTCCACTAACCGAACGGTCCACTCGAAAAGAGCCGGTACGATTAACGCTGCACCCACGATGCCAAGGCCGATGCCTGCCACGACCAGACCGGTGCCAGCAACCGCCATCTTTTGTCTGTTTTCCATTTTGGTGATCTCCTTACCCTATTGGAGCAGACCGAGTGACTTTGGTTTCGCATGACGTGCCGGGACCCGATTGGCCACTGGTTCCAAAAAATGTATAAGCTTAGTTTGTTCCTGCAAACGGCATGGCTCGATTCGCACCCGTGGCAGGCTAAATCCAGAATGTCTGAGAAGAACCCAATGCGACAAATCGTGTGGCTCACCATCGGGATCGGCGCGGTGGCGCTTACTTGCCGCCCGCAAGGGTTGCCTGACGCGCCCGGAAAAGCGGCATACCAGCGCTCTTGCGGAACCTGCCACGCCGGCGAGCTCGTACTCGGACGCGCCATGAACCGCGATCAATGGACCGCCGTGGTCTCGGATATGATCTCGAAGGGCGCGAAGATCAGCGACGCCGATCTTCCGGTGGTGGTGGACTATTTGGCGAACAGCTTCCCGCCCGCCACGTCCTCTGGACGCGCTCGCGGAGGCGGGCTCACCATGGGGCCAAACGACAAGCATGTCGTCGACCCGGTGGCGGAGGCGCGGGGCCGGTCTGTCTACATCGCGGAATGCGTCACCTGCCACGGAGCAAAAGCGCGGGGCTCCCGAGATGACGTGACGGATAGTTCGCGCGGACCCGATCTGGTTCGCTCACTGGTGGTCCTGCACGACCGCTACGGCACTGCCATCGGTCCCTTTCTGGCGAAGGGCCATTCCATGCAGAGCGGCAAACCCGGCGCTTCGCTATCCCAGCCTCAAATTCAAGATCTTTCGCATTTCCTGCATGCCATGGTCGAGGAGACGCTACGCAGTGGACCTTACCGGCAGCCCGTAAATATTCTCACTGGAGACGCGAACGCCGGACAAGTCTTCTTTAACGGGGCGGGCCGGTGCGGCTCCTGCCATTCGCCTACGGGCGATTTGGCCCACGTCGCCGCGAAATACGAACCCGTGGCCCTGCAGCAGAAGCTGGTTTTCCCGCGGACGGTTGGCGCGGGCCGTGGCGGCCGCGGAGCAGTATCGTTGCCGGTGATCGTCACCGTAACTCCCCCTGAAGGCGCGCCTGTCGCCGGGACGCTTGTCCATGTCGACGATTTCAATGTCGCCCTGCGGGATCAATCCGGCACGTACCGTTCCTGGAAACGTACGCCCGGCCTCAAACTGGAGCGGAAGGATCCCTACGCGGCACATGTTGAACTGCTCGATGCCTATACCGACAAGAATATCCATGATTTGCTCGCGTACCTGGAGACCTTAAGATGAGCAACCGGATCCTTCAATTGACCCGCGTAGGAGCTCTGATCGCCGCTAGCCTCGTGGGGCAGATCGTCGATCCAGCCAAGCTGGTGCATCCCGGAACCGATATTTGGCCGATGTACAACGGGGATTATTCCGGGCGCCGGTTCAGCACGCTCGCGAAGGTGAACACGTCCAATATCGATTCCCTCAGCCTCGCCTGGGTTTTTCGCATTCCGGGCGATTCCGGAGGCGCCATTAAATCCACACCCGTGCTCTTCGACGGTATTCTCTATTTCACAAATCCCGATCATGTGTGGGCGGTCGACGCGCGCGACGGGCGCGAAGTCTGGAGCTTTACCTGGCAGTCGAAAGGAGGCATCCACATTGGAAACCGTGGCGCGGCCGTGTCCGGCAACTGGCTGTATTTCGAGACTCCGGACTGCAATCTGGTTTCGCTGAATTTGAAAGACGGCAAGGAGCGCTGGCACACTTCCATTTGCGACCTGGATCAATTCTATTTCGGCTCTATCGCGCCTCTGGTCATCAAAAACCATATCATTACTGGCGTGAGCGGCGACGATCTGGACATTCCGGGCTTCATCGAGTCCCACGATCCCGAGACCGGCGCTTTGCAATGGCGCTGGTACGCGCATCCCAACCCCGGCGACCCCGAAGCTAAGACCTGGCCCAATATCGATGCCATGATGCACGGCGGCGGCATGACCTGGGGCCCATCCACCTACGATCCCGAACTGAACCTCTTATATTTCGGCACCGGCAATCCGCAGCCGGTAATCTCGGGGAAAGCCCGGCAGGGAGACAATCTCTACACCGAAAGCATCGTCGCCCTCAATCCCGATACCGGGAAATTGGCGTGGTATTTTCAGCCGTCGCCGCACGATACGCACGACTGGGATGCGATCGAAGTGCCGATGTTAATCGACGGCGTGGTCAACGGCCAGCCGCGAAAACTGTTGGCCCAGGCGAGCCGCAACGGCTACTTCTTTGTTCTCGACCGCACCAACGGCAAGAACGTCGTGACTACGAAGTTTGCCAAAGCGAACTGGGCGAAAGGCGTTGACGCCAAGGGACAGCCCATTCCCGATCCGGCAAAGATGCCTCA
>Ga0070731_10003916_pt1 | contig 13124 bp, 10 predicted proteins | sample Coa_R1_2_FD_66448 | JGI IMG/M metagenome (GOLD analysis project Ga0070731, IMG submission 66448) | Surface soil microbial communities from Centralia Pennsylvania, which are recovering from an underground coalmine fire - Coalmine... | ecosystem: Environmental > Terrestrial > Soil > Unclassified ... | reverse complement strand
TGCGCCGCGGCGACGTGCAGCACACCGTGCGCATTTCCGACGCGCTGGGAGACGACCGCATGGTCCAGCAGGTCGGGCCCTACCGGGTGGAGATCGAGCGACCCCTGGAGCAGGTGCGCCTGGTGTGCGAGGCCGACGACCACGGGATCGGCTTCGACCTGCGCTTCACCGGGTCGTTCCCGGCGGTTGACGAGGCGCCGCACGTCATGCGCCAGTCGGGCCGGGTCATCCTCGACGCCCAGCGCTTCGCCCAGGTGGGGACCTGGAGCGGGACGCTACGGGTCGACGGCGAAGAGCTGGCCGTGACCGACGACACCTGGGTGGGCACGCGGGACCGATCGTGGGGCATCCGGCCCATCGGCGAGGCCGAACCGGCCGGACGGTCTGCGGCCGAGCCGGACCCCGCCTTCGGCTTCTGGTGGATGTACGTACCGCTGCGCTTCGACGACTTCGCGCTGGTGGTCATCGCCCAGGAGGACGGCGACGGCGAACGGATGCTGTCGGATGCGGTGCGGGTGTGGGGCACCGCCAGCGCGCACGGGCCCCGGGTCGAGCAGCTGGGATTCCCCGAGGTGGAGATCCGCTACCGGCCGGGGACGCGGCACCCCGAAGGCGCCGTGCTGCACCTGGGGCGGCGCGGCGAGAACATCAAAGTCGACATCGAGACGCTCGGCTTCGTGGCCCTCAACTGCGGGCCCGGCTATGGCGGCGACCCTGACTGGAACCACGGTCAATGGCGCGGCCACGGCTTCATCGAGCGGGCCACCGTTCGCCTCGACGACCCCGCCATCACCGGGCGCATCCCCTTCGGGGTGGTCGACCACGTGGCCCGGGCCCGGTGCGACGGCGCCGAGGGCTACGGCATGTTCGAGCACGGCACCTTCGGCCGCCATGCTCCGTCCGGCTTCGACGACTGGGGCTCGGTGGGTTGACCGACGACGCCACTGACACCACCCGGCCGCGCACCTCCACGCGCGATCGAGAGGACCTGCACCGACGGCTGGTCGCCTGGCTGGGCCAGCGGGTGGTCGACCCCGAGGTGTCCGAGCTGGTGGTGCCCGAATCCAACGGCATGTCGAGCGAGACGCTGCTGTTCGACGCGGCCTGGGGCCCGGCTGGCGAACGGCACACCCAGCGCTGCGCGGCCCGCTTGGCGCCCGACCTGGACGCCGCCCCGGTGTTCCCCGTGTACGACCTCGAGCGCCAGTTCCGGGTCATGCGCCTCATCGGCGAGCGCTCGCGCGTCCCGGTGCCCGCCACCTTGTGGCTGGAGACCGATGCCGGGCCCCTCGGCTCCCCCTTCTTCGTGATGGAACGGGTGGACGGCCTCGTCCCCCCCGACGTGATGCCCTATCCGTTCGGCTCGTGGGTGACCGAGGCCAACCCGGCCGACCAGCGCAAACTGCAGGACTCGGCCGTGCGTACCCTGGCCGCCCTCCATGGCGCGGCGGTCACCCCGGCCGACCTCGAGTTCCTGGAGCTCGACCGGCCCGGCGACAGCGCCCTGCGCCGCCACGTGGCCGACACCGCGGCGTACTACGAGTGGGTGGTCTCCGACGGGGCCCGCTCACCGCTCATCGAGCGCTCCTTCGCCTGGCTCGACGAGCACTGGCCCACCGACGAGGGCCCCACCACCGTCAGCTGGGGCGACGCCCGCATCGGCAACATGATGTTCCGCAACTTCGAGCCGGTGGCCGTGCTCGACTGGGAGATGGCTGCGGTGGGCCCACGCGAGATCGACCTCGGGTGGATGATCTACCTGCATCGCTTCCTCGACGACATCGCCGTGCAGGCCGGGCTGCCCGGCATGCCCGGCTTCATGCGGCGCGACGACGTGGCCGCCACCTACGAGCAGGCGTCGGGCTACGCGCCGCGCGACCTCGACTTCTTCACCCTGTACGCGGCGTTGCGCCATGCGGTGGTGATGAGCCGGGTGGCCCGCCGTCAGGTGCTCTTCGGCGAGATCGCCATGCCCGAGGACCCCGACGACATGATCATGCACCGGCCCAGCCTGCAGCTGATGCTCGACGGGGACTACTGGGCGAAGTTCTGATCGGGGGTGGCCCGCAGGGCCACCAGGGCGAGGTCGTCGCCCAGCTGGCCCCCGGTGAACTCGAGCACCGACCAGGCCACCGCCTCGACGAGCGACTTGGCGTCGCCTTCGGACACCGAGGCGAGCGCCTGGCGCAGCCGCTCTTCACCGAAGAACGAGTCCAACCCGTGCCGTCCCCGGGGGCGCGCCTCGGTGGCCCCGTCGGTCACGAGCACCAGCGCGTGGCCCGGGCCCAGGCGGAGGCGCTTGGCCGAGAAGGCGGCTGACGGCAGCACGCCGAGGAGCGGCCCCTGGCAGTCGACCTCCTCGACGTGGCCGGCCCGCATGACCAGCGGGGGGATGTGCCCGGCGCAGATGACCTGGAGGTCGATGCCGGCTTCGTGGGGGACGAGCTCGGCGTAGACCATGGTGCAGAACCATTCGGAGCCGGTGGTCTCGTCCAAGGTGGCGTTGACCGCGGCCACCACGGCAGCAGGCTCGAGGCCGGCCCGGGCGGCCACCCGGGCCCCGTGGCGGACCTGCGCGGTGAGGGCGGCAGCGGCCGGGCCGCTGCCGGAGACGTCGCCGATCATGAGCACCCAGCGGCCGTCCTCCACCGGGAACAGGTCGTAGAAATCCCCGCCCACATCCACCCCGGCGGTGGCGGGATGGAAGACGGCGGCCACTTCGGCGCCCGGCACCGGAGACAACGCCGGCGGCAGCAGGCTGGCCTGCAGGGCACGCGCCACCTCGATGCGCCGCTGGTGCTGCAGCGCGTTGTCGATGGCGTGGGACGTGCGCAGCCCTATCTCGGCCGCCAGCTCGAGCTCGTTCTCGGTCAACGCCGGTGAGCTCGACACCCGCAGCAGACCGAGCAGGCCCAGGTCCTCCCCCCGGGCGGTGAGCGGCACGGCGATGGCCGAGCCGATGTCCAGGTCCGCCAGCAACTCTTCGTGGGCGGCGTCCAGGGCGGCCCCGGCCGGGGGGGCGAAGGCGTCGGCCGACAGCAGCACCGGCCGGCCCTGGGCCGCGGCCAGGGTGGCGAGGACGCTGCGCGACTCGTACTCACTGTCTTGCCCGTTGGCCACGAAGTCGGCTTCGCGTTCAGGGTCACGATGGGACATGGCGACGCGCCGGAGCACACCCAACTCGTCGAAGAGATGCACCGAGACCATGTCGGCCAGCTGCGGGACCATGAGGCGGACGCTGCCGCGCAGGATCTCGCCGGGGTCGAGCGACGCGCCCAGCGCGGCGGACACGTCGGCCAGGAAGGCGTGCTCGGCGGCGGCGCGGGCGCGGGCCTCGCGCAGGTCTGCCCGGTGGAGCGCCTCGGCGGCCTGCTGGGCCACCACCCACAGGAAGATGCGCTCCTCGGTGGCGAACTCCCGCTCCCGGCCGAAGCCGAGCGCCAGGACGCCCAGAGCGCGCCCCTCCACCGCGAGGGGGAGCACGGCCACCGCCTGGGCCTCCAGCGGGGCCTGGTCCGGGGAGGCGAACGCCGCCTCCACTTCGGCGCGCGAGCCCAGCCACAGCGCCGTGCCGGCCTGCACAGCCTGGGGCGCGGGCCGGGCCTCGTCGAGATCCATATCGCCGTAGAGGCGGACATCGGGGTCGGCATCCCATTCGCGCAGCAGGCACAACCGGTTCCCCTGGAGCAGCCAGACGCCGAGGCTGGTGACGTCTCCGCCGAGCTCGGGAGCGAGCTCGGACTGCACGATGCCCGCCACCTGCGCGGCGGACACGTCGCCCGAAAGCGCCGCGGTGATGCGCTGCAGGCGGCCCAGGCGATCGGCCACCGCTTCGGCCCGTTCCCGGGCCGAGCGCTCCGCCTCGAACAACTTCACGCGCTCGATGGCGGCGGCCAGCCGGTCGGCCACCACCTGGAGGAGTCCGGCGTCGCGTTGGTCGAAGTGGTCGAGCTCGACGCTGTCGGCGTGGACGACGCCGATGACCTCGTCGCCGGCCGTGACCGGCACAGCCACCAGTGACCGCATCCCGCTGTCGCGCAGCGTGGTGGACACGACCTCGATGGCAGACAGGTCGGGTACCACCATGGGACGGCGTTCAGCCACCACCTTGCCGGCCATGCCGGTGCCCGAAGCGATGCTGACCTGCCGCCACAGCTCGGGCTGCATTCCCACCGCGGCCCGGACGGTCAGCTCGCCGCTGGGCTCGGCCAAGAGCAGCGCCACCGCGTCGGCGCCGAGTGCCTCGGCGATGCCGTGCAGTGAATTGCGCAGCACGTCGTCGAGCGACCGCTCGGTGGTGGCGTCCTGCACGTCGGCGCGCAGCTGCAGCCACCAGCGCGACACGGCCGCCCCGGCCTGTAGCGCGGTGGCATGGAGGAGGAAGAGCTGGTCGAGCTCGCGCTCGGGCGCGTCGTCATCACTCGCGTCGGTCGGACTGCCGGCACGGCTGCCGGAATCCCGAATCGCCATATTTCCCTCCGCCCACTGGGCCCACTACGAGCGTAACGACCGGTGCCGGGCTGCGGCACACGCGTTCTCGGCGGCGCCGGGCTACACCGGTCCACTCTGGGGCGAACGTTGCTATGGGGGTTGCAGCAACGGCGCCGCCGACGGCGACGTCAGCCGATGTCGCGTCCCTCCATGCGCCGCAGCGGCTGCGCCAGCAACTCGATCTGGATGCCGTCGGGGTCCTTCACGTACAACGAGTCGGTGAGCCCACGGTCGGGGCCGAGATAGGGCACGCCGGCCGCATCCAACCGGACCCGCACCTCGTCGAGGTGGGACTGCTCCACCGAGATGGCCAGATGCTGGACGCCGCCGATGGCCTCCACGGCCGGCTCGAGCCCAAGTCCGGGGAAGTCGAAGAAGGCGAGCAGGTTGCCGTGGCCGATGTCCATGAAGAAGTGGGTCGAACCGGGGTAGTCGCGGTTCTCCATGACGTCGGCCAGCGGGAAGCCGAGCACGTCCTGGTAGAAGCCGATGGTGCGCTCCACGTCGCTGCAGATGAGGGCCAGGTGGTGCACACCGCGGCCGCCGCTGTGTCGCGACGGGTCGCGGAAGGTCTCGAGCAGGTGCTCACGCCAGGCGGAGAACGGCTGGGTGTCGGTCATGAGGCCAGGCTACGCCTCCGGCGACGACGCGCCTTCCCCGAAGCGCGCCCGGAGAACCTTCTTGTCGAACTTGCCCACGCCCGTCTTGGGCACCTCGGCGATGAGCTCGACCCGGTCGGGAAGCTGCCACTCGGCGAAGCCCGAGGCGAGCAGCTGCCGACGCACGGCGTCGAGGCTCACCTCCGCGCCGGCCCGGGGGACGATGCAGGCGAGCGGCCGTTCCTGCCACTTGGGATCGGGCACCGCCACCACCGCCGCCTCGGCCACCTCCGCCATGGCCATGATGGCGGCCTCCATGTCCACCGACGAGATCCACTCGCCGCCCGACTTGATGAGGTCCTTGGTGCGGTCGGCGATGACGAAGTAGCCGTCGGGCGAGCCCACCGCCACGTCACCGGTGCGGAACCACCCGTCGGCGGTGAACTGCTCCTCCCCTTCGCCGTGCAGGTAGGAGTCGGCCACCCACGGCCCGCGCACCAGCAGGTTGCCCATGGTCTCGCCGTCCCAGGCCACGTCGTTGCCGTCGTCGTCGCGGATCGTCACCGCCACCCCGGCCAGCGGCAGGCCGGCCTGGCCGCGCACGGCGTCGTCGAGGCGTCCGTCGGCCCAGTCGCGCATGCGCTCCTTGGGCCAGGCCATCGACGCGAGCGGCGACGTCTCGGTCATCCCCCAGGCCTGGATGATGGGGATGGCGAACTCGTTGCGGTAACGCTCGATCAGCGCCCGGGGCGGCTGGCTCCCCCCGCAGGCGAGGTGGCGCAGGTGCGGCAGCCGGGTTGTTCTCCGGGTGAGCTCGTCGGCCAGGCCCAGCCAGATGGTCGGCACCCCGGCCGATACCGTCACCCGCTCGGTGGCCAGAGCGTCGGCCAGCACCGCCGGATCGAGCGGCCCGGCCAGGAAGACCTGCTTGGCCCCCACCGCGGTCGCCGCGTGCGGCACCCCCCACGCGTTGGCATGGAACATGGGCACCACGGGCAGCACGCAGTCGTCGGGGCCGATGCGCAGGCCCAGGCCCGAGGACGTCCCCATCGAGTGCAGGTACGTCGAGCGGTGGGTGTACACGACGCCCTTGGGCCGTCCGGTGGTGCCCGACGTGTAACACATGCCGAGCGGGGCGGTCTCGGGGATCTCGAGCGCCGCGTAGTGCTCGGGCCGGCCGGCCAACAGCTCTTCGTAGGAGAGGACGGACGGGGGTGTGGGCGAGGACAGCCCGGACACCGGCGCGTCGCCCATGACCACGACGTGGCTCACCGACGCCAGCGCACCGAGGGCGGCCACCTTCTCCAGCAGCGGGAGCAGGTCGGCGTCCACCACGATGACCTGGTCGCCGGCGTGGCCGACGATGTAGGCCAGGTCCTCGGGTGACAGGCGCAGGTTCAACGTGTGCAGCACCCGTCCCGAACACGGCACGGCGAAGTACAGCTCCAGGTGGCGGTACGTGTTCCAGGCCAGGGTGGCCACCGGGACGCCGCGGTCGATCCCCAGATCGTCGAGGGCGTGCATCAGCTGCATGGCCCGCCGGGCGAAGTCGCCGTACGTGTAGGCGTGACGCTCCCCCGAGGGCAGGTAGGTGACGACCTCGGTGTCGGCGAAGTGCGTGGGGGCGTTGCCGAGAAGCAGCCACGAATTGAGCTGCACGTCCATCATCGCCATGGCGATCCTCCCGTGAACGGCGACCAGCAGGGCGAAGGCTAGGACGTCGGACGGTGATCGGGCGAGGGTGGGTGGCGGCCGTGGGGAGAGCGCATCAGAGGGGAAGGCCGACCTCGTCAGCCTTCCCCTCCTGCCCCCGGATACACCACACGGTCGGCTGTCAGAATTATCGGTTGCGGGCGCCAACGGCTTGAGCATGCGGGGGGAATCACCTGGCCCGCCTAGCCTCCTCGACGTGCCCGGGCTCTACGACATGGGTCGCGCCGAGCTGGCCGGGCTGCTTCCCGGCGAACCGGACTACCGGATGCGCCAGGTGTGGGACGGCTTGTACCGCCGGGGGCTGCATCCCCGGGAGATGACCGACCTGCCGTTGCCGTTGCGGCGCGCGCTGGACGATCGACTCCAGCCGATGCTGGCCGAAGAGGCACGCCGCACCAGCGCGGACGGCCGCACCGTCAAGTGGTTGTGGCGCTTGCCCGACGGGCCCGGTCTCGAATCGGTGCTCATGCTGTACCGCGACCGCGCCACTGTGTGCGTGTCCTCCCAGGCCGGCTGCGCCATGCGCTGTGTCTTCTGCGCCACGGGCCAAGCCGGCTTCGACCGGCAGCTGTCCGCCGGCGAGATCATCGAACAGGTCATGACCGCACTGCGGGCGGCGCGGCCGCGGCGGCTCTCGCATGTGGTGTTCATGGGGATGGGCGAGCCGCTGGCCAACTTCGACGCGGTGTGGGCCGCGGTGGAGCGCCTCCACGACGACGTCGGGCTGTCGGCCCGCCACCTCACGCTGTCGACCGTCGGAGTGGTGCCGGGGATCCACCGGGTGGCCGAGGCGCGCCTGCCGGTCAATCTGGCCGTGTCGCTCCACGCGGCCAACGACACGCTGCGCGACGAGCTGGTGCCGCTCAACCGGCGCTATCCGCTCGACGTGCTGGCCCGGGCGTGCGCCGACTACGTGGCCGCCACCCGCCGGCGACTGTCGTTCGAGTGGGCCTGCATCGACGGGGTGAACGACCGTCGGGCCGACGCGGTGGAACTGGCCGCATACGCCCGGCCGCTCGGGGCGCATGTCAACCTGATCCCCCTGAACCCCACCCCGGGCTATGCCGTGCGGGGCACGCCGCGCCGCCGGGTGCTCGAGCTGCGGGCCGAACTGGCCGAGCTCGGGGTCAACGCCACGGTGCGGGCCACCCGGGGCGTCGAGATCGACGCGGCCTGCGGGCAGCTAGCGGCGACCGGCCCCGACGTTCGTGGGGCGGGGGGCCGCGGGCCGGGCCCCCCGCCCGTCGAACGAGCCCCCGTCGCAGTCACCCCGGTCGGACTCGACTGGAGGCACGGTACGGACAACCCCTCGGCCTGACAATGGCCCCGGGGGCGAAATTGCTCGGCGTTCGCGAAGAGTTCCTCTGCCGGTAACGCAGCTGTCGGGTGCCTATCATCCACGGCCGTGGGAGCAGCCCCCATCCACAACGTGGCCGATGCCCGGAAGCGGGCCCGGAAGGTGTTACCCCGGGTCGTCTACGACTATGTGGACGGGGGCGCCGAGGACGAAGTCACCGTGGCCGAGAACGAGCAGGCCTTCCGCGAGCTCGCCTTCCGGCCCCGGATGGCAGTGGCGATGGGCGAACCGGATCTGGCCACCACGGTGTTGGGGACGTCGGTGTCGCTCCCGGTCCTGCTGGCCCCGGCCGGGCTGATCCGGTTGCTGCATCCTGACGGCGCCGCCGGAGCCGGGCGTGCGGCCAACGGGCGCGGCACCATCTGGGTGCTGAGCACGGTGGCCGGAGTGTCGCTCGAGGCCGTGGCCGATGCGGGCGGCCACCGGTGGTTCCAGCTCTACGCGCCCGGCGGGCGGGACGATGCCGCCGCCACCATGGACCGGGCTGAGGCGGCCGGGTACGAGGCGCTGGTGGTGACCGTCGACACGCCGGCCCTCGGCAACCGCGAACGCGACGTGCGCAACGGGATCGCACCGCCGCTGCGTCTCGACGCCCGCACCGCGGTAACGCTCGGGCCGCAGGTGCTGGCTCGGCCGCGTTGGGCGCTGCGCATGATGCGCGACGGCGTATCGATGCTCGGACGCCCGAAGACAAGGCGGTCCGGGCCGGCAGGCGGCGCACCCACGCCGGCCCACGCCGATCGCGACAGTGGGTTCGGGGCGGCGGGGACGGTCTCGATGCTGGCGTCGCCCTTCACGTGGGAGGACATCGCCTGGATGCGGACGCGCTGGACGCGTCCGCTGGTGGTGAAGGGCGTGCTGTCGGCCGGCGACGCCCGTCTGGCCGTCGATGCCGGAGCCGACGCGGTGATCGTGTCGAACCACGGGGGACGGCAGCTCGACGGCGCCCCGGCCACGGCGAGGGTGCTCCCCGAGGTGGTCGACGCCGTGGGGGCGCACGCCGAGGTGCTGGTGGACGGGGGGGTGCGCCGCGGCGGGGACGTGATCAAGGCGCTCGCCCTGGGCGCCAGGGCGGTGCTGGTGGGCCGGCCCTACCTCTACGGCCTGGCCGCGGCGGGCCAGCGCGGGGTGGAGGAGATCCTCGACGCGCTGCGCGCCGAGATGGTGCGCGACATGCGGCTGCTCGGTTGTCCCTCGCTGGCCGCCCTGGACGCGAGCTGGGTGGAGCGCCGCTGACCGGAGCCAGCGGCGCTCCCCCGCTCACTCAGAGTGTGGCGCTGCCCCCGATGGCGATGGACGAGACCCCGCCACTGGCGCTGGTGTCGTTGCACGCCGCCGTGAGCGCGGCCACCGTGCCCTTGGTGGTCAGCGTGGCGGAGCCCAGCGTCGACGACGTGGTGGCGAACGAGCCCGTCACCGCCAGGTCGCTGTACTTCGCCTGACCCCGGCCGTCGCTCAGCGTCGAAAGCGTGCCGCCCGACGACGACACCGAAGATGCCGGCACATGGGGCGCCGGGGTCCAGCGGATGGACAAGCCGCTGAAGCCAGGAGCCGACGACGGAAGGGTGCAAGACCCGTTGGCGATACTGCCCAGGTCCGCGCTGGCATGACCCGTGGTCCGGTGGTGCAGTCCGGCCGCGGTGCACCGAGTCAGCTGCATGTGCAGCGACACGTCCGTTTTGCCCGTCGCCCCGGACTGGAGCGCGGGGCTGAAGTCCAGGACCGCGTTGACTGCGCAGCTCACCGAGCCCGAAGCCGCGCCGCCACTGGGCGGACCATGGCCGTGGGCGGAGGCAGCGGCCGAACCGGCCAGTACCAGCCCGCCCGCAAACGTCGCGGCCACAAGCACTCTCGACATCCCTCTCACTGCCATCCCCCCTCTGCTGCCGTCACCCGTCTCGCTGGCGGGCGCGTCAGGCCAGCAACCGATACGACCAGCGTCGCGGGGGATCGGAGGCACCGACATCGGCAAGATTGACGATTTCCGCCCGAGTTGTGCGAAACGTGGCTACCAAGCCTTCCCAGGATTGAGGATGCCCAACGGGTCGAGGGCCTGTTTCACGGACCCCATGACCTCGAGCACGTCGTCGCCCAGCTGGGCTCGGGCCCAGGGTCGCTTCAACGTGCCGATGCCGTGCTCGCCGGTGATGGTCCCGCCGAGGGCCAAGCCGGCCTCCATCACCTGGCCGAAGGCGAGCCATGCCCGGGCGGTGGCGGCCTCGTCGGCGCCGTCGAACACCACCAGCGGGTGGAAGTTGCCGTCGCCGGCGTGGCCGATGACGGCAATGGTGGTGTCGTGGCGCTGGGCCGCGTCCCCGATGGCGGCCACGAGGTCGGCCACTTTGTCGAGAGGGACACCGACGTCCTCGATGAGCACCGAGCCCAGATGCTCCACCGCCGGTATGGCGATCCGGCGGGCGGCCATGAGTTGCGCGCCCTCCTCGGGGTCGTCGGTGGAGGCGACGTAGTCGGCTCCCTGGTCGCGACAGGCGTCCGCCATGGCTTCCACCTCGGCCGCGCCGCCCGAGCCGCCGATGTCGGAAGCCGCCAGCAACAGCGCGCCGCAACCGGGGTCGAGGCCCATGTGGGTGTGGCGGTCCACCGCGGCCAGGGCGGTCCCGTCCATGAACTCGAGCACCGCCGGGCGCGTCCGGGTCCGGATGGCCGTCACCGCCCGGCCGGCCGCCACCGGGTCAGCGAAGGTGGCGACCGTGGTGCACTGCGGCGGCGGCAAGGGCGTGAGCCGCAGGGTGACCTCGGTGATGACCCCGAGCGTGCCTTCGCTCCCGGTGAAGAGTCGCTTCAGGTCGTAGCCGGCGACGTCTTTCACCGTGCGACCGCCCAGACGCAAGGCGCGGCCGTCGGCCAGCACCACTTCCAGGCCGAGGACGTAGTCGGTGGTGACGCCGTACTTGAGACAGCACAGTCCACCGGCATTGGTGGCCACGTTGCCGCCGATCGAGCAGATCTCGAAGCTCGACGGGTCGGGCGGGTACCACAACCCGACCGCGGCGGCCGCCCGCTTGATATCGCCGTTGAGCGCGCCGGGACCGGCCACCGCCACCTGGGCGGCCACATCGATCTCGATGCCGGCCATGCGCTCGGTGGACAAGGTGAGCGCGCCATCGAGCGCCACCGAACCACCGGACAAGCCGGTGCCCGCGCCCCGGGGAACCACCGACACGCGGTGTCGTCCGGCCCATCTCAGCGCGGCTTGGACGTCTCCCGTCGACGCGACGCGCACGACTGCGCAGGGCCACCCGGGCTCGGCCCCCTGGGACCGGTCGAAGCGGTAGCCGTCGACGATGCCGGGATCGGTCACGAGGGCATCGGCGCTGAGTGCGTCTCGCAACTCGCCGAGCGGCGGCTCCGGCGAGCCGGGCCCATCCCGTGACCCTGTGGTTGCCCGGCCCTCCGTCGTCACAACCGGGCACGCTACTGCCGCTGCGGTTGGGCTCCCCGTGTTCGCAGGGCATAGCCGGCATGGCACCCGGGTACCACCTGAGCATGGGATTGATCCTTGTCGTGCTGTTGCTGGCCCTTCTTTTGGGCGGGTTGGGGTTCGCGGTGCACACGCTGTGGGTAGTCGCCGTGGTCGTCTTCCTCTTCTGGTTGATCGGGTTCGGCTTCGGCCGTGGCGAGACCGCAGGACGACGCAGGTGGTACGGCCGATAGCCGACAAAAGGAGCCACGACATGCCTCAGGAGCAATGGAGCGACAAGCGCGAGCGGCAGTACGAGCACATCAAGGACGGCTTGCTCCAGCGAGGGAGCCCCGAGGACCGCGCCGAGGAGATCGCCGCCCGCACGGTGAACAAGGAACGGGCGCGGACCGGAGAATCGCGGGAGCACAGCGGACCCACCTACGACCAGCTCTACGACGAGGCGCGCCAGCGCGGGGTGAAGGGCCGGTCACGGATGAACAAGACCGAGCTCGCCCGGGCCGTGGGCCGCTGACCCTCCCGGGCCGGGCGCCGCTGACGACCTCCGGCCAAGACAACGGTCCCCCAATGTTCTGCAACGGCCCGATTGTCGTCGAGGTCGCCGCCTCAAGACCCTCCTTGCATCCGTCGACTAGTCCCAGGTGGGCACGGAATCCGTTGTCGATGTTGTTCGCGCGACCAGACGCTGGCTGGCCGTAGGCCGTTCGGCTCAGGCTGACTCCCGCTCGGCCGGTGCCGATGCCGCCGAGCAGGCCATGGAACGGTCGGACGCCGGGTTGCTGGTCGTCTTCTGCTCGTCGGGCTACGAGCCGAGCGAACTGTTGGCCGGGATCGGATCCGTGGCCGACGACATTCCTCTGGTCGGCTGCTCCACCGCAGGCGAGATCGCCACCTCCGGGCCCGGCGACGCCGGGGTCGTCGTCGTCGCCCTCGGAGGCGACGGGCTGACGGTGGCGACTGCCTCGGCCGAGGCGACCACCGGGTTGTGGGACGCGGGCGCCCAGGTGGCGGCGTGTGCCGAGGAAGTGGCGTCGAGGCCTCATCGCGTGCTGATGCTCCTGGCCGACGGGCTGGCCGGTGACCAGCAGGAAGTGGTCCGCGGCGCGTACAGCATGGTGGGCGCCGAGGTACCCCTGGTCGGTGGGTGCGCGGGGGACGACCTGAAGATGCGGTCCACATCGCAGTTCCACGGCAACCGGGTCATGTCGAACGCGGTGGTGGCGGCCGCCCTCGGCTCCGACGCGCCCTTCGGCATCGGGGTGCGCCACGGCTGGCGCCGGGTGGGATCGCCCATGCACGTGACCGCTAGCGACGCCAACCACGTACTGGCCCTCGATGAGAAGCCGGCGCTCGACGTCTACCTCCGGGGGCTCGGTGCTCCCGAGCACGTGGCCCATGACCCTGACGAGTTCACCCGATTCGCCCTCACCCACCCCATCGGACTCGAGCGCCGCAGCGGCGAAGAGGTCCGCTTCGTGGCCGGCGCCGACTTCGAGAACCGGTCGCTCACCTGTGTGGCCCA
>Ga0070731_10003915_pt1 | contig 13127 bp, 17 predicted proteins | sample Coa_R1_2_FD_66448 | JGI IMG/M metagenome (GOLD analysis project Ga0070731, IMG submission 66448) | Surface soil microbial communities from Centralia Pennsylvania, which are recovering from an underground coalmine fire - Coalmine... | ecosystem: Environmental > Terrestrial > Soil > Unclassified ... | reverse complement strand
TGACTGTCGGCCAGCATCACGAGCGCATGGATGGCTCCGGCTACCACCGCGGTGCGTCTGCCGCGCAGCTCGTGCGGCCCGCGCGGATCCTCGCCGTCGCCGACGTGTTGCACGCGCTGTGCGAGGAGCGGCCGTACCGCCAGGCCCTGCCGGCGCCCGAAGCCGCCCGGATGCTCGCCGCCCTCCCGCTCGATCCGGGGTCGGTCGCAGCGGTGCTCGACGCCGCCGGGCAGCCCCGTCCGCGGCGGCAGAGCTATCCCGCGGGGCTGACCGAGCGCGAGGTCGAGGTCCTGCGGCTGCTCGCCGTCGGACGGTCGAAGAAGCAGATCGCGGCGGAGCTCGTCGTCTCGCCGTCGACCGTGCATACCCACGTCGTCCACGTCTACGAGAAGGCCGGCGTCTCGACGCGTGCTGCAGCGGCGCTGTTCGCGCTCGAGCACGGCCTGCTGGAACCGCCGAAGATCGACTGAACGATCGATGGTGCGTCGACGGCCTCGCGCCTAGCCTCGGCGAAAGACGACCGAAGGAGGAGGCTGTGATCGACACGGATGTACGGACGGCGAACGACGAGCTGATCCGCTCGGGTTACGACGCCTTCGCGGCGGGCGACCTCACCGCCGTCGAGGCCCTGTTCGACCCCGACGCGATCTGGCATGCGCAGCGTCTGGGGCTGCTCAGCGGCGACCACACCGGCTGGCCCGCGATCGCGGAGTTCTTCGGCCGGACGATGCAGCTCACCGGAGGCATCTTCAGCGTCACGATCGAGGACGTCCTCACCAACGACACGGGTGCTGCGGCAATCGTGCGGTCGCGCGGCGAGCGTGACGGCCGCCGGCTCGACGACCGGCAGGTGCATCTCTTCCGGCTCGACGGCGGCCGCGTCGCCGAGGTGTGGCAGTTCCCGGGCGAGGGAGCGGACGCCTTCTGGTCGTGAACCTTCAGTACCGGTCGTGGTGGCGGATCCAGAACTGGGGTGAGTCGCCCTCGTCGCGCCCCTTCGGCGCGCGGTCGAGGATCGCGTAGTAGCCCATCAGGAACTCGAGCCCGCGGGCCGTCGTGCCGTAGGTCTGATACACGGCGCCGTCGTCGAGGATGAACGCGCTGAAGCCCGGGGCTTCCGTGAGGTAGCCCGCGACGTCGGTGCCGGTCAGCTGCGCGTTGCGGTCGAGGACCGGCGGCGCGCCCGCTTCCAGGAGCGGCGCGACCGCCTCGCGAGCCTGCTCCTCGGTGCGCGAGTAGCCGAGGTCGAAGTTGAAGTCGCTTCCCGCCGCCGAGACCCACGGCATGGTCCAACCCATCCGGCGCTTGAACGCCTTCAGCTTCTCGAGCGGCGCCTGCGAGACGAACAGGAACGTGACGCCGCGTGCGTTCAGGTGCACGACGGCGCCGTCGACTCCGTCGGCCATCGACGAGCACGTCGGGCATCCCGCCTCGTAGCTCGGGCCGAACATGAAGTGGTAGACGAGCAGCTGGCCTCGTCCGTCGAAGAGCTGCGCCAGCGTCCGCCTGCCGCCGTCGGTGTCGAAGCTGTACTCCTTCTCGACCCGAACCCAGGGCAGCTCGCGCCGCGCCCCCGCCAGCTCGTCGGCCAGGCGGGTGTGCTCCTTCTCGCGGGCGAGCAAGGCCTCGCGCGCCGCGTTCCACTCCTCCCGGCTGACGACCGTGTGCTCCGCCATGTACCTCTCCTCTCGGTGTCGCTCAGCCCCGAAGGTTGCATCACCGGTCGAGGCCCGCGTCGCATCTCACGAATCGGGCCGACCGCGCGTTTACATTCACGAGATGCCGAATACGGTCGTCGAGAGTCCCATCGGCCCGCTCGGCCTGGTCGCGTCTGACACCGGGCTGCAGTCCGTGTTGTTCGACGGGAGCAGCATGCAGGCGCAGGGCAGCTCGCCTGTCCTCGCCGAGGCCGCCCGTCAGCTGGAGGCCTACTTCGACGGCGAGCTCGTCGCTTTCGACCTACCGCTGGAGCTGAGCGGGACGGAGTTCCAACGCCGCTGCTGGCTCGCGCTTGCGACCATTCCGTACGGACAGACGGTGAGCTACGGCGAGCAGGCGCGCCGGCTCGGGCTCGCCCCCGACGCGGCGCGCGCCGTCGGCGCCGCGAACGGCCAGAATCCGCTCCCGATCGTGCTGCCGTGCCACCGCGTGATCGGCGCCGACGGCTCGCTCACGGGCTTCGGCGGAGGGCTCCACGTGAAGCGCTACCTGCTCGAGCACGAGGGCGCGCTGCTGCCGCTCGGCTGAGGTCAGGACAGCGGCTCGAGCAGGTACCGCTGCAGGGTGGGGGCGATCGCCGCGACGACGGTGTCCGGGCTCGCCGACGCGAGCGGCTCGACCTGGACGACGTAGCGGGCCATCGTCAAGCCGATCACCTGCGACCCGACGAGGGTTGCGCGCAGCGGTGCATCGTCGACGGCGAGCGACTCCGCGAGCGGCTTGAAGATGCGATTGCTCACGAGCTCGCGCACCATGCGCGCCGCCTCGGGCTCGGAAGCCGCGGCGCGGATGAGCCCGGTGATGCGGCTCCGACCCTCGACCGACTCGAGCGTCGCGACGAGGAACTCCGCGACGCGCCGGCCGAGCGTCGCGCGGTCGCCGCTCACGAGGCGCGGGACGACGAGCTCCGGCTCGAAGGGCAGCTCGATCACGGCGACGAACAACTGCTGCTTCGAGCCGTAGTAATGCGAGACGAGCGCCTGGTCGACCCCGGCCGCTTCCGCCACAGCGCGCAGGCTGGTGCGGTCGTAGCCGCGGTCGGCGAACAGCCGGCGGGCGGCCTCGGCGATCGCCTCGCGGGTGCCGCTCGTGCCCGGTGGCCGGCCCCGGCGCCTCCCGGTCACGGCCTGCACCACCAATTCTGCGGCTGCTGAATTTCCCTGATACAATTCATCGCGTGCTGAATTCTACCAGGGAGGACGGCGGCATGGGAACGGATGGGGGACGCAGGCGGCGGCGCCTCGTGCTGGGCGTGATGGTGCTGGCGCTGATGATGGTGGTCTCCGCGACGAGCGGGTTGAACATCGCGCTGCCGGATCTGGCGCGCTCGACCGGGGCCTCGCAGACGCAGGTGCAGTGGATCGTCGACGTGTACGCGCTCATCTTCGCCGGATTGCTCCTGCCGGCCGGTGCGCTCGGCGACCGCTACGGACGCAGGATCGTGCTCGTCGCCGGGCTCGTCGTCTTCGGTGCCGCGGCCGGGGCCGCGGTGTTCGTCTCGAGCCCCTCGGCGCTGATCGCCGGGCGCGCGGTGATGGGCGTCGGTGCGGCGCTCGTGATGCCGACGACGCTCTCCGTGATCACGACGTCGTTCCCGCCCGAGGAGCGTGGTGCGGCGGTCGGCGTCTGGGTCGGCGGCGCCGGCGGCGGAGCCGTTCTTGGGCTGTTCGCCTCCGGGTTGTTACTGCAGTGGTTCTCCTGGAGCTCCTTCTTCACGCTCAACGTGCTCCTCGCCGTGGTCGCGTTGGCGGGCACGCTGGCCGTCGTCCCGAGCTCGCGGGCCGACGAGCCGATCCGGCTCGACCCACTGGGCGTCGGCCTGTCGGTCGCCGGGATCGCCGGCGTCGTCTACGCCACCATCGAAGGACCGACGCGCGGCTGGACGGATCCCGTCACGCTCGGCGCGTTCGCCGCCGCCGCCGTTGCGCTCGTCGCGTTCGTGGGGTGGGAGCTCCGTCGGCGCGGGCCGATGCTCGATCCGCGTCTGTTCCTGCTGCGCGGCTTCGGCATGGGGTCGCTCTCGATCACGGTGCAGTTCCTCGCCGCCTTCGGGTTCTTCTTCGTCGTCATCCAGTACCTCCAGTACGTCGCCGGCTACGCGCCGCTCCACACCGCCGCCTCGCTGCTGCCGCTGCCGGTGATCCTGATCCCGCTTGCGCGCTCGGCGCCGAAGCTCGCCGGCCGTGTCGGCCTCAACCGCGTCGACGCCGGCGGGCTGCTGCTGATGGCGACCGGCTTCGTCGTCCTGTCCTTCCTCGGGACTCGCTTCTCGTACTGGCACTTCGCCGCCGGGCTGGTCGTCTTCGCCGCCGGGATGGGGCTTGCGGGCACGCCCGCCACGACCGCCATCACGTCCTCGCTCCCCGAGGCGCGGCAAGGGATCGCGTCCGCCGTCAACGACACCTCGCGCGAGCTCGGCGGCGCGCTCGGCATCGCCGTCCTCGGCAGCCTCCTCAACGACCGCTATCGCACGCAGATCGCCCCCGCGACGCAGCACCTGCCGCCTGCAGCGGCTGGACACGCGAAGGCCTCGATCGCCTTCGTGGAGCAGGCTGCGCCGCATTTCGGCACTGCCGGCCGGGCGTTGGCGGCGCACGCGGAGCACGCCTACGTCAGCGGCCTGAGCCTCGCACTGCTCGTCGGCGCCGGCATCCTCGCCGTGACCGCTTTGCTTGTCGCACTGCGCGCGCCTCGCAGCGAGCGTCAGCAATAGTCCGTGCATGATCGCGGTCGGGTCGCAACGCAACCTCTTCGACGTCCCGGACGACGTCGTGTACCTGAACACGGCCAACATGTCGCCGCTTCTGCACGCGGTTCGCGAGGCCGGTGAGCGTGCGGTCGCTCGGCGGTCGGCACCATGGCGCGTGACGTCCGAGGACTGGTTCACGGACGTCGAACGGCTCCGCGCGGCGCTCGCAGCCCTCGTCGGCGGCGAGCCTGACGGAGTGGCGCTGATCCCTGCGACGAGCTACGGGCTCGCGATTGCAGCGCGAAACCTCGTCGCAAGCCCGGGTGAGCAGGTTGTCGTGCTGGCGGACGAGTACCCGTCGAACTACTACACGTGGCGGCGTTTCTGCGAACGCACGCGCGCGGAGCTCGTGGTGGTCGCGCGCGAGCCGGGGCAGAGCTGGACCGACGCGACGCTCGCGCGGATCGGGGAGCAGACGCGCATCGTCGCGGTGCCCAACGTGCACTGGACGAACGGATCGCTGCTCGACCTCCCGGCGGTCGCCACCGCTGCGCAGGGCGCCGGCGCGGCGCTCGTCGTCGATGCGAGCCAGTCGCTCGGGGCGATGCCGCTCGACGTCTCGGCGATCCGGCCCGACTTCATCGTCGCCGTCGGGTACAAGTGGTTGCTCGGGCCGCTCGGCGTCGGCTGTCTCTACGTCGCCGAGACGCACCGCGACGGCGAGCCGCTCGAAGAGAACTGGATCAACCGAGCCGGGTCGGAAGACTTCGCGGCGCTGGTCGACTACGTCGAAACGTATCGACCGGGCGCGCGTCGTTTCGACGTCGGCGAGCGGACCAACTTCGGGCTGGTGCCGATGGCGATCGCCGCCGTCGAGCAGCTGCTGACCTGGACGGTGGCCGAGGTGGCGGAATCTCTCAGCCACGTCACCGGCGAGATCGCGCGCCGAGCCGGCACCCTTGGCTTCAGCGTGGCGCCGAGCGATCAGCGCGGGCCGCACATGCTCGGCATCGACGTGCCGCGCGAGCAGGCATCGCGGCTCGGCGGCTCACTCATGGAGCGGGGGATCGTGGCGAGCATCCGTGGCGACTCACTGCGGATCGCGCCGCATCTCCACACGACTGCAAGCGACGTCGACCGCCTGCTCGAGGCGCTGGCCGACAGCGCCTGAGCGTCAAGCGGCGGGCTCGAAGAGCTCGATCGGGTTGCCGGACGGGTCGTCGACGAGGATCTGCCGTCCGCCTGGGCCGCTGATGATCTCGTTGCGGAAGCTGAGCCCGGCGGCGCGAAGGCGTTCGACCTCGACGTCGATGTCGTCGACGACGAAGTGGATGCGGTTCCAGCCTCCCGGCTCCGGTCGACGGCCGTCGGGCATGGGCCGGCCTGCCGAACTCTTCGGTCCGGCCAGCAGGAGGCGCAAGGGTCCGCGGATCACTTCCGCGAACGCCGGTGCGGCGTTCTGGCCCAGCCGGAAGCCGAACTGTGTCGTGTAGAAGTCGATCGCCTCGTCGACGTCCTGCACCATGTAGCGGACGCTGACCAGCTCTTCGGTCACGTCATCATCGTTGCACGCCGCTTACGAGTGCGGTCGAGGTTGATGGGTCTACTCGCCTAGGCTGATGCGGCTATGGGGGTACCAGAGCGTCCAGAGGAGGGCGCCGTTCTCGAGCGGCGCACGTTGAATCGGACGCTGCTCGCGCGACAGCGCCTCCTCGACCGCGTCGACGCGCGTCCGGTCGACGTGGTGGAGCATCTGGTCGGCATGCAGGCACAGGTGCCGCTCGATCCTTACGTCGGTCTGTGGGCGCGGCTCCGGCAGTTCGACCCGGCCGAGCTCGGCCGTGCGCTGCTCGAGCGGCGCGCCGTGCGGATGACGCTGCTGCGCGCGACGCTCCACCTCGTCAGCAGCCGCGACGCTCTGCGGTTGCCTTCGGCATTGCAGCCGATGCTCGAGCGTGCCTTCGCATCCAGCCCGTTCGCGCGTGCCCTCACCGGGCTCGATCTGGAACCGGTCGTCGCACGCGGCGTCGAGCTGCTCGAGGAGACGCCGCTGACGATCGCACAACTGCGCACGAAGCTCGCTCCCGACTGGCCCGACCACGATGCGAACGCTCTCGCCTACGCAGTTCGCCACCTCGTGCCGCTCGTCCAGGTGACACCGCGCGGCGTCTGGGGCGCGAGGATGCAACCCACGGTCACGACGCTGTCGAGCTGGGTGGGCGCCGAACCTAACGGCGGCTCCGCGGACGAGCTCGTGCTCCGCTACCTGCGCGCCTTCGGCCCCGCGTCGACCGCCGACATCCGAGCCTGGTCGTGGCTGGCGGACGTGCGGTCGATCGTCACGCGTCTTCGGCCGAGGCTGTGTGTCTACCGCGACGAGGCGGGTTGCGAGCTCTACGACGTCTCGGACGGCGTCTTCGGGGATCCGGCGGTACCCGCGCCGGTCCGGTTCCTGCCCGAGTACGACAACGTCTTCCTCTCGCATGCCGACCGGAGCAGAATCATGGACGGGGTCGTGTGGGGAGCGGCGTTCACGCATCGCGGGACGTTCTTCGTCGACGGCTTCCTCGCGGGTGCGTGGAAGCTGAAACAGGAGAAGCGGCACGCGACGCTCACGGTCGAGCTGCGCGGCCGCGTCCGTCAGGCGGAGCGAAGGCAGGTCGAGGAGGAGGCGGAAGCGCTGCTCGCGTTCCTCACGCCGGAAGCGTCGTCGCGGCGGCTTCGTCTCGAGTGAGCCGCCGGGCGACGAACCTCGCGCCGACGGCGGGGAGCTCCCCGCGCGCGATCACGTCTTCTTCGACCGCGCGCAGAGACTGGTCGAGATCCCAGCGGTAGAGGTAGGCGCCGCGTACGGGCCGGGACACGTCGAAGTGCGGCCGGAGTGCGTCACGGATCTGCTCGAGCGTGTGCAGATGCCTCCGATGCTCGTCGACGAGTTCGTCGGGCGTCGCGTCGTCATGTGTGCCGAGCGTGCGTCGCTGCTCCAGCCACCACGCCGCTGCTTCCCGGTCGAAAGCGCCGACGTCGAACTCGTCGACCACCAGCGTCCCGCCCGGCTCGAGCAGCTCCGCGAGGTGTTCGAGAGACTCGTCGAGCGGCTCGACGTGATGGAGCGATACAACCGCGACGGCGGCGGCGAACGACGCAGCCGGCTCGTCGAGGTCTCGCAACGCGCATGCACGAACGCCGGCACCCGAGGGCTCCGGGTCGATCGCGGTCATCTCGTAGCCCGCGGCGCGAAGCGCGTCCGACAACGCCCCGTCGCCTGCGCCGATCTCGAGCACGCGGGCGGGCGGCGGCGGCAGGTTCGCGCGCACGAACGCCGGGACGTCGGAGTGGATCACGCCCTCGGCTGTCAGTCCGGGTACTCGTCCTTGCGCCAGGCGCGGTTCCCCTCAGCCGGCTCGTTCGGAGTGCGCTCGAGCAGGAAGCTGAAGTACGGCGCGACGAAGGGGTCGGGCGCCGTCACCGTGTACGTGTGGAAGACGGTTCCGTTCTCGCGCGCGAAGGCGATCCAGCTCGGCCCTTCTCGCAGCCCGTCCCTGAGCTCCGCGCCGATCTGGTCAGACCACTCCAAGAGCCAGTCGGGAGGGTTGTCCATCATCTGCTTCACCTCGGGGATCTCCTGCGCCTGCTGTTCCGTCAGCGCGAGCCCGAAGTCGAACGGGAAGTCGGTGCCGTAGGTCGAGACGTACGGGAACTGCCAGCCCATCCGCTTCTTGTACGCGGTCAGCCGGTCGATGGGCGCCCGCGAGAAGCAGATCAGCGTCACGTCGCGGTGGTTCAGGTGGACGAGCCCGCCGTCGAGTCCGTCCGCAAGGCTGGTGCAGCCCGGGCATGCTCCCTTCTCGTAGTCGGGCCCAAACATGATGTTGTAGGCGAGGAGCTGAGAGCGCCCGTCGAACAGGTCGGCGAGCGTCTTCTTGCCGTCCTCCGTGTCGAAGACGTACTCCTTCTCGACCGGAACCCACGGCAGCTCGCGCCGCTTCTTCGTGATCTCCTCGTCTCGCCGTGCATGCTCGGCCTCGAGCTTCGCGAGCTCGTCGCGGGCCGCCTGCCATTCTTCGCGGGTTCCGATCGTGCGCTCGGGCATCGTTCCCTCCTGTTCTTCGTCGCTCAGGAGTTTCGACTCCGGCGTTGCGGCAAACTCATCGGCCGCAGAAGGCGGCCCTGCGGGGTCCGCAGGGCCGCTCGAAGCGAGAATTGCGGCTAGTGTCCGGTCGCCGCGAACCACGCCCCGTTCGGCGCGGTGACGAAGACGATCGGCGCGAAGCACGGCGAGGGCAGCGTCACGGTCGTATCGAACGTCACGTCGCCGGTCGAGGTCGCGTCGAAGGCGGGCGTGGAGACGTTCGAGACGGTCGCCGCCCCCTCGGTGATCGTCTGGCAGCTGACGATTGCCTTGAACTGCGGGATCGGATTGGTTCCCTGCAGGTTCGCCGGCACGGGTGCGCGCTGGGCGAGCACGAGGCCCTCCACGTCGACGTGGAGCTGGCCGCCGGCGCGCAGGCCGACCTCCCCCGAGCCGAGTTGCCACGGGAGACCGCCGCCCGCCAGCCCGCGGATCGGGTTCGCCGACCCCGTGTACGGCTCGGTGACCGGCGCGAGCACCTTCGCGTCGACGACCTTCCTGCCGTCACCGCCGCCGAGACCGAGCGCGGGCGCGACGAGCGCCGCGGTCAACCCGAGGCCGAGCACCAGCATGACTGCTTTCCGCATGACTCCCCTCCTGCCCTTGGACGATGTGCGTTCACCGCCTCATACGCCGGGGTTCGGCGCGCTGGATTGGCGACAGCGTCTCGTTGCCTAAGATTCGCGATGACGTGCATGAGGTCACCCACCGATCATGTTGAGTGATCTTTGGCCCGGTCTTGATCTGCGCCACCTGGCGGCGTTCGCCGCGGTCGCCGACACGCGGTCGTTCGCGCGGGCGGCCGAGACCCTCGGCTACACGCAGCCGGCGGTGAGCCAGCAGGTCGCCGCGCTCGAGAAGATCGTGGGGCAGCGGCTGTTCGAGCGTTCCTCCGGGCGTTCGGAGGCGACGCTCACGGAAGCCGGGGACGTTCTGCTCGCTCACGTCCAGGCCGTGACCGCTCGGCTCGCGGTCGCGCGCCAGGATCTGCGCGATCTCGAGCGAGGCGACGCCGGCGCCGTCCGGGTCGGCGCCTTCCAGAGCGCGCTCGCCAGGCTCCTGCCCGGGATTTTGCAGCGCTACCGGAACGCGCACCCCGGCGTGGACGTCTTGGTGTCCGAGACGACGACCGACCACCCGCTCCACGGGGAGGTACGTCGCGGAGCGCTCGACCTCGCGTTCGTGCTGCTGCCGCTGGACGACGAGGAGTTCGAGTATCGCGAGATCGTCCGCGACGGATTCGTGCTCGTCTCGAGGCGGGACGGTCCCCGGCCGGCGCGCGTGAAATCGCTCGCAGACCTCTCGGGGATGCCGCTGATCACCTTTCGCACGTGCCGGTCCGCCGCGACTCTCGTGTCGCTCATCACGGAGCACGCGGAGGATCCGCAGATCGTCTTTCGGTCCGATGACAACGCCGCGATCAAGGAGATGGTGCGGGCGGGCCTCGGCGCGGCGATCCTGCCCGAGTTGTGGCTCGGCCTCGGCGGCAACGAGGGTCTCGAGTTGACGCCGCTCGACGGCCTCGTCCCGCCGCGCGTCGTCGTGCTCGCCTGGCGAAAGGGCAGACAGCTCACGCCCGCGCAGGAGGCGTTCGTCGAGCTGGCGGCTCCCCGCCGGCAGCGGCGGCCCGAGCGTCTCGCCGGCTGACCTGCGCGTCGGTGCGGAGATTCGAGACGCTGATCGTCGGCATCGGAGTGCGAATTGCCGCGAGCGCGGTTCGCACAGACGCTGTGGCCAGGTGCCGCGGAAGTACGCACTGCTCGCCCTCGTCGTCGCCGTCTGCTGGGGCGCCAACTTCGTCGTCATCGACGTCGGCCTCGAGTCGTTCCCGCCGCTGCTCTTCGCCGCCCTCCGGTTCTCCCTGATCGCGTTCCCGGCGGTGCTCTTCGTGCCGCGGCCGGACGTGAGCGTGCGGACGGTCCTGGCGGTGGGGCTGCTCATCTGCGTGGGCCAGTTCGGGCTGCTCTTCATCGCGCTCAACACGGGTGTTCCGGCCGGGCTGGCGTCGGTGATCCTGCCGCTACAGCCGGTGTTCACGATCTCGTTCGCGTCGGTCGTGCTGCACGAACGGTCGACCCGGTCGCAGGTGGTGGGCGTCGGCTTCGCGCTGGCGGGGCTTGCCGTTATCGCGGCCGGACGCGCGAACGGCGTTCCGCTCGGCGGCGTCCTGCTGTGCCTGGCCGCCGCTGCGTCCTGGGGTGCTGGGAACGTTGTCACGCGCCGGGCGAGCTCGCAGAGGCCGTTCTCGCTGCTTGTCTGGGCGAGCCTCGTGGCGCCGCTTCCACTGGCGGGCCTGTCGCTCGTGTTCGAGCGTTCGCGCTGGCACGAGGGCGCGGTCGGCCTGACCCGAGGGTCGTCGCTGCTCGCCCTCGCCTACGTCGTGGTGGTCGCGACGTTCTTCGGGTTCGGTGTCTGGACGTGGCTGATGTCCCGCTACGCAGCCTCGACCGTCGCGCCGTTCACCCTCCTCGTGCCCGTCGTGGGGATCGCGACCGCGTGGCTGGCGCGCGGTGAGCGACCGACCGTGGGGGAGATCTGCGGCTGTCTCGTCGTGCTTGCCGGGCTCGGGCTCGCAACGGGGGCGACGGGCCGTCTGCGGGCCCGTCACCGCCCGTTGCCGGCCGCGCGGCGGATCAGACGTCGATCAGCAGCCGCCTGAGAACTTCGTCGACCCGTATGAAGCCGTTCTTCGCGCCTTCCTCGACGCCGTACTGCATCGTCGTGTCCCGTTGCTCGGTCGAGTCGAAGTGCATCGTCTGCGTCAGCTTCGTCTGCTCCCCGAGGTCCTCGAACTCGAGTGTCTGCAGGTGGTTCTGGAAGGTCTGGACGAGCCGCGCGGGCGGCTCGACCTCGCGGTATTCGCCCTCGACGACTCCGAACGCCGTACGGAAGCGGTACGTGCCGCCCGAGCGGACGTCCATCTGCTCGACGACCGTGCCGTCCCCCCACCACTCGGGGATCAGCAGTGGATCCGTCCAGACGGAGAAGACGTGTGCGCGCGGTGCGTCGAAGACCCGCTCGACGCGGATCTCGAGCTCGTTCGGCGTGGTGACGACGGTCTCGTTCACGGTCAGCCCACCGCCTTCTTCACGAGCGCGCCGATCTTCTTCTCGTCGGCCGGCGTGAGCTTCGTGAGCGCGTAGGCGACGGGCCACATCGCGCCGTCGTCGAGCTGGGCGGTGTCGTTGAAGCCGAGCATCGAGTACCGCTCCTTGAACTTCCCGGCGTTGCGGAAGAAGCAGACGACCTTGCCGTCCTTGTTGGCGTAGGCGGGCATCCCGTACCACGTCTTCGGGGTGAGGTCCGGGGCGGCCGCCTTGACGAGCTCGTGGATCCGCTTGCCGAGAGCGCGGTCCTCCGCGGACATCTCCTTGAGCGACGCGGCGACCGCCTCTTCGCCGTCCGCGGCCGCCTTCACCTCCTTGGCCCTCGCCCGCATCGCGGCTTTCTCCTCGGCGGTGAATCCGCCCTTCTTCGCAGTGCTGCTCATCGTGCTCCTTTCGTCCGTTCGACGACCTGGGCGAAGCGGTCGAGCCGCTGCAACCACGCGCTGATGCCCTCGAAGGCGTACGGCACGAGCATGCACCTGCGGACGCGGCCGACCTTCTCCGTCGTGACGAGCTCCGCCTCCTCGAGCAACCGGATGTGCTTCTTCATGCCGGTCAGCGACATGCCGAAGGGCTCGGCGAGCTCGCTGACGGTCGCGCTGCCGGCGCCGAGCCGTACCAGGACGGCGCGGCGTGTCGGGTCGGCGAGGGCTGCGAAGGCGCGGTCGACGGTCGTGGAATACTGAACCATTAGGTTCACTATAGCAGATCTGTGCCTAGCCCAGCTCGCTCAGCTTCGTGAGCGCCTCCTTGAGCTCTCCGGCCCTCCGGCTGCCGAGGGTTCGCCTCAACAGGGCGTCGCGTTCAGCCAGCACGCCGGCCGCCACCGGCCGAAAGCGCTTTGCGCGCTTCGTCAGGTGGACAAGGGTCGCGCGGGCGTCGTCCGGGTCGGGGCGGCGCGTAATGAGCCCGTCGCGTTCCAGGAGGCGGGTCATGGTCGTGAGGGTCTGCTTGCTGAGGCGGGCGCGCCGGGCCAGCTCGCTCATGCGCAGCCCGTCCTCTTCGAACAGGGGAATCAGCAGCGCCCCGTACGAGGCGCGTACCTCCGGGAAGCCGGCTTCCGCGAAACGTCGCTCGAGGACCTCGTTCCAGCGCCTGCTCGCCAGCGCGAGCAGGTAGCCGGTGTCCGTACGGTCAGTCGCCACGCGCGCCGAACCGAGCGCGGATGTTCTCGAACTCTCGCTGCAGCGAGCGGTGCTGCGACTCGAAGAGGGTGTCGTCCATCTCGATGGGCTTGAACATCGTGAACGTATACGCACTCCTCGTGGCGGAGAGCGCGACGACGCGGCTCGGGAAGATCGCCATCTGGGACTCCTCGGGCCCGGCGTACATGTCGATCACCCCGGTCTCGGCGTTCGCCTCGATGGCGAAGTAGAACTCGCCGAGCCCGTTGACGACCTTCGGCTTGCCGTTCTCGTACTTCAGCTCACGGGCGAAATCGGTCGCCCATACAGGCAGGTTCTCGACGCGCGACAGAAAC
>Ga0070731_10003914_pt1 | contig 13130 bp, 14 predicted proteins | sample Coa_R1_2_FD_66448 | JGI IMG/M metagenome (GOLD analysis project Ga0070731, IMG submission 66448) | Surface soil microbial communities from Centralia Pennsylvania, which are recovering from an underground coalmine fire - Coalmine... | ecosystem: Environmental > Terrestrial > Soil > Unclassified ... | reverse complement strand
TATCGGGCTGCCCGACGCTCACCATCAAGGACAACCCGGATCCTCTGCGGCGCGACCCCGTGGCCACTGTGATCGACGGCTGCGTCGGCTGCGGCCTGTGCGGCGAGAACGCGCACGCTGCGGTGCTGTGTCCGTCTTTTTACAGGGCCGAGGTCATTCTGAACCCCGGGTTTTTCGATAAAGCGCTGGATAAACTGAGAAGCGTCTTCCGTGGAACGGCAGTTCACTAAAGAAATCGAATCCCTCCGTCTCGGCGAAGGCGAGACGTTTCATGGCGAGGGCATCCTCGCCGTGACCAAGGCCCTGCTTCAGTCAGGCGTGTCCTACGTCGGCGGCTACCAGGGCGCGCCCGTGTCGCACCTGCTGGACGTGATGGTGCAGGCGCGCGACTACCTGGACGGCCTCGGCGTGCACGTCGAGGCCTGCACCAGCGAAGCCTCCGCGGCGGCGATGCTGGGGGCGTCGATCAACTATCCGGCGCGCGGCGCGGTGACCTGGAAGTCCGTGGTCGGCACCAACGTCGCCGCGGACGCGCTTTCCTACCTGGCGAGCGCCGGCGTCATGGGCGGCACGCTGATCGTGCTGGGCGAGGACTACGGCGAAGGCGGCGTGGTGGCGCAGGAACGCAGCCATTCCTTCGCCATGAAATCCCTGATGTGGCTGCTCGATCCGCGGCCGAACCTCACCACCATCGTGGACATGGTGGAGCATGGCTTCGCGCTGTCCGAGGCTTCCAACACGCCGGTGATGATGGAGCTGAGGATCCGCGCCTGTCATGTCCATGGATCCTTTGTATCCAAAGACAACAAATCTCCGGCGGTATCTATGCGTCACCGCCTCGACGGGCCGCCAAAGGAGTTCATCTACGACCGCCTCGCCCACCCGCCGGCCATCTTCCGGCAGGAGAAGCTGAAGAACGACGTGCGCCTGCCGGCGGCGCGCAAGTACATCGCCGAGCACAGGCTGAACGAGATTTTCCAGGGCGAGGTGGACGACATCGGCATCGTCGTCCAGGGCGGCCTCTACAACGGCCTGATGCGCGCCTTGCGGCTGCTGCGGCTGGCCGATGATTTCGGCGGCTGCCGGATCCCGATTTACGTGTTGAACGTGGTGTATCCGATCGTTCCGGACCAAGTCGCGTCATTTTCAGCCGGGAAAAAGGCGATTTTCGTCCTGGAGGAAGGCCAACCCGAGTTCATCGAGCAGGAAATCGCGATGCACCTGCGGCGCGCCGACCTGCAGACGAAATTGCACGGCAAGGACCTGCTGCACATGGCGGGCGACTACACCACCGAATTGATGGTGCGCGGGCTGACGCGCTTCCTAGCGCAGCATGTGCCGCAACTGGATTTGTCTTCGGGTTCTCTTTGGTTGAATTCGATCCGAAGTACAAGGGAAAAGGCGGCCGGCTTGCTCGGCCCGATGCCCCAGCGCCCGCCGACCTTCTGCGTCGGCTGCCCGGAGCGGCCGGTGTTCTCGGCGATGAAGCTGGTGGCGCAGGACATCGGCCGGCCGCATGTCTCCATGGACGTGGGCTGCCACGCCTTCGCCTCCTTCGAACCGTTCTCGCAGGGCAATACCCTGCTCGGCTACGGCATGAGCCTGGCGAGCGCTGCCGGCGTGACGCCGATGTCGGCGCGCCGCCCGGTGGCCGTGATGGGCGACGGCGGCTTCTGGCACAACGGCCTGCTGTCTGGTGTCGCCTCGAACCTGATGAACAAGGGCGACGGCGTCCTGGTCATCATGAAAAACGGCTACGCCTCCGCCACTGGCACTCAGGAACTGCTTTCTTCTCCCAAAAATTCAGAGCATTCGATCGAGGACACGCTCCAGGGTATCGGCGTGAGATGGCTGCGCACGGTCAACAACTACGATGTCGGCGCAATGTCGAAGACCTACAAGGAGGCGATGTCCACGGACTACAAGGGGCTGAAAGTCATCATCGCCGAGGGCGAGTGCCAGCTCGAGCGCCAGCGCAGATTGCGTCCCGTCGTCGCGAAAAATCTCTCCGAAGGGAAAAGAACGGTCCGGGTGAAGTACGGCGTCGACGAAGACACCTGTACCGGGGACCATTCCTGCATCCGCCTGTCGGGCTGCCCGACGCTCACCATCAAGGACAACCCGGATCCTCTGCGGCGCGACCCCGTGGCCACTGTGATCGACGGCTGCGTCGGCTGCGGCCTGTGCGGGGAGAACGCGCACGCGGCGGTGTTGTGTCCGTCGTTTTACCGGGCGGAGGTCGTCCAGAATCCGAACCTGCTGGACAGGACCCTGCAGAAAATGCGGAACATTTTCAAATGAGCCTCCCGGAGCGGCCCATCGCCATCCTGATCGCAGCGCTCGGCGGCGAAGGCGGCGGCGTCATGGCCGACTGGCTGATCGACGCCGCGGCGCAATGCGGCTTCCCGTCGCAGAGCACCTCGATTCCCGGCGTGGCGCAGCGCACCGGCGCAACCACTTACTACCTGGAGATTTTTCCGGCGACGGCAAGCCAGCTGCACGGCAAGCAGCCCGTGTTTTCGCTCACGCCAAGCCCGGGCAACGTCGACATCATGGTGGCTTCCGAATTGATCGAAGCCGGCCGCGCCATGCAGAACGGCTACGTCAGCCCGGAACGCACCACGCTGGTCGCCTCCACCCACCGCATCTACGCCACCATCGAGAAAATGCAGATGGCGGACGGCCGCTTCGACAGCGCGCGCGTGGTGGAAGCGGGCCGCAAGCTGGCGAAACAGGCGGTGCTGTTCGATATGCGCAAGCTGGCGCAGGACAGCGGCACCGTGATAAATGCCGTGCTGTTCGGCGCCATGGCGGGCAGCGGGATGCTGCCGCTGCCGCGCGAAGCCTGCGAGAAGGCGATTCGCGGCGGCGGGCGCGGCGCCGAGGCAAGCCTGCGCGGTTTCGCCGCCGGCTGCGAAATCGCCGCGGGCGCGCGCGCGACGCCGCAGGAACCCGCGCCTCCGAAACGCGCCAGCGAACTCGAAGAAATCGTCCGATTGGGGACGGAAAGACTGACCGACTATCAGGGCCCGGCCTACGCAAATCTTTTCAAGGAAAGAATTCAATCCCTTGGAAAAACCGACCCCAAGCTCGCTGCGGAAGTCGCGCGGGAAATGGCGCTGTGGATGAGTTACGAGGACATCATCCGCGTCGCCGACCTGAAGACGCGCGCCTCGCGTTTCGAGCGCGTGCGCAAGGAAGTCGGCGCGAAGGAAGGCGAACCGGTGGTGGTGATCGATTTCCTCAAGCCCGGCGTTGAGGAATTTGCTTCATTACTTCCTTATTTTTTAGGGAAAAAAATAACTTCATGGGCTGAAGCGCACGGCAAGCTCGATGCCTACAACATCGGCATGCACCTGAAGACCTCGGGGCTGTTCGGCTACCTGCTGGTGCGCTCGCTTGCGTGGCTCAAACCCTGGCGCCCGCACTCCTACCGCTACCAGGAAGAGCAGAAGCTCATCGAGCTATGGCTCGCTCGCGTGCGCGACGCGGCGGTGCGCAGCATCCCGGTCGCGCTGGAAGTCGCCGAATGCGCGCGCCTGATCAAGGGTTACGGCGACACCCACCGCCGCGGCAAGGCCAATTTCCTCGCCATCCTCGACGCGCTGGTGGACCACCCGGCGACCGCAGACCCCGCCGCGCAGGCGAAGGCCATCCGCAAGGCGCGCGAAGCGGCACTCGCGGATCCGGAAGGCAAGGCCCTCGGCGGCGCGCTAGGTAAACCCGTGACGTGGCTGAAAGCCGTAAAGGGCTGAACGCCGGAGCCGGCGCACAGGCGGATGCCTGCCTGCTCAGCTTCATTGCAGGCTACGTCGACACTTGCGTGTTCATCGGCCTGTTCGGTCTGTTCACCGCGCATGTCACCGGAAATTTCGTGCTGATCGGGGCGGAACTCGTGCACCGCAGAGGCGACGTGCTCGTCAAGCTGCTTGCGCTGCCCGTATTCATCCTGGCCGTCGCGGCGGCGGTCAAGATCGCCGAGGCGCTGCAGCGTGCCGGGCGGGCGCGCGTGGCGCCGCTGCTGTACGTGGAGGCAGGCTTGCTCTTTCTTTGCGCGGCCGCCGCGATAGGTTTCGACGCGACCGCGCATCCGCATGAATTTTCGGCCCTCTCCGTGGGGCTCCTGGCAGCGGCGGCGATGGGCATTCAGAACGCGACAATGCGCCTGGAACTGGCGGCACTGCCCTCGACCACGGTCATGACCATGAACGTGACCCAGGGCGCGATCGACGTCGTCACCATGCTCGGACGCCGCGTCGATCCGGCATCGGACGCGCAGAAGAAAGCGGAGGCACGGCAGCGGTTCGGCCGCATGTGGCCGGCCATCGCCGCGTTTACCTTCGGCGCGATCGGCGGAGCGCTTGGTTACCTCGCGGCGGGGCTGCAGTCACTCCTGGTGCCCGCCATACTCTGCGTCGTGGCGGGCGCCCGTTTCGCGCGCCGGCCTGCATGATCCTGTCCTCCATGGAACGAGGGCGACACTTTATAATGGTTTTTTCTAGGAGCGAGTCATGGCGAGCGTCCCAAAGCCGCAACCCGGCGCCGAGCGGCAGGACCTCTACCGCCGGATAGAAAAGCTCAATTTCTCACCCCTGTGGGAGGTGTACCACGACCTGATTCCAGACGAGCCGAAAACTCCCTGCAAGCCGGCGATCTGGAAGTGGGCGGACTCGCGCCCCCACCTGATGGAAGCCGGCAAGCTCATCACGGCCAAGGAAGCCCTGCGGCGCGTGCTGGTGCTGCAGAACCCCGGGATGCGCGGGCAGTCCTGCGTCACGCAGAGCCTGTTCGCCGGCTACCAGCTCATCCTGCCGGGCGAGATCGCGCCGAGTCACCGGCACACGCAATCGGCGCTGCGCTTTGTCGTCGAGGGTTCTGGAGCCTACACGGCGGTGGACGGCGAGCGCACGACCATGCGTCCTGGGGACTTCATCATCACGCCGTCCTGGACCTGGCACGACCACGGCAATCCGGGGTCGGACCCGGTCATCTGGCTGGACGGCCTCGACCTTCCGATTCTGCGCATCTTCGCCGCACAATTCCACGAACCCTTCCCCGAGGAAATCCAGCCGGTCTCCCGCGGCGAGGGCGCGTCCCTCGCGCGCTACGGCAACAACCTCAAACCGCTCGGGGCGGTGGCGCCTTACGGAAAGACATCGCCGATCTTCAGCTACCCCTACGACCGCAGCCGCGAAACGCTGGCCAGGCTCGCCAAGGAAGGGGATCCGGATCCCTGCCACGGCTGGAAAATGGAGTTCGTCAATCCGCTCACCGGCGGACCCGCGATGCCCACGATCGGCACCTTCATCCAGCTGCTGCCCAAAGGCTTCCGCTCCAGCCCGTATCGCGCGACCGACGGCACCGTATATTCGGTGGCCGAGGGCAGGGGCAAGGTCAGAATCGGCGGCGACGAATTCGCCTTCGGGCCGAAAGACGCGTTTGTCGTGCCGTCCTGGCACCCTGCCAGCATCGAAGCCGACGGCGAGTGCGTGCTGTTCTCCTACTCCGACCGGCCGGCGCAGCAGGCGCTCGGCCTGTGGCGGGAACATCGCGGGTGAGTGATTCCGCATTCTATTCGCGGGAATACAACAACCGCGCGCTGGTGCCGGACAACGAGAGATGGATCACTCGCTGGGTGCAGGAGTCCGAGCGCGCGCGCGCGACCATGACCTGCCGCCTCGACCAGCGCTACGGCGAGGCGCCCGGCGAAAAGATCGACATCTTCCCGTCGCGCAAGGGCGACGGCAGCTGCATGATGTTCATCCACGGCGGCTACTGGCGTTCGCGCGACAAGCGGGATTTTTCCTTCCTCGCGCCGGCCTGGGTGGACGCCGGCGTCTCGCTCGCGGTGGTGAATTACGACCTCTGCCCTTCGGTGACGGTCGAGGAAATCGTGCGCCAGATGCTGCGCGCGAGCCGCTGGCTCTGGCTGCGCGCGGAAGAGTACGGCATGGACGAGGACCGGCTGTATGTCTCGGGCCATTCCGCGGGAGGGCACCTGACCGCGATGATGATGGCGGCGGTCTGGCCGGCCTTCGATCGGCGCCTGCCCAGGGACCTGTTCAAGGGCGGCCTTGCGATCAGCGGCATCTACGACATGCGGCCGATGGTGCAGGTGGACTGGCTGAACGGCGACTTGCGCCTGAACGAGGCGGACGCAATCAAGGTCTCTCCCGCCTTCCTGCCGGCGGCGACGCGCTCGCCGGTGATGACCTGCGTCGGCGGCGACGAGAGCTCCGAATTCCACCGGCAGAACGCGCTGCTCGGGGAGCGCTGGCGCGGCGCCTTCGCCGGCGACATCCCGATGCCGGGAACGCACCATTTCTCGGTCGTAGGTGGACTCGCCGACCAGTCGAGCGCGCTGTTCTCCGGCGCGCGCAAGCTGATGAAGCTCGACCGGTGAACGAATATCTCGCCCCGGCGCGCTACATCGACAGCGGCCACCCGGGCGTCGTTTCTTTCGCGAAGAAAAATGCGGTTGGAAGAGATCCCCTGACCCGCGCGGTAGCGCTGTACTACGCCGTGCGCGACGGCATCCGCTACAACCCCTTTCTGGATTTCTCCAGGGAGGAAACCTTCCGGGCCTCGCATTGCATCACTGCCGGCGAAGGCTTCTGCATCGGCAAGGCCGCCCTGCTCGCCGCCTGCGCGCGAGCCGACGGCATTCCGGCCCGGGTCGGCTTCGCCGACGTCAAGAACCACCTCACCACGCCCGCACTGCGCGAACGCATGGGGACAGACCTGTTCGTCTATCACGGCTATGCCGAGCTGCTGCTGGAAGGGAAATGGGTCAAGGCGACGCCGGCGTTCAATGTCGAGCTCTGCCGGCGCTTCAAAGTCAAGCCGCTGGAATTCGACGGCCGCGAGGACTCGATATTCCATCCCTTCGATGAAGAAGACCGGCGCCACATGGAATACATGCGCGACCGCGGCAGCCACGCCGACGTGCCGGCCGCCGAGATCATGCGGGTGTTCCGCGAGGTGTATCCGGCGCTCTACGGCCTGGGCAACGAATCTGCCAGGGAGAGTTTCGGCTGACGCCGCGGCAACTCCTGGAAGCAAGCTTCCGCGCCGCAGTCGCCGCGGCAGATCCTCTCGAGATCGTTCCGGCCCACCTGCCCAAGCCGCCGGACGGCCGCACGCTCGTGCTCGCCGTCGGCAAGGCGGCGGCCTCGATGGCGCTTGCGGTCGAGAGCCACTGGCCGGCCGACAAGAAACTTTTCGGCATCGCGCTTACCCGCTACGGGCATGCGTTGAGCCTGGAGCGCATCCGCTGGGTCGAGGCGGGCCATCCGGTGCCGGACGAAGCCGGCGAACAGGCCGCGCGCGAAATGCTGGGCGCGGCCCGCGCCATCAAGCCGATGGACCTGCTGCTGATGCTGGTTTCCGGCGGCGGCTCGGCGCTGCTCTCGCTGCCGGTCGACGGCGTGTCGATCGCGGACCTGCGCACGGTGACCAAGGACCTGCTGCTGAGCGGAGCGCCGATCCAGGAAATCAACACCGTGCGCAAGCACATCTCCGCCATCCAGGGCGGGCGCCTCGCCGCCGCGTGCAAGGCGCCCGTACTCTCGCTCATCATCTCGGACGTGACCGGCGACGATCCTACGCACATCGCCTCGGGGCCCTGCGCGCCCGATCCGACGACTTTCCAGGACGCGGTGGACGTGCTGAACCGCTTCGACGTCAAGCCGCCGCGCGCGGTGCTCAGCCACCTGATCGCCGGCCTGCGCGGCGAGCGCGAGGAAACACCCAAGCCGGGCTCGCCCGTATTCGAGAACGTCGAGAACCGCATCATCGCCACCCCGCGGCGCTCGCTGGAGGCGGCTGCCAAGCTGTTCCGCGATAACGGCGTCGAACCCGTGATCCTGGGGGACTCGGTGACCGGCGAGGCGACTGAAGTGGCCAAGGTCATGGCGGCGCTGGTGCGGGAGATCCGCACCTACGACTCGCCGTTCAAGCCGCCGGTGGCGCTCATTTCCGGGGGCGAATGCACGGTGACGGTTCGCCGCGCCAACGGCCGCGGGGGACGCTGCGCCGAGTTCCTGCTGGCGTTAGGCATGGAGTTGGCGGGACTGGCGGAGGTGCACGCAATCGCCGCCGACACGGACGGCATAGACGGGTCTGAAGACAACGCCGGCGCCTTGCTCGCGCCGGATTCGCTCGCCCGGGCGCGCGCGCAGGGACTGGACCCCAGGAAACTCCTGGCCGCCAACGACAGCTACGGCGTTTTTTCCGCCATCGGCGACCTGGTGGTCACCGGCCCTACCCGCACCAACGTCAACGACTACCGCGCGATCATCATCGCCTGAGGGCGGAGCGGGTCAGGTCTTGACCCGGCTGTTGCGGCAATCGAGGACGGCCCGCACAAGATCATCCGCCCGGCTTGCGACGATGCTCTTCCGCCCGATGTGGGGAAAATTCCGGAACACCGGGGCCGCGCGCGGGCTGGATGCGAAGACCAGGCCGTCATAGGAAGTGGATTGGTTGTCGAAGTCGCTTTTGACTTCCACGCGGTACCCCAACCGCGACAATTCGCCGACGACGTGGTGATGGATGTCCTGGGAATGCGTCGAGACGAACAGGTAGTCGACCGCCTGGCGCTTCAGGGAGTCGCGACCGCCTTCGATCAGGTCGACCTCGAATCCCTGAATGTCGACATGCAGAATGTTCAACCGATCGATGCCCCGGCTCTGCATGAACGGGTCCAGCCGCCAGTGATCCCTGGCCACCGCGGCCTCGATGAATTCGCCGTCGAACCCGTTGCGCCGGAAGTTGGCTTCCCCGGCGGCCAGATTGTCCGGATCGGGTTCGACCATGATGACCGTCGCCCCCGGCCTCTCTTTCTTCAGCCACATCGAGTAGTGCGCCCAGTACGCCCCGAGCTCGATCATCCGCGGCGCTTCTGGCATGTTCCTGAGCACCTCCTGGAAGACGTACTCTTCCAGCGGCTCATGGACGCCCCGGTTCAGGACCAGCAGGTCGCTGAATCCGCCGTAGTAGGCGCCCGAACCGGCCACCGGCACCCTGATGCCGTTGTGCAGGCAGACTTCGTCGCCCTCCACGACGCCCGCCATTGGAACCCGCTCGATCAGCAGGTTCAGCGGATCCGATATGACTTCCCGGAACCGGCCGATAAAATCCGCGGTTTCGGCTTTGGGAGGCAGCTCCATCGTCACCGCCCGGCGGCGATCAGGCGGCCTTCGCCGGTTCCTTCTTCTCGCCCTTCTTTTTTTCGCCGTCAGACGCCGCGGCGGTTTCCACGCGATCCATCAGCGTCACCAGCGCCATCGGGGCGTTGTCGCCCTTCCTGAAGCCGCTCTTCAGGATGCGTAGATAGCCGCCGTTGCGCTTGGCATAGCGCGGACCGAGTTCGCCGAACAGCTTGGAAACCGTGTCGCGGTCGCGCAGCCGGTCGTAGGCGAGGCGCCGGTTGGCCAGCGTGGCGGTCTTGCCCATGGTGATCATCGGCTCGACGACGCGCCGCAGTTCCTTCGCCTTGGGCAGCGTGGTCGTGATCTGCTCGTGCGTCAGCAACGCGTTCGCCATGTTGCGGAACATGGCGAGCCGGTGGCTCGTGGTTCTGTTTAGCTTGCGGAGTCCGTGGCCGTGACGCATGGTGCTTTCCCGTTGTTACGTCCTGTGGTGCTCGAGTCCGGCAGGCGGCCAGTTCTCGAGCTTCATGCCCAGCGTCAGCCCCCTGGACGCGAGCACTTCTTTGATTTCGTTGAGCGACTTGCGGCCCAGGTTCGGGGTCTTCAGCAGCTCGGTCTCGGTGCGCTGGATCAGGTCGCCGATGTAGTAGATGTTCTCGGCCTTGAGGCAGTTGGCGGAGCGCACGGTGAGCTCGAGGTCGTCCACCGGCCGCAGCAGGATCGGGTCGACCGCGACCGCCTTCTTCTCTTCGGTCGGCAGCGCGGTGCCTTCGAGTTGCGCGAACACCGACAGTTGGTCTACTAGTATGCGGGCGGCGTAGCGCACCGCCTCCTCGGGCTCGATGGCGCCGTTGGTCTCGATGTCGAGGATCAGCTTGTCCAAGTCGGTGCGCTGCTCGACGCGCGCCGAATCCACGGCATATGACACGCGGCGCACCGGGCTGAACGAGGCGTCGAGCACGATGCGGCCGATGCTCTTGGTTTCCTCCGGCATGTAACGCATGTTCCCCGGCACGTAGCCGCGGCCCGCTTCGACCTTGAGCTGCAGCTCGATCTTGCCGCCGGCGGAGAGGTTGGCGATGACATGCCCGGGGTTGACGATCTCGACGTCGTGCGACGGCTCGATGTCGCCGGCGGTCACCGGGCCTTCGCCCTTTTTCTTCAGGGTCAGGATCGCCTCGCTGCGGTTATGCAGCCGCAGCACCACGCCTTTCAGGTTGAGCAGGATGTCGACCACGTCCTCGCGCACGCCGTCCAGCGTCGAGTACTCGTGCACCACGCCGGCGATCTGCACTTCGGTGGGAGCGTAGCCGGGCATGGAAGACAGCAGCACGCGGCGCAGCGCGTTGCCCAGCGTATGGCCGTAGCCGCGCTCGAAAGGCTCCATCGTCACCTTGGCGTGCGACGGGGAGAGGTTCTGCACATCGACGATGCGCGGCTTCAGGAATCCGGTCTGGGGCATGTGGGTTTACCTTGTTACTTCGAGTACAGTTCGATGATCAGGCTCTCGTTGACCGTGGAGGACATGTCCGCGCGCGCCGGGAGCGACTTGAATTTCCCCTTCAGCGCCTTCGTGTCCACCTCGAGCCATTCGGGAATGCTGCGCGACTCGGCGGCTTCCGCCGAAGCCTTGAGGCGCAATTGCGCCTTCGCCTTTTCGGCGACCTCGACGACGTCGCCCGGGGCGACTTCATAAGACGGGATGTTGACGCGCTTGCCGTTCACGAGAATGCCGTTGTGCCGCACCACCTGGCGCGCTTCGCTGCGCGAGGCGCCGAAGCCCATGCGGTAGGCGACGTTGTCCAGGCGCGATTCGAGGATCTGCAGCAGCCGCTCGCCGGTGACGCCCTTGGAGCTCGACGCCTCGGCGTAGGTCTTGCGGAACTGGCGCTCGAGCACGCCGTAGATGCGGCGCGTCTTCTGCTTTTCGCGCAGCTGCTTGCCGTAGTCCGAGAGGCGCGCGCCGCTCTTCTGGCCGTGCTGGCCGGGGGCGTAGGCGCGGCGCTCGATGGCGCACTTGTCCGTGAAGCACTTCTCGCCCTTGAGGAAGAGCTTCTCGCCTTCCCTGCGGCATTGACGACACTTCGCGTCGAGATTTCTGGCCATGCTTTCTCCTTAAACCCGGCGCCGCTTCGGCGCGCGGCAGCCGTTGTGCGGCACGGGGGTAACGTCGGCGATCGAACCGATCTTGAGGCCGATCGCGTTCAGCGCGCGCACCGCGGATTCGCGGCCAGGACCGGGACCCTTGATGCGCACTTCGATGTTCTTCACGCCGCATTCCTGCGCCGCGCGCCCGGCGCGCTCGGCGGCCATCTGCGCCGCGAACGGCGTCGACTTGCGCGAGCCCTTGAAGCCGGCATTGCCAGAGGTCGCCCAGGACAGCGTGTTGCCCTGCCGGTCGGTGATGGTGACGATGGTGTTGTTGAACGACGCGTGCACGTGGGCGATGCCCTCGGCGACGTTCTTCTTCACTTTCTTGCGCGCGCGCGCCGAAGCGGTCTGCTGCAGCTGCTGCGTCGAGGGCGTTGCCTTGCTTGCCATGTTCTTGTCCTGGTCCGTTTAGCGGGTTAGATCTTGCCGGCCGGCGCGTTCTGCTTGACTGCCGCCTTGCGCGGGCCCTTGCGGGTGCGCGCGTTGGTGCGCGTCCTCTGCCCGCGCACCGGCAGCCCTTTGCGATGGCGCGAGCCGCGGTAGCAGCCCAGGTCGATCAGGCGCTTGATCGACATCTGCACTTCGCGGCGCAGGTCGCCTTCCACCGTCAGGCGCGTGATGCTCTCGCGCAGGCGGTCGGTCTCGGCGTCGGTCAGGTCCTTGATCTTGCGCGTCGGCTCAACCCCGGCGGCGGCGCAGATTGCGGTCGCGCGCGAGCGGCCGATGCCGTAGATCGCAGTCAGCGCAATGCCGGCGTGCTGGTGATTGGGGATGTTGATGCCTGCAATACGGGCCATAGCGTGTTCTTTCCGGGGAACCTGAGATTATATCAATTTCTTCAAGGGTTTATCAACCCTGGCGTTGCTTGTGGCGCGGATCCGAGCAAATCACGCGCACCACCCGCTTGCGGCGCACGATTTTGCATTTGCGGCAGATCTTCTTCACTGAGGCCATGACTTTCATGAGTCGGTTTCCTTTTCTCTAGCGCGCGGGCATGCCGCCCTTGAAGCTGGCCTTGCGCAGCAGGCTCTCGTACTGGTGCGTCATCACGTAGGCCTGCACCTGGGCCATGAAGTCCATCGTCACCACGACGATGATCAGCAGCGAGGTGCCGCCGAAATAGAACGGCACGTTCCAGCGCAGGATCAGGAATTCCGGCACCAAGCACACCAGCGTCACATAGGCCGCGCCGGCGAGCGTCAGCCGGGTCAGGATCTTCTCCAGGTAGCGCGCGGTCTGTTCGCCCGGGCGGATGCCGGGGACGAAGGCGCCCGATTTCTTCAGGTTGTCGGCGGTTTCCTTCGGGTTGTACTGCAGCGCCGTGTAGAAGAAGCAGAAAAACACGATCAGCGACGCGTAGAACAGCACGTAGACCGGCTGCCCGGGAGACAGCGTGCCGGCGAGATCGCGCAGCCAGAGGAAACCCTCGGCCGAACCGAACCAGCTGAGCAGGGTCGCCGGAAACAGGATCAGGGACGAAGCGAAGATGGGCGGGATCACGCCCGACATGTTGAGCTTGAACGGCAGGTGCGAACTCTGGCCGCCAAAGACGCGGTTGCCGACCTGCCGCTTGGCGTAGTTGACCAGGATTTTCCGCTGCCCGCGCTCGACGAAGCACACGAACGCAGTCACGGCCACGACCGCCACCGCCACCAGCAGCGCAGTCAGCGGATGCATCGAGCCGGTGCGCACCAGTTCGAGGGTGCCGGCGACCGCGTTCGGCAGCCCGGCGGCGATGCCCGCGAAAATGATGATCGAGATGCCGTTGCCCAGGCCGCGCTCGGTGATCTGCTCGCCCAGCCACATCAGGAACATGGTGCCGGTGAC
>Ga0070731_10003913_pt1 | contig 13133 bp, 9 predicted proteins | sample Coa_R1_2_FD_66448 | JGI IMG/M metagenome (GOLD analysis project Ga0070731, IMG submission 66448) | Surface soil microbial communities from Centralia Pennsylvania, which are recovering from an underground coalmine fire - Coalmine... | ecosystem: Environmental > Terrestrial > Soil > Unclassified ... | reverse complement strand
TTGCGGCCGACCGCGAGCGACCCCGACGCGGTCTGCCCCGGGCTGATGGCGGTCGGCGAAGGCGCCTGCGTCTCGGTGCACGGCGCCAACCGGCTCGGCTGCAACTCGCTCCTCGACATTGTCGTCTTCGGCCGCGCCGCGGCGCAGCGCGCGGTCGAGCTGGTGCGGCCGGGGGCGCCGCACGCGCCGCTTGCCAACGGCGTCGAGGCGCCGCTCGACCGCTTCGACGCGGTGCGCCACGCCAACGGGCCGCGCAAGACCGCCTCGGTGCGCGGCGAGATGCAGCTGGTCATGGAGGAAAATTGCGCGGTGTTCCGCACCGCCGAGGTGCTGGAGCGCGGCGTCACCAAGATCGACGCGGCGGCGCGCGCCTACGCTGATCTCGGCATCACCGACCGCTCGCTGATCTGGAACAGCGACCTCGTCGAGGCGCTCGAATTGAAGAACCTGCTCGAACAGTCGGTCGTCACCCTGCATTCGGCCAATGCGCGCAAGGAAAGCCGCGGCGCCCATGCCCGCGAGGATTTCCCCGAGCGCGACGACGCGAATTGGCTGAAGCACACGCTCGGCTGGCTGAAGGGCGATTGCGACGTGACGATCGGCTATCGCCCGGTGCACCTCAATACGCTGTCGAACGAGGTCCAGGCCTTCCCGCCCAAGGCGCGGACCTACTGACGTGGATCACCAGACTGCATCGAGGCTCTGCGTCCTTCGAGACGCGCCCCTCGGGCGCTCCTCAGGATGACGTAGACGTTTGATGACATAAGAGAGATCGTCATCCTGAGGAGCCCGCGCAGCGGGCGTCTCGAAGGACGCAGGTCGGGCGTCCAGCGCTTTCGCACGGACGACGCACGATTATTGAGCAAACACGGACGTTGACATGGCCGAGTTCAGCCTGCCCGCCAACTCGAAGATCGGCACCGGCAAGACCTATCCGGCGCCACCCAATGCGCGGCAGCCGCGGCGCTTTCACATCTATCGCTGGAACCCCGACGACCTCAACAAGCCGCGCGTCGACACCTACACGATCGACCTCGCCGATTGCGCGCCGATGGTGTTGGACGCGCTGATCAAGATCAAGAATGAGGTCGACACCACGCTGACCTTCCGCCGCTCGTGCCGCGAGGGGGTGTGCGGCTCCTGCGCGATGAACATCGATGGCACCAACACGCTCGCGTGCATCAAGGCGATCGACGACATCAAGGGCGACGTAAAGATCTATCCCCTGCCGCACATGCCGGTCATCAAAGACCTCGTGCCGGACCTGACGCACATCTACGCGCAGTACCAGTCGATCGAGCCGTGGCTGCAGACCGAGAGCCCCGCGCCGCCCGACCGCGAGCGGCCGCAATCGGAGGAGGAGCGCGCCCGGCTCGACGGGCTGTGGGAATGCATCCTGTGCTTCTGCTGCTCGACCGCGTGCCCGAGTTATTGGTGGAACGGCGAGCGTTATCTGGGGCCGGCGGTGCTGTTGCAGGCCTATCGCTGGATCGCCGACAGCCGCGACGAGAAAGCCGGCGACCGGCTCGACGCGCTGGAAGACCCGTTCCGCCTCTACCGCTGCCACACGATCATGAACTGCACCAAGACCTGCCCGAAAAACCTCAACCCGGCCAAGGCGATCGCCGAGATCAAGAAGCTGATGGTGATCCGCCGCAGCTGATCGGGCGCCGGCTACTGCGAGCTACGGCGCCGCCGCGAGCTTCTGGCGCAGCTGCGCGATCAGCGCCGCGACGCTGCCGCCGTTGCGCTGGATCACCGAAGCGAACTCGTCGCGCTGCGTCACCTTCATGCTGACGCCGCCGACATAGACGTCAGTGATCTTTAATTGCCCGCCTTCATTGATCAGGTACCAGTCGACCGCGACCCGGCTGCCGTTCGGCCGGATAATCTCGCTCGATACAATCGTTTCGCCGCCATTCGGCCGCGAGCCGGTGACGCGGAACGGCTCGCCGCCATACTGGCCGAGCCGGACGCTGTAGGCACGCACGATATATTCCTGGAAGAGGCCGAGAAACTCCTGCTGCTGCGGCGGCGTTGCGGTGCGCCAATAGCGGCCGAGCACAAAGCGGCCGATCCCCGGCACGTCGAAATCGTTGTGAAACAGCTCGCGGAAGCGCGCCAGCCGGCGATCCGGCGGGACGCTCGGGCCCAGCACCTGGATCGCATCGTTGCCCAGCGCATTGACAAACGCGCGCGCGTCCTGTGCCACCGCCTTGCCCGGCGCCACCGCCAGGACGAGGACCATCAGCATGCCGGCCGCGGCAAGGCGTCGGATCATTTTGCTGGAGCCTCCTTGGACGCGGGCGGCGGCGCGACGCTGTACGACATGACCGGCTCCGGCCCCGAATCGCCGCCCATGACCGGGCTCGGATTCGGCAGGTCCGACTTTTCGTGGCGGATCTGCGCCTGCCGCCGCTGCCGGTAGAGCGAGCGAATCGTCGCATAATAGTCGAGCGAGGTCTTCTCGATGTCGGCGAGCGTTTCGATGTTGCGCGAGCGCTCGTCGACCCCCGAAACGGCGCTGCGCGCCACCGCCGCCCAGAGATAATGATTTTGCCCGGCGACGTAATCGCCCGGGTCGGCGAAGCTGTCGCCGACCATGCCGACCGTGTCGCGCGCGGTCGAGGGGCCGAGCACCGGCAGCATGATATAGGGACCGTCGGCGAAGCCCCAGGTCGCCAGGGTGACGCCGAGATCGTTGGAATGGTACGGAATGCCGACCCGCGTCGCGACGTCGAACATGCCGCCGACGCCGACCGTCGTGTTGACGACGAGCCGCGCCAGGGTGTTGCCGGCAAGCCCGAGCTGCCCCTGCAGCACGTCGTTGACCAGGATCACCGGGCCGTTGAGGTTCTGCATGAAATCGTGCAGCGACTGCCGCATCGGCGGCGGCACCACGGTGCGGTAAGCCTTGGAAACCGGCACCAGCACGTTGCGGTCGACGCCCTGATTGAACTCGAAGATCGAACGGTTGGTGTCTTCGTAGGGATCGATGAAGCCCTCCGAGGCCTGCGCGGTTTGCGGCCCGCCGGAGGCGGCCGGCGCGGCGCACCCGGAAATGGCGAGGCCGGCGACGAGGAGACCGGGTAGAACGAGCGTCAGCCGAGAAACGGGCATCGACGAGCCTCTGGTTGGTTGGCGGCGACAGGGCCGCCGGATAATGACGAAAAACGCGCAGCGACGGCAAGCGATCCGTGCCGAAGCTGCATAGAGTTGAACACAGCGAAGCCGCTGATTGATTAACGGCCCTCTGCGATGGGGCGCTAGCCACCCTATTGACGATATAAAGATATGTTTATATGTTTGATACGTGGAGCCTGATCGCGACGTCGCCGCATCGATGGACGAGCTGCTCGCGGCCTTGCGGGCCGTCGCCGAGCCGAGCCGCTTGCGCCTGCTCGTCCTGCTCGCGCGCGGCGAATTGACCGTCAGCGAGCTGGCCCAGATCCTCGGACAGAGCCAGCCGCGCGTCTCGCGCCACCTGAAGCTGTTGTGCGAAGCCGGCCTCATCGATCGCTTTCGCGAGGGGAGCTGGGTGTTTTACCGCCTCGGCGCCGGTCGCGCGGCCGGCGCCTTGAGCCGCCACCTCGTCGCCGCCTGCGGCGAGAGCGACGCGACGCTGACCCTCGATTTGCAGCGCCTCGCCACGATCAAGCGCCAGCGCGCCGAGCATGCCGCGGCGTACTTCAGCGCCAACGCCGTGCAGTGGCACAAGATCCGCTCGCTCTACATCGACGAGCGCGAGGTCGAGGCGGCCCTGAGCGAGATCGTCGCCGCCGCCGCGCCGGACACGCTGCTCGATATCGGCACCGGCACCGGCCGCGTGATCGAAATCCTCGGGCCGCGTGTCGTCCATGCGCTCGGAATCGACCAGTCGCGCGAGATGCTGGCGGTGGCGCGCGTCAATCTCGAGCAAGCGGGGCTCGCCAACAGCATCGTGCGGCTCGGCGACATGTATCAGCTGCCGCTCGCCGATGCCTCGTTCGACGCGGTCGTCATCCATCAGGTCTTGCACTATGCCGACCGGCCGGCCGCCGCGCTGGCCGAGGCGGCGCGGGTGTTGCGCCCGGCCGGCATCCTGGTGGTCGTCGATTTCGCGCCGCACGCGCTCGAATTCCTGCGCGAGGAGCATGCCCACCGCCGGCTCGGCTTCGCCGATTCCGATGTCGAGGAATGGTGCCGCGCCGCCGACCTCGAACCCGCCGCGCCGCAGCGCCTGCCGGGCGACCCGCTGACCGTCGTGATCTGGACCGCGCATCGCCCGCCCGTTTCCGCAGCATCGTCGGCAATATCGGACGCGGACGCCGTTGCTGTGCCGGACGGCGTCGAACGGGTGCTGCAGGAATGAGCGAGACGCCTCCCAATGCCGCTTCGCGCGGGCTGCTCGGCGCCGACCCGGTCAGCGATTTCGACGCAGGCCCGCCGCGCATCTCGTTCGAGTTCTTCCCGCCGAAGACGCCGGAGATGGAGGAGCGGCTGTGGGCCGCGATCAAGCGCCTCGAGCCGCTCAGGCCGCGCTTCGTCTCGGTGACCTACGGCGCCGGGGGCTCGACCCGCGAGCGCACCCATGCGACAGTCCGCCGCATCCGCCAGGAGACGGCGCTCGAACCGGCGGCGCACCTAACCTGCGTCGCCGCGACCCGCGACGAGATCGACGCCGTTGCCCGCGACTATTGGGCGGCCGGCATCCGCCACATCGTCGCGCTGCGCGGCGACCCGGCGAATGGGTCCGGCGCCGCCGCCTATGCGCCGCATCCCGGCGGCTACGCCTACGCCGCCGACCTCGTCGCCGGCCTCCGGCGGGTCGCCGATTTCGAGATCAGCGTCGCCGCCTACCCCGAGACCCACCCGGCCGCCCGCAGCCCCGGCCACGACCTCGACAATTTGAAGCAGAAGCTCGACGCCGGCGCCAGCCGTGCGATCACCCAGTTCTTCTTCGACCCCGCGGTGTTTCTGCGCTTTCGCGACCGGGTGGCGGCGGCCGGCATCGCCGTGCCGCTGGTGCCCGGCATCCTGCCCGTCACCAATTTCGCCCAGCTGAAGCGCATGGCGGCGACCTGCGGCGCCTCGATCCCGGCGTGGATGGGAGCGCATTTCGACGGGCTCGACGACGACCCCGACACCCGCCGCCTGGTCGCCGCCTCATTGGCCGCCGAGCAGTGCCGCCGCCTGCAGGTGAACGGCGTCCCCGAATTCCATTTCTATACCCTCAACCGCGCCGACCTCCTGGTCGCGATCTGTCACCTCCTCGGCGTCCGCGCCCCCAAACCCACGGCGGCGGCGTGATCGCCCTGTCGAAGAAATGGGCTCCAGTGCTCCGGGCTCAGCCTGAAACCGGTATGGGTTATCAGGTTGTTTCGGTAAGTCTTGCAGACGGTCGAAGACTGCACCGCGTCACTATAGTTGGAGGAATCATCACCAAAGTGGGCGACTCGGCGGACATACCTTTTGGTGAAGCGGAAATAGATGAGATCGTGGTCGACCATGGTCGGTAAATGGTGTGCTCCGTTTTACCCCCTCTCCCCCACCGGGGGAGAGGGTTGGGGTGAGGGGGCGACTTCCGGAGCCCCCGCCCAGTTCTCCCTCACCCTCCCATCGCTGCGCGATGGGCCCCTCCCTCTCCCGCAATGCGGGAGAGGGGAAAGCGCGCTTCGATGACGCACCTGCTCGATTACCTCGCCGACCGGGTGCTGTTGTGCGATGGCGCGATGGGGACGCGGGTGCAGGCAGCCAATCTCGATATTGAGCGCGATTTTCATGGCCTGGAAAACTGCACCGAGATCCTCAACCACAGCCGGCCCGACCTGATCCGCGACATCCACCTGAGCTACCTCGCGGCGGGCTCGGATGCGCTGCAGACCAACAGCTTCGGCGGCTCGCCGATCACGCTGGCCGAGTTCGGCATCGCCGACCGCGCGTTCGAGCTCAACAAGCGCGCCGCCGAACTGGCGCACGAGGCGATCGCCGAGTTCGCGCATGACGGCCGGACGCGCTTTGTTTTGGGTTCGCTCGGCCCCGGCACCCGGCTACCCTCGCTCGGCCACATCTCCTATCAGGAGGTCGAGGACGCGCTGGCGCTCCAGAGCGCCGGGCTCCTGGCGGGCGGCATCGATGCGCTCGCCATCGAGACCTGCCAGGACCCGCTGCAGATCAAGGCCGCGGTCAACGGCGCCAAGCGCGCCAGCGCGGAGGCCGGACGGGACATCCCGATCCTCGTCAGCGTCACGGTCGAAACCACCGGTACGCTGCTGGTCGGCAGCGACATCGCGGCCGCCGCGACGATCGTCCACGCGCTCGACGTGCCGATCATCGGCCTCAACTGCGCCACCGGCCCGCGCGAGATGGCCGAGCACCTGAAATGGCTCGGCGACAACTGGCCCGGCGCCATCACCGTGCAGCCCAACGCCGGCCTGCCCGAACTGATCAACGGCCACACGCATTACCCGCTATCCCCGCGCGAACTGGCGCAATGGCTCGAGCGCTTTGTGCTGGAGGACGGCGTCAACATCATCGGCGGCTGCTGCGGCACCGAGGCGGCGCACATCGCCGCGCTCGACCAGATGCTGCGCCGCATCGGCCGCGCCAAGGAAAAAGATGGGCGCCCCCGCCCCTTGCCGAAGCAGCGCGGCGTCGTGTGGGTCCCGTCGGTCGCCTCGCTCTACGGCCAGGTGCCGCTGCGCCAGGAGAATGCGTACCTGTCGATCGGCGAGCGCTGCAACGCCAACGGCTCGCGCGCCTTCCGCCGGCTCCAGGAAGCGGGCGACTGGGACGGCTGCGTCGAGATGGGGCGCGAGCAGGTCAAGGAAGGCTCGCACACGCTCGACGTTTGCACCGCCTTTGTCGGGCGCGACGAGATCGCCGAGATGAGCGAGATCGTCAGCCGCATGCGCGGCGCGATCAACGCGCCCCTGGTCATCGATTCGACCGAATACCCGGTACTCGAAGCCGCGATGAAGCTCTACGGCGGCAAGCCGATCATCAACTCGATCAATTTCGAGGATGGCGAGGAGGCCGCCGACAGGCGCCTCAGGCTCGCCAAGCGCTTCGGCGCCGCGGTCATCGCGCTGACGATCGACGAAGGCGGCATGGCGAAAGAGGCCGACCACAAATTGCACCTCGCCGAGCGGCTCTACGATTTCGCCTGCAATAAGCATGGCCTGCCGCCAAGCGATCTGATGTTCGACCCGTTGACCTTCACGATCTGCACCGGCAACGCCGACGACCGTCGCCTCGGCCTCAATACGCTCGACGCGATCGCGGCCATTCGAGAAAAGATGCCCGAGTGCCAGATCATTTTGGGGCTCTCCAACATCTCGTTCGGCCTCAACCCGCCGGCGCGGCAGGTGCTGAACTCGGTCTTTCTCGACCACGCGCTGCGCCGCGGCCTGACCGGCGCGATCGTGCATTTCTCGAAGATTCTTCCCCTCCACCGCATTCCCGAAGAGGAATTGCGCGTCGCCGAGGATCTGATCTTCGACCGCCGCGCTGACGGCTACGACCCGCTGCAATCGTTCATGGCGCTGTTCCAGGACCGCGCGATCGAGAAAGCGGAGAAAAAGGGCCGCCCCGAGCAGATCGAGGAGCGCCTGGCGCAGCGCATCGTCGACGGCGACCGGCAGGACCTCGAAGCCGATCTCGACCTCGCGATGCAGGCCTACCGGCCGCTCGACATCATCAACGATCTGTTGCTCGCCGGCATGAAGACGGTCGGTGAACTCTTCGGCGCCGGCAAGATGCAGCTTCCGTTCGTCCTGCAATCCGCCGAGACGATGAAGGCCGCGGTTGGCTATCTCGAACCCTTCATGGAGCGGGTCGAGGGCCAGGAGAAGGGCACGATCGTGCTCGCGACGGTGCGCGGCGATGTCCACGACATCGGCAAGAACCTCGTCGACATCATCCTCACCAACAACGGCTACCGCGTCGTCAATCTCGGCATCAAGCAGCCATTGGGCGCGATCCTCGACGCCGCGCACGAGCACCGCGCGCACGCGATCGGCATGTCGGGGCTGCTGGTCAAATCGACCGTCGTAATGCGCGAAAACCTCGAGGAGATGAGCCGCCAGGGCCTCGACGTGCCGGTGATGCTCGGGGGCGCCGCATTGACCCGGCGCTATGTCGAGGAGGATTGCGTCAAATCCTATGCCTCAGGCCGCGTCGCCTATGCGCGCGACGCGTTCGACGGCCTGGCGCTGATGGACCGCATCGTCAGCAACGATTTCGACTTCTACCTCGCCGAGGCGCGGCAGAAAAACGCCGGCCGCCCGGTCAACGAGAGCCGCAAGCTTGGCCGCGCCGCCGATGTGCGGCCGATGCGCCCGGTGGATTTCGAGGAAATCCGTTTGCGTCGCGCCGAACTCAACCGCGGCGTCGAGCTGCCGCAGCCGCCGTTCTGGGGGGCTCGGACGATCGCCCGGGTGCCGGTTAAGGCGATCGTGCCCTACCTCAACGAGCGCATGCTCTACCAATTCCAGTGGGGTTTCCGAAAGGACGGCCGCTCGCTCGCCGAATACAAGGAATGGGCGCGCCGCGAATTGCGCCCGATCCTCGCGCGCATCGCCGACATCGCGATCCGCGAGGACATCCTGGTGCCGCAGGCGGCCTACGGCTATTGGCGCTGCGCCGCGCAGGGCAACGACGTCATCCTGTTCGACGACAGCGGCCAGCGCGAGGTCGCGCGCTTCCAATTCCCGCGGCAGAACAAGGAGGGCGGCCTCTGCATCGCCGATTTCTTCCGCGATGTGGGGGATGGCGAGCGCGACGTGATCGGCCTCCAGGTCGTGACGATGGGGCGCCGCGCGTCGGACGTGGCGCGCGAATGGTTCGCGCAAAACCGCTACCAGGATTACCTTTACCTCCACGGCCTTTCGGTCGAGATGGCCGAAGCCTTCGCCGAATACGTCCACAAGCGCATCCGCGGCGAATTGGGCTTCGCGCACGAGGAAGCGCGCGACCACGACGAGATGCTGGCGCAAGGCTACCGCGGCAGCCGCTATTCGTTCGGCTACCCGGCCTGCCCCAACCTCGCCGACCAGCGCCAGTTATTGGAGCTGCTGCGGGCCGACGAAATCGGCCTCACCCTGACCGAAGAAGACCAGCTCGACCCCGAGCAATCGACCTCGGCGATCGTCCTCCACCACCCGCAGGCCAAATATTTTTCGGTGTGAGGGCAACTCGGCGATATTGCGATCGATCTCCAGCCGGCCCAGGATGCGTCGATGAGCGATCAACCCGGCGATCGGGTCTTGCAAATGCTGCGGGCGATTCGCGGCGATTTGGTTGACGTGAAGGCGGATCTGACAGAGCTGAAACAACGTGTCGGCCTGCTGGAAGGCCAATACGCAAGCCTCTCGGTGCGCGTTGATCGCATCGCCGGCGACGTTGCCCTGATCAAGCGTCGTCTCGATCTGGTCGAGGCATAGCTGCTTTCCCTTCCTCTCGCCGAAAATAGAGCGGTCCGGCTCCGGTCGCCGCCCACCACCCGCAGACGGAGCATTTTTCGGTGTGATCGCGGCGGGCGAGCGCTAACGTCTCTGCGATGACGCCCGAAGAATTCATCGCCAAATGGCGCGGCACCGAGCTTAGCGAACGGGCGGCGTCGCAATCGCATTTCAGGGACCTCTGCCAGCTGCTCGGGGTGCCCGAGCCGACCCCGGCCAGCGCCGCTGACTACACGTTCGAGAAGCCGACACGGAAGATCGGCAATACCCAGGGCTTCGCCGATGTCTGGAAACGGCACTGCTTTGCCTGGGAATACAAGCGCGACCGCCGCAACCTTGTCGAGGCGTACGCGCAGTTGAAGGGCTACGCCGACGCCCTGGAAAACCCGCCGCTCTTGATCGTGTCGGACATGCAGGAAATTCGTGTCCGCACGAATTTCACCAACGCCATCGCCGTGCCGCACGTCATCCCGTTGGCCGACCTGCGCTCGGTCGAGGCGCGCGACCTCTTGCGCAACTGTTTCCTGCATCCCGAACGCCTGCGGCCGACCGCGACGCGCGAGAGCGTGACGGCCGAGGCGGCGGCGAATTTCGCCAGGATTGCCGTGGCGCTGCGCGAGCATCACGACGACCGCCGCGTCGCGCATTTCATCAATAAGCTCGTCTTTTGCCTGTTCGCCGAAGACATCGACTTGCTGCCAGGGCGGGTGTTCGCGGACATTCTTGATGAAGCAGCGAAGCGCCCGAGCGATTTCGAGCCGATGCTGCGCGATTTGTTCCGCGCGATGGCGAACCCGCACGGCCGCTTCGGCACGGTCGCGGTCCCCTGGTTCAACGGCGGCCTGTTCGATGACGACGACGTGCTGCCGCTCGGCCAGAACCAGCTGCGCGACCTGACCAATGCGGCGCGCCTCGATTGGAAGGCGATCGACCCGACGATTTTCGGGACGCTGTTCGAGAGCGGCCTCGACGACAAGAAGCGCGCCGAGATGGCGAGCCTGTTCGACGCGCCCGAACCCGAGCACCACGCCACCCTGCCGCTGCACGCGCCGGCGGCCAACCGCGGCGTCGGCATCCACTACACCGACGAAGCGACGATCATGAAGATCATCGAGCCGGTCGTGGTGGCGCCGTTGCGCCGCGAATGGGAACGGATCAAGGCGGAAATCAGGGAACTCGACGAGCGGCGCGCGCGAGCAACGGCGCCGGCGCAGCGAGAGCGGCTGCTGCAACAGGCGCGCGGCCTCTACGCCGATTTCCGCGCCAGCCTCGGCCGCTACCGGGTGCTCGACCCGGCCTGCGGTTCGGGCAATTTTCTCGCCCTGTCATTGCGCGCGCTGAAGGATTTCGATCTCGCGGTGACCGAGGACGCCGCGGCGATGGGCCTGCCGCTCGACGATTATCAGATCGGCCCGGAAGCGGTGCTGGGCATCGAGATCAACGCCTATGCCGCCGAGCTCGCAAGGCTCACGGTGTGGATCACTGAACTCCAGTGGCAGTTGCGCAAAGGCCTCCACGTCACCCGCCGGCCGATCCTCGACCGCCTCGACGGCATCCAGCGCGCCGACGCGCTCTTGACGCCGAGCGGCGGCGAGCGCGCATGGCCGGCGGCCGATGTCATCGTCGGCAACCCGCCGTTTCTCGGTGGCAAGCGGCTGCGCAGCGGCCTCGGCGACGCCTATGTCGAGCGGCTGTTCGCCGTCTATGCCGGCCGGGTCCCGCGCGAAGCCGATCTCGTCGCCTATTGGTTCGCCAAGGCCTGGGAGCAAATGTCCTCCTCCCTCTCCGCCCCTGGGGGCGGAGAGGGCCGGGGTGAGGTGGGGGATTCCACAGCCGTCGCCGACAAGCCCACCTCACCCTCCCAGCGCTCCGCGCCGGGCCCCTCCCTCTCCCCCCTGAAGGGCGGAGAGGGAAAAACCCAGCGCGCCGGGCTCGTCGCGACGAATTCGATGCGCGGCGGCGCCAATCGCCGCGTGCTCGATCGCATCGTCCGAGAAGGAGTCATTTTCGACGCCTGGGACGACGAGAAATGGGTCGTCGAGGGTGTGGCTGTGCGCGTGTCGCTGATCTGCTTCAGCGGCGACGAGGATGAGCGGCGGCCGAGGCTTGACGGCGAGCCGGTGGAGCGCATCAGCTCCGACCTGACCGCCGCGAAAAGCGATCTCACCCGGGCACGCCCGTTGACGGAAAACAAGGGCGTCGCCTTCATGGGCGACACCAAGGGCGGCGCGTTCGATATTCCCGGCGATCTGGCGCGGCGCTGGCTGCAACTGCCGCTGAACCCGAACGGCCGGCCGAACTCCGACGTGCTGCGGCCGTGGGTGAACGGCATGGATATAACGCGCCGCCCGTCCGACAAATGGATCATCGATTTCGGCTGGGAAATGAGCGAACGCGCGGCGGCGCTGTACGAGGCGCCGTTCGCCTACTGCCTCGCCAACGTCAAACCGGATCGCGAAAAGAACCGCCGCGAGGCGTACTGCCGCTTCTGGTGGCGCCACGTCGAACCGCGGCCTGGAATGTGGCGCGCGCTCAAAGGCCTGCATCGCTTCATTGTCACACCCGAAGTGTCCAAGCACCGCGTGTTTGCTTGGTTGCGCCCATCAATTGTTCCCGACCATAAACTCCAAGTCATATCGTCAGAAGGCGATTTTGCTTTCGGTATGCTGGTGAGCCGGATACATAAATCGTGGTCGCTCGGGGTCGGGTCGTGGCATGGCGTCGGCAACGACCCGCGATACACGATTGGCACTACTTTCGAGACCTTCCCCTTCCCCGAAGGGCTGACGCCGAACATCCCCGCCGCCGACTATGCCGGCGATCCGCGCGCCGTCGCGATCGCCGCGGCGGCGAAGCGGCTCGATGAATTGCGCGAGGCGTGGCTGAACCCGTCCGATCTGGTCGAGCGCGTGCCGGAGGTCGTGCCGGGCTATCCCGACCGCATCCTGCCGAAGAACCCGGAAGCCGCGGCGATCCTCAAGAAGCGCACGCTGACCAACCTCTATAACGAGCGCCCGGCCTGGCTCGACCACGCGCATCGCGACCTCGACGCCGCCGTCGCCGCCGCCTATGGCTGGCCGGCGGATACCAGCGACGAGGAAGCGCTGGCCCGCCTCCTGGCGCTCAACCTCGAACGCGCCGCGGCGGGGCGTTGACAAAATCGAAATAATATTGTATATTGTGCCCGACGGTCCGGATCGGGGCGCGGGGCGGACCCGGGCGCGGGTGAGCTGGCTGTAAATCCGCTGTAGAAACAGCAAAAATGGCGTCGGGCGCTTCGCCTGGCCGGGGGGTTGGGTTATGGTGCCGCCCTCAGCGCAGGGAGAATCGCGATGGCCTTTTACGAATTGCGGCAGTACCACGTGCGGCCCGGCAAGATGGCGGAATGGGTCAAGATCATGGAGGAGGAGATCATCCCGTTCCAGGTGTCGAAGGGGATGGTCATCACCGGCAGCTTCAAGGGCGAGACCGACGCGTCGGCCTATGTGTGGATCCGCCGCTTCGAATCCGAAGCGCAGCGCGAGGCGCTCTATAAGGCGGTCTACGACACCGACTATTGGAAAGAGAAGATCGCGCCGCGCGTTCCGGAATGCCTCGACCGCGAGAAGATGGTCGTCACCCGCATCGTGCCGACGCGGCGCTCGCCGGCGCAGTAGCTCAGGCGCGCATCCCGGCGTCGCGCAGGCTGGCGCG
>Ga0070731_10003912_pt1 | contig 13136 bp, 12 predicted proteins | sample Coa_R1_2_FD_66448 | JGI IMG/M metagenome (GOLD analysis project Ga0070731, IMG submission 66448) | Surface soil microbial communities from Centralia Pennsylvania, which are recovering from an underground coalmine fire - Coalmine... | ecosystem: Environmental > Terrestrial > Soil > Unclassified ... | reverse complement strand
CGCCATTCGAATAAATAAAACCGCCGATGGAGAACTGCAGCCATCCGCCCGCCAATGACAGATTGTATATAACCGGCAGGTTAAGCTGGAGGCCCTGCAATTGAAGCCGGGCAGCTGCCAGATTATTTGACGCAATGTTCGCAAAAACACGATCCAACTCAGCAGAAGCCAGCGGATTGCCCGCATATTGCCGGCGGAGATTGTAAAACTGACTCGCGAGGTTAAGGTCGTTTGTCTGACAGGGAAAGTCCGGGTCGACATACTGGCGGCGGTAATTCTGGATGACTCCAAGGTCACGAAAACCGTAGTCCACGGTCGGCTCCACAATGGTTCCCTCTCCGAAATCATTCCAGGTCACAATCTGCACGATGGCGGAGTTGTTCGTCAGCGCGAGGTTAAACGTATTTTGAAATGTCGTGCCGTTTGCGTCATCCAAATAGCCGTAGGATGGGCTGACACCGGCCTGCGCATAGATATCATGAAACCGTGGAAACGCCGAACTGATGAACGCGGGCCAAGCGGCTCCATTTCGCTGAAAATTTGCGAGATAAGTATTCAGAGCATTCGTGGAAAGAACGCCACTATTGGTCTGGCTCAAATACATTGGCGGCCAGTCAAAGGCTCCTGCGCCGACGGGATACCGATTGTCTTCGGTAAAAAATGCCGGTGGGTTCGTCAGCACTGAAAATATCGACACCCAGTCCGAGTTGTTCACGAAATACTGCGGCCCGAAGTTGAGCAACACCGGCTGGTTGTTCCATCGCAGGTAGCTTGGATCATTAAAATAATTCGTCTCCGCGTACAACATTGTCTGTTGGGCGTGGCTGATGGCATTGCCGGGCTGGATGAACCCGTTGGTCTCCTGCTTGATTGTCTGGTCCTCGTAACAAAGGCAAAACTTCAGGCCGGCCTGGCGGGTGAATTGGAACAGCGCTGCGGTACGCTGATTGTTGATTGCGTAGTCAGCGAAATTATCCATTCCGTACCAATCCACGATCACACCATCGACGCCGGCCAATTTCATGAGCAGCACCTGGTATTGGAGTACGGCGGAATCATCCGAATCGTAGGGGCCAATCACCGGGTAATACCAGGAAGCGATCTGACGTTCACCCAGGGAATTGGTTGTGTTCGGATTGAAATGGTTCATGGTCCAATGCCATCCCCAACTGGAACTGAAAGGCTCGGCCACAAACCAGGGCATGTAATGGACCATGATCGGCTTGGGCGCAGCTTCGAGGGAAACTGCTTCAAGCGCGAATAAAAGGGCGACCAGCAACCGAACACTTCTCATCTTCATGACAGAACACAACTAAAGCGCCACAAGCAGGCACCTAAACAACAGTTTAGCAATAATTAGAGCATCAGCTTAACGAAGCGCCGGGAGGTCACCAGTCGCATGGAGTGGCTACATCGGTTTTTGTCTGGAAACAGGCTGTGGTGACCTGACGATAATCAGGTGTCAGATGTCCGCTTTCGTGTTCACAGTGCTTTTCCTTGGGCCAAACAGCGCGGTTCCAATCCGCACGATGGTGGCGCCTTCTTCGATCGCGACTTCGAAGTCGCCAGTCATGCCCATGCTTAAATGCGGCAGAGGAGCGCCCAAGATTTGCTCGGCGCGTTGTTTGAGGTCGCGCAGTTGGCGGAAGACCGGCCGGACGTTTTCCGCGTTGGGAGTCCACGGCGGCACGGTCATGAGTCCGTGGATTTCCAGGCGTGGTAGCGCATTGATTTGTTTTAATTCAGCCTCGAGCTTGTCCGGGCGATAACCGAACTTGCTGGCCTCGCCGGCGAGATTCACCTCCAGAAGTATCGGCACCGTCTTCGACGCTTGCTCAGCGCGTTTGCTGATTTCCTGTGCTACGTGGAGGCTGTCCACGCTTTGAATCATTTCGAATAGTTCCACAGCGTCGCGACACTTATTGGTCTGCAAGTGGCCGATGAAATGCCAGCGCAGCCTGCCTGAACAGGAGGGTATTTTTGCCTTGGCCTCCTGGATTTTATTCTCTCCGAAGAACATGAGACCGAGCTTGCCTGCTTCATTCACGATGTCCGGCGATTGGCCCTTGGTCACGGCAAGCAGCATGACGGAAGCCGGATCGCGCCCCGCCCGCTGGCAGGCGGCCTGAATGCGTTGTTGAATTGAATTGAGATTTTCAGCCAAACTCACAATGAAATCGTAAATCGCAAAACGTAAATCGTAAACCCTTTGTATGAGTATGAACTACTGGCTCGTGAAACAGGAACCCGAAAGCTATTCGTGGTCGGCGTTCGTGAAGGATGGCAAAACGGCGTGGACCGGGGTGCGCAATTTCGCCGCGCGGCTTAATCTGCGCGCGATGAAGAAAGGCGACCTCGTTTTCTATTATCATAGTGTTACCGGCAAGGAAATCGTCGGCCTGGCGCGTGTCGCCAAGGAAGCTTATGCCGACCCGACCGCCACGGAAGGTGATTGGTCTTGCGTGGATCTTGTTCCGGGGAAGCCGCTGAAGCGGCCGGTAGGACTGGAGGCAATCAAAGCGGACAAAATCCTGAAGGAAATGAAACTGGTAAAAATCGGGCGGCTTTCAGTTTCGCCGGTTACCAAGGAGCAGTTCGGGCGAATCATGGAATTGAGCGGCGACTGATTTGGAATCTTTTTGCAGTTTGCCGCCGGCGATGACAGCCGATGACTCGCGAGCTTGAACGATTGAACCATTGCGAACGGTTTGGAACGGGCCGTTGATCACCGGAGTGTAGGAAAACTTGTGTTGTTGTCCGTTTGGGCGGAGCAGGGGAATTTCGTTTTCCAGGCCCAGGTCAGAAATCATGCGGTCACGGCGACTGATTAATTTTTCCAAGTAGAGCCGGGCTTCGGCGTTGTCATAACCGGAAGCAATCAGCGCCGCGCGAAGCTGATCTTCAGTGAGGTTCCCGATCAAACGCGCCATCCAGCGGGCGTCGTCCGCGGTCATCGCGTCAAAAGCAGGTGTGGGTACAACCGGCCCGAAGTGTATGATACGAAATGGCGTGGTCATTTGGCCGTGTCCTCGGATAATCGGGGCATCAGTGAATGTCCACGTAAAATCATTGGGGTTCTCTCCGTGCGGCGAAAACCATCCGGTGCCCTGGCCCATGCCGCCGCCCAGGTCGGAAAAGAAATGCTCGAGCCGCACATCATCGGTGTCGCGCATGATACGCAATTTGGTGTTGTCCGGGCGCGAATCGAAAAAGCCAAGCCAGGCGGCGAGCAGCCCTGCGCCTCGCAATTCACGGCGGCTTTCGTGCCCCAAGCCTCCGAACTCCCACGAACCGATTGATTGTGTTGGGGTGTCGCGAGGTTGAACGTTGGCGGGGGCCATTACGAGATAGTCGAGATCGGCTTCGACTTCTGCGTGGAAATTATCCGGCAATTCTTCCGGATGAGGCATGTTAAAATTCTTGAAAAGCATCTGCTTCAGCGCCATCCCCGAGACCTGACGGCCATCTTTGAAAACCGCTGTTGAAATGAAATCGAATGGATCGTAATGCGGCTGCAGTTGCACGGTCCAAACCCGCACACCGAACGGAGCGATTCGCATGGGAAGCGGCCGACGCAAATGGAATTCGCGAAGCATTCTGCGATTGTAGCGGACTTTTACCATTGGCGCGTAATCCGTGGGATCAACATTGTAGCCGAGTGCGTGGAAAATGCGCGCGGTGAACGGCTCTGAGTTTACCTCACCAAATTTGATTTTATAGCGTTGGGCGTTTAGCTCCACATCGAATCCCGCGTGCGTCCCGGAACTCAGCTTCGGTGCGTTATAGTTGTAGACGGCGTCGTCGAAGCGCGGAAGCTGGTTGCGCCCGAATCCCGCATACAAATCCTGCATTGCAATGGCGGTCGGACGTTTCCAAAAGGTTGAAGGAAGGGGATCCATGCGGCCAAGGTCACTGCCGGGACGGCTGGCGTCCTGAAGGTCTGTGGCAGGAACGCTTCCGCGAGCAATGCCACTGGACAGGTTCTTGAAGAGAAAGACCCAGCTTGAAAAGACACCCAGACTTTTCGGCACGAGCGGCTCGCGTCCTTCGCGAATACTCGCCTGGACTTCCCGAATATCGGAGATGCGCTGCTCGCGAACGGCAGAGTCCTGGGTTTTGGACAGTTCGGAGATTAATCGCGCTATAATGGCGGAAGCGCGAGGGTCGTATTTGGATGAATCGTCCGTCAGGCGTTTTCTCAATTCCTCCGTGGATAAATTCTGGAAATCGTCGTCGTGGCGGGCGTGTTTTTTTTCGGCTTTGGGTTTTTTAGTATCGGCGAGGACATGGGCAAGTTGTGTCATCTCGTCCAGATTCGCCTCGTTGCGCGGATCCAAGGAGGACAATTCCAAAAAGAGCGCTTCGTAGTTCGTGCCCAAAGCGGGATGGGCAGGGGATTGCGCACGGCAAATGGAACTCAGACACAGGCAGAACGCCAACCTGACTGCAGTCCAGATGTTCTCAACCAAAAGCTTTTTTACAACCATGATACACCGCCTCAACCATCCGCCGGGTTTGAGATGGAGTGGTGCAGAACGGCGGCATCAAGACAATTACGTTGCCAATCGGCCGCGTCAAGACTCCGCTTTCGGCCATTTTTTCGCAAACGCGAATCCCGGCGCGCTCGTGCAAATCGAACGGCTCGCGCGTGCGCCAGTCGCGGACCAGTTCGATTCCGACAACCAACCCGACCTGGCGGACATCACCGACGTTGGGAAGATCCCAGAGATGTTTCAGTTCCTGTCGCAGGGATAATTCCAGAATCTTTCGCGCACGACGGGATGCGTTACTTTGGAGAATTTCCAGGCTGGCCAAAGCGGCGGACGCGCCGAGTTGGTTGGCGGTGAAGCTGTGGCCATGAAAAAAGGTTTTGAACTCTTCGTATTCGCCGAGGAACGCGTCGAAAATCTTTTGCGTGGTCAGTGTGGCGGCCATGGGCAGATAGCCGCCGGTCAGACCTTTTGCGAGCGCCAGGAAATCCGGTTGTACGTTTTCTTCATGGCAGGCGAAGGAAGGGATTTTTGATTTACTGGCCGTCGATGGCAATTGTGAATTGGTTCTGCCGAAGCCGGTCATTACTTCATCAGCGACCAGGAGTGCGTTGTTGGCGCGGGCGATTTCGGTGGCGCGCTTCAACCAGCCTGCGGGTTGCGGGATCATGCCTGCGGCGCCTTGCATCAACGGCTCGAATGCGAAGGCGGCGTAGGAGTCGCCTTTTTTCTTTCGAGCCGAAAATTTCTGCTCCAATACGCCGATGCATTCCCAGTTGCATTTGCGATACTCGCGGGCGTCTGCCCGTTCAGGCTTCGCGCGATTGAAAGGGCATCGATAGCAATAAGGCGCGGCGACTTTGTCTGATTTGAAGAGCAGACCGCCGTAGGCTTTGTGAAACAAGTCTATATGGCCGAGTGAAACCGCTCCCACAGTATCCCCGTGATAGGCGCCGCTCAGGGAAAGGAATTTTGGGTTTTTGCGGCCCGTTCGCCGTGAGAATTCGTAAGCCAATTTGAGGGCTACTTCCATGGCGGTCGAGCCGTCGTCGGAGAAGAAAACTTTGCCGAGGTGCCGGGAGAGTTTTCTATTTGCCGAACGGGTAGGGTTCGCAAATTGAACGAGTCGTTCTGCGAGGTGCGATGCGGGTTCGTTCGCGAAGCCGAGCGCGGAGGAGTGGGCAATCTTTTTGAGCTGCTGGTTTACGGAGGCGTTGATCTTCGGGTGATTGTGACCGTGAAGATTGGTCCAGATGGATGAATTGGCGTCGAGGTATTTGCGGCCTTTCGCGTCATGAAGGACGGCGCCCTTGCCCGCGGCAATCACAATCGGTTCGCGTTTCAACCAATCGCGCATCTGCGTGAATGGGTGCCAGACGTATTTGTGATCGAGTTTGGCGAGAGGGTGCATGTTCATTTCATGATTTCATGCAAGGCGTTTGCGAGGGTATGGAGATCGTCGAGCGTGTGTGTAGCGGTGAGGGTGACGCGCAATCTGGCCTGGCCTCGCGCTACAGTGGGATAACGAATCGCGGGAACGAAGCAATGGTGCTTGCGCAGTGCAGAAGCGGCTTCGACTGCTTTCGTTTCGTCTCCTATCATTATCGGAACGATGGCGCTCGGAGACTGGGTGGGAGGCATTTTGAGCAGCATCCGCAACTGCCCAACGCGTTCCCAAAGGAGTTTTGATCGGTTTTCGCCGGCTGTGGATTGAATGAAATGAACGCCGGCTGTGGCAGCAGCCGCGGCGGCGGGGACGGGAGCGGTCGAGAAGATAAAACTGCGGGCGCGATTGATGAGATAATCAATCAACACGCGGGAACCGCAAATGTAGCCTCCGCTGGAACCCACCGCTTTGCCAAGCGTACCCATCTGCACTTCAATTTGGCCGGCGAGGCCGAGTTCTTCGGCGAGGCCGCGCCGATTTTGGCCATAGAGACCGGTGGCGTGTGCTTCATCGACCATGAGCCAGGCACCGTATTTGTTTTTCAACTCGACGATTTCACGCAAGGGGGCTTGATCTCCGTCCATCGAGAAGATGCTCTCGGTAACGACGAGGACCTGCTTGCGGTCTGGAAGTGAGGCTGTCCACTTGAGGATGTCCTCCAAATCATTCAAGTCGTTGTGTGCGAAGACTCGCATTCTGGCTCCGGAAAGACGGGCGGCGTCAACGATGCAGGCGTGGACGAGCTTATCGAGGACGATTACGTTCTCTTTGCCGAGCAAGGCGCAAATGGTCCCGATGGCCGCGGCGTAGCCGGTGGAAAAACTCAAGGCGGCCTCAGCGTTTTTGAACTCTGCGAGAGTCTCCTCGAGTTCGTGATACGAAGACAACGAGCCGCAAATCAACCGCGAAGCACCGGCGCCGGCGCCGAACTGCTCCACGGCTTTGATGGCGGCGTCCTTGAGGGCTGGTTCGTTTGCGAGGCCGAGATAATCGTTGGATGAGAAATTAAGGAACTCTTCACCGCCAATTTGAATGCGAGTCAATTGCGGCGAATCGACGCGGCGCAATTCGCGATACAAGCCCTGTTCGCGAATGGCTGCGAGGCGTTGATTGATTTCGGCGTCGAACGAATCCACGGGGGGAATTTACGATTTACGAATTACGAATTACGAGCCGAAATGCGAGGTCATTGAGGTACGATAGCCCATTCGCCATCAATGAGGCTGACAGTGACGTCACCTTCGTGGTTCACAATAGCCTCCGTTGCATTTCTGGCTTTGCCTTTGAATGGGATGGCGATGAGGTCGGCCAAAGCGCTTTTGGAGATTTCGCCGGCGTCGCCGACCAAGCCTAATGCGCGAGCGCCGTTCACGGTGGCCATTTGCAGGATTCTTTCGGGTGAAACTTTGGTGTGTGCAGAGGCGAAGGTCCGCATTTCGTCGAACATGCTGAGCTTCACCGTTTGGCGGCGCGTTTTGTAGACGGTGGCAAGGCTGTCGCTGCCCAAACAGACGTTGACTTTGGCGCGGGCGAGCGTGTTGTAAGGAAATCTCTGATGCTCGAAGTAAAAATGGCTTCGTGGGCAGTGAACGACATTAGTTTTTGTCCGGGCGAGCAATTTGGCATCGCCCTTGGCCAAATAATTCACGTGGACGGCAAGGCAGTTATCACCGAGCACGCCGTAGTCGGCAAGCTGACTGACGGGAGAGGCGTTGCCGCAGTCGGTCATGTCGCGGCCATTGCGCCGAAGCCAATCGAACATCGTGCCACGTCCTTCGGCATACATGGCAAATTCCTCCGCGGATTCAGCGATGTGAATTGAGAGGAGCAAATGCCTGCGTTGCGCCATTTCGGCTGTGAGGCGAAGCAGTTCAGGCGCGGTGGAGTAGGGGGCATGCGGCGCCAATCCGGAGCGGCAACGGCCGCCGGGCAGGGTCGCCATGTGGTCCAAATTGTCGCGCAGGATGGCGCGGGGATCGCGGCGGCTTTTGACGCCGGTCATTTCCATCAATGAAATGACGCGTAGCGGGGTGGCGGACCACACGTCCGGCAGCAGCTCCGGCACCGCTTCGAAGTCTGCGACGGTGGTTGTGCCGGTGCGCAAGAGCATCTCGGCGCCGTGAATCCAGGAGTCGGCGAACTCGCTGTAGTTCCACTCCGCCTTGGTGGTCATCATCAATTTAATCCAATCGGTGAATGACTTTTGCGGCGGCAACAGTCCAGCCATATCGGTATAATCGAGATGGCAATGCGCATTAATGAGGCCGGGCAAGAGGATGGATTCGCCCAGGTCGGTTATTTCCTCTTCGCTGGCAGGCTCAAAATCCTTCCATGGGCCAACGTCCACGATGCGATTGCCGGAGACGCGAACTGCGCCGTTTTCAATCGGCGCGCCGATGATAGGAAAGACGAGGCGTGCGCGAAGAATCTTCGTCAAATCGCCGCCTCTTGTCGTGAGCGTTTGGTCCGGGCCGCGACTTTATGTTTGCGGGCTTTATATTTGCTCTGGCGCTTGCGGATTTGCTGCTCGACTTTTTTCATGACCAGATCGATGGCCGTGTAGAGATCGCTTTCGCGGTCCTCAGCGAAGAGATCGGGGCCACTTACGCTGAGGCGCGCCGAGCAGGAGAATTGGCGTTCGGGCACCCGCATGTGGTCGTGTTCGAGAGTGACGCGCGCGTGAAGAATGCGCGAATTGAGGCGATCCAGTTTGTCGATTTTGCCGATCACATGCTTTTCGATGGCATCCGTCAAAGTTACGTTATGCGTGGAAAGGATCAACTTCATGTCCACAAGATGCAGTTGCTCCGATCAATTTTCAATTGCCAAATTCCGGGGTGATATCATTGGAAGTGCTTATTGCAATTTGGCGCGCTGCGTTAATGCCACTTGTGGGACCGATTCAGTCGTCCCTTCGGGACTCGACAATTTGCTGGGTGAGACCCGGCGTTTAAACGCCGGGCTATTCTCAGAGGTTCCTCCGGAACCAAGCAGAAAACTCGCCGCACGGTTGCCTATTTGGGAAATGAGTACTAGAATCCTCGCCGTGCCAACCAAAGTTGTTGCTGTTGCCAATCAAAAGGGCGGAGTGGGGAAGACAACCACGGCGGTGAATCTTGCCGCGTGCGTGGCGGCTGTGGGCAAACGCGTTTTGCTGTTCGATCTTGATCCGCAGGCCAATGCGACCAGTGGATTGGGCCTGGAAAAAGTGGAGGGCGCGAGCGCTTACCGCGTTTTGCTGGGCGAGGGGAACCTGGTGGACAAAGTCCAGAGCACGGCTTTCGAGCGATTGAGTGTTATTCCCAGTGAAGTGGATTTGTGCGGCGCGGATATTGAGCTGGCGCGGGTTGAAAACAATTTACAACGGGTGACCCAGGCGCTGCAGCCGGTTATTGCAGGTGGCCAGTTTGATTTGATTATGTTGGATTGCCCACCGTCTTTGGGGGTGTTGACGCTGAACGCGTTTGCGGCGGCTGATGGTTTGTTGATACCGCTGCAATGCGAGTATTACGCGCTGGAGGGGATTTCGATGATCAATCGGATTCTCGGCCAGGTGCGGGACAATGGGATCAATCCGCGGCTGGAACTGGTGGGTGTGGTGATGACGATGTTCGATGGGCGGACGAAGCTGGCGAACCAGGTGGTGGACGAGGTGCGGCAGCATTTTGGCGAGCGGGTGTTTGAGACGATGATTCCGCGCAGCACGCGCCTGGCGGAAGCGCCCAGTTTCGGGAAGCCGATCATTCACTACGATAAGTACAGCAGCGGTTCGGCGGCGTATGAGATTTTGGCTCAAGAGTTTTTAAAGCGGGTGGGGGTTTAGAAGGAGTTGTTGAAGAGTTGAAGGGTTGGCAATCAAGTCCAAGGTCCAAGGTCATCCTCCGGGTAAAGGCGCGTATTGCCTTTGTTTTTCAGTCCGTGTAATCAGGTTCAAGATGACGATTGCCACTATCGCCAAATTTCCGCGACGAGCATTCGCGATGATTGCGGCGCCGGCCATTTTGCTCGCGTTCTGCGGGGTGTCCCTGGCCGCGGGGGAAGTTCAATCCGGCCAATACCGCAATCTTTTCGCTGAAGCCGGCCATTCCCAGGCGGAAATCGACGCGAAGATTAATGCTGCCTACCAGAAACTTTTCCACGGAGATCCTTCTTCGCAGTCCGTTTATTATCCGGCCGGCCAGAATGAGAATGGTCCTCTGGCGTTCATTGCGGACATTCACAACGGCGATGTTCGATCCGAAGGGATGTCTTATGGCATGATGATCGCGGTGCAGCTCGACCACAAAGCGGAGTTCAACGCACTTTGGAACTGGGCGCACACTTACATGTACCACGCGGCGTCGAACAGCCCTGCTTATGAATTTTTTTCGTGGTCGATGACCACCAATGGGACGCCCAACGACGAGATGGCCGCTTCCGATGGCGAGGAATATTTCGCCGCCGCGCTTTGTTTCGCGTCCGCGCGATGGGGCGACGGACCGGGCATCTACAATTACCGCGCCGAAGCGGACCGTCTTCTCAGCGCCATGGTGCATCGCGAAATTATCAGCGGCCCGACCATCAAGGGGCCGATGACTTGCGGCGCGCTTTTCGATCCGGAAACGAAGCTGGTTCGGTTCACGCCGGACGTGAAGAATGCGAATCACACGGACCCTTCCTACCAATTGCCGGCGTTCTACGAATATTGGTCGCTTCACGGCCCGGCAACGGACCGAGCTTTTTGGGCGCAGGTCGCGCAGGCCAGCCGCGATTTTTTACAGCGCGCCGCCCATCCCTCGACTGCACTGGCGCCGGACTACGCGAACTTCGACGGTTCGCCCTGGAGCGCTTCGTGGAATCCATCCAGCACCAATTTCCAGTATGATTCCTGGCGCACGGCGATGAATTGGTCGGTGGATTACGCGTGGTGGGCTGCTGACGCGCGCGAGAAGGAACGCAGCGACCGGCTGCAGGCGTTTTTTGCGTCAAGAGGAACGAACGGCATCCGGTTCACGCTCGACGGGCGGCAATTGGGCGCCGACAATTCCCCGGGCCTGGTCGCAATGAACGCGGTGGCGAGCCTCGCGGCGACAGATCCGCGCGCGCGGCAATTTGTCGAGGCACTGTGGAAGACGTCCGTGCCGTCAGGGCCTTATCGTTACTACAACGGGATGCTTTATATGCTGGCGCTGTTGCACTGCAGCGGGAATTTTCGGGCGTGGGCGGCCAATTAATAATTGTTTCCGACGGGCGCAAGTGGCGGCGGCGTTGTCTTATTTCACGGCTTCTTTCAGGACGTAACCTGGATCTTTCAAATCATAGTAGTGCCAAATTTCCTCGTGGCTGGCTGGATCGGAGGGCTTTGTATACTTGATGGTGAAATCGGCATAAGGCACATCACTATTGTCCAGGTCTTCGGTGATTCCAACCACAGTGTAGTCAGGGTGGTCCTGAAGAAACGCGCGCTGCACTGTCCGGTTGTTGAGTGAACTGCACCCGGTCAAAAGCAGCATAGATAAGGAAAACACAAAACTAATGAAAAAACCAAAGACGTTGCCCGGCGCAGACTGAGGCATTCTGTCAGGCAATGTAGTCATAAATTAGTGGTGGGGAGGGAAGTCCCTGGCCGCCTGCTGAATTAACGAGCTGTCTGCCGGATAAAAAACGCCGTTGGTGCAGAGAAACCAATCCAAAAGGACAAGGTTGGTGGCACGAATCTGAGCGGATCGTGGCATATTGGAGGAATTGAAATGGACATTGAAATAATAAGGCGTGCCCGGCGTTGAACCGACAAAAGTATTTGTGCCGTTTGAAATCTGATACGTATAACCGCCCACCTCTGTTCCGTTGTGATAAAAGCTCTGCGAACGAAACAATACGACTCCGTCTTTCGTGTGAGTGTTGCGAACCAGATTGGTCTGGCCGTTTCGCGTAAATGTCTCGACCGTGGCAAGCGAATCTTCAGGCATGATTTTATATGTCCGGGTGGCAACTTGAATGTCGTTGGTATCTGCCGCGAAGACCGACAGACATGCCAGGATGCAGATGATGATGATGGCTTTCATAAGTGTGCGAAGTGGCCTAACGACCAACCGCACGGGACCGTTCGATCAGCAGTTTGAGAACGGATTGTAAAGTCACGCTCCCTTTTTGCGATCCGGCTTCGCCGCGCTCGAATTCAATCCATCCTTCGTTAAACCCGTCCAGCATTCGGATTCGTGGCATTGGGTTCTTCATCCCCTGCGACTTAAAAAGAGTCTCCCATGATTCGCGCGGCACAACTTCCATCCGCACCGGAGTGCCCAGGAGCCTGGCGAAAGTTGTTCCAATCTCGTTTGGCGTTATGCGCTTTGGTCCTTCCAATTCGACCACGCGGTGACCGCTCCATCGTTCCTGAAGAAGTTCGGCTGCCACCCTCCCGATGTCCGCTGTCGCTACCATCGGTATCGGTCTGTCGAGCGGTTGAAGAAAGCTCGGAATGATACCCCGCTCCCGTGCCGGAGCTACATCCCAGCTACAGTTCTCCATGAACCAAGCCGGGCGAAGGACCGTCAGCGGCACTGGCACGGTGCTGATTGCCTCCTCGATTATCCCATGCTGGGTCAGAAGATTGGACTGGCTTGCCCGTGCGCCGATCGTGGAAAGGTAAACCACGCGCCCCGGCGGCGCGGCTTGCAATACAGATTTCAACGCCGCCCCGATGGCCTGTGCCTCAGGAAATCCGGGCAACGGATCAAAATTCGATGGCACCATCACGAAAGCGGCCTCGACCCCACGAAACGCAGCCGTGAGGGAGGCTGCATCTTCTATATTGGCGAGGGCGACTTCGCATCCGCGGTCAGCCCATTCCCGACCTTTGGCGGCATCTCGCACGACTGCGCGGACTGATTGTCCTGCTTCGAGAAGGGCGCGTCCGACGGCGCCTCCAACCTGGCCTGTGATTCCAACAATTACGTACATTGGTGTAATCCTTTCGAGGTCTAATACACTTCCGAGTGGTTGTCGGCAATCCGACTCTACTGTTCAAGGCCTGCAGATTGCCAATCTGCGATACAGCAGGCTGCCAGCCTGCGCTACGGCGAATTTCTGACCACGCCGCACAAACTCTGAATCCTGGAATGTGTCGTGCCTAACGACTATATAGCCAACTCAAAAGAATAAATAAGGAAAACATGAAGCTTATGAAAGCAAAAGCATCGTGCGAGCTCAATGGGTGTCAG
>Ga0070731_10003911_pt1 | contig 13136 bp, 11 predicted proteins | sample Coa_R1_2_FD_66448 | JGI IMG/M metagenome (GOLD analysis project Ga0070731, IMG submission 66448) | Surface soil microbial communities from Centralia Pennsylvania, which are recovering from an underground coalmine fire - Coalmine... | ecosystem: Environmental > Terrestrial > Soil > Unclassified ... | reverse complement strand
AGGATGATCACCCTCTTCGGGCTGTTGTTTTCCGATGGCTTGATCCACGAGGCTGGCCAGCACTTCCTGTTGTTCTTCGGTGTCCCAGATATGTCGCACGACCCAGAGATCGCTGAGACGGGCTTCGGTGCGGCCAGAGAGTAACGCGCTCGCGGCAATCACGCGTTGCAATTTCACAGCCCGGCGGTCGCTCACCGGAATACCGGCATGGCGGATGCGATGCGTCAATTCCGCAAAACGCTGTCGAACCGCGCCAAGTTCGATTCCAGCCAAAGCGGATTGTGCGGCGCGCAGTTCGTCGAAATGCAGCGCGGATTTCTCGGCATTGGCCGAAGCGAGCTTCCACCCGGCAGTGAGAACGTCCGGCAACCGCTCACCGGGGACATTGTCGCAATGCACGCGCAGAAGGAATCGATCGAACAACGCCTGCAGCGCATCATCTTCGGGCAAATGATTGCTCGCACCGACGAACATGAGCGCCGCGAGCGGCCGCGTTTCCTTGCCGCGCCGGAAAATCCGTTCGTTGAGCGCCACCAGCAGCGAATTAAGAATCGCGCTGTTCGCATTCAGTAATTCGTCCAGGAATACCAGCGACGCCTCCGGCAGCATGCCCTCCGTATTCGTCTGCAACTCCCCATCGCGCAGCTTGCGGATATCGAATGGCCCGAACAACTCATTGGGCTCGGTAAATCGGGTGAGCAGGTAATCGAACGTCTTCCCTTGCAACCTCGCCGCGAGTTGATGGACCAGCGCGGTCTTGGCCGTTCCCGGCGGCCCGAGGATGAACAGGTTTTCGCCACCGACCAGGCAGATGCCGAGCAGATCAATAATTTCGTCCTTGCCGACGAAAGCCCGTTTCATCGGCTCCAGCACTTCAGTTCTCAACTGCGTGGTAATCTCAATGGGTGTCATGCGAAGGCTCAAAAAGTTTCGGCGCAATTTCAGATGCCAGCTCCCGATGAATCCCAATGTCTGCGCGGAGCAAATCGTCAACTCGCGCATCACCGAGTCGCGACGTGTCTGCCGCTGCCAGGATTCGATCAGCATAAATGCGCCGCAGAGCGGGATGCCCGATGAAGGAATCCAAATTAGGCTTCTCCAGTCCCGCGATGCCGACCGACGACAGCGGCCACTCCTCCGCTATCTTCTTTATCTGCGCGACCAACGGGTCCGCGCTGCTGAGATGCCGCGCGAATTGAAATAGTTTGGGAAAATAATGCAACGTGATATCTGCCGACCAATCCGTTTCCGGACCACGCGGTTCGGGGCAGGGAATGCTGCACATCGCTTTGATTTGTTCCTCCGGGATGTCGCGGCAAACAACGCACCTGCAAAGCTGATAGAGCAGCCGCGCTGCCCAGAGCGCCACATTCGGAGAAAACGCCGGCAGGTCCAACGCCAGTTCATCGCGAACGCACCGGTCCAGTTCGCGCAGCATCGGCAGAGCATCGACATCATCGATCGCCGACGTTTGCGCTGAAACTGCGGCACGACCATCGTTCACGAGTGATTGAATGCACAAAGCGAGATCCGAAACCGTGCACGACCCGTTGTCTCCTTTCTGTTGCATTGGTTTCAGGCTACGTTAACAGGCACCTCGAGGCAAGCGAACCGGCGCAGCAAGGTGAAAGTCGCAAAATGCGGGAGAAATTCAATGCTGAGATTGGCTCATGCCGCTTCAGGCTCCATCTCTTCTTAGCGTTTGGAAAAGTGGTGAGCGGCAAAATTGTTCCCATTGCTGCGCCCGAGGACGGGCGCGGTCCGTTGGCTTCAGCTTTCTTTTTGCCTCTTGCCACTGTTCAGGCTTTTTGCGACGCTCAGGGCCATGTGGAAAAAAACGTTACCGCTTTTGATTTTACCGCTCCTGGCCGGCTGCGCCGCCCAGATTACTAATCTCACCCCGAGACAACAGGTTCGTAATCCCAACAACCTTTATCCCGTCGAGGTCGCGTTTAATTCTCAACAGCAGGCGCTGCGCTGGGACACCATCAAACCCAAAATCGTCGTCGCCGGTCAGGCCTACGACATGAAGCCCACGATGCTGATGACCAATCGCTGGGAAGGGCTCGTTCCCGTCCCGCCCGATTCCAGCCTCGTTCATTATCATTACCGGTTTGACTTCGAAACCATGGGTTTCGGCCAGCTCGTTCCCGACAATGCCGTGTCAGGTGAATACAGCCTGAAGATAGTGGAGCCGCCACCTGGGCAATAACTGAATCTTTCCGCCAAACCGCGCTGCTCCCAGCGCGGTTTTTTTTGTACCAAACTGTAAACCGTCGCCGATTTTGTCCGGAATCTTGAGTTCCAAGTTCCAAAAAACGAGGAAATCGTGAAAATGGAAAGAGCGCACTCTTTTGGCGAGTGTGCTCAAAAACGGGCCGCTAAAGGCCGTTTAACCGTGGATTAAAACTGGCACCCGCAAGTCTTCAACGGCGCGGATCGGCGCGGCGCGAAGGGTTGCGGGTTCGTCATTTTCGGCTTCTGTGTCTGCCGGTAAAATTGGTTCCGGATTCGAGCGCCGACGATGGTTCGATTTTCTGGCGTTCGGATTGCGGGCGGCTTCGATTGCCTGCTTAAAAGCGTCGTCACTCTTCATTAGCCGCTCGTCGATAACTCGCTTGACCTGGCCATGGGTTACTTTTTCCAGCGTGTCGCAACCGAGCATGTCTTTAAGCTCGTCAACGATTTCACCAATAGCTGACAGGTCGCGCGTCGATGCGACTACGTAGAAAACAACTTCGTCAATAACCCGGTCACTAGCGCCTGGCAGGACATGACGGGCCACGCGCTCAATATCGCTTTCGGAATTCTTGGCGGGCAATGGAACGTATTTCATGCGCCTGCGAAATTGCAGGTAGTTCCAGCCCGTCTTTTCCGCAGCGATTGCCATGTCTTTGATGAATTGAGGCGTAGAGATTAAACCCAACGGGACGCCCTCGTCGGCTACTGCGGAATAGAACCAGTCAATCAATTCCGGTCGGTTTGTGGATCGTGTGTTCCGTAAAAAGGCGCGGTGTGCTTCGTCCACAACTAACATTAACTTGGAGCGCTGCAAAGCGTCCTCAATGCGAAATTGAATCTCTGAAGCCGTTTTGCTGTAGCCAGTCGGGACACCCAAAGCCCTGGCAATTTCTCTAAATGCGCTGGCGCGGTTGGTAATTCCCTTAAGCTCGACGTATCTTGCTTCGCCTGGATGAAATGAGACCCACGCTTTGGCGGCTTCGGATTTTCCACGCCCTTGTATTCCATCCAGAAGCACCATGCGGCGCGTCCGAAGTGAGTAGTCGAGAGTTTCCCAAACTTTTTTTCCGAGGGCGGTCAAAAGGAATTTTTGACGGGTGGACTGTTCTTGATGGTCTTTGTATTCCAGCAGCGCTTCTACAATATTGTCAAACCACCAGAGCCAAGCCCGGCTGCTGCGCACGCGCTCTCCAAAAGCGATTTCCAGCTTCTGTTCGTAATGGTTGCGCGAGGTATCGTCCGCTTTTGAATTGCCGCATTGCAGGCGCGGGTTGATGCAAAATTCTGAGAGGAAATCGGCCAACTGGTTTTCTCTTCCCGAGCAAATTTCGACAAATCGGCTGGCGGGATAAGAGACAGGATGTTTTTTTGATTCTTCTACAGCACGCAACCCATCTTCAACGATAGGGTCTACCGACCGCCAACCATCATCCATGTAATTCCTGGTCTCGCCACGCAAGCCAAAGTCGTAACTGTCCGGCAATTCAGCTCGAACCGCTTTGACCTGTTCAGCGTTGTAAATCTGTCCACGCTTCATACCGAAACGCCTCATAGATGGCGTGCCGATGCGGTGAGGGTTTTTCTCTAAAACCTCCGTAGCTATTTTTTTGAGGCGTCCGGGTTGCAAGCTGTGGAATTGCAACCACCAAATCAGGCTACGGATTTTGGGATCGTCGATAAATGCGGCCCTAATGGCTGCGGCGCGGGCGCTGATCCCATGCAACGCGATAAACTCCGGGGTGGTCTTATATCGCTCCAGTGAGAGCGGCGTTTCCGGTTGGATGGTTGCGGGTTTCAATTTGCCTCCTGTTCTTGCCCCTTGCGGGCGCGCTCGCGGCGTTGCAGTGCGTGCTGAAACTCCTCGTCATCACGGACCATGGAGTCAGGCACAGCCAATTTGCGAGCCTTCCTTTGATTTGACCGGAGCAGGTTGGACTTTTTGTTTTGCTCCTCTTTAATTTCCTCGCGCTGCTGATTCATGGCGGCGGCGGATTTGGCCAAGCGAGGGGAAACTACCAGTTCGCGAGCGGGCTGTGGCTCTTCAGCCACTTGTGATTTTGCACGGACTTCCATCAACAGGTCACGGCGCGAATTGCCATAGCGCGAAATACCGTCTTTGTATTCATCATCAATGGCGCGCTCGTGTTCGCGGAGTTTGGCGCGCTCGCGGCCCAACGTGCCGCTGCCAGGGGAAATCAACCGTTCAGCGGCAGAAGGTTTCTCGCAAGCTTCCAGGGTGAACGGATTAGAAAAATCCAGGCTCATAAAAGTAACGAGTGAATCATCCGAGCGATTGACGAGCGCCCACAGTTCAGAGCCTATAGATTCAAATTCTGCGAGCCTTCCACCACGCACACGAATGGAGCGCCCATAATGATTGAAGCGGACACCGCCGACCTCCACAGTGACGCGATAGCGTTCGTTGGCGAGCATCCATTCCATTTCAGGCGTGAACTGAATAGGCGGGTTTGTTTTGTCCTTTAGCAGCTCGTGTGCTTCGTTGGGGGAAAGCCCGCTCAAATGGCCGTTCTGCGGCTTGGCATTGTATTCCCGGAAAATATTTCCAGCCACTTCGACAAATTCACCAAACGTATAGCGGTATTCCTTGGCGTCCACTTTTCCCGAGCGAATGACGCGCCCCTCGCGCTTGAACTCTTCGGGCGCATCCAGCATTTGCAATCGGCCAGCATAACCGGGGTGTCGCTCCATGCGCTGCTGTAATAGGTCAAAGCCTTTTTCCAGTTCAGCTTTGCTGGTCGGGTTCATGCGGTCGAAGTGACGCACGGCGCAACCATATTGAGCCAGGCCAGCGACAACTGTGCGGCCTTGCTCATCTTCCTTGCCGTTGATATTGAGCGATTTTCCAAAGACGAAACCGTTTTCGACTCCGAGCGATTGTGGAACGCCATGGGTTTTGATGCCGTCCAGCACAGCGGCGCAGGAAAGTTCAGCAGTGGGGCCTTTGTCAGTTGAGATTGCCCAACCAACAAATTTCCGGCTGGCAATGTCCATCACGGCGACGATCTGCGGCAAAAGTAATTCCTGTGTGCCGTCTTTGCGCTCGAAGACAACTTCAATATTGCTGGTCATGTCATCAGCAACCCACTCATGCATTGATGGCACACCGGAGAAGTCGCGCTCTATAGTTCCAACCATCCGGCGCAGTGTGCGCTTGCCATGATGTCGGGCGGCGAGAGCGTCGACCTTTTGGCGGATCAATAGCTCGTGAATTTTGCGCGGGGCTTTGAATCTATCGGGATAGCGCGAACGGGTTTCGGGACTCAGCCGATTGTATTCGTCACGCCAGGCAGCATCAATGCGACCGCCGTTTTTAAACGCGGCACTGGCGCGCAAGCGGTCAATATCCTCTTCGGCTATGACGATGCGCTCGCCGTTTCCGGTGCGGCCGTCACGAAGCGCAGTGAAATCCCCTCCGTGCTCTGAAAGCTTTTCGAGCTTGCGATTGAAGGCTTTTAACAGGGCATCGCGTGAGGGTGCGAGCGATTGGGCTTTATCCAACAGAAAGGCGCGGACGTTGCGGGCGGCGCGTTTCTCCGGCGTGCCATCGTCCACCATTTCGCGATAGCTTCGGAACGCCAGACCCCACACAGCGCGCTGTTCGTGTTCGCTTAGATTTTTGGGATCGGCGCACAAGGCGAGGAAGTTGTTTAAATCACCAAAGATTTCGGCTGCGGCCTGCGAGACCATATGCGCCGGCGCCTTTTTGGCATCGGGCTTTTCAGGCAGGTAAAGTTCCAACCGTTCCCATTTTTGAGCGCCGCCGTCGCGGTCTACGGTGCGCTTGACCAGCTCGCGCAAATAGCGGTCAGAAATAGCGCGGCCAAATTCGCGCTGATAATCTTCCAGGCCGATGCGCTCGCGTTCAAGGCGCGGAATGTTTTGGTTGCCCTGCATCAACAACACCCGGCGCAAGGCAAGTTGAAGCTTGCGAGCCCCGTCAACGCAATGCCGCGCAATTCTGGAAATCGGCAGTGCCGGTTTCCAGGCGACGGGTTGTTGCGTGCTTTCGCTCATTGCGTTGGATGGTTTGTTCTCGAGTCGATGTAACCCATTTTGTAGAACAGCTCCCGGAGTTGTGCGTCAACGTTCCCCTTGTGACTGATTAACTGTTCGAGCACCTGGAACATTTTCGCGTCTGAATTGCGCGTCTGTTCAAGCATTGCATTCATCAGTCGCACCATGTCCTGGTCGCCGCCTGTGCCGTGACGACTCGACAGACGTCCCTGCGCGTCGAGAAATTGCTTCACGAGATTTGACGCGCCTTCGGGTGTGTTTATCCCGGCCACTTTCTCAGCGGTCTTGGCATCCAGCAACGGAAGTAGCGAAAGAATTTGTTTGGCCGCAGTTTCCGATTTGATTGCGGCGGCGTCCTGTGCTTCCTGTATCTGGTTCTTCAGTTCGGTCACTCGCTTGGCGTTGGACGTGGCTTTCTCTTTGGCCTCATCGAACACGGATTTTTCCTCGGCGGCGTTCTTTTCATCTTCGAGAACCTGCGCGGACAGCTCCTTGACTCGCCGCTCAGCCACGGCTTTGCGAGACTCGGCGAGTTCGCCTTCCAGTTGGTCTAGCTCGTTCTGAAGTCCTGGAAGCAGACCGGCCATCGGCCCGACTGCGGGCAGCATGGTGATTTCCCTTTTTTTCCTTTCTATTTTGTCCTTCACGTCATCGTTCTCAGCACTGTTTAAATCCGCCGTGGCTTTATCCAGCGCGGATTGTTGCGCCTTGAGTTCGCTGGCTCGTTCGCCCCGAGTCAGCAACACGCTGGCCGGTGTTTCTTTCGAGCGTGCTGCCTCTTCCAGGGCACCCTGCCCGCCTTCACGCTGCTTAAGTTCTGCTTTCCGGGCCGCAGTCAACGCAGCGCTCTCGACGTCCTCCCCGCCGTGCAACGCTTTGACGAGCGTTTTGATGGAGTTCTCTTCGCGCTTGTTCTCGATGTCGTCAGCCGCCTGTTTCGCTTTGCGGAGCGCGGCTTCCAGGTCTTGAGTTTGTTGCACGGCATCCGATACGGCTTTCACGTAATCATTCAACCAGCTTCCCCCGCCGAAAGCGTTCGCCGAACCCTGTGCCAGTTCGTAAAGCTTTTGAGTCGTTTTCTCAATGTTGTCCTGGAGTTTTTCCACCAGCAACACCAGCGCGACAATAGCGCCGGTTGGCCCCATCGCAATTGCCGATAATGCGCGGCCCATGCCGGGAATTGCCTGGTCTGTCAGCGAATGAAGTATCTCGCGATTTTCCCGGTGCGACTCGAAAAGTTTTTCCTGCCCTTTTTTGCCCTCTTCGTCGGCATCCTGCTGGCTCTTTTTCAGCTTGTTGATTTCGTCCACCGCCTGGTGTGCGCCAGCGGGGTCCATGCCGAGCTTAATCAGGATCGATAGCGTTGAATCGGCGTCATTCATGGGATCAATTGGAAACTCATTTGTTGGGAAAACCCCACGGAAGACTGTGCGCCTGCGGTGGTCGTCGTGATTTTAAAGTAGCCATTCGTATCGAGGAAAAATGAAAGACTCTGGACATTGCCGTTGGTTGAATTTCCGGAGTTAAAAGCCTCTGCTGTGAAAGGCGGTAATCCATTGCCATCGTTGGTCACGAAAACTGAGCAAACAGCCGATGGGTTTGCGCCGCTCGAACCTGCCTGGCATGATATGTTGGGGATAGTGACAAATAAATCGGCGTTATAAGTATTGGTGTAGGTGGTTCCTGAGACGGGGAATTGGTTGGTGATGGTGTTGATGGCGGCGACGTTGGTTGCAACAGTTGCAGGCCCGGACAGTATCAGAGCGCGAGCTTTCAGGGTGCCGTTAACTTCCAGATCGTTCCCGGTGACAGAGTGATCTTGTGCTGCGTATTGGCGCACGCGAGTGAGGAAGGCGAGTTCAAGTGCTGTGTTTGTGGGGTTGTAACACTGTCCGCCATGCACGCCGCCTGCTCCGTTCACTCCAAGGTCATCAATTTCCGGGCATCCGGCTGCGCTATTTGTAGTGGAAACGAAAGTGTAGTTTGCATTGCTCGTCCCGACCTGTCCGCCTAACCGTGCGATAATCACGTCCGTTTGATTCGACTTCACTACGGTCGTATCTCCGTAAGACGACGTGGCAAATATGCTGATACCGGAGAAGGCTCCGGGGGCAATGCCTTCAGGGTCTCCCCAATATCCAATGCCGCCAGGCGCTGCACCGATTGTGTTTGTTGAGACAGAAACCCAATAGGCTGCCCCGGATTCCGGCAGTCCATCTTGCAAGCCGAGTCTCACGCGCGCGCGGAATGCGCCGCCATTGGTTGTAGTGAGCGGGTGAACCAGTTCGCCAGCGCCGCCACCGGTATGCGCAATGACGTTGTTGGTGATGAGCATGGCGTCTGTGTTTGTGGTCCAGCCGGTGACACTGTTCCACGCTGGCGCGCTGCTGAAGGTATTCGTGTTTTCCCATGCTGCAAAGTGAACGCGGTTGCTCGGAGTGTTGTAGGGATAATTAACCGGGTTGGAGTTGGTGAGGCCGATTGCGTTACCGTAGATTGGGCCAAGAAGGGTAATCCCGCCCGGCGCGTTGAGGATGAATCCGCCAAGGGTGATTAGGTTTGAGGTGCTGAAGTCGGTGTTGCCAAGTTCAACATCGACGAAATGCGTAACGAGGTTGTAGTTGGTTTGGTCGCAGACCATTTCCTCATCAGGGCTGGTTCCATGGGCAATTCCATCACGCGAGAACATTCTATTGTCTGCAAGCCCCACGAACGGACTGAGTGCGAGAACGAGCGATAAAAGCAAAGTGGATTTTTTCATAGTGGTTTTGAATTACAGGGATTCGGGTTTCCGCCGCCAAGCCAGCGGCGGCGCAGCCAGGCCGTGAGATTCTCGCGGGGAAATTTGAAGGTGCGATTTACCAGCCTAGCCTTGAGCTGCCGCGCCAGTTGTGACGTGGTGACTCTCGACAGCAGCAGCAATTGACCGATTTCTGCACTCCAAAAGAAATTACGGGCCGATGGCAGGATTCTCTCCATCACTTCTTCATGACTGAGCCGCGCTGTCATCTGTGGCGTGACAACTTCGGGTAAATAAAACCTGAATTGCCGCAGGCCGGTCTCGCCGCGTGCCGACACGTCCCAAACAAAAATGAATTTGCCAGAATCGATTTGGCGGGAGATTTCGTCGTAAGGAATCCGTCGAACGAGGCGGACAAAATTCAAATCCACGAGAGAGGTTGCAGGGTTGATTGGTAGTTCAATCATGGTTTGACGACCCACTCCTCTCACAGAGGGTTCGTTAATTGGTTTTAAAAACGATTTAAAGGCCTCGCCAGCGCGTCGGGACTCGACGGTCGGGGATTGGGTGGCGTTTTTGACAGTCTGGTTCTTACGGCACACGCGCAAGGATGCCTTTAGACCCCCTTTAGAATCGCGTTTGCTGCGCCGTTTTGAAAATGCGCTACCTTGGCGTGTCCCGGCTCCAGAAAACGCAATAGCGCGAAAACCGCCCAATGGGTAGCTGTTAATATCTTTTTCATACCACCTGTAGTTGGCGCAGGGCGCGGTCTTCGAGCTATGGACGGGGAACATTGGCTATTGGCTGGCCTTCTGGATCACTCGAACCATTCGCAGCGCGTGCGTAACGTGATGGCGATGGCGGAAAAGATTTCGAAACGCTTTTCTAAGCCGTGGTGATAGCGCTCGGTAATAAGCGCAGGACGTAGCCACGGGGGCAGACAGGTTCCGGTGTGCAGCGGTGAAATATCGGCAATCAGGCCGCAGGCATGAGGCGATGAACCGGCGCAAGTGAGCAGACCGGATTTTTGGGCGGGAATTGGCGTAACGGAGTGTGAGCGCTTCAGGGGAACGTCCGCCACGCTTCCATTGATAGTATGCTCCCATCAAAGTTTTATATTTGAACCGGAGCTTTTTTGAGGGATCGCACTTGTAAAACCGATTGCGGTAAAACCAGGCGAACCAAGTCAGCGCTTTGTGTTGGGTTTGCCCGCGCTCCATCCGTCGCGCGATGCAACCGCAGATGCGATGCAGCCGACGAGCGCGTTCAATATTCCGCTTCAGGGACAGAGCGCTCTCCCTGGATTTTCGGGAGAGCGCTCCGGTTGCAGACTCTCTGACCGGCGCATTTGAAAAAGTGCTCGCTCCCATTGCGCCACCAACAGGAGCGAGCGATGACCCGTAGTTCGTGCGAGTAACCGGGGCGTTATCCGCCACGGGAGAGGAACCGCAAACAACAGGGTCAAATTGTTTTTTTGCAACAGTGGCGCGCTGCGTTGTTTTCATAGCTCAAGAGTCGTTGGCCGCACTGAGGCAGGCCGTCCGGGGATAAAACCCGGACGGCTCACGGCCTGTCAGCGGCACACCAAAACCACGCAGCCCAAGCAGGCCACGCCGTCCTCCCAGCGCACTCGCGCCGAAATGCTTAAAGTCAATTCGCTGTGCTTTCACGACAGTCTGTTGCGCAATGCTGGTTCCTGGTTGAACGCCTGTTCGGCGGTGATGTCACCGCTTGCCAGACTTTTTAAAACCGGCTCGCGATTGCTCACACGGGCAAAGGCAGTAGAAATGGAAATCCCATCTCGCTTGACTTCCTCCCCGACCAGCCGGTTGAAAGTCCTCGCCGCAGCAGCCGCAGGCGAGACGGGATCAAGTTCGCCGTTCGCAAGGTGTGTGGCATCATTTCCAACAGCGGCGCGCATCGCGGTCAAAAGCTCCGGCAGTTTCTCATGCACAAAACCCCGCCCGTAACGCGTTCCATATCCCGTGGCCTCGTCCACGCGGTTGGCGATTTCGGAAATCGCCTTCGGGCCTTGCAAAAAATCTTTTTGCGTCGCAGCTATCAAAGGGTTGAACGCAGCCGAGTGCTTCTCCGGATGAACTTGCTTCGCAATATCCCAAGCCCGGTTGAAACCCATTGCTGTATTGGTGTGCCTGGTCGCGCTGGCTTGCACGGCGCGAACGGTTTTGAACCATTCATCAAGCTCCGGATGGATGCTTGGCGGTTCGATAGCAGCCGCGCCACGATTCGTAATTGGCTTCTGACCTTGGTTATTGGGCATATTCGTCAGAGTTAAACCGTCCAAGGCCAGCGGGCGCACGCGGCGCGGGCTAGCGCTGTTCAAAACTTCCAAATCTTCTGGATTGTATTCGGTGGAGAAAAACCGGTAGTCACCGCCATCGACAGCCGGTTGGCCCGTGGTGGTCCATCGGATGCGGCCATAGATGCCATTGCCGCGCGCCTGCAATTGCTGGAGCCAGCCGTAAGCGCGCGTCTCTTTGTCCTGGTCATGCTTGAAATGCTCGACGTCAATCAGCATCTCACTGCCATGGCTGAGTTGCCCTGCGTTGGCAGCCGCATTGAATCGGTTGACGATGGAAGTAATCGCGGGATCGTCGATCACCTGGACAACTCCAGCCGCCTTATTTGCGTGCTCGCCCTTGGCTTCGATCTGATACCAGCCATCGGCGGGATGTTCAAAGTCGCGATTGAAAATGCGGCAGCTCATTTTTTGGCCTTGGTTGCGCGTTTGGGTTTGCTGTCCGAAATTTTCTTGCGCAACTCGTTTGCGCGCGAGTCAACGTCCTCGGCCTGTTTGCGCAGTGCTTTTAGCCAGCGCTCTTCGGCGGCTTCCCCCTTTGGGGCAACAGAGGATTCGGCCTTAAGGTTCTCCATCTCGCTGGCAATGGCCCGCTCGCGGTCATTCAAAAGATTGGCTAGTTCCTGGCGGGCTGATTCAGCGGGTGCAACATCGGGGTGCTTCGAGAGGAGATACAAATACCGCGCTTCAGTAATCTTCTCAGCCTCAGACCGTGTAAACATCGGTTCGAGCCCCTTCGGCGTGACCTTCCCCAACTGCAATCTTCTGTAAATGTGCGGTTCCCTATCGCTCAAAATGCTGGCCAGCTCCGCGCGCTCCAACTCATCAGGCGATTGAATATGCTCGCCGCGCCCGAAATTTTCCGTGTATGGATCAAGCTTTTCGACTGTAAAAATAAGCGAAAGCAATTCCTTGAGCGCCGAGCGTAACGGCCTTTCTTTTATGATTCCGCGCCGCGTCCGAAACTCAGGCTCGAATAGCTGTGTGCCGAGATTGGTTGAACCCACAATCAAGTTGACCGCTTCCCATGCCTCTGCGGGGCGGTTTTTGAAAAATGGGGCTATTGCCTTGAACAGTTCGTGATTGAGCTTTTGCCTCTGGTTATGAAGTTGGTATTCCGCTTGGCTATTCAATCCTTGGAGTTCCTGCTGCAACAGCGACGGGATTTCGTCTAATTGCTCTTGAATCTGAAGCTGCCTGTCCGAACTGATTTGCCTTTGGATTCGTACCTGCGTGATGCGATTCAGTTTCTTCGGGTCATTCAGTGAATCGGCACTGAGCAACTCCCTTTCTTCCGCGTCGAGCCTCTCCTTCAGCTTACTGTTTTCCTGCGCCTGCCGTTGCAACTCGGATTCGCGGGCAAGCAAATTGTATATCTCTCCTTCGGGGTCAGCGATGGTTTGTGATGGTTTCATGTTCCTCTCTGGTTTGGTTGGCTTTCTTCGGCGCTGTGGCGGCGCTCTGTTGGCGGGCTGCAAATTCTTCGGGCGTGGTTTTTGTTTCGGCGGCCCGCCGTTGCAAGGCGTGGTATTTTTTCAGCAGGGATTTACTGGACCTCGCCCCGATTACGCAGAGCCTCAAATGCTGATAGGTGCATCCTAATTGCTTTGCGGCCTCGGAAAGTCCGGGCCGCTTGCGGTAAGCTCGTTTTTGTAACCGAAGACTCATTGCATTCATAGTTAAGCATTTTATGCCAACTTGTGCAACCAAAAAAATATCGCGTTCTTTTAAGCAGCGTGTTAAACGTATTCTTGTGCGCAAAACAAAGCTCTCTCCTAAAGACACGGCCATCTGTCAGAG
>Ga0070731_10003910_pt1 | contig 13140 bp, 13 predicted proteins | sample Coa_R1_2_FD_66448 | JGI IMG/M metagenome (GOLD analysis project Ga0070731, IMG submission 66448) | Surface soil microbial communities from Centralia Pennsylvania, which are recovering from an underground coalmine fire - Coalmine... | ecosystem: Environmental > Terrestrial > Soil > Unclassified ... | reverse complement strand
TCGTCCCTCAGGCGGCGGTGTTGATCGAGCGCCCGCTCGCGGCGTTTTCACGGCTCCGGCCGCGGGGCGTCGGGGGCGGATTCCTCTTCGGTGCGGTCCTCGGCCTCGTGTTCGTCCCCTGCGCCGGCCCTGTCCTGGCGACGATCACCGTGGTCGCTGCGAACCAGAACGTCGGCATCCGGGCGATCGCGCTCACGCTCGCGTACGCGGTCGGCGCCGCGATGCCGATGCTCGCGGTCGCGCGCGGCGGACGCGAGGCGTCTGCACATCTCCGGTCGCACGCACAAGCCGTCCGCGTCATCTCCGGCGCCGTCATCGCGGCGGTCGCGATCGGCCTGGTGTTTCACGTCGACGACCACCTCGCGCAGCTGACCCCCGGCTACACCGACTTCCTGCAGAAGAAGATCGAGGAGACCTCGTCGGCAAGACGCGAGCTGGCCAAGGTGCGCGGCGGCCAGGCTGCGTTCGCAGCGGTTCGCAAGACGCGGAGCGGGCTCCCCGACTTCGGCGTCGCGCGACCGATTCACGCCGACGGCGTCTGGATCAACAGCAAACCGCTGACGCTGCGGCAGCTACGCGGCAAGGTCGTGCTGATCGACTTCTGGACGTACTCGTGCATCAATTGCCTGCGCACCGTGCCGCATCTGAAGGCGTGGTACGCGGCCTACCACCGCCGCGGCCTCGTCATCATCGGCGTGCACACGCCGGAGTTCGCGTTCGAGCATGTCGCCTCGAACGTCCGTGCCGCCGTCAGGCGGCTGGGAATCACATATCCGGTCGTGCAGGACAACAAGTACAAGACGTGGGACAACTACGCGAACGAGTACTGGCCCGCCGAGTACCTGATCGACAAGACGGGGCACGTGCGCCACACGCACTTCGGCGAGGGCGAGTATGCGCAGACCGAGAGCCTGATCCGGCGGTTGCTCGACGCCCACGGCCCGATGGCGCAACACGTCGCGGACGCCACGCCGAACGAGCCGCAGACGCCCGAGACGTACCTCGGCTACGCACGGATCGCGAATTACGCAGGCTCGGCGCTCCAACCCGACAGGACGGCGACGTACCGCTTCGCCGCGAGGCTGCCTTTGAACGAGCTCACATACGCCGGACGCTGGACGATCGGACCGCAAACGGTCGTCGCCGGGGCGGGAGCGCGCCTGCGGCTGCACTTCTACGCGGAGGATGTCTACATCGTGCTCGGCGGCCGCGGCACCGTGCGCGCGTCCATCGACGGCAAGCCGGCGGGCACGCTGCACGTCGACCCGTACCGCCTCTACACCGTGCGCGCGTCGCACACGTCGACCGATGCGCTCCTCGAGCTTCGCTTCAGCCCGGGGATCCGGGCCTACTCGTTCACCTTCGGCTAACCAGAAACTGTTTCGCGACGAAGTCGCGAAACAGTTTCCTAGCTCTCCCTCGCGACGTCGTCGCCGCCGTCCTGTCCGTTCTCGCGCTCGCGGAGGAAGCGCGTCAGCTCGGCGGCAAGAGCCTCTCCCGACGGGAGGTCGGCCTCGTCGGCGAGCTCGTCGACGCGGCGCTCGAGCTCTTCGACGTACGCCGACGTCTCGGCGTCGGCGGACACCGCCTCGCTCACCTGCTGCGAATACGCGTCCGCCGCCTCGTCGAGCTCGGCCGTGTCGACATCGGCGCCGAGCAGGTCGGCGAGCCGCTCGACGAGCGCCTTCGCGGCCCGCGGCGAGGGAGTGAGCGACACGTAGTGCGGGACTGCGGCCCAGAGGCTCGCCGACGGCAGACCGGCGCGGCCGCAGGCGTCGTGCAGAACGCCGACGATGCCGGTCGGACCCTCGTATCGCGAGGCCTGCAGGCCGAGCCGCTCGATCAGCTCCTCATCGGTCGCGCTGCCGGTGACCGGAGCGGGCCGCGTGTGCGGGACGTCGGCGAGAAGCGAGCCGAGCGTGATCACCAGCTCCGTCCTGAAATCGGAAGCCAGACCCGCGACGAGCTCACTGAACGTCCGCCAGCGGAGGTTGGGCTCGACACCGAGCAACAGGATCGCATCGCGGCCGGCGCCCGGAAGGGGCGCGTGCATGAAGCTGTTCTCGGGCCAGTCGATCCGGCGCGTGAGGCCGTCGACGAGCGAGACCATCGGGCGCGTCGACTGGAAGTCGTAGAAACCTTCGGACTCGATCGACGCGAACGGCTGGGCCGCCCAGGCACGCGCGAGGTAGGCGCCCGCGAGCGACGCACCCTGACCGCCGTCGTTCCATCCGCGAAACGCGGCGATCAGGACGGGCCGCTCCAGTTGCGGCCTGTCGTCGATCTTGAGCTCGTCCGTCATCGAACCATGGTACGCCCCTGGACGGGCCGCCAGAGGCCGTAGACGAAGGCCGACGTCGCCGTCCACACGCAGGCGGCGAGGCCGACGTGGACGAGGACGAGCCACCAGGGGAGGTGCGTTCGGTACTGGATCTCGCCGACCGTCATCTGCACCGCGAGCAGCCCGAGCACGACGAGTGCGCCGCGGACGTGCGGGCTCTTGTTCCGGACGAGCCAGGCGAGCAGCAAGGCGAACGAGATCCCGAAGACGGCCGTCGCGCGCACGTGCACGTACACGGCCGGCTGAAACGAGCCGAGGCGGCGGACGACCACACTGCCGGGGTGCGGCCCTGCTGCGGTCGCGAAGGTGCCCGTGACGACGAGCGCCCCAAGAGCGAGCGCGACGACGAGCCCCGCCTGCCGGATCCACAGCGGAACGCGCGGCACCGCAGCTCCGCGGTCGATACGCAACGCCTCCACGGCGACCACCACTGCAAGCCCCAGCACGACGAGCGACAGGAGGAAGTGCGAAAGCACGAGCCACGGGTTCAGGTGGTAATGGATCGTGATCGCACCGAGCGGCGCCTGCAGCAGCGTGCCGACGAAGGTCAGCATCGCGAGCAGCCGAAGTCTCGACGGCAGCCGCGCGAGGCGCGAGCCCAGCCACGTGGCGAGCGTGACGACGATCGTGATGAACGCGACGACGCGGTTTCCGAACTCGACGTACGAGTGGAAGCTGCGCGGCTCGAAGTGATGCGGCTCGCAACCCGGCCAGTGCTCGCAGCCGAGACCCGACCCGGTGAGTCGCACCGTCGCGCCCGTGGCGACGATCACGATCAGCATCGCGACGTTCGCGAGCGCGAGCCGGGCGAAACCCTTCTCGGAAAGCGAGAGCTCCCGGACGCGGCCGAGCGTGTGCGCGCCGGTCTGCATGGGCTCAGAGTAACCCGGGATACGGGGCGGGCCGCCAGTGGCCGTGCGGCGCGTACGCCTCCGCCCCCGACGACGTCTCCTCGTCGGCCGCGGCGCCGTGACGCACCGCCACCTCCGCTCGTGGATAGAAGAGGCCCGGATAGCCGAGGCGCGCTCCGGCGCAGAGCAGGATGCACGACTCGTCGCTCGTCCCGATGAAGACATGCTCCGTTCCGGGTGGCGAATGGAAGAAGTCCCACCGGCGAAGCTGCCGTTCCTGGCCCTCGACCAGCAGCAGGCATTCACCTCGCAGGACGAGGAAGGCCTCCTGCTGGCCTTCGCGGTGATACAGCCCTTTCGGCTTGCCGCGCTCGAGGACCACGAGATTGAACCCGAGCTGGGGGAACGTCACGTGCTCGAGATCCTCGCGTCGTCGCGTCACGGCACCGGACGCCTCGAAGACACACTGCCAGCCGAAGTGCGGATGCCGGATCCACTGCGCATCCGCCGCGTTCACCACGAACCAGCCCTCCGTGACAGGGGCGACCCCGTCGGTGACGAGCTCCAGCCGTGCTTCTTCGGTCATGTGGTTCCGATCCTGCCGGACCGGGTAGGCGCGGTGCATGGCAACTCAGAAGCAACGCCGGGCGGCGCGCACGAACGTGAAGCGCGCACAGAAGGCGGCAACGCAGAAGCGGACGATCGCCCACCTGCCGGAACGAACGCGCCGCGCCCTGGGTCAGCAGGCCGCGCGCGGCCGTGCACGCCACGGCCGGGCGGGCTCGGCGCTCGAGGACCGCAACCGTCAGCAGCTCTACGAGACGGCACGGAAGCTCGACATCCCGGGACGCTCGAAGATGGGCAAGTGGGAGCTGATCGACGCGATCCGCCGCGCCCGCTAGCGCAGGACCACGCCGCGGCCCTCGCCGACCTCGCCCACGCGCGCGAGGAAGAGCTCCGCACGCGCGAACTCGGCCTCGAGCGCCGGGCCTTTCTCCCTGGGCAGCGAGATCAACAGGCCGCCGGCCGTTTGTGGGTCGTAGGCGAGCTCGGCCAGCTCCGAGGGAACCTCGCCCACGTCGACCTCGGCGAACGCGCGGTTCGCACGGGTGCCGGCCGTCGAGACGCCGGCGCGCGCCGCCGCGAGCGCACCGTCGATCGCGGGCAGCCTGGACGATTCGAGCCGGATCTGCACACCGGCACGTTCCGCCATCTCGTGTGCATGGCCGAGCAGTCCGAAGCCCGTCACGTCCGTCACGGCGTTCGCTCCGACCTTCCGCACGGCCTCGGCCGCGTCGCGGTTGAGCGTGCGCATCCAGACGATCGCGTCCTGCGCGTCGGCCAGCCCGCGCTTTGCGCCGCCGAGCACCAGTGCCGTCCCGAGCGGCTTGGTGAGATAGAGGACGTCACGCGGTTTCGCCCCCGCCTTCGGCCAGATGCCGTCCGGGTGGACCGTCCCGACGACGGCAAGACCGTACTTCGGCTCCTGGTCGCGAATCGTGTGACCACCCGCAAGAAGGGCACCGGCGGCACGCACCTGAGCCTCGGCGCCGTCGAACACCGCGCGCACCATCTCGACCGGCAGCTCTTCCGGGAACGCCGCAACCGACAGGGCGAGCAGCGGCGCCCCGCCCATCGCGAACACGTCGTTCAACGCGTTCGTCGCCGCGATCGCCCCGAAGTCGGCCGGATCGTCGACGATCGGTGGGAAGAAGTCGATCGTGAACACGAGCGCGCGCTCGTCGTCCAGCCGGTAGACCGCCGCGTCGTCGGCGGGATCCAGGCCGACGAGCAGGTTCTCCGCCTCCGCGGGGACGAAGCCGCGCAGGAGCTCCTCGAGTCGCGCTGCCGAGTACTTCGCCGCGCAGCCGCCCGCGGTGGCGAGGTCGGTCAGCTTGGGCGCGACGTGCACTAGTGCTCCTTCAGTGAATGTTGCCGTGCCGCCGGCGAGCGAAGAGCGAGCGATGCAAGGACGCAGGGAGCGTCCGTAGCCGACGCTACGGACGCGACCGAGGACGCCGCAGAGCGACGCTTTGCAGCCGCCGGCGGTGCGGAGGACATTTGCTGAGGGAGCACATGTGAACGGTAACGAGCGGCGGCGGCCCCGGGGGGCCGCCGCCGCGTGGGAGAGGAACGTCGTACTGGACCCCCGATTCGCCCGGAGCCGCGGAACTCCTTCGAGACTCTATGGTTGGGCGCGTGCGGAGTGCCCTCATCACCGGCGGGTCGTCCGGGATCGGGCTCGCGATCGCGCGCATGCTGCGTGAGGAGGGCTACGGGATCACCCTCGCGTCGCGCACGGCCTCGAAGGTCGAGGCCGCGGCGGCCGAGCTCGATGCACACGCGGTTGCCGCCAACGTCGCAGTCGAGGACGACTGCAGCCGTCTCGTCGCGGAGCACCACGACCGCTTCGGCGGGCTCGACGTCCTCGTCAACTCCGCGGGAGTCGGCATCGGCGGATCGGCGGACAAGCTCGCGACCAAGCACCTCGACCTGCAGCTCGGCGTCAACCTCCGCGGCCTCCTGCTCGTCACCCGCGAGGCGATCCCACTGCTGCGTCCCTCGCGCGGCTGGATCGTCAACATCGCCTCGATCGCGGGCACCGTCCCCACTCCGGGCCTGCTCGTCTACGGCGCGACGAAGGCGGCGGTGATCGCGGCGACGCGAACGTTGAACAGCGAGCTCGAGGCCGACGGTGTCCGCGCGATCGCGTTGTGCCCGGGCTTCGTCGACACGGCGATGGCCGAGTGGTCGGGGCTCGCGGCCGACGAGATGATCCGGCCGGAGGACTGCGCCGAGATCGCGCGCATGTGCCTCAGGCTCTCGCCGCGTGCGCGCGTGCCGCAGGTCGTCGTGGAGCGCCTCGGCTCCGGCGACAGCTTCGTCTGAAGGAGGGCGGGCCTTCCACCGGGGCACGCTGACGCTCGGAGCCCGAAGCTCCGTGCCGCTACCCGCCGGGAGAAGACCCGCCCGCGTTCCGGACGCGACGGCCTAGCCGGGCCCGTCCCAGAAGCCGATGTGCAACCCGACCTTTGCCGAGGTCAGAGCTGACACGACGCTGACCACGACCAGGGCGATTCCGCGCACGCGGACGAGCGATGCGATCTTGCTTGCCACAGAAGACACCTCCTCTCCTAGAACCGGAAGTCCTGGAGCGTCTCCGCCGCGCGACGGTAGAGGCGTGCCGCACGACGTTCGTCACCCCGCCTGGTTGCCAGATCCCCCTGCGCGATCCACACCGCAGCGCGGTGTGAGGCTGACGACAACTTGGCGAACGCGTCCTCGGCCTCGGCGAGCGTGTGCTCGGCCTCGTCGAGGCGTCCCTGTTCGAGCAGGGCGCGCCCGAGCACGAGGCGTGCGTTGCCGATCTCGTCGAGCATGTCCTCGCGCTCGCCGATGAGGCTCAGCGCGTGGACCGCCTGTTCCTCGGCCTTGTCGGCGTGGCCGGTGCGGAGATGCACCTGCGCGAGCGACGAGACCGCCTTGGCCGCGTCCTGGTCGTGGCCGATCTCGAGCGCGACCGCGAACGCGTCCTTCAGGTGCTCGACCGCTTCACCGGGCTTGCCGAGCAGGAACTCGAGGCCGCCGAGGTTGTTGAGCAGACGGCCGACGTTCTTCCGGTCCGCGAGGTGCTCGTACTGCGCCTTCGCCTTCTCGGCGTACGTGCGCGCCAGCACCCAGTGGCCGTCGCGCTCGGCGAGCACCGACGCCTGGAAGTAGACCTCGCCGAGCGCGCGAGGATTGTTCATCGCCTCCGCGAGCTCCAGCGCCAGGCCGACGTCCTCGTGCGCCGCCGCGTAGTCGCGCTGGCGCCGGTAGCAGCGCGAGCGCCAGCTGAGAATGTTGAGGCGCAGCTGGTCGAACGGCAGCCCGGAGCGCTCCGCGAGCACGAGCGCCTCGTCGAAGAGGTTGATCGCGGTGGAGATGCTCGAGAGCAGGTAGCGACAGACGCCGAGCCGATAGAGGACCTCGGCGCGGTCGATGTCGCTGAACTCGTCCCGCTCGGTGAGCGCACGGGCCTGCGTCAGCAGGTCGAGCGCCGGCCGCGGCTCGCCGCGCTGCGCGAGTGCCATCGCCTCGCCCGCGAGGACTCTGACCTGCAGCTCGACGGCACCGGTTCCGAGGATCGCGGGGAGCGCCCGCCTGAACTCGGCGATCGCGTCGTCGACGCGCTGCTCCTCGGCCAGCGCCTCCGCGCGGGCCAGGATCGCCTCGGCCTTGGCGCGCTCGTCGGCGGAGACGCCGCTCGCGAGGAACCCGGGATCGACCGCGAGACGCAACGCGAGCCAGTCGATCGTCTCCTGCGTCGGCCGGGTCTTCCCCCGCTCGATCTGCGAGATGTACTCCTTCGAGAACCGGTCGCCTGCGAGCTCCGACTGCGTCAGGCCGGCGGTCACGCGAAGCTGGCGCAGGCGCTCGCCCAGGCGCGGGGCGCGGGGTCCGGTCGCCGTCTTGTTCCCACGTGCGGCGCGTGAGCTCATCAGCCTCGAAAGCATGCCCCCCACTTGACCGGAACGCAATCCCCCTAAAGGGACATCCCTCGAAAGGGGGATGGAGACTGGCTTATCCAGTGAAGTGAAGGGGTCTCGAATCACTTGACCGAGGTACTTGACAGGGTGGTGGCAGACCCGTACAGTCGAACCACGTGCACCGCGGCCGGACGCCAGGTCGAAGTGCACAGGAGGCGCCAGAGGCGCACAGGGTTTCGTGGCTGGGCCGCAGAGCCGACGGAATGCTGAGCGCCGAACCGGCACCTACCTGAGAGGTGAGCCCCGGGTGCCGCAGCCGGGGCTCCTTCTTTTCTCGGGGGGAGGCGGCGAGACGGACCGCTCCGTCTCGCCGCGCGAGCCTACCCGGCGCCCTCGCCGAGCAACCAGCGCCGGCGCTCGTCGCGCACCCGCGCCAGGTCCTCGCCGAGCAGCCCGCCGAGGCGATGGTCGAAGGTCACCAGGAGGCCGGCGGCGACGAAGATCCACGCCTCGGCAACCGGATCGCGGTCGGCCTGCACGACACCCTGCTCCTGGGAGCTGCGGATCAGATCGGCGAAGAAGTCGTGGACCTCGCGAATCTGGCGTTTCAACGACCTGGCGATCACGGGATCTTCGGGCGCCACCGTGAGCGCCTGGATCCAGAGGTCGATGAGACGGACGCGCGCCTCCGCTGCCATGTACGTGTCGGCGATCCTCCCGAGGCACTCCTTCGGGTCGGAGCGGACGACTTCCTCGGCGACCTCGCGGAAGCGCCGCCAGGACTCGTCCAGGCACGCGAGGTAGAGATCGCGTTTCGAGCCGAAGTGCCGGTACAGGATCGGCTCGCTGATGCCTGCCGCCTTCGCGATCTCCGCGGTCGTCGCGCCGCGGTAGCTCGCTCGTGCGAACACCTGGCACGCGGTGTCGAGGACCGCCTGCCGACGCTCGACGGCGGTCAGCCGCTGCTTCGTCGCGGTCACGCCGCCTCGAGCATGCGCTCGCGCTCGGACTCGGGAACGGCGTGCGTCCGGATCATCGCGGTCGCCACGAGCGCACCCGCGAACGCGATCGCGGACGCGATCCGCAGCGAATCGTGGAAGCCGTGCAGGAACGCGATCGCCCGGGAATCGCCGGCCTTCAGCGACGACGTCGTGGTCGCCGCGACGACGGCCCCCATCACCGCGATCCCGAGTGAGCCGCCGACCTGCCGCATCGAGTTCAGCACAGCAGAGCCCACGCCCGCCTTGTCGACCGGTACGGAGCTCATCGCAGCCGCCGTGACAGGAGTCATCGTCATGCCCATCCCGAGCCCGCCGATCAGCAGCCCGGGGAGGAGCGACCAGAAGCTGGCGTGCGCGCCGCGCGTGGAGTAGTAGAGGAGCATCACGGTGAGCAGGGTCATGCCGCCGCCGACGAGCCAGCGCGACCCGAGGCGGTCGGAGAGCCTGCCCGCCTGCGGCGCAACCACGATGATCAGCAGTGTCATCGGCAAGAACGACGCGCCCGCCTGCACGGGCGAATAGGTCAGAACGTTCTGCATGTACAGCGAGACGTAGAAGAACGTCCCGAACATCGCGAGCCCGACGAACAGCATCGCGGTGTTCGCACCGCTGAACGTCCGGTTGCGGAAGAGCGTGAGGTCGAGCATCGGTGCGCGCTGTCGCATCTCGAGCAGAACGAAGGCGACCAGCGACACCGCCGCGACCGCGAATGCGGCGATGATGCGCCCGGAGCCCCAGCCGTACGAGTTCGCCTCGATGAACGCGTACGTCAGCGCGAAGAGCCCGAGCCCGGAGGTCGCGAGCCCGGGGACATCGGGGCGCTGGTGCAGGGAGGTGTCGCGGGACTCGTCCACGAGCAGCGGGGTTGCGAAGAGCCCGGCGATGCCGACCGGCACGTTGATGAAGAAGATCCAGTTCCAGTTGACGTGCTCGGTGAGGATGCCGCCGACGAGCGGCCCGATCGCGAGCGCCATGGCGGAGACCCCGGCCCAGATGCCGATCGCCGTTCCGCGCTGTCGCGGCGGGAAGGTCGCGGTGATGATCGACAGCGTCGCCGGGTTCATCAGTGCGCCGCCGAGACCCTGCACCACCCGCGCGCCGATCAGGAAGCCGCCGTTCGATGCGAGCCCGCAGGCAAGCGACGCGCCGGTGAAGATCACGAGGCCGGCCATGAAGACCAGCCGCCGGCCGAGCAGGTCGGCCAGCTTGCCGCCGGTGAGCATGAAGGCGGCGAAGGTGAGCGCGTAGCCCGTGACCACCCATTCGAGATCCGCCAGCGTCAGATTCAGCGAGCGGCGGATCGACGGCAGCGCCACGTTCACCACCGTGTTGTCGAGCATGATCATGAACAGGCCCACCGACACCGCGGCGAGCGTGAACCACTTCTTGTTCTCCGGCGTCAGAAAGCGCTTCATTCGACCTCCCAGCGAAGTTAGCGCGCGCTAACTTAGCAGACGCCGACGGTCGGGCGCGCCGGCCAAGTCGCGCACGTCGACGGCCGCCGCGGCGCGCGTAGCATTGAGGAGTGACCGAGGTCGTCTGGCGGCCCGACGCGGCAACGATCGAGCACGCGAACGCGACACGTCTCCTTCGCCGCGCGGGCGCGGGCGGCTGGCACGATCTCGTGCGGCGGTCGTGGGAGGACCCGGCATGGTTCTGGGCGCTCGCGGTCGACGACATGGGCCTCGAGTTCTCGCAGCCGTGGACGCAGGTCCGCGACGACTCGCGCGGGCCGGAGTGGACCACGTGGTTCGTCGGGGGCCGCGTGTCGATTGCGCACAACTGCGTCCACCGATGGGCGACGAGCCGCCCGGACGAGATCGCCGCCGTCGGCCTGGGCGAGGACGGCTCGCGGCGCCAGATGACGTTCGCCGAGATGTCCCGCGACGTGACGCGGCTGGCAGAGCTTCTGGCCGACCTCGGTGTCGGCGTCGGCGACCGCGTGGCCGTCTACTTGCCGATGGCGCCGGAGGTCGCCGTCGCATCGCACGCGATCGCACACCTCGGCGCGATCCAGGTTCCGATCTTCTCCGGCTTCGCGGCGCCGGCGGTGGCGCAACGGCTGCAGGCGAGCGAGGCGAAGGTCGTGATCACGCAGGCGGAGTCTTCACGCCGCGGCAAGACGGTGCCGCTGGCCGAGGTTCTCGACGAGGCGACGGCGTCGGCGCCGTCGGTCGAGCACGTCGTCTTGGCGCCGTTCGAGCTCGACGCCTACCCCGGTGAGCTTCCGGCGCTCGAGGTCGACTCCGAGACGCCGTACCTGCTGACGTACACGTCGGGAACGACCGGCAAGCCGAAGGGAGTCGTGCACGTCCAGGGCGGCTTTCTCGTCTCGATCGCGCGTGAGGTCTGCTACCAGGCCGACGTCCACGCGGGGGACGTCGTCCATTTCGCGACGGACATGGGCTGGATCATGGGGCCGTGGACGGTCGTCGGCGCCGGCGCGCTCGGCGCGACGATCGTGTTCGCCGAGGGTGCGCCGGACTGGCCGCACGACAGGCTGTGGCAGACCGTCGAGCGGGAACACGTGACGTCGCTCGGCCTGTCGCCGACGCTCGTCCGCGCGCTCATCCCACACGGCGACCCGTCGGCCGACCTGTCGTCGCTGCGAACGTTCGTGACGACGGGCGAGCCGTGGAACCCGGAGCCGTACCGCTGGCTGTTCGAGACGGTCGGCGGCTCGCGCGTGCCGGTCATCAACTGCTCGGGCGGCACCGAGGTCGGCGCCTGCTTCCTCTCCTCGGTGCCGGTCGAGCCGATCAAGGCGTGCTCGCTCGGCGGGCCGGCACTCGGGATGGCGATGGACGTGGTCGACGCCGAGGGCCGCTCGCTCGTCGGCACGGGCGAGGTCGGCGAGCTCGTGTGCCGGAAACCGTTCCCCGGGATGACACGCGGCTTCTGGCGTGACCCCCAGAAGTACCTCGACACGTACTGGTCGCGGCTGCCCGGAGTGTGGGTGCACGGCGACTGGGCGTCGGTCGACGAGGAAGGCTTCTGGTTCCTGCACGGCAGGTCGGACGACACCCTGAACATCGCGGGGAAGCGCGTGGGACCGGCGGAGCTCGAGTCGGCGGCGGTCGGTCATCCGGCCGTCCGCGAGGCGGCGGCGATCGGCGTCCCGCACGAGCTGAAGGGCGAGACGGCGTGGATCTTCTGCTGTCTCGTTCCGGGGCACGAGGCGTCGCCGGAGCTCGCAGCGTCGATCGCGGGCGCGGTGGCCGCCGAGCTCGGCAGGGCGTTCGCCCCGGGGCGAGTGCTCTTCGTCGACGCCCTCCCGAAGACACGGTCGGCGAAGATCGTGCGCCGGGCCGTACGGGCGAAGGCGCTCGGTCAGGATCCGGGCGACCTCTCGTCGCTCGAGAACCCGGAGTCGCTCGAGGCGATCGAGGCCGCGGTTGCCTGATCCTCGTCAGCGCGTCGAGCCGTGCTTCGCGGCCGGAAGCCAGTCCTCCGGCGGCTGCCTCGCACCCGCGTGCTGCGACCAGTAGTCGCGCTGGTCGACCACGCGGCCGGCGGCGTCGAACCGCAACAGCGAGACGCCCGCGAGCGTGACCGCCTCTCCGGCCCCGTCGCGGCTGATCGCCCACCACTCGCACGCGGCCGAGTCGCCGCCCTCGGCGCCCGGGCTGCGGAACCACACCTCCGCGCCGGTCTCGTCGGAGAACGCCCACGCCGCATACAGCTGCGGCTCCTGCCGCTCGCGGAACGGCTCGGACCGCTGCACGGGTCCGGCCGCGTAGACCGGCGCCAACGCCTCGGGATCATGCTCCGTCCAGGCCCGGAACCAGGCGTCGATCCAGCGGTCGGCGGGGGTCGACATACTGAGGCGAAGTATGCGCCGGGGCGACCTGCGGTTCTGGCTGATCGTGTTGCTCGCGGTCGCCGCCGGTCTGAGCTTCGCCGGAAACGACCTCCACGCCCGCTGGCTGGTCGCGCTGTCGTTCTTCGCGTTCGCCGTCGCCGTGTTCTTCATCGTGCGCGCGCGCCGGGGTGCTAGAGTTTTCGACCGAGAGGCGCAAACCGATGAGACTCGCACTCGCCCAGACGAATAGCGTCGTCGGCGACCTCGACGGCAACTCCGCGCGGGTCGTCGAGCTGATCGAGGCGGCGCGCTCCCGGAATGCGGACCTCGTCCTCTTCCCAGAGCTCGTCGTCACCGGCTACCCCCCTGAGGATCTCCTGCTGCGCCCCGGCTTCATCCGTGCCGCGCGCCGCTCGGTCGGCGAGATCGCGAAGGCGACGCGCGGAGTCACCGCGCTCGTCGGCGCACCGCATCTCGACTCCGACCTCCACAACGCGTGCTTCGTGCTGGCCCACGGCGAGGTGCGCTGCGTGTACCGCAAGCGGTACCTGCCGAACTACGGCGTCTTCGACGAGGACCGCTACTTCGCGCCCGCCGACGATCTGTTCCTGCTCCGGTTCGGCGACGTCGTCGTCGGGCCGACGATCTGCGAGGACATCTGGCAGCCCGGCCCTCC
>Ga0070731_10003909_pt1 | contig 13144 bp, 12 predicted proteins | sample Coa_R1_2_FD_66448 | JGI IMG/M metagenome (GOLD analysis project Ga0070731, IMG submission 66448) | Surface soil microbial communities from Centralia Pennsylvania, which are recovering from an underground coalmine fire - Coalmine... | ecosystem: Environmental > Terrestrial > Soil > Unclassified ... | reverse complement strand
CATGAACAAATTAACGCTTAAGCTCGAAAATTGCTATGGAATCAAAAAACTGCAATACAACTTCGACTTTTCCGACAGTAATGTCTATGCGATTTACGCACCAAACGGCTCTATGAAAACATCGCTCGCGCTTACATTCGCGGCGATAGCCGGGGGAAAAAAACCGGAAGATCGGCTATATCGAGATAGGGTGGCGCGCTGCGAGATACTCGATGAAACAGGCAAGGAGTTGGCGAAGGAAGACATTGTGGTCTTGACGCCATACAAAGAGCCACTGGAAGAGATGGAGAATACAGCGATATTGCTCGTAAACAGCAAGCTGCGTGAGCAATACGAGCGCCTGAACTCAGACACGGAAAAAGCGAAGAAGGCCCTGCTGAATGCCATCAAAAAACAATCTGGCCTCAAATCAGATTTAGACATTGAATTATCTATCTCGTTCACCGGTGCTGAAGAAGATTTCTATATTGCACTCGACCGACTCAGGAAGGAATTGCAGGAGCAGACAGACACCCCATACGCAGATCTTCCGTACGACACCGTTTTTAGCGACAAAGTTCTCCAAGCGATGAATGAATCCGACATTAAATCCGCGCTTGATGCTTACATCGCGAGGTACAACGAGCTCATATCGAAGTCAGTCTATTTCAGAAAAGGGACGTTTGAATACTACAACGCCTCCTCCATCGCCAAACATCTCGCCGACCAAGGCTTTTTTAAAGCAAAGCACTTTGTAACCCTGAGCGGGACACAGCGGAAAGAGATAAATAGCCGAGAAGAACTAGAGAAAATCATCGCAGATGAAAAGCAAAGAATAACAACCGACACAGACCTGCGGACCAAATTCGACAGGATAGACACGCTTCTCACAGCCAATCAGGCGATGAGAGCGTTCCGGGAATACATCCTAAACAACGAAGCAATCCTGTCACAGATGACGACTATCACGAAATTCAAGCAGGAGGTGTGGAAATCCTACCTCAAGGCGAATGCATCCCTCTATGAAGACGTAGTGAATAAACGCGACGAGGCACAGAAGAAAACCCGCGAGATATTGGACGCCGCCAAGGCTGAGCAAACACAGTGGGAAAATGTCATAGCCACTTTTAATGAACGGTTTTTTGTCCCGTGCAAGCTCAGCATCAAGAATAGAGATGCTGTCATAGTTGGTAATGCGGAGCCGCTGCTCGCATTTACATGTGAGGACGATGGCCAAGTGGCATCAATAGAGAGAAAGCCTCTCTTAGAATTGCTGAGCCAGGGCGAGCGGAAGGCGCTTTACATCTTGGATATTCTTTTCGATGTTCAGGTGCGCCTGCAAAACTCGCAGGAAACCTTTTTCGTGATTGACGATATTGCGGATTCGTTCGATTACCGCAACAAATATGCATATCATTCAGTATTTGCTCGATATGGCCAAGTCGCCAAAATTCAAAATCCTTATCCTCACGCACAATTTCGATTTTTTCCGCACGATACATAATCGTGGATTGGTTCGTTACCCCAATTGCTTGATGGCGATGCGCACTCCCACCGAAATCGTCCTTGACCGCGCCAAAGGCATAGAAAACGTCTTCGTCAAGGATTGGAAAATGCGTTTCTTCGACAATGAGCGTAAGAGAATCGCGTCCATTCCGTTTATGCGAAATCTCATCGAATACATGCGCGGAGACACCGATCCGGCGTATCGGAAATTAACATCTTTGGTTCACTGGAAAGACGACACGGAGACAATACTAGAATCAGAATTAGATGCTATTTATAAGGCCTTGTTCTCCGGAAACGGGGCGGCTTCGACCAATGCTGGCAAAAGTGTCGCTATCTCGATTAAGGAAGAGGCAGAAAAATGTTTAAGCGAGAATGCTGGCGTCAATTTCGAGAACAAAATTGTTCTTTCGATGGCCATCCGATTAGCTGCCGAACGGTTTATGGCGACAAAAATCTCCGATGATGCCTTCGTTCGGAGCATATCCACAAATCAAACTCGCGTCCTTCTGGATAAATACGAACAGATGTTTAGTGCGGAAACTGAAACGATTAAAGTCTTGGAGCGCGTTGCGCTAATGACACCCGCCAATATTCACTTAAATGCGTTTATGTACGAACCGATTGTTGATATGTCTGATGACCACCTGAAAAAACTGTATCAGGAAGTGATGGGCCTAAAATGAAGAAATCAACAAAAGCCGACTCGACGGAGTTTGAGCGATTTGATTCCGGCGGGACGGAGTAGCGGCACCCCTCAGGGTGACATCTTGGCGTCACTTGCGGAATAAAAAAGTCAGAAGAAACAGCGCCAGCCTGAAATTTAGCAGCTTCAAACCGTTGCGTGCCTCTTGCGGCGTCAACTTGGCGGTCATCGGCATCGAGCCAAACACTTTTCCTTTCATCACCAGCTTGCCGCCCTCGGTTTCAAGCGAAGCGATTTGCAGTAGCTCGCCATTGTCCGGCCCGAGGATTTTCATCATCGCGCTTGTCCGATCTTGTCGAACGTGATTTTCAGGTCCTCGCACATTTTCATCGCCGTCGCGCGCCCCGCCCCGAATACGCCGCCGCCCGGATGCTGAAAAGGACCCACCAAATAAAGCCTGTCCACGCCCGGCACCGTGTTTTGTCCGAGATCGGGTGTGGGCCGGTGCGAACCCGATTGATAGATGTACGGGGCCGCCCCGTGCAGATCACCCCGCTGAAAGCTCTCCGAGCAGCGTTCGAGGTCCAAGGGACTGTCGCAGACGTACGCAATGATGTTTTGCTCCGTCAGATTCTCCACGTACTTCCCCGTCCGCTCAATCATCGTCCGCGCGAACGCATCCTTTGCTTTATCCCAATGCTGGGGACCGCCATCGGGATGCGAGTAGGGCACGTAGTCCCAGATATGGAATGTCGCTTTTCCGGGAGGACAACGCGTAGCGTCAAAATTCGAGGGGCAGGCAATGCCCAGCAACGCCGTTTCCGGAATGCGTCCGTATCGCAGCGCGTCGAAATACTGCCGCAGCACAGTCATGCTCGCGGGCACCAGATCCGTAAAATAGGACTTGCTCACATGCGAGCCGGCTTTGAAGCGCAGCGGTTCGTTCAACGCGCCGTGAACCGTGAAGCATGAATTCGCCGAAAGCTCCACCTGCTCCGCGTCGCGCGTGATTCTGCCGTCGAGTCCCGGGACGTATCGCCCCAGAAAATGTGGATGGATCGAACCGATCACCCCATCCTTCGCGCTGTATTCCTCACCCGATGCGGTTCGAACTCCCACGGCGCGCCCACTTTTCACCAGCACCTTCTCCACCGGCGTGTTCGCAAGAGCTTTTCCGCCATGGTCTTCAATGCAGCGAACGAGTGAAGCCGTCAGCGCGCCGCTACCGCCCACCGCCACTCCGATACCGTACGTCTCCATGAATCCCAGGAAAACAAAAATCCCGATGCCCGTCCCTTTCTCTTCCGGACCGGTTAGGTTTTCCGAAACCATCCGCGTAAAAAATAGACGCACTTTTTCATTCTCGAAATTGTCCATGATGATGTCGTACGGACTTTTCTGCATCAGCGCGAAAAGTTCGCGCCCCTCCGCGCTCTGATCCATCATCGCGAAACTGGCGCCGAGCGGAATCGGCGGCGTATACAACGAAGCTGCGAGCATCGGCAGATACAACATCGCCTTTTCGGCGAATTTCAGAAACGCGTCCGCGTCCTTTTTCGAGAACTTCGCGATTTCCTGGTAGGTTTTGTTGCGATCGCGATACAGTCCGATCGTCGAGCCATCATCGAAAACAACCATGAAAGGAATTTCGGGATAAATGTACTTCAGTCCGTAGCGCGAGAGCAGTTTCAGCTCATCGTTTTTGATCAGCGGATTTCCCTGAATAAAAATGTGGCCGGTACTGAACCGGTCGTGCAAATATCCCGGCCCGGTAAGCTCCGCCGTCACCACGCCGCCGCCGAACCACGCGTTGCGCTCCAGCACCAACACGCTTTTGCCCGCCGTCGCCAGATATGCGGCCGCGACCAGCCCGTTGTGCCCGGACCCAATCGCAACAACGTCATAATTCTGCGCCATCCCTTCCTCCTGACACCTTACGCAAACCGAATCACGCGTGAGGCTCCGAAGACTGTCACAATCCCCGAAACGGGTCAATCGTCGGCCGGGCCTCCGCCCCAGAGCCCCTAATTTGCTTTGAGCTAGGAGTTTCCCGCTCACCAAACTGGAAGCTTTTTGCTACAGCCTCGAAGCTTTTCGCGCCACCGCAGCCCTTAGGAAACGCTTCGGAATCTGCTAAACTGGGCCGATTTTGCTGAATACCGCGCGCTCGCTGAGGCATCTGATCTTCGTGCGCCGGGGAGCGCTCGACGTCCGTAAACCCTGCAGGCACAATAGGAATGGCTCCAAGCAAGATGACCGCAGCCAACAAGCCGCTCGTATCCGCCGATCGCCCGCTCACCACGGTGGGCCAGCAGCTGATCGAGCGGATCGGTAACACCCCGCTAATCAAGCTGATGCGGACCGGCACGGAGTTCCCGAACGTCGCGATCTGCGCCAAGGCGGAATGGTTCAATCCCGGCGGCTCGGTGAAGGATCGCGCCGCGTATTCGATGATTCGCGAGGGCGAGCGCAGCGGCGCTTTGCGCCCCGGAAAGATAATTCTGGACGCGACCAGCGGAAACACGGGAATCGCCTATGCGATGGTCGGCGCCGCGCTCGGATACCGCGTGAAACTTTGCTTGCCGACCAGCGCGTCGCCCGAGCGCAAGCAGATTTTGGCGGCGTATGGCGTCGAAATTGTTTTCACTCCCGGCGATGAGGGAACGGACGGGGCGATCCGGCGGGTTCGTGAAATTTACAACGCGGATCCCGAGAAATATTTTTATCCCGATCAGTATGGCAATCCTGCGAATCCCGCCGCGCATTATTCCACCACCGCGCCGGAAATCTGGGAGCAAACGAAAGGGCAGATCACGCATTTCGTCGCCGGCCTCGGAACCAGCGGAACGTTCGTCGGAACTACACGGCGGCTCAAGGAACTGAATCCGAAAATTCGCTGCATCAGCATGCAACCGGACTCTGGCTTTCACGGTCTCGAAGGTTTGAAACATATGGCGACCGCGATTGTGCCGGCGATTTACGATGCGAGTTTAGCCGACGAAAATATGGAAGTGCGCACGGAGGACGCGCAGCGCGTCGCAAAAAACCTTGCGCGCGAGGAAGGAATTCTTGTAGGAGTCAGCGCAGGGGCCGCGCTCTGGGCGTGCCTGGATGTGGCGCGAAGATTGCTGCCAAGCGAGCGCGCGCTGATCGTGACAGTATTTCCGGATTCGGGTGAAAAATATTTGAGCGAGCGATTCTGGAGCGAAGGGTGAGCCGCGCTCCGCTGAAAGTTCACGGCGAAGTTATGCGCCGCATCCAAGCGCACGGAATGGAAACATATCCCTACGAGTGCTGCGGGGCGCTGCTGGGGCGCGATGGCGATGAATCGCGCGAGGTGCTTGATGTGCTGCCGCTGGCGAACAGGCGCGACGATTCGCCGCGCAACCGTTTTGAAGTGACGGTCGATGACGTCCGGCTGGCGGAAAAAACGGCGCGCGAGAAGCGAATCGAGCTGATCGGGTGGTATCATTCCCATCCCGATTCGCCGGCACGGCCGAGCGAGTTCGATCGCGAGCACGCATGGCCGTGGTATAGCTATATTATCGTGAGCGTGCACAACGGCGAGCCACGAGACACGACGTCCTGGCGGTTGCACGACGACCGGGCGGCGTATGACGCGGAGGAGATCGAAACCGGCGCGCATCCCGCGAGCATCAAATAGTGAATACGAGGAGGGCTTAAAATGGCAGTGAATGTGGTTATTCCAACGCCGCTGCGAGCTTACACAGGTAGGAAGGAAACCGTGGAAGTGCAGGCGGCCACGGTGGCGGAAGCGCTTTCGGCGCTGACCAGTCAGTATGGGGAATTGAAGAAGCACCTCTTCGGCGAAGACGGGCGCTTGCGCAGTTTTGTGAACGTGTATGTAAATGACGAGGACATTCGCTATCTCCAGAAGGACCAGACCAACCTTCGCGAGGGCGATACGGTGAGCATTGTGCCGTCGATTGCTGGCGGCGCGCTAGTCTAAGGAACAGAGGTCCTTCGACTACGTCCCGCGCCGCGCAAACACCGCGCGAAGAAAAAGGCGCGGGACTTCGCTCAGGATGACGAGCTGAGATTCAAGAATTGAATGGAGAGATTTTAATGGCAACGAAAACGCAAGTTCCCACGGCAGCGAGCGCCGGGCTTTCCAAAGAGGAAGTGCTGCGCTATAGCCGGCATCTGATCATGCCCGAAGTTGGCATGGAGGGTCAGCTGAAGCTCAAGAAGGCCAAGGTGCTTTGCATCGGAACGGGCGGCCTGGGTGCGCCGCTGGGGCTTTATTTGGCGGCGGCTGGAGTGGGCCGCATCGGCTTGGTGGATTTTGATACCGTGGATTTCACGAACCTGCAACGGCAGGTGCTTTTCGGAACGAGCGACGTGGGCCGGCCGAAGATTACGGCGGCCGCCGACCGCTTGCGAAATCTGAATCCCGAAATTCAGATCGATGCGTACGAGGCCCAGCTGACCAGCGAGAACGCGCTCGATCTTTTCAAAGACTACGACATCATTGTGGACGGCACGGATAATTTCCCGACGCGCTATCTGGTAAACGATGCTTGCGCCATCCTCGGGAAGCCAAACGTGTATGGCTCGATTTTCCGCTTCGAGGGCCAGATTACGGTGTTCGGTTATCCGGGCGGTCCGTGCTACCGCTGCTTGTATCCCGAACCACCTCCGCCGGGTTTGGTGCCTTCGTGCGCGGAAGGCGGTGTTCTCGGAGTGCTGCCGGGAATCGTCGGCACGATTCAGGCGGCGGAGACCTTGAAGCTGATTATCGGAAAGGGCGAGCCGCTGGTTGGGCGGTTGCTGCTTTTTGACGCATTGGCAATGAAATTCCGCGAACTGAAATTGCGGAAGAATCCCGAATGCCCTGTTTGCGGCGCGCATCCGACGGTCACGAAGTTGATCGACTACGTCCAATTCTGCGGCATTCGCGGTGAGGAGGCTCCTAGCACCGTGACAAATATTCCTGAGATTACTCCGCGCGATCTGAAATCGCGGCTGGACAAGGGCGACGACTTGTATATTCTCGACGTGCGCGAACCGCACGAATACGACATTTGCAATTTGAACGGGCATTTGATTCCGCTCGGTGAGCTTCCGCGGCGCGTGCACGAGCTCGATAGTTCGCGCGAGATTGTGGCGCATTGCCGCAGCGGGAAACGCTCCGCCGAAGCCGTGGAATTTTTGCAGAAGGCCGGCTTCCGGAAGATATGGAATTTGAAGGGCGGGATTTTGGCGTGGTCGGATGACGTGGATCCGAACGTGCCGAAATACTGAGCGGCGGTTTCATAGGTTTCAGCGGTTTCTGTTGGATCGAAGAGATATCCTTCGACTGCGTGTCCCGGCGCTTCGCGCGAAACCAAAAGCGCGGGACACTCCGCTCAGGATAACGTCAAAAGCGCGATAGAGCGCGATGGGATTGGAGGACTGAATGGCGGCGACAACAATTACAGTGCGGACTGATGGTTCGATTCGTATTGAGGGGGATTTCCAGGTGCTGGACCAGGACGGCAAGGCGTTTGGCTTGGCGGGCCGCACGAAGATTGCGCTCTGCCGCTGCGGACACTCCGAAACCAAGCCATTTTGCGACGGCTCACATAAAAAAGTGGGATTCCAGAGCCCGATACAGGCTTACGATCTTCCGCCTGTGGTCACCAAGCCCTAGGCTGCCGACCAAATCCTCGGGAAAGCGATAAGCCAGGAAAAGGCCTACGCTCACAAGCCGAGCATGGGCACCCGCGATAGCACACTCCACCACGCCGCAAGGCAAAATTCTGAACGCAGCTACTCCTTCATGGGTACATACGCGAAAGGACCAAACTACAAATGGAAAAAGAAACTTCAGCGGGGCAACCAGCATCGGTGCTTGCCGGAAAAGTCGGCGAATTCCTCCTTGGCAATGATTTGCGAGTAACCCGGCTCGGATTTGGTTCCATGCGCCTGACCGGCAAAGGAATTTGGGGCGAACCCGAGAATCGCGCCGAGGCCATCCGAGTTCTGCGGCGCGCGGTTGAGTTGGGCGTGAATTTCATCGATACCGCGGACTCCTACGGCCCGAACGTGGCCGAAGAAATTATTGCGGAGGCTCTGCACCCTTATCCGGCCGGCCTGGCGATTGCGACGAAGGGCGGCTTCGAGCGGCCGGGGCCGAATAAATGGGTCGAGAATGGAAGGCCGGAACATCTGCGGTCCGCCTGTGAAGGAAGCCTGCGACGGCTGCGGCTGGACCGGATCGATCTCTATCAACTCCATCGAATCGATCCGAAGGTGCCGGCCGAAGATCAGTTCGGCGCTTTGAAGGATTTGCAGGCGCAAGGAAAAATCAAACACATCGGGCTATCCGAAGTAAGCGTGAAGCAGATTCAGGGTGCGCAGAAGATTGTTTCCATCGTAAGCGTCCAGAACCGATACAGCGTTACCGACCGCGGATCGGAAGACGTGCTGGAATACTGCGAGAAGCAGAAGCTCGGATTCATTCCGTGGTTTCCGCTGGCAGCCGGCAAACTTTCCGGCACGGATAGTCCAATCAATCGCGTGGCGACGCAACTGAAAGCTACGCCATCGCAGATCGCATTGGCATGGCTTTTGTCGCGCTCTCCCGTGATGCTGCCGATCCCCGGAACTTCGCAAGTGGCGCACCTCGAGGAAAATGTCGCCGCAGCCGGCTTGAAGATCGACGCGAGCCAGCTAAAGGAAATCGGCCGGGCCGCTGGGGCAGACTAGGCTTGGGCGTATCCGCGTTGAATCAAGAAAACTTCTCTCCTGCAGGGAGCTCCCGGTCCCTTTAGAAACTGTCGCCGTTTGTCCATGGAAAGCTCCTATGTGCCTTGCGGCGGACGCCGCGCATCCAAGGACCACGTTCCACCTCACACGATAATGAGAAAGATCAGCGAGCAAAGCATTGCAAAATCGGTGCGCGCGTCGCTCACCATAAACCAAAATCCCTGACCCGCACGAAATAGTTCCGGAATCTTCGTAGTGGCAATCGCGGTTGAGATCACAATCAACAGCGGAACGGCCGCCGCCCGCGTCCAAAGCCCTAGCAAGACGAGAAGCCCGCAGACGATTTCGAATGTGCCAACGAAGTGCGCGGTGAAATAGGGATGCGGGAATCCGATTCTGGTGAAACGAATGACGCCCATTTTAGGGTCGGTGAATTTCAAGATGCCCTGTGTGAAAAAGACCAGTCCCACGGCGAGACGGATCAGAAAAATACTCGCCGGACCTCGCGTTGGCCTGAAGAAGAAACCAATTGAGCTCACTTGCGTGTACCGTCCTTTCCGGCGCTATCGAAGGAGAATCCACGGGGCGTTGTGACAGCCTCGTTCCCCGATTTCGAGCGAGGCACGCCTTTCTGCCGTTGAGGTATATTTAACGCGCGGTTCATTATAGATAGTAAGCGTATTTGCTGAACAGCCTGGGAATGAAGGCGTCGAAACCCGCAGGGCTCAGGTTGATCTTCTAAGGGCGGACTCGAATGGCGGATCAAAAAAAGCAAAATGGTTTGTCGGCGGACCGTTTGCGTTATCTGAAAACGGTGATCGAGGATGACGTGAAGCGCGGCCGCTACTATGGCGGCGTTATCCTGGTCGCGCGGAATGGCGTCGTGGGTATTCACGAGGCGATTGGTTTCACGAATGCGAAGGACAAGAAGCCGGTTACCAAGAAATCGGTGTTCAGTCTTTTTTCGACGACCAAGGCAATTACCAACGTGCTGGTATTTCGCGCGATCGAGCGCGGCGAGTTTGCGCTGACAACCAAAGTTTCCGAAATTATTCCCGAATTTTCTGGAGGGCAGCGGGAGCACATCACTTTTTTTCATTTGCTGACGCATAGCTCGGGACTGCCGAGCGTATTTACGCCCAAGCCCGGCATGTGTATAGACCGCCTATACGAGATCATCGCGGCCATCTGCGAAAACGTGCACTGTACGGACGAGCCCGGAAAAGTGATCAATTACGCGCCGATGGCGGGCCACGCTCTGATGGGCGAGGCGGTGCGGCGCACGGATCCGAAAAAACGTTCGTACCGGCAGCTGGCGGAGGATGAAATTTTTAAGCCGCTGAAGATGAAGGATACGTCGATTGGCGTGCGCAAAGACCTGAAGGAGCGGCACATCGTTCCCATATTTCTGGAGCCATTTCCATTTGATCACCTGGGACACAGCAATCTCGGCCCGAACGGCGCGTTCGAAGAGGAGAAGGCGGAGATGCCCTGGGTGGGCGGGATCACGACGGTCGCCGATTTGTTCCGGTTCGTCGAAATGCTAAGACGCGGCGGCGAACTCGACGGCGAGCGAATTCTTTCGCCGGCGATTCTCGATCTCGCGAACCGGAATTGGACAGGCGATAAACCAAACGAACTTTTCAAGCCGATGATGGCGGCGCGTGGGTGGCAGGATTGCCCCGCGTATTTGGGGCTGGGCTTTCAGGTGCGCGGAGACGTGATTTGTCACAATTTGTTTGGCACGCTTACTTCACCGCGAACATTTGGGAATTATGGCGCGGGGAGTTCCGTTTTTTGGGTCGATCCGGAATTGCAAATGACGTTTGTGTGCCTCACCGCGGGCGTGATGAATGGCATGGACAACATCGAGCGGTTTCAGCGGCTTTCGGATATTGCGGTTTCGGCGGCGACGTGAATTTATCGAGGAAATTCAAAAGCGGGATGCCACCCTTGAGGGGTGGCGTTACATCAGACCTCGCGAGTTGCGCACCGGCGCGAATTGGTGTTACATCGGGGCGACGATAGCAGCTGGAGCTGAAGGAGCACACTGATGGAACCAACGAAAGATGCGGGCGCCACGATGCATGGGGCTGGCGCGGGCGTGAGCGGCGCGGCGAGCCACGCCAGTGAGCCGGCGCATGACTACCGCAAGGGCGAGTCGCGAATCGGGCGATGGACCGTGGGCGATGTAAAAATCACGAGCGTGATGGAATCGGCGGAGCGGGTTCCGTGGGCGCCCCTCCTTCCCGCGGAAACTTCGGAACATTACAGGAAATACGATTGGCTGGTGCCGCGGTTCGTCACTCCCGAGGGACAAATAATTTTGGCGGTGCAGGCATTTGTGCTGGAGGCGGGCGGGCGGCGGATCGTCGTGGACACGTGCGTGGGAAACGATCGGTCGCGCGAAATTCCGCACTGCAACGATTTGCAGACCGCGTTCCTGAAAGATATCACGGCGTCGGGATTTCCGCCGGAGACTATTGATACCGTGCTGTGCACGCATTTGCATTTCGATCACGTCGGCTGGAACACCCGATTGGAGAACGGTCGCTGGGTGCCCACGTTTCCGAAAGCGCGATACTTATTCGGGCGGCGCGAATGGGAATGGTGCGAAACGCTTCTCAAGGAAAAAACATCGGACGTGCGGCACATTCTGGATTCGGTGCAGCCGATTCTGGACGCGGGGCTGGCCGACCTCGTGGAGACGAATCACCGATTGACGGACGAGCTGTGGCTCGAGCCCACGCACGGGCACACGCCGGGGCATGTGAGCTTGCACATTTTGTCGCGCGGGCAGCATGCGATTGTGACCGGCGACGTGTTTCACAATCCGATTCAATTTGCGGAGCCGGAAATATGTTCGGTCGGGTGCGTGGATAAGGAAATGTCGCGCAAGACGCGCCGCGAATTTCTAAAGCGATACGAAAACCGTGCTGCGCGGATTTTCGCGGTTCACTTCAACTCGCCGGTGGGATGGATTGTGCCCGAAGCGAGCAATTGGAAATTCACCACGGACTAGGCTCGCCGCATGCCTGAACTTCGGAGTTTCGATTACATCATCGTCGGCGGCGGGACGGCCGCGTGCGTTCTTGCGAACCGCCTCGCGGAAGATTTTGCGGTTCGCGTGCTGATGATCGAGGCCGGACCCGAGCCGGAAAGCCCGTGGATCAGAATGCCACTGGCCATGGGCAAGCTCTTCACCCATCCCACGTTGAATTGGGGTTTTTACACCGAGCCTGAAGCGAAATTGAACAATCGGCCAATTTTTTGGCCGCGCGGAAGAGTTCTGGGAGGATGCAGCTCGATTAACGGCAGCGCGTACGTGCGCGGGCAAGCCGAGGATTACGACGGCTGGAGGCGGCTCGGCAATGTGGGCTGGGGCTGGTCCGACGTGCTGCCCTATTTTAATAAATTGGAGCGGCGCGAAGATTTGCCGGTGGAGCGGCGAAATGGCGCGGGCATGCTCGCGGTGAACTATCCCACATACGTCCATCCTATTACGCGAGCATTTATCGAAGCGGGCGTGCGCAATGGCTTGCCCGTCAGCAGCGATCTGAATGGCGCGGTTTCCGAAGGCATCAGCCTGATGCCCAATTCGGTGCGCAAGGGAGTGCGCCAATCCGCGGTCGAAACATATTTGCGTCCTGCGCGGCAGCGAAAGAATCTGGTGGTGGAAACTTCCGCGCTTGTTCGCCGCGTGCTGACGGAGGGCCGCCGCGCGACGGGCGTCGAGTACGAACGCAACGGAACGATTCAAAAAGCGCTGGCCACGCGCGAAGTGATTCTCGCAGCGGGCTCAATTGGCTCGCCGCAGATTCTGATGCTTTCCGGAATCGGGCCCGGCAGACATTTGCAGGAGCATGGAATCGCGGTGGTGGTGGACCTGGCCGGCGTGGGAGAAAATCTGCACGATCATCCGTATACGACTTGCACGTACAGAACTGCGCCCGAAAATTCGCTGAATCCGCAGCTGCGAGGACTTCGCGTGGCGTGGCACGCGGCTAACTATTATCTCGGAAAGCGCGGGCCGCTGACCAACGGCGCGTCGCAGGCCACGGCCTTGACACGCGCGCTGCCGGATGCTCCGTGTCCCGATCTGCAAATTGTTTTTCGGCCGATGAGCCATGTTTTTGACAGCAGCGGAAAAATTGCGCCCGATCCGATACCGAGGATTACGGGCGGCGTTGCGTACGTGCGGCCGAAATCGCGAGGGCGGCTGCTGCTGAAGTCCACCGATCCGCGACAGGCTCCGGCGATGATCGCGAATTATCTATCAGTGGCCAGCGACGAAGAAGGACT
>Ga0070731_10003908_pt1 | contig 13145 bp, 9 predicted proteins | sample Coa_R1_2_FD_66448 | JGI IMG/M metagenome (GOLD analysis project Ga0070731, IMG submission 66448) | Surface soil microbial communities from Centralia Pennsylvania, which are recovering from an underground coalmine fire - Coalmine... | ecosystem: Environmental > Terrestrial > Soil > Unclassified ... | reverse complement strand
AAGCGGATTGCCGGGAAAACTATCACACGCCCTACATGATGGACGTAAAGGATCCGAAAAATCCCAAGATCATCGGCTTTTTCCCCCGCCCCGCGGCGCCTCCCAATGCTCCGTACACGGACTTCTGCTTCGCGCGCGGACGCTTTGGCTCGCACAATACGCAATGCTGGCTTGCTCCAGGCACCTCCAACCCCTCAATCATGGTGATTGCCTGGTTCAACGCCGGAGTCCGCGTTTTCGACATTTCCAACCCCACCGAGCCAAAAGAAATCGCCTGGTTCGTCCCTCCCCTAGAGGGCGAAATTAACAACTACGAATCCTGGTGGCGCGGCACAACGGAAAATGTTTTCGTCGAGTTCGATCGAAACCTGATCTGGATCGGGACCCACGAAGGCAGCTATTGCCTTTCCTGCCCCGCGCTCGGTAAGCCGGTCACCGAACCCACAAAAGTCGCCAAGTGGTCGATCCCCCACTGCAACGTAGGCTGGGATGACCAGACCGCCCGCACCTTTTATTTCGGCCGATCCTTGAGCCAAATGGGTTAGCCCAGATCGCCTGCGATGTAGTTTCGGAATCTTTGTAGGGCTCGGCTTCAGCCGTGCCGTTGAGGACGCAACGACAGGCTTTAGCCTCTGGCCCGCTCGAAATCGAGTTGCCGCACGCGCACTACCGGGATCGGCCATCCACGCAAAGGAGAAACTCATGCTTCACGAAATCTCTCGAAGAAAATTCGCCGCAGGCCTGTTGGCCGCGGGCGGGATGCTCATCACCCGACGAGCCCGCGCGGCTGAATTCGAGCTTCGCCAGTTCCACAACCAGCCCGCCGGAAGCCCGCTCGACAAATGGCTCATACAAATGTGGGAAGCCGTAAAAAGCGAAACCAACGGCCGCGTGCAGGTTCGGACATTTTCCGACAACAATAAAATCGCCGGAGGAGATCCAGCCGCGCTCAATATGGTAGTCAGCGGCGAACTGGATTTTTTCACCTTGAATGGCGGGTCGATTGGAAATCTCGTTCCTGCGATGAATGTCCAGGGCGTGCTTTTCGCCTTTCGCACCCCGGCCCAGGTTTTCGACTCCCTCGACGGCGATCTTGGCGATTACCTGCGCGAGGAAATGAAAGGCAAGGGAATTTACGGCGTTCCGAAAGGCTGCTTCGACAACGGGTTCCACCAGATTACCTGCTCGACCCACCCCATCCGCGCGGTCGAGGATTTGCAAGGCCTGAAGATTCGCACGCCTGACGCTCCCATTTACGTGGAAGCATGGAAGGCCCTGGGCGCTTCGCCCGTCGTCGCCAATTTCAACGTGCTGTACGAAACCCTGAAAAACGGCACGGCCGAAGCACAGACCAACCCGCTGGCCGTCGCGGAATTTCTAAAGCTTTACGAAGTGCAAAAATACGTGAGCATGACCAACCACGGCTGGTCCGGATTCAATCTCATCGCAAACTGGAAACTATGGCAGCGCCTTCCTTCTGACGTGCAGAAAATTATCGAAGGCAACGCCGTAAAGTACGTGGGCCTTCAGCGCGCGGAACTAAGCGCCCTCAACACCGAATTTCGCACCAAGCTCGCCACTCAGGGCATGACCTTCAACGATGCGGATACTTCTTCTTTCCGCCCCCGACTGGCCGCCTATTACGCCCATTGGAAAGAAACGGCGGGAACACGCGCGTGGAGCCTCCTCGAGGCTCACGTTGGCAAGCTCGCGTGAATTTAAGTGGAACAGGCTTCAGCCTGTGGGATTGGGCCTGGCAGGGTCGGACCCGCACAGGCTGAAGCCTGTTCCACTACCTCCCGGCAGGAAGCGCACCCGGCGGTGGCTCGTTCTGATCGCGGAAGGGCAATCGAAGTTTCCGCGCAACTTCAGGCCAGAATTCCCGGAGCTCGTCAAATCCAATATCCATCGCTACATCAGTGGCAATATTCTGGGCCGCGGGCCCCACGCCGCGACGTTGCCCGGGGTGATACAGGTTGCCGATGGACGTTGCGCTTATTTCTCCGAGCCATTCGGAAAAGTTAAACATGGGTCTGCCATGGTCATTGTATGCGACCACGGCGTGCGCCACGGCATGCAGGAAACGCCGCCCTTTCGGGCCATCACCCATTCGGTAGTAGCGCGGATCCTCCGAAAAAAGAGTTGGGTAAGCGAACTCCTTGAAAAATCGGAATTGAACTTGATCGATATAACTGACGCCCAGCCGTTTGGCATATCCCACCCCTCCCTGGCCAAAGGACGGATCATCATTCTCCGCTTGCGAAATTCCCGCATCGAATCCAGCGCTTAAGATCGTTTCGGGATCAACGGAATCATGAAGAAACAAAAAGAATTTATCCTTGATTTCAAGCGAGCACAGTACAAGACCTGGTTTGTAATGAGGGTCATGAACGGACTGGCGGTCGAGTTTCCGAGTGAATGTGCCGATCACCTTATGAAGCGGCCCGTCGTAATCCTGCAATTGAACCATGGGCGGCGGCTGGACGCACTGCCCCGCGGGGTTCAGCACAACTTGCCCGGGCAAATCAGCCGGCGCCTCTGGCGGAGGACTCGGCGGAGCATCCTGCGCCCAGACCGGAGCGCTCCAGGCCAACCCGACGATAAGGATCGGCACCCACTGGATCAGACGGACACAAGCGTTCGACGAGCGCCGTGTCCAACTGTAACCGCCGGCCACGCCGAAGGCATTTCTTGTACGATTCGGGCCAAGAAAAAGCACGAACACGATTATTACATAACCGTGAGCGTGACGGTCGTGGAGTGTGCCACTCCCCCCGACGTTGCCGTTATGACGATCTGATATGTCCCCGCCGGAGTGCCCGTCACAGGGTTGACTTGTGACGAAATGGGGTTCCCGGCCCCTACCGCGCCACAAGCCAATAAGCTTCCGGCCGCCAGCAAAGACAACGCCAGTAGTAGTTGCGGAGCCAAGAGCCGAATTTGGCCTTCGAAATTCCAGACCCATAACCAGGACAAGGCAAAAGCAATACTTACCAGCCAAAGTAGCGGCATCCCTGGATGAAACCCGCTTGGATGATTGCTAACGGATGTTTCCGAGTGCGGCGTCGTAGTGACGGAAAGCATCACTGTTAGCGGCGCAGGACCGGGAGTGACGGTAGCCGAAGGCGAAAAAGAAGGAGTCGCTCCAGCTGGTAGCGTGGATGTGCTGAATGTCACCGGATCGGAAAACGTGCCGTGCGAGGACGAAACGGTCAGAGCAAACATGGCCGTCTGACCCGCCGTGACCGGTGGCGTTGAGCTGGGCGGCGTCAGTGTATAGTCCGCCACAGTAAAGCTGACGGCTCCCGATGTGCCGCCGGGAGATGGGTTCATCACTGCGATATTCAACGTACCGCCTTGGGACAAATCCGTAGTCAACAGAACGGCTTGCAGCAATGTGGAGCTTTCATAGGCGGTTGTGCGCGGAACTCCGTTTACGAGGACTACCGACCCCGGAGCAAACCCCGTCCCCGTGACATTTAACGTCAGCGCGCTGCTGCCAGCTGGGAGACTCGGAGGGATGATAGAACCCAACGCCGGAGTGATCGTGAATGTTACGGGCGCGGATGCAAACCCGTTCGGGTTCGTGACGATCACATAGGGGTTCCCCGCGATTGCAATCGCGCTGGCCGAGACCTGTGCAGTCAGTTGGGTTGCGCTAATGACCGTCGTCGGGACATTGCTCAGATTGAAGCTAACTTGGGAACCTGGCGTGCCTTGGGAAACTGGCACAAATCCGGTTCCATTCACAGTGAGGACGAATGCCGGTCCTCCCGCTGTCGCGCTCGCCGGTGAAGTGCTCGATACAGACAGCGGAGGAACGGCCGGCGAAATCGTAAGCGTAACCGTGTTGGAGGTTCCGCCGCCGGGCACGCCATTCGAAGCAGTTGTGACCGAAATGCTGGCTGTTCCCTCGGCCACGATATCCGCACCAGGAATTGTCGCCAGCAGGACCGTCGGATTCTCGTACGCCGTTGCAAGGGCAGTCCCGTTGAAATTCACAACAGAACTGGTCACGAAATTTGAGCCGATCACCGTTAATCCGATTCCGGCCCCGCTGGCTATCACGCTGGATGGACTGATGGAAGAAATTACGGGAAGAAGAGCGGACACGGGAAATTCAATAGAGGTCGAAGCTCCCCCTCCGGGGAGCGGGTTGAATACGAAGACCACGGCAGTCCCATCGTTGTCGATATCGCCGCCGAGGATACTGGCATTCAACTGCGTCGAATTCACAAACGTCGTGCCCCGAGCCTGCCCTCCGAAATACACAGCCGCGCCGGGCACAAAATTCGCGCCATTCACCTGCAAGGTAAAAGGAGTCGCGGTTGCCGTTGCAGATGAGGGCGAAATCGATGAAATCATGGGCGCAGGATTCGCCGCCATTGCGCCGCCGGACACCGCTAGCTGAGAGCCATTGCTGATTTGTGAGTCCGTCCAAATTGCGCCGGATAGCTGCGCTGGAATTCCGGTAGATGCGCTCATCGAAAAACCCATAATCTGGGCGAAAGGAGTTCCCGTCGTATTTGTCGTGGCCGCCACATATGCGAAATTCCCCGTGGGATCCACAACAATAGATTCAGGAACGATCCCCAACGCAAATGGAGAGCCGGACACCGGCGTCAGGGCCCCCGTCACGGAATTAATGCCAAAGGCGTAGATACTCCCGGTGACGGGGCCGGTGGGCGGCGGCGCCACGAAAGAAGAATTCGTATTCGCGATGTATAGGAAATTACCCGACGGATGCACAATCAGAGACGATGGCCCGTATGGGATCGAGTAAGGCGATCCCGTGATTTCGGCAAGAGCGCCGCCCGGCGGCCCGATCGCAAACACATTGGCTTCACTAAAGACGGCGTTAATCGAAAACAGGAAGCTCCCGATCGGAGATACCGCCAGGTCGCTCACTTCCCCATTGTTGGCCGGTTGGACCGATCCAATTTGCGTAATCGTTCCGCTACTGAAATCAACAGAGCCGACCAGGGTGGAAGCACCCACATTTCCCGGCGCATCCTGACCCATATAAGCGAAATTTCCTTCCGGATTGAAGGCCATCGAGGTGATGAAAGGCCCTTGCCCAAACGCCCACGCCGCAGGAGGCAAGCTTGCCGGCGTCAATACCCCGGTGACATCGTCAATTGTGAATTCGTAAAGGAATTGCCAAAGCGCGCCATTCATGATGTTCGTAGCAAATACATAAAAGAACCGCCCGGTCGGGTCAACAGCCGACGTGACGGGACCTCCTCCGATCGGAAAGGGCGATCCGGGCAACTCCGTCAGCGCCCCGCTGGAAGGATCGACAGAAAACGCCGTAATATCCTCAGATTGCTCGTTCGTGACGTAGACGAACCTTCCCGTCGGGTCAACAACCAGTTCATTCGGAATCAGCCCTGCATTGAAGGGCGAACCGGCAACTTCCGTAATGGCGCCCGTTGACGAATTCACGCTGAAAACGTGAATCGTCCCGGTCGGGACCCCTTTACCCTCCAGCATGAACAGAAAAGTAGGCCGGGCGGACTGAGCCGCAATCGGCGGGCAAAATGCCGCAAGAATCAGAGTAACAATTGCTGCTGCGATGATTGTGCGCACGGTCGTCTCCCCCATTCGTCGTCATCGGGACCGGAAACAAACGCCCGTTGCGATTGCGGAAGATATCCGAGAGGTCTGAACGACCGAAGGCTGCGCGTTTCGGCCTAAAAAGTGGATGCCCAATCTGGTGCTGCAAGCGGCCAACGCGCGGGATCCTGGAGGGGGAGGACTTCCCGCATGAAAGTGATTCTACCCTAATTGTGTCTTTGCAAACAAGACAAAATGTCATTAAACATGACACGCAAGGACTCCTCACAAGTGATCCTTGCGGGTCGCGGTTTCTGCCGCGACATTTAGGGATGTTGGAAAAAGGGGTTAGAGTTTGAGTGTGGGCTCGTATTCGGCGATGTAGCGCCCGCCTTCAGGCGGGCAGCCGCTTGATTCCACAGTGCCCGACTGAAGGAGGGCGCTATACAAACTTGTCATTTTTGATTTCTTACGGAGACTCCCCAGCCCCCAAGTGCTTTCGAGTTTGAACGGCTGGGTTTTCACGAGGCGACTTCACGGTAAATTGCAGGCGTTTGAGGTGAATCTGTCTATGGCTTCACACCCCGCGCGATTCATTTTGCCTGGCTGAATTCACGCCAATGAAATTCAAATGAAGCATCGCGATGCGCCAGCAAGTACGAAACGCTGTGGCCGCCCGGATAGAGGTGAAATTCGTGTGGGATCTTCAGAGTATCAAGGGTCTCGTGCAGTTCGCTCGCGCCGCGGTAGAATCCGAACGAATCCTCCGTACCGCAATCGAAGTAAATTTTCATTTTCAATATCGCCGCCGCATTTTTGCGCGCCAGCACAAAAGGGCTGTTCAGATCCCAGAATCTCAAGTCGATCGGATTGCCAAAAACCTTCGCGAGCAGTTGTGCCGCCAAATTCCCCGAGGACGCGCCCGCATTCACGCCCGCCGGCGGCGCCCGCATCAGCGCCCCGCTATGCGCGCTGACCGACCCAAACAACTCCGGATGCGCAAACGCCATTCGTAGCGCTCCATATCCGCCCATCGAAAACCCGGTAATTCCGTGGGCGACGCGCTCCGCCCGAACCCGATACGTGCGCTCGATGAAGGGCATGAATTCACGCAGATAGAAATCGCCATACGGAGTTTTCCCGTCCCGCGAGTTGATATAAAAAGTGTCCCCTCCGTCCGGTGCCACGACCACGAAATCGCCGACTGCCCGTTCACGGCGCAAATCCTGCAACGCGCTCCACTCTCCATCGATTGCCATCGCCTGTTCGTTCCCGCCAAGCCCGTGCAGCACGTACAACACGGGGTATTTTCTGGCCTTGGCCTCGGGAGTCGAATAACTGGCCGGCAGGTAAACGCAATACCGCACCGAAGCATGAAGCAGGGCGCTGGGAAACGCGCGGCAATCGGCGCGCTCCTGCGAATGCACGCCGGATGCGCCAAATAGCAAAAGGAATAGGAGCCACACGAAGCGTTCGGAACGGTGATTCTGAAGAGTGTTGGGCATAAACAAGAAGTTGCCATTGTAGGGGCCCTCGTCCGCTGAAACAAGGGGACTTAGCATCCCAATTCCCACGTCTTACAGAATCCTTATAGGCTGTCCACGACTTCCTAACTCGGGAAGACGCATGATTCCCTTGTTCAGCGCAGGTTGAACGCGTGATCTGCTAGGCGTTGAACGGTCATAAGGCGCACACCATGACGTGGCGGCAAACGAGAGCTAAGGGACTGGATTGAAGGCGGCAGGATGTAGGATTTGAACCTAAGACCTGCAACATGCCACGCGCAATCTTCCCGCTGGTACTCGACCGGCGCCGGGAGGAGTAAGGCCATGACAATCTTTTTGCTTCTAAATGGCTTGGGAGTCGTTTTTCTCCTATATGTTCTGGCAAATTTTTGGAAAGAGGGGCAACGGCAAAAAACCTATCCCAAGGAGCACGCGGCGGAGTTTGAGCAACAGAGCGAAGCTGACGTGATCGTCTTGACGCATCCGATTTCGCACAGCGCGCAGGGTGGGGTTTCCGTCTTATCGTTCCGGGCGAAAGGCCGATATGGCGCCAAGAGGCTCGGAGCCTGGCATCCAGAGGACCGCGGAGCAACCGGCAATCCTGTTTTCCACAAAGCGATCGGATCACATGCCGCTCCGGCGCGCTATGATGCACTCCGAGCCATGAAGGAAGGACGCTGATGCTGGACATGATTTTTGCGATCTCGACAGTAGTGTTCTTTGTGTTGTCAGTCTTGTACGTGAAATTCTGCGACGGGTTGAGGTAGGGAAAATGCTCGATACGGTCATCTCGCTGGCGGTGTGTGTGGGCCTGCTCGCCTATCTTGTTTATGCGATGCTGCGTCCGGAAAAGTTCTAACCATGACTAACATCGGCTGGTTCCAAATTCTGTTCTTTCTTCTGGTAGTTCTCGCCCTCACAAAGCCGCTGGGCTCGTTCATGACGCGCGTCTTCAACCGGGAGAGAACATTTCTCGACCCGGTCATGCGCCCTATCGAAAAGCTGGTGTACCGGCTGACGGGAGTCGATGAGACCAAAGAGATGCGCTGGACCGAATACGCCGGCGCGATGCTGATGTTCAGCGGCGTCACGATGATCGTGTTGTACCTGCTGCAGCGCCTGCAGAATTATTTGCCGCTCAATCCGCAGAAACTTGCCGCCGTGGCTCCGGACCTGGCATTCAATACGGCCGCCTCTTTCACGACCAACACAAACTGGCAGGCCTATGTGCCGGAAACGACCATGTCGTACTTGACGCAGATGGCGGGTCTTGCCTACCACAATTTTATTTCCGCGGCGGTAGGAATCGCTTTGGCCATCGCCATCGTTCGCGGTATCGCGCGGCGAGAACAGGACACCCTCGGTAACTTCTGGGTGGACATGACGCGCGCGACGTTCTGGGTGCTGTTGCCAGGTTGCATATTGGGCGCGCTCTTCCTGGTCTGGCAGGGCGTGCCGCAAAACTTCAAGCCCTATGCGACCGCGGAGCTCGTGGACCCGCAGACGGTCCAAACGACAGACTCCGCCGGCAAGGTCAGCACACAGGTCGTGAAGGAACAAACGATTGCCCTCGGCCCCACCGCCTCGCAGGAAATGATCAAGGAGCTGGGAACCAACGGCGGCGGCTTTTTCAACACCAACAGCGCCCATCCGTATGAAAACCCCACGCCGCTCACGAACTTCTTCGAGTTGGTCTTGATCTTCGCGATCGGGTCTGCTTTGACCTACACACTCGGTCAAATGACAGGTTCTCCGCGCCACGGGTGGTCAGTCTGGTGCGCAATGGCGATTTTGTTTCTGGTCGGAATCACGGCGGCGTACTCGGCCGAGGCGCGCGGGAATCCGCTCATCCAAAATTCCGCGAACCACGTGCAGCCGGCAGGCAACATGGAGGGCAAGGAAGTCCGCTTCGGCATAGCGAACTCGGCCCTATGGGCCGTGGTCACGACCGACACAAGCTGCGGCGCGGTGAACTCGATGCACGATTCCTACACGCCGCTCGGCGGAATGATCCCTCTCATCAACATGTTGCTGGGCGAAGTCGTGTTCGGCGGAGTCGGCTCCGGCCTCTACGGAATCATCGTCTTCATAATTCTTTCCGTATTCATCGCGGGACTGATGGTGGGGCGTACCCCGGAATATCTGGGGAAGAAAATCGAGGCCTTTGACGTGAAGATGGCGATGCTCACCGTCTTGATCTATCCGCTGATGGTCCTGACGTTCACAGCCATTGCCCTGGTATCGCCCAAATTCGGCCTGTCGAGTCTCGCGAATGCGGGCCCGCACGGATTATCTGAAATCTTTTACGCCTATGCCGAAGCCGGCGCCAACAACGGTTCGGCGTTCGCCGGGCTTAATGCCAACACGCTTTGGTACAACACCACCCTCGCCGCGACGATGCTGTTCGGCAGGTTTTTCATGGTCGTTCCCGTCCTGGCGATCGCCGGAAGCCTGGTGCGCAAAAAGCACGTCCCGGAAACCTCGGGAACTTTTCCAGTGACGACGCCGCTGTTTGCGGGCCTGCTGATCTCCGTAATTCTGATCGTTGGCGCGCTCACGTTCTTCCCCGCGCTCAGTCTGGGCCCGATTCTCGAGCACCTGCTGATGAATGCGGGCAAGACTTTCTAAGGAATCGTAAATGACAGCCCAAGCTAGGAAAGGCAAATCAATCTGGGACGCCGAAATTGCGCGTCGAGCGACGTGGGATTCATTCGTAAAGCTGAATCCCATGACGCTCATGAAGAACCCGGTCATGTTCGTCGTGGAGATCGGCGCGGCCTTGCTCACCGTGGAACTCGTGAGCCACGTCCTTCATCACACGCCGGGGTTTGGATTCGAGTTTCAAATCACCGTCTGGCTGTGGTTCACAGTCCTGTTCGCCAATTTCGCCGAAGCCATGGCGGAAGGGCGCGGCAAGGCGCAGGCCGACACGCTACGGAAGGCTCGCACGGAAACCGTCGCGTTTAAATTGAAACCAGACGGCTGCACCGTGGAAATGTCCGGATCCAAGTTACGCGCGGGAGACGTGGTCGTGGTCACAGCCGGGCAATTTATTCCCGGAGACGGCGAAGTCATCGAAGGAGTGGCTTCGGTGGATGAATCCGCCATTACCGGCGAATCCGCTCCGGTGATACGCGAATCGGGCGGGGATCGCTCGGCGGTCACGGGCGGCACGCGCGTCCTCTCCGACGAAATCAAAGTGCGCATCACCTCCAATCCCGGCGAAACGTTTCTTGACCGTATGATCAAGATGGTCGAGGGAGCGTCCCGCCAAAAAACGCCGAACGAAATCGCTCTGAATATTCTCCTGTCCGGGTTGACGATTATTTTTCTGCTGGCCGTTGCAGCCCTGCAGCCCATGGCCATCTATTCGGGCGCTCCGCAAAGTGCCTTTGTGCTGTGGTCCTTGCTGGTGTGCCTGATCCCGACGACCATCGGCGGATTGCTTTCCGCCATCGGCATTGCCGGAATCGATCGCGTCATCCAGCGCAACGTCATGGCCATGTCCGGCCGCGCCGTGGAAGCCGCGGGCGACGTGGACACTCTGCTGCTCGACAAGACTGGTACGATCACGCTCGGCAATCGCCAAGCCACGGAATTAATCACGGCGCCCGGCGTGACGGACGCGGAACTTGCTGACGCCTCGCAACTCGCTTCCCTAGCCGATGAAACTCCCGAGGGCCGCTCGATCGTGGTGCTGGCCAAGGAAAAATACGGATTGCGCGGGCGTCCTTTGTCCTCCATGGAAGCCACGTTCATCCCCTTCACCGCGCAAACGCGCATGTCCGGCGTCGATTTCGACGGCCGCGCGATCCGCAAGGGCGCGCCCGACTCGATCAAGAAATATGTCGTCGAGCAAGGGGGCGCCATCCCGACGGAAGTCGATGAGGTCGTGCAAACCGTCGCCAGTTCCGGCGCGACGCCGTTGCTGGTCGCAATTAATGGGCGAATTATGGGTACCGTGCGCCTGAAGGACATCGTCAAGGGCGGCATGCGCGAACGCTTCGATCACCTGCGTGCCATGGGCATCCGCACGGTAATGATCACGGGAGACAACCGCCTCACCGCCGCGGCCATCGCTCAGGAAGCGGGCGTCGATGATTTCCTCGCCGAAGCCAAGCCCGAAGACAAACTTGCCTTAATTCGCAAGGAACAAGCCAAGGGCAAGCTGGTGGCTATGACAGGTGACGGCACGAATGACGCCCCGGCCTTGGCGCAGGCGGACGTGGGCCTGGCTATGAACGCGGGCACACAGGCTGCCAAGGAAGCGGGCAACATGGTTGACCTCGATTCCAACCCGACGAAACTGATCGAGGTCGTGGAAATCGGCAAGCAGATGTTGATTACGCGCGGCGCGCTGACCACTTTTTCCGTGGCCAACGACGTGGCCAAATATTTCGCCATCATCCCCGCGATGTTCGCGGGAGCCTTCCCAGTACTTGAGGCTCTGAACGTCATGCACTTGAAAACTCCGCAGTCCGCGATCTTGTCAGCGGTAATCTTCAACGCGCTGATCATCGTCGCCCTCGTGCCGCTCGCCTTGCGCGGAGTGCAGTATCGGCCCATGGGCGCATCGGCGCTCTTGCGCTGGAATCTGCTGGTCTACGGCGTGGGCGGAATCATCGCGCCCTTCATCGGCATTAAGATAATCGATATGATAATTACCACTTTGCGCTGGGCCTGAGGAAAAGGACTCGTCTTGAGGAAACTGCAATGAAAAAGAACTTCATGATTTCGATCTGGATGACCGTCGTGACGACCCTGTTGCTTGGATTGATCTATCCCTTCGTCGTGACCGGCCTCGCGCAACTTCTCTTCCCGAAGCAAGCCAATGGGAGCCTCATCACCCCGAACGGAAAAATCGTCGGGTCGCGCCTTATCGGCCAGCCATTTTCCTCGCCCGGATATTTCCGCTCGCGACTTTCCGCCGCCGGCACCGGCTATGATGCCGGCAACTCCAGCGGCTCGAACCTCGGCCCCACCAATAAAATGCTGATCGACCGCATGAATGGCGATATCCAGAAAGCCCAGGCTGAAAATCCAAACGCGCCGGTCCCCATCGATCTCATCACCACATCCGGCTCGGGCCTGGATCCGCACATTTCGCCCGAAGGCGCGGACTTTCAGGTCCCGCGGATCGCTCGGGAGCGCAACATGAGCGAAGCCGACGTCCGCGCTCTGGTTGCCAACCACACGGAAGCCCGGCAATTCGGATTCCTGGGGGAGCCCCGCGTCAACGTCCTGGAACTGAACCTCGACTTAGACACCACGCATCCCATGCGAAAGTAGGACAGGCTTGAACCTGAATGTTTGGGTTAGAGTCAGATATTGGAAACCCATGGATTGAAGCCTGCGCCACTAAAACCCGATGGATAGGTCCGTCGTTTAATCTCACGAAGCAAATAAAGGACTCCACCTTAATTATTCCAAAGCTCGCAAGAAATTCAGGCTAGAATTAAGCCGCGCTCGATCCTAACTTTTCTGCCTTGACGGTACGGAGCACGACTTCATCAACCATGGCACCCGATCGCCATCCCACTCCGCGGCCCGCGACAGGCGAAGAATCACCCGGACGCGCTGGCGAATTCACGACAGTTTCGGGCTACCCGATTCGTCGACTCTATTCCCCCAGCGATCTTTCCGAATGGAATTCCGACCGCGACCTCGGCTTGCCCGGCGCGCCTCCCTACACTCGCGGGATTCACCCGGCGATGTACCGGAGCCGCCTGTGGACCATGCGCCAGTTCGCGGGGTTTGGTTCGGCCAAAGACACCAACGAGCGTTTCCGGTATCTACTTTCGCAAGGCCAGGCAGGCCTTTCCGTCGCGTTTGATCTGCCGACGCTGATGGGCTATGACTCCGACCACTCTCTGGCCGAGGGGGAAGTCGGAAAATGCGGCGTCGCGATTAGTTCTCTTGCCGACATGGAAGCGCTCTTCGACCAAATACCCCTCGGAAGCGTTTCCACTTCGATGACCATCAATTCTCCGGCCGCAATACTGTGGGCCATGTATCTGGCCGTCGCCGAAAAGCAGGGCGTCGATTGGAAGCACCTGTCAGGGACTCTGCAGAACGACATCCTCA
>Ga0070731_10003907_pt1 | contig 13146 bp, 13 predicted proteins | sample Coa_R1_2_FD_66448 | JGI IMG/M metagenome (GOLD analysis project Ga0070731, IMG submission 66448) | Surface soil microbial communities from Centralia Pennsylvania, which are recovering from an underground coalmine fire - Coalmine... | ecosystem: Environmental > Terrestrial > Soil > Unclassified ... | reverse complement strand
TATCACGAGCTCTACCAAGTCAAACCCTAAGAGTGGTGTCATCCTGCAGGAGCGGTCCCGAGCGAGGCTGAGCGTAGTCGAAGCCGGGTCGAATGCACGGGTCTCGAAGGACTTGACTTTTGGTTCGCTCTCTCGTATACCGGGGTAAAATAGTTATCGGTCCAAGCTTGCAAACCTATCCATCCAATATTTGCCAAGCAATCATCCGGGCCAGTCCAATCCACCGATAGAGGAGTGCATCGTGAACGGAACGGTAGGACCCGATGGCCTCGAGCGGCGCTGGAAGAGCGAGGCTCGCTGGAGCGGAATCGAGCGCCGATACAATGCCGAAGCGGTCTATCGCCTTCGCGGAAGCTTCGTGCCCGAGCAGAGTCTCGCGCGCATCGGCGCGCAACGGCTCTGGAACGATTTACAGGGCGACGCCCCCGTCACGGCTCTCGGCACGCTCAGCGGCAGTCAGGCCGTGCAGGCGGCGCGCGCCGGTCTGCGCGCGCTCTATTGCAGCGGATGGCAAGTCGCCGCCGATGCAAACCTCGCCGGTGAGATGTATCCCGATCAAAGCCTTTATCCGGTCAACAGCGTCCCGGCTCTTGTCGAACGGCTCAATAACGCGCTCGCGCGGCTCGATCAGATCGAATCGCTCGAAGGGCGCGGCGGGATGCATTGGTATCTCCCGATCGTCGCCGATGCTGAAGCCGGTTTCGGCGGCGCGTTAAGCGTGTTCGAGTTGATGAAGAGCTTGATCCGAGCCGGCGCGGCGGGCGTACATTTCGAAGACCAACTGAGCTCGGAGAAAAAGTGCGGCCACCTCGGCGGCAAGGTGCTGATACCGACGCAGCAAGCCGTTCGTCACTTGATTGCGGCGCGGCTCGCCGCCGACGTGCTCGACGTGCCGGCCCTGCTGATCGCGCGCACCGATGCGAACGCCGCCAAACTCGTGACGAGCGACGTCGATCCGAACGACCAAAGATTTCTTACCGGCGAACGCACGCCCGAAGGTTTCTTCGTGACGACTGCGGGGATTGACGCCTGCATAGCCCGCGGGTTGGCATACGCGCCGCATGCCGATTTGATTTGGATGGAGACGTCCGAGCCGAATCTCGACGAAGCGCGCCGGTTCGCCGACGCAATCCACGCTTTCTACCCCGAAAAGCTGCTCGCATACAACTGCTCGCCATCGTTTAACTGGAAGAAGAAGCTCGACGCGGAAACGATTGCGGCCTTCCAAGAGCGCTTGAATGCGATGGGCTATAAGTTTCAATTCATCACGCTGGCGGGGTTTCACACGCTCAACTACAGCTTCTTTGCGCTGGCGCACGATTTCAAGAATCGCGGGATGACCGCATATGCAGAGTTTCAATCTGAGGAATTCGCAAGCGAGCCGCTCGGCTACACCGCAACGCGCCACCAGCGCGAGGTCGGCACGGGGTATTTTGACGAAGTCGCGCGCGTGATCGGCGAAGGAAAGGTTTCGACAACAGCGTTGCACGGATCTACCGAAGCCGAGCAGTTCTACGAGGCCAAGACTATCGCCGGCGTCGTATGAACGTCGCGCCTGCCGGGTTTTCGATCGAACGCGATCTCCCGGCCGGATTCGCGCAATTCTTTCTGCCGCTGCACCGGCGCTTTACACCATTACAGCAAGCGCTGACTAAAACTCGTAAGGAGCGGCTCGCGCGCGCTCACGGCGGGGAGCGCCCGGATTACTTGCCGCCTTCAGACGCCACGGCGACACCCTGGCGCATTGAGCTCCCGAAATGGTGCGAAGATCAACGCAATCAAATGACCGGCCCGGCCGACGACGCCGAGCTCTGCGTGAAGATGCTCAACTCGGGCGCCCCGGGCGTGATGCTCGATCTGGAAGATTCGATGGCAAATACGTGGGCGCACTTGATGCTCGGCCACCGCAACATCGTCGCGGCGCTCTACGGCGAGCTCGAATACGAAGATTCCAAGCGTGCCCGGAGGATCGCGATCGAGCCGAGCACGACGGTCGTATGGAGCCGCGTGCGCGGGCTGCATCTTTCACAGGCCGGCGTGATCACCCAAATGCTGACGAGCGCGTCGCTCTTCGATCTCGCGCTGCTTGTCTTTTCGGTCGAGTACGAACGCCTGCGCCATCCGCTCTGCATCTACATTCCGAAGTCAGAATCCGCCGAGGAGGCGCTCTGGTGGAAAGACGTCTTCGACGCGTTGCTCGATGCCAGGGGCTGGGGACGCGGCTCCATCAAGGTGATGGCCCTGATCGAATCGCACCCGATTGCGTATCAGATGGAAGAGTTTCTCTACAATCTGCGCGAGTATATCGTCGGTTTGAACCTCGGGCGCTGGGACTACATGGCGAGTCTGATCCATTTCAATTTCGCCGACCCGCAGTGGGTTCTGCCGGACCGCAACACGATTCCGTTCGACGTGCCGTTCTTTCAACGCGTCCGCACGCTGATGCCGGAGCTGACGCACAAGCACGGTGCGCTTGCCATCGGTGGCATGACGGCACTCTATCCCAGCCGCGAAGATCCCGAGCTCAACGCCCGCGCTCTTGCGGTTCTCGAACGAGACAAAGCCAATGAAGCGGCTTGTCTGATGGATGGCGCCTGGACCGGCCATCCCGATCAAAACGCGACCGCCGTCGCACAGTTTCCGTATCCCAATCAGCTCGAAAAGCGCCCGCTCCTCGAAACGGTCCGTCCCGACTTGCGTCCCGTGCCGCACGGCGTTGGTACTACGACGATCGATGGGACGCGTGCTGCGGTGCGCACGGTGATTCGATATCGCAACGGAGTGCTCGAAGGGCGCGGCGCGAGCCTGCTCGACGGCTACATGGAGGATCTCGCGACCGACCGAATCTACCGCCTCATGATCGCGCAGCGTCTTCGCTTTCCAGGCGAAGCGTACACGCCAAACTCTCTAGCAACGATGTTCGACGAAGAGCTGGCCGGCATCGTTGCCGAGCTTCCGAACGACGCCGGCGGCGAAGCACGCGATCGATACCGGCGCGCGCGCGAGATCTCCGAGCAGATGATCCGCGGCGGCACCTTCGACCCCACGTGAAACGCAGGGCCCTCGCCGGCACGGCGTTTCTCGTGACGCTTGTCATCCATCTTATCGCGAATCCGCACTACGGGTTCTTCCCCGACGAGCTGTATTTCATTATCTGCGGTTTCCATCCGGCATGGGGCTACGTCGATCAGCCGCCGGTCGTCCCGCTCCTGTCGGCCGGATCACAGGTGCTCGGCCACTCGCTCTTTGCGTTGCGCGCGCTTCCGGCGGTCTTCGCGGCCGCCGGCGCCTACGTTACGGTACTCATCGCCTTCGAGCTGGGCGGCGGAGTCTTCGCGGCCGTGCTCGCAACGCTCGCCTATCTTGCCGCACCGGTGCTCGAAAGCTTTGGCGCAAAGGTCGGGCCCGACATGATGGGCCTTTGGCTCTGGCCGCTTTGCGCGCTGTACGTTCTGAGAATAGTCAAAGGCGCCGATCCGCGCTGGTGGCTCGCGGCCGGCGTCGCAATCGGCATAGCCCTGGAGAGCAAATATAGCGTCGTCTTTTTCGCCGTCGCGCTCGTCGGCGGCTTAGCGCTGCAGCCTCGCGGCCGCGACGTTCTCTTCACGCGCTGGTTTCTCGCAGGCTCGCTCGTCGCCGTGGTCATCGCACTGCCCAACTTCGTTTGGCAAGCCGCGCACGGTTTTCCGATGTGGGAACTGCTTCGTAACGGCGCGAGCGGCAAAAATCTCGTACCCAGCCCCGCGCTTTTTCTGCTTCAGCAGCTGCTCCTGACGAATATCTTCGTCTCCCCCATTTGGATCGCGGGGCTCGTTTGGCTCTTCCGCAGTCCCACACGGTTTTTGGGTTACACGTACGTCATCCTCATCGTCGGCATGATCGCGCTGCACGCCAAACATTATTATCCCGCCGACGTGTATCCGATCCTGATGGCGGCGGGCTCGGTCGCCATCGAAGGTTGGACTCGCCGCGCGTTTCTGGTGCGTGGCGCGGTCGTTGCGGCGACGGTCGCCGCGGCGCTTTTCTTTGCGCCGCTCGTCCTCCCGGTTTTGCCGGAAACGGCCGTGATGCAGTACACGGGATTCGTGGGCAAGGTACTGCACGTTCCGCGTTCGGCGCTTGCGACGGAGCGCGGGCGCACCGCTGCGCTGCCCGAAGATTTCGCTGATATGCACGGATGGCCGCAGCTCGCGTCAACTGTGGCTACGATTTATTACGCGCTTCCCGCGGAGCAGCGCGACCACGCCGCGATCGTCGCAAGCAACTACGGAGAGGCAGCGGCGATCGATTTTTTCGGCGTGCAGTACGGCCTGCCGCCCGCGATTTCGGGTCACAACAATTACTGGCTTTGGGGGACGCGCGGCTATAGCGGCGACGTCGTCATCGACGTCAACGGGGATTGCGGGCGGCACGATATGCCGAGCCTGTTTCGCACCGCACGGCTCGCAACGCGCTTCGGTGCGCCCTGGGTGATCTCGTTCGAACAAGACATTCCGATTTCGGTCTGTACCGGCATCACGCAACCACTCTCGTCGCTATGGCCGCGGCTCCGGCGCTACATCTAACGACGCCTCGCGCGATCGTGCGCCACCTCGAACGCTAAGCACGAAGAGGGAAGAATCGGCACGGGGCGGCACAATCCCAATCCGCATCATGGCAGACGGTCAGGGCCGAAGTTGCCCAGGCACAACGCTTCGGGTTCGCGGCGTTCCAGCCGCCGCCGCGCTCGCGACGCTCCTCGTCCATCTCGTCGCTAATCCTCATTATGGCTTCTTCCGCGACGAACTCTACTTCGTCATCTGCGGATTTCGGCCGGCTTGGGGCTACGTCGATCAGCCGCCGCTGGTGCCGTTACTGGCGGCCGCCTCCCAGCTCTTCGGGCATTCCCTCTTCCTGCTGCGCGCCGTTCCCGCGCTCTTTGCAGCGGCGTCGGTCTACACGACGTGCCTCATTGCCGTCGAGCTTGGCGGCGGGATCTTCGCCGAACTCTTTGCGGCACTCGTCGCCGCGGTAACGCCGGTGCTCATGCACTTCGGTACCACGACGTCCACCGACATCATTGGCCTATGGCTTTGGCCGCTCGCCGCGCTCTACGTGCTGCGGATCGTCAAGGGCGCCGATCCTCGCTGGTGGCTCGCCGTCGGCGTGATCGTGGGTATTGGGCTCGAGAGCAAATACAGCATGGCCTTCTTTGCCGCCTCGCTGATCGGCGCGCTGATGCTGCTGCCGCAGCGGCGCGTTCTCAAAACACCCTGGTTCGTCGCCGGCATGGCACTCGCAGCTGCGATTGCGCTTCCAAACTTCGCCTGGCAGGCGTCCCACGGTTACCCGATGTGGACGCTCTTGCGTGACGCCGGCGAGTATAAGAACGTACAGCTCGCGCCGCTGGAGTACGCAGCGACGCAAGTGCTCATTACGCATCCCTTGCTCGCGCCGGTTTGGCTCATCGGCTTGTTTACGCTGCTGCAGAGACCGCAGTGGCGTTTTCTCGGGGTGGCGTTTCTTTTGCTCATCGCGCAGATGACGGCACTGCACGGCAAGGACTACTATCCTGGGGCGGTCTACCCGATTCTTATCGCCGCTGGTGCCGTCCGGATCGAAGCGTGGACGGCCGCCGCGGCGTTGTGGCGCCCGGCGCTGGCAATCTATACCTTAGCGGCGGGCATACTGCTCGTACCGCTGCTCATGCCCGTATTACCCGAGCGTACCATGTCGGCGTACGATCGCGTCGCGCAAACTATGCTCGCCCGTGAAGTGGCGCTCGCAAAAATGGAACGCACGCAGATCGGAAGTCTGCCGCCGGATTGGGCCGACATGCACGGCTGGCGCGAACTCACCGAAGCCGTCGCAAGAGTCTACCATTCGTTACCGCCGTCGCGGCGGTCGCAGGCCGCAATTTTCGCAAGCAACTATGGAGAAGCCGCTGCGATCGACTTTTTCGGCCGCGACTATGGGCTTCCGCCGGTGATTTCCGGCGACAATCAATACTGGGAATGGGGAACGCGCGGCTATACCGGAAACGTCGTTATCGATGTCCACGGCGATTGCACGCGCGATGTCGATCTCTTTCGCGTCCATCGCATCGTCGCGCGTTTCGACAATCCGTGGGGAAGGCCGTTTGAAAACGGTTTTCCGATCTCACTCTGCGAGGGAATTACGGCGCCGCTGGCGACCGTATGGCCGAAGCTTCGACGTTACAACTAGTTAAGCGGTTACGGCTGCCGGTTGCGGATCGATTGCACGCAGCAGGTGCGGTTGAACGCGATCGGCGAGACGCCAGCGCCGCATCGGTGAGACGATATCGTGCGAGAGCGGCAGACCGGTCAATACGGAGAGCTCGACACTTTCGGGGCAGATCCGCCGCCAGCTTTCGTACAGGCGGCGAATCGCGTAATTGTTGACGGCGACTTCCATGGCGTTGGCCACGATCGTGACGTGTTGCGCGCTCGGCGGAAGCGTACGAGCCTCATCGAGCACCGCACGCGCGATACGATACGAATGCGCGATCGCGTGCGTCGCGTAGCGCGGATAGCCGTTGGTTGCCAGAAACTGCCGCTCCCGTAAGATTGGATTCCACCAGTGGAAGCGGTTGGGCACGCTGAGTAACCGCTCGGCGACGGGCCCCATGAGGCGGTTCGGGATCCACGAGATGCCGAAGAACGGCGCGATCGGCACGGCTCGCTCGACGTCGAAGCGTTGCGCGGCCCAGGCCGTCAGGAGACCGCCGAGCGAGAAACCGGCGATTGTGACGCGCTCGCCGAGGTCGCGGGCGAGCGCGACGTACTCGCTTACCGCTTCGCACAGATCCTGTGCGCTCAAACGTTCGAGCGCCGGCGAGAGCGGATCGGCATGACCGTGGTGCGGGAGGCGGGGCACGAGCACGTTATAGCCTCGCTCGTGCAACTCGGTTGCGATCCGTTCGAACTGCGACGGACTCGCGCTCATGCCGTGTAGCAGAACGACCGAACGCTCGCGGCGCTCCGAATGCACGAACGCAAGCGTGCGTCCGCGGGGTGCGACGCCCGGGTGGTCGCGAGCGATAAGGCGCTCGAGACGCGCGAAGGAGGTAGCCAAGCGAAATTCCTTAACAGCCATGGCGTGTATCTCCTGTCGAACCGAGCCAAAGAGCTCATCGCCGAAGAGGAGCGCTACGGCGCTCGCAACTACGCGCCGCTTGATCTGGTTGTCGAGCGCGCCGAAGGCGTCTGGCTCTGGGACGTGGAGGGGAAGCGTTATCTCGACTGCGTCAGCGCGTACTCGGCCGTCAACGTCGGACACTGCCATCCGCGAATTTTCGCGGCGCTCCTCGATCAGGCACAGCGCGTCACGCTGACGTCGCGCGCGCTGCGCAACGACCGCATGCCGGGCTTTCTGGAAAAGCTGACGCGCGTCTGCGGATACGACAAGGCCGTGCCCATGAACACCGGCGTGGAAGCCGTTGAAACTGCCGTCAAACTCGCTCGCCGGTGGGGCTACGCCGTTAAGGGCATCCCGCACGACCGCGCCGAGATCGTCGTTTTCGAGAACAATTTCCACGGCCGCACGATGACTGCGATCAGCGCGAGCACGACGGATGAGTACCGCTCGCGCTTTGGTCCGTTTCTTCCCGGCTTCGTCGCGGCTCCGTTTGGCGATTTCGATGCCCTCGCAGGGGCGATCACGCCGAACACGTGCGCGGTTCTCATCGAACCGATTCAAGGCGAAGGCGGCGTCAACGTTCCGCCGGACGGGTACCTTCGCCGGGTACGCGCTCTGTGCAGCGAACGCAACGTGCTATTTGTTGCCGATGAAGTTCAAACGGGATTCGGGCGCACCGGCGATTTGTTCGCGTGCGATCACGAAAGCGTAAAGCCCGACATACTCGTCGTCGGTAAGGCGCTCGGCGGCGGATACTACCCCGTTTCGGCAGCGCTGGCGAACGACGATGTGATGCAACTCTTCGCACCGGGCGACCATGGCAGCACGTTTGGAGGAAATCCCCTTGCGTCGGCCATTGCCGATGCTGCACTTGACGTGATCGTCTCCGAAGATCTGGCGGCGCGCGCTCGCCGCGCGGGCGACAGGGTCGTACGCGGACTGCGGGCAGTCCGCTCCCGCTCGATCGTGGAGGTGCGCGGCCGCGGGCTCCTCATCGGCGTCGTCACCAGTTTTCCGGCGCATCGGCTCTCCGAAGCGTTGCTCGAGCGCGGCATAGCTGCAAAGGAGACGCGCGACGACGTATTGCGCATTGCGCCGCCGCTCGCGATCGACGACGACGCGATCGCTTACCTGCTCGACGGGTTCGCAGACGCCCTAAGCGCTTCCGAAACCGGCTCTTGACACTCCCCCGGCTGGGCGTGATATTGTTGGCGAGCCGAAGCAGCGGCCGTGCCGCTCACCGGATGCCTGCGGGCGATCCGGTCTTCACTTAGGGACTCATCGGCTGAGTTCTGCGGTGGGGTTGCTCCGGCAACGCCTTTTTCTTTTTTGGAGATGAACACATAGCAAAAGTTCTGCGCGTCAACGATCAGATTCGCATTCGTACGGTTCGGGTGATCGACGAAAACGGAAATCAACTCGGGATACTGCAAACCGAAGATGCGCTGGCACGCGCGCGAGCCGCGGGACTCGACCTCATCGAGGTCTCGCCGAACGCGCAGCCGCCGGTCTGCAAGATCGCCGATTACGGACGCCTCAAGTACGAGCAGTCGAAGAAAGATAAAGATGCTCGGAAAAAACAGCGGCACTTCGAGTTGAAAGAAGTGAAGCTGCGGCCGAAGATCGAGACGCACGACTACGAAACGAAGGCCCGCATGGCCGAACGGCTACTGCTGGACGGCAGCAAGATCAAAGTGACGATCATGTTCCGCGGACGCGAAATCACGTATACGGCGTTCGGACGCAGACTGCTCGATCGGATGGCGGAGGACATGGCGCCGCTGGCCACGGTCGAGCGTGAGGCGCGGCTCGAAGGCAAGAATATGTTCATGATCCTGGCACCGCGTGCGGTGCCAACCGGACCGCCGAAGTTCTCAGTTCAGACGAAGGAGCGAACCAGTGCCTAAGATACGAACCCATCGAGGAACCGCCAAGCGCGTGAAGGTGACTGCGACCGGAAAGGTGACGCACCGCCATCAATTCGACGGCTGCGGTCACATTTTGAGCAAGAAGTCGCGCAAGCGTAAACGCAAGTTTCGTAAAGATCAGCCTACCTTCAAGGGCGACCTGAAGCGGTTGGCTCCCACCATTCCGTATCTCGTCTAGGAGGTTCTGTAAGCATGGCTCGCATCAAACGTGCCGTCGGGGGCCGAAAATCAAGCCGAAAGGTGATGAAGCTCGTCAAGGGCTTTCGCGCCGCGCGCCGGCGTAACTATCGCGTCGCCAACGAAGCTCTCCTGAAGTCCCTGGCGTACGCCTTTCGCGACCGGCGCGTTCGCAAGCGTGATTTCCGCTCGCTGTGGATAAGCCGGATCAATGCAGCGGTACGCCGGGAGGGAATTTCCTACTCGGTCTTCATGCATGGATTAAAGAAGTCCGGGGTGACGCTGAACCGCAAGGCGCTGGCCGAGCTCGCCGTTTCAGACCAAAAGGCCTTCGGGGCGCTCCTGAGCATCGCAAAGCAGGCCTCGCAAAAGTAGCCGATTTCGCCCGCCTGGCGCCCGCCGGGTGCCAAGGTATATAATCGTCGCGTAATGCGCCATTCCGCCGCTTTTCTTGCGACGGCTTTGATCGTCGGTGTCTCCGCACAGCTCGCGCCATGGACGGCCCGCGCCCAGACGGCCGTCGGGTTCACGCAAGCGACCGCCGATCGCATCGACCGCATTGCGGTCGAAGAGATTCATGCCGGCCGTACGCCGGGGATCGCGATTGGGATCATCGAGGATGGCAAACTCGTGTACGATCGCGGGTTCGGTTTTGCGACGATCTCACCGCACGCTCCGATGACGTCCACGACGCAGTTTTACTGCGGCGGACTCACTGCCCAGTTTACCGCGGCGTCAATCTTACTGCTCGCGCAGGACGGCAAACTAAAGCTCGACGACGCGGTTTCCAAGTACGTGCCCGAGTTTCACCTCGGCGCCGGCGTAACGATCGCGCAGCTTCTCACGCAGACGTCGGGTCTACCGAGCTACGTCGGTGCGCCGGGCATTCCGAACGACTTTACGCATACGATCAAGCTCGCGTCGCTTCTCTCCGCCGTAGACACGGAGAAGCCCGTAGCAGCGCCTGGCACCGTCTATCAAAAGAATCCGGTCAACTACATGCTGGCCGGATTGATCGTCGAGCGCGCGAGCGGCGTGACGCTCTCGGACTACTTGGAGCAGCACATTTTCATTCCGCTGGTCATGAATCAGTCGTTCCTTGCCGGCGACAGCGGGATCTCACCAACGCATGCCACGGGATACCTCAAAGCCGCCCAGGGCTTTACGCCTGCGCCGACCTGGGATCCGGCATGGCTCGGCGGAGATTCCGGGTTAGTCTCGACGATCGACGATCTCGCCAAGTGGGATATCGAGATGCCGGTCCTGCTGCGTGTCGACGCGGTGCGAACGATGTTTACGCCTCCAACCGGCGTCGGGCAGACGCGCTACGGCATGGGCTGGGTCGTCGACCGGCGCGCCGGTCAAGAGTTCGTCTGGACGAACGGCGCGCTTCCCGGTTATCGCGCTTTCAACGCCCTCTTGCCGAACCAACATGTGGGCGTCATCGTCTTTTCGAACGCTGACGCGCCGCGCGGCGTGACCGTTCCCGAAGAGGTCGGCGCGCGCATTCTCGACGTGCTCGTTCCGCGCACGACGGCCGCCCTCGACAACGCCGTCATCGCGCGGGCTAAAGAATGGCTGGCGCGCCTAGCCTCGCGACAGCTCGACCGCTCGGAGCTGACGCCGCGGTTCAGCGCGATACTGACGGACGATCTCGTGGAGCATGAAGACTTCGCCGCACTAGGGCGCCTGCAAACCATCGTGCCGCTCGCGAGCACGATCGAACCAAACGGCGATACGCTCTACGAGTTCTTAGTCCGCTATCCGCGCGCGCAGTACCATTACAAGTTCGAAGTCGCGCCGAGCGGTAAGATCGACGGCCTTACGCTAGTTTCTTAAGAAACGGGCTTATAAACGGTCCGTTTCAATCGTCACCCTCTGCGAGGCGGCGCCCCGTCGCTTCCACGACTTTGCCCAGCATGGTGACGGCTTCCGCACGCGTGGCATTGCTGAACATATAACGGAGATGCTCGTCGGCGTCCTCAACGATCAAAACTGCGCGGCGTCCCCCACGAACCGATGCGATCAGCGAGTTCAAGTAACTCTCGTCTTCAGGCGCCAGCACCGAATGTTCGCCGTCGCGATTGCGCTCCAGCAGTCGTTTGAGAACGGCATCAATGTCGCTTGGTATCTCCACCACGTACCTCCAAAGACCGAAAGCACCGCGTCGGTAGCAACGGCGACGGCGCGAGCGTAACCTTCGACAGCCCCGTTCCGCGGGGCTAAGGGTACCTACCAATATCTATCGACCAAAGTCACTTCCAATTTTATCTTCCCCGCCCTGCAGCCAAAGCAGAGCTAGGACGGTTTTCGCATCGGCGTCCCCACGAGCGACCAACCGCCACGCAGCACGAAACGAGAAGATGCCGATTTCGATACGCTCGTCCTCGTCAAATGCCGGCTCGCCAGCCGACAACTCCTGCGCGTGGAAGAAGTGCATGCGCTCCGAACAGAAGCCTGGCGTCACCCACAGCGAGCCGATCGGAACGACTCGTTCCGCCGTAAAGCCGGTCTCTTCCCGTAATTCGCGCCGCGCGCCGTCGAGCGCCGTCTCGCCCTGCTCCGCCGTGCCGGCCGGTATCTCCCACAGCACGCCTCCTGCGGGGTGGCGATATTGCCGTACCAGCACGACTTCGCCCGGCGACGGCGTTGCCACGATTGCCAGGGAGGCGCCGTGCTCGACGACGTCCACCCGATGCTCCGCGCCGTCGGGATACCGAATCCGGTCGATGCGAACGCCGAAGACGCGCCCCTCAAAGACTCTTTCCGATTCGACGACGCGAGGCAGCTCTTCCATCGGCAGCGGCTTGGCGGAACGATCGCGCTCGCCCTCGTAGGACTGCAACGTGCGCAAAACGCGGTCGTCCGTTCTGGGTGAGATCGGCTGGCTCGCATACTTTTTGGCGGTCTTCGTCGTGGCCGTCTACGCGCTCGTACGGCTGCTCGTTCCGCATCACTTCAACGACAAAGTGGCCATCATGTTGGCGGCAATTTTTTCGGGACTGGTAATGATCGCCACGCGAGCCTGGGCCTCCGCGCGATGGCGACGCGGTTAGGCACGCACGCCGCCCGTTTGACCGCGGTACGGGCGCTGCGTTCCGTGAAGGGTCGCCGCGAGCTGCAGCGTTTTGCATTCGAAGGCGCGACGCTGCTGAAGGAGGCCGCAACCGCCGGCTTCCCGATCGCCGAGCTCTACGCAACGGCGGCCGCCTACGACGCGACTCCGCTGCTGCGCGAGCTCGAGCTGGCCGGAACGCCGGCCTTCATCGTGGCCGAGAGCGCGATCGGCGGCATCTCTGACGTCGCGACGCCCAGCGGCATCGTCGCGGTCGCCCCGGTACGCCTCAGGACCCCGCCGCTGCTCTTCCGCAACGACCGCAGCCTCGTCTTGGCCGACCTCAACGACCCTGGCAACGCGGGCACGCTGCTCCGCTCGGCCGATGCCTTCGATACTCCCGCCGTCATCTTTGGGGCGCTGGGCGTGGACCCGTACCACCCCAAAGTCGTGCGGGGATCTATGGGAGCCATTTTCCGGCTCGCCATCGCGGTTGCGGGACCCGCGGAAGGCGCAGCCGCGGCGGCCGCGGCGGGCGTCCGCATGCTAGGCTTGGCCGCAGCAGGCAGCCCGCTTGATGAAGAGGCCTTTGCACCACCCGTAGCGCTCGTAGTAGGCCACGAACGGCGCGGGCTTGGGACGTGGGAAGGGCACTGCGAGCGGGTGCTTGCGATTCCGATGCAGGGCCGCGCTGAGAGCCTAAGCGCGGCTGTCGCGGGCTCGATTGCTCTCTACGAGGCGGCCCGCGCAAAGTTGTCAAGACAGTCTTTTGGCCTCAAAAAGTCAAGACTACCGCGGTAAAAAGTCGCATGGTACAATCAGGCGACGTTAATGGGCCGCCCCGGAGCC
>Ga0070731_10003906_pt1 | contig 13146 bp, 10 predicted proteins | sample Coa_R1_2_FD_66448 | JGI IMG/M metagenome (GOLD analysis project Ga0070731, IMG submission 66448) | Surface soil microbial communities from Centralia Pennsylvania, which are recovering from an underground coalmine fire - Coalmine... | ecosystem: Environmental > Terrestrial > Soil > Unclassified ... | reverse complement strand
GGTAATTGTCCTTCACATAATCTCCGAGGGAATCCCTTGCCGTATTTCTAAAGACAGATGCGACATGATGGTCGGCCAAATCAACGGGGCTTCCCAAGGCTGACGCGTCGCGTGACATCAAATCCCCGGTAAGCACCCTGGCCGACTCCAGGGTTGATTCGGCCCGTTCGGTTCCCACTTTATCAAGAATAGAGGAAAGGCTCTTCTCATCTTTCTGCTCAACAACCAGTTTTAGCTCCGGGGTTGACCCCGCCTTCGGCGGACGGGTCCATGTCAATACTGCAACCACTGAATTGGTGTCACTATGCCACGCTGAAACCGGCCTGGCCGGCATGTTGGTATCAGCCGTGAATTCAAGCAGGGCCCCATAGGATTGCGCCTGGGATTGCAGGGTAAAGACCTCCAGCAATGCGCTTAAAGTCAAAACCCCCGCCGCACACGCAACCCATCGGATGCAGCTTGGCCGGCCCGGCATGTCAAAATCAACCTCTGTTGCCCGACCCAAGGAAAGCGGTCGGGTCAGGCGACCATACGAATCACCCTGGTTTGCCTTTTCAAATACTGCTTTCATGAGTTTATGCGTGGAGTTACGACGAACTGCTGGAGAAGGTGGTGTGACTGAGGTACGTCTTAAAAAGGGTGCGTCTTGAAAAAATTCCCGGGTGGAAACTCCGGGGGTGTTAAGAACAGGTTAGTGGTGGATATTTAAAAACTTCGTTCAACTTTGACTTTGCCCGGTTTCGCAGCGCGGCAGCGGCGATGACATCAGCGCAACCTGACCGGGTACCGGGGTGTTGACTGACGCCGGTTGCGCCTTGCGTTCGGTTTCGCTGCTGACCTCCCGTGGGCCGGGGGATGACGGGGAAGGTTGTGAAAATGGGCTGCTGCGCAACGCCAGTTCAAAGTATGCCACGGTGCCGACCGCCAGAATCAGCGCTGCGATAAGAATGATCCACAACATTGCATCCATCGAGCCGGGTAAAAGCTAATCCCTTGCCAACACGGATTTGCGGGACCTTTGACGCTACCGATTTCAAATAATTCCCAGGCTGTCCCAATACCGTACGGCGATGAGGCACTTGTACCGGGCGGCGACACGATGACTCGACAGCCGCTTGCGCGGATAGACGCCGGTAAACGCAAATTAAATGGCCGCACAGAAGCACAAAAGGCACAGAAGCGGTTCAGTTCATTTTACAGAAGCAAACGCAGGAAACGAAGAAAAGGGACCAATCATTTAACCACAAAGTGCACAAAGAACATGCAGTTAAAAAGGCTGCCCCCCACCATCCTTCCGTCTTCACCCGGCTCCGCCCCCTCCATCGGCACCATTCAAATCATCCCGCCGCATTGCGCCCCGAAGGCTGACAAGACACCGTTGAGCCGCCCGATCCTTCGCCATTCTTTCTGCCAAATTATCGTAAAACTTTCCCTTGACTCCTTTAGAGAGACCAGCTACCTTTATATAAAAAGGTAGCTTGTTATAAATTTAGCCATGAGTGTGAACGAAAAATTTTCCGCCATCCGGAAGGGACTGCTCGAGTTCCTCGTGCTGCAGATCATCGCGGCGGAAAAGGTCTACGTGGCGGACATCTTGAAACAACTCAGCGCGACCCAATTCGCAACCCAGGAGGGCACGCTGTATCCGTTGTTGAGCAAGATGCGCCGCGAAGGACTGCTGGATTATGAATGGAAGGAATCGGAGGCCGGCCCGCCCCGCAAATATTATGAACTGACCCCGAAAGGGCGGGAGCAATTGCGTGAAACCCTGGAATACTGGGGCGAGATCAACGGAACGGTCAAAAAACTGGGACAAAAATAGAATGGAGACAACCCGATCATGAACAAGGTCATCACCATCAACCTAGGCGGAAACGCGTATCCACTCGAAGAAGGCGGCTATGATGCCCTGCGCGCCTATCTGGAAACCGCGGCCGCACAACTGCACGGCAACCCGGACCGGGATGAAATCCTCTCGGACATCGAGGGCGCAATCGGTGAGAAGTTCCGCGCGCTGCTGGCCAGCCACAAGACGGTCGTGGAGACCAGGGAGGTCAACGCCGTCCTGGCGGAGATGGGGCCGATCGAGGCGGATCCGGGCAAGACCGCGGACCCGGCGGCCGGCGTCGCCGGCGCCTCAGGCAAATCGAGCAGAACCGGGGCAGCGGGAGCAGAACCGGCAACGGGACACGGCGGACCGCCCCGGCGGCTCTATCGGATTCACGAGGGCGCGATGATCGCCGGCGTTTGCAACGGGATCGCCGCCCACATGAACATTGATCCGACCCTGGTGCGGCTGGCCTTTGTGCTGTTGACAATATTTTGGGGCACCGGATTGCTCGTCTATGTGGTGATGGCGATCGTGGTGCCCGAGGCGCGTTCGCCGGAAGAAAAAGCGGCGGCGTCCGGAGACCCGTCAACGGCGCAGGAATTCATCCGGCGCGCGAAAGCAGGGTATTACGAGGCCATGAAAGGTTTCCCGGACCGCAAGGCGCGGCGCGAATGGAAACGCCGGTTCAAGCGGGAAATGCGCGCGAACGCGGACCAATGGCGGTATAACTGGCACAGCTATTGGACGGAGCATGCCCCCCTTCATCCCGGTATGGGTTTTACGCTGCCCGTGCTTTCGATGTTGCACGGCGCGGCCACGGTCCTGTGGATCTGCGCCTTGATCTCGTTGCTGGCGACCGGCACCGTGCTCGGGCTGGCACTGCCGGCCAACGTACCGACGTGGGTCGCCGCGCTGCTGCTGTTCATCGCCTACGGCATTATCGCGGGGCCGCTGAAAGTGGCGCGACGCGCGTGCTACTGGGGTTCGGGCCGGCCGGGATGGACCTGGCCGGTCGTGTTCCTCCTGGATGCATTGGTGTGGCTCGCGGTAGCCGCCGCCCTCCTGTGGCTGGGCGTCCACTTTTTCCCGGAATTGCGGGACGCGGTCCACAGCATTCCTGCCCTCGTCCATCAGGCCGCGAACGACGTCCAAACGTGGTGGAACGAAAAGAAGTGAGGTCCGACGTTCCGGCGGGAAGGAAATGAGGTCAAGGTCCGAAGTGACAGCACGGTTCGATTCGCCGAAGGTTCCCGCGTCCTGCCCACGATTCAAGGCACGGGCATCTCGAAGGCCACGCTGTAGTTGGGCTGGGCCTTTCCCGTGACGGCGCCGATGAATGGGTCGGAATCCCGCAGCAAACCCCAGCGATAAGTCCCCTTGAATGGAGCACCCATCCGGACTTTTTCACCGACCATGGCATAACCCACGCGCGCACCGGAGCCGGGATCCGACGCGCAGTTGATGATGACCGCATCGCCGGAAATAGCCACGGAAGCGATGGTCACCCTGTCTCCCCCCGCCGCGTTCACTTCAAAGCCTTTCCCGTTTTTCCATTGCTCAATGGACGGGTGCGGCGGCTCAAAGGTGGTGTCCCACACCAGCGGTGCGACCGGCACCTGAAAGTGAACCGTGATGACCGCGCCCTGGCGTTCCACACGGGCGGGCTGCAACGGTTGCCAGTCCCGGCCGAGAACCACCCGTTCGTAATAGATCTGCCCGTATTTCTCGCCGAGTTCCCGGTAACCGTTCGCCGTCAGGTGAATGCCCTCCGCGGACGGGTATTGGTATTTTGGGCCCGAACAGACGATGTCCGCGGGATGATCGACCCCGATTTTCCATTGCGCCAGCGTGGAGGGAGAGCGGTCGTTGCAGGAGTTCTGCTGCGACACAATCATCTGGATCTTCTGCTTCTGTCCGGTAATGGCCGGGAGGTCGGTATTATAGTCGGACCACAACTGGTACAGCCCGTTCTCGTAATCTTTGTTGCCCGCGTCGTTTTCGCCGTGGGTAAGGATGATCGCACCGACGCCATAGGTTTTGCCCGCGGCTTTGGCCAGGCGGGTGATGGCTTTCGTCTCGATCATCGCCGCCTCGTAGGAACGGCCGTTGACGCCCACGTGTCGGGCGTTCTTTTTCAGGTAAATCATGCCCTGCCCGTTCTCACCCACTTCCTCATGAACCCCGATAAAGTCGCGGCCCGAAGCAGCCCGGACCAGGGCGGTGATTTCGTTAGCCATGGCCGAATGCGGGGTTTCGCCGGCAATATTGTCCGGCCACGAACTCGGATAATTCGTGGAATACCGGCCGATGGGTTCGACCAGCGGCACCATGGTCAGGTTGGTGTCGTTCGGATCAATCGGCCATGGCAGGTGCCCGGTCGAGAGCTTGAGATTATGGTATGGCTGGCTCCGGGAGAGGACCGGTCGGCCCTTCTCGCCGACGGCCAGGCTTTGTCCGGTGCCGATGACTCCCGACCAATCCCACGGGAGGTTGACCCCGGTTCCCGGGTTGGGCGTGGCCGCCGGCGCGGAAGAGGTTGCCAACAGGGCGCAAAGACCGGCGGTCTTCATCGCGCGGATAAACTGCTCTTTCGTCGGTCGCATATCGGGTGCCTTTCCATTTTTTAATAGAGTCCACGCGCCGGCGAACTGTGACCGGGTGTCAGGGCCGCAACCGGCTTCAAGGATTCGCGCCTCTTGTGGAAATCAAGGCACTCTTTTTGTTGGTAACGCTACAAAAGTAAAGAAGAAAATCCTTCACCCGCCGCCAACTGGCAGCGGCCCGGAGGGGAAACCGATGACAGAAAATCGGGACCCCAGACGTCAACCCCGATTCCAGGAATACAAAACCTTGTTCCCCTTGTTTCCTCTTGTTTCCTCTTGTAATCAGTCCGAACAAAAAGAGCACGTCCTGAAAACATAGCCCGGATTCAGGACGTGCCCGACATTGGCCCGGAGTATGAACGGGCCAAATTATTTAATAACCCATCTGCGGTGGCGTGGAGGAAGCAACGGAACTCTTCTGGGCTCCTCCCGGCGCAATACGGTTGATAATATTTACGCCGTTCACCTCGTCGTAACTGATCGTCAGGCTTTCGCCCGGACGCAGGTCCGTCAGTTTCCCGTCCGGCTTCCCGTTCATCACGATCGCGCAGTCATCCCCCACCTCGAACTTCTTCGTGCTGAACGTCGCCTTGGCCTTGAGCGTCTTTTGCTCCAAATCAATCGCCGTCAAATCCCCCGTGAACGTCGCGCTGGTCTGCGCTATCTCCCGCGCCGTCGCCTTCCCTCCCGGCACTTCATACGTCACCGTCACGTGATCTCCGGCCTGGATGTCTCCCACCGTCCCCGTTTTGTCCCCACGCAATGTCACCGCACAATCCGCCGGCACCGCGAACGTCTTGTCCATCATCCCCACATGCAACGTCAGCGTCTGCCCCTTGGGGTCAATCGCCTTGACCATCCCCTCATACTGCATCGGTTGCTGCGTCACCCGGTCGGCCACCGCCACCCCGTTGGCTTCCTGATAGCCCACCGCCACCCGCTGACCCGGCCGCAAATCGCCTACCGCGCCGTTGTCCTGGCCCACCATCGTGTAGGCGCACGTGTCGCCCAGGTTGAAACGCTTGTGGCTGAACGGTAACATTCCCCGCACCTCCAACACGCTTTCCTTCGGCTCAACGCCAACCACCGTCCCCGTGTACACCTTGTCCGGTTTCGTCGCCGGCGCGTTCGCCGCCGCGTCATCCGCCATCACCCGGCTTCCCGCCGTCGCCGTCAAGACCGACAAACACACGGCCGCCCATGTACGCAATATTTTAGTTTTCATATATTTGATTGGAAAAACAAAATTGCCGCCGCGTTCAAACTTTGAACATAAGTCACTGTAAATCGGCTAACTATGAAACAAATCCATCTGGGGCGGCGGGATGAGTTGCTTTAGCTTGTCGCGGTCCTGCTGGCGGCGCGATTGCCGCACATTGCCCTCGGGCGTGAGCTCGGATTCCTCAAGATTCGCCAGAATTTGCCGGGCGCGTTCCAAAATTTCCTGCGGCACGCCCGCCAGCCGCGCCACGTGGATGCCATAGCTCTTGTCCGTGCCGCCTTCGACAATTTTTCTTAAGAAAACTATCTGGTCGTGCCATTCGCGCACGGCGACGTTGAAATTCTTGAGCCGCGGCAGCCGCGTCGCCAGTTCGGTCAATTCGTGATAGTGCGTGGCAAAAAGGGTTTTGGCGCCGACCTGGTTATGCAGGTGCTCGACGATGCTCCACGCCAGACTCAGGCCGTCGAACGTGCTGGTGCCGCGCCCAATTTCATCGAGCACAACGAGGCTGCGCAGCGTGGCGTTGTTCAGGATGTTCGCCGTCTCGGTCATTTCGACCATGAAGGTGGATTGCCCGCGCGTGAGATCGTCGCTGGCGCCGATGCGGGTGAAGATGCGGTCCACCAGATCAATCCGCGCCCCGGCCGCCGGCACGAACGAGCCGGTGTGCGCCAGCAGTGCAATGAGCGCCACCTGCCGGATGTAAGTGCTCTTGCCGGCCATGTTCGGCCCGGTAATGAGCGCGATCTGGGGGAACGCACTATTTTCTCCCTCGCCCTGCGGCGGAGCGGGGGAAACCACATTCGCCACGCCCGCCAGGCCGGTATCATTGGGCACGAAGCGTTCGTCCTGCAGGCTTTGCTCCAAAACCGGGTGCCGTCCGTCGCGAATTTGCAACACGCCTTCATCGGCGACCTGCGGCCGGCAATAATTGTGCAGCCGCGCGGTTTCGGCGAAGGCGGCAAGCACATCGAGCTGCGCCAGGGCGGCGGCGGTTTGCTGGATTTCCGGTAATTGCCCCAACACGGCCTCGCGCACCTGCTGGAACAATTCATATTCCAGCTTCACGCTGCGCTCCTCGGCGCCGAGGATTTTCCCTTCCATTTCCTTGAGTTCCGGGGTGATATAACGCTCACCGTTGGCGATGGTCTGCTTGCGGATATAATGCGGCGGGACCTTTTCGAGGTTTGCCTTCGTGACCTCAATGTAATAGCCGAAAACGGAATTGAACCGGACCTTGAGCGACGGGATGCCGGTGCGGGCGATTTCGTCCGCCTGCAATTTGGCAATCCAATCCTTGCCGCCGCGCGTGGCGTGGCGCAGTTCGTCGAGCGCCGGGTCGAAGCCATCGCGGATCATCCCGCCTTCCTTCAAGGCCAGCGGCGGGTCCTCCACAATGGCGCGGGAAATCAAGTCGACGAGTCCGGGCGATTCGGCGAGTTGGGCGTTCAATCCGTCCAACAAGCCGGGGACGCGCGGCTGCGCGTCCGCGCTTTCTTCCTTGAGCAAGGCCGGGCGGCCGCCCGGCCCGACCGCGCCGAGAATTTTTTTTACCGCCGGAATCTGTTCCAGAGCCAGGCGCAGGGCGACGAGGTCGCGGGCGTTGCCGCTGCCGGTGCTCAGGCGGCCAAGGGTCCGCTCCAAATCGCGCACCTGGGCAAGTTGCGCGCGGAAGCTGTCCAGGCCGGAGGAATTTTCGATGAATGCCTGCACGGCCTCCTGCCGGCGGCGGATGGGTTCGACGGCGGCGAGCGGTTGCGAGAGCCAGTTGCGCAACCGGCGCGCGCCCATCGGCGTGACGGTGCGATTGACCGCGCCATAGAGCGAGGCATTGCGCGGCGCGTCGTGATGGAGCGGTTCCAGGATTTCCAGGTGGCACAGCGTGGTGAAATCGAGCGTGAGATAATCGCTGCGGCGGTAGAACGAGAGCCGGTTGAGATGCTTCACGTCGCGGCGCAAATGCTGCGTCAAATAGTGCAACACCGCACCCGCCGCACCCACGGCGGCACCATGGTCCTTCAACCCGAAGCCGTCCAGCGACGCGACCTTGAAATGGTCGCGCACGGTGTACAGCGCGGTTTCCGGCGCAAACGTCCAGTCGTCATAACCATTGAGAATTTGAAACGCGCCGCGCAATAAATCGCGCACGACACCCGATTCGCCCGGGTAAATAATCTCCGCCGGGCGCAACCGCTCCAGCTCGGTGAGCAGCGCGGCATCGCCTTCCACCTCCGTCGTCAGAAAATCGCCGGTCGTCAGGTCCACGAACGCCAGCCCGAACTTTTTCCCGGACGGATAAATCGCGGCCAGAAAATTATTCCGTTCGGCCACGAGCATCCGCTCGTCGAAATGAGTGCCGGGCGAAAGGATTTGGGTGACTTCGCGGGCGACGAGCTTGCCGGGACGCGCATCTTCGAGCTGGTCGCAAATGGCCACCTTGCGCCCGGCCTTGAGCAGCCGGCCGATGTAGGCATGGGCGGCGTGGTGCGGCAGGCCGCACATGGGCACGCCGTTGCGGGCGGTGAGGGCCAGGTTGAGAATCTGGGCGCCGGCCTGCGCGTCTTCGAAAAACATCTCGTAAAAATCCCCGAGCCGGAAAAGCAATAACGCGTCCCGGGGCAGTTCGCTTTTGATGCGGCGATACTGCGCCATCATGGGTGTGAGTTGCGCTTCGGCGGCCATCGGCGGGAAAGCTAAACGTGAACGGCAATCGCGTCGAAGAATTTTTACGCAGCCACGACGTCCGGGAATCAGCCCGGCAACGATCATCAGAAACCGAATCCTCGAATTTTCCCGAAATTTACCTCAGCCCGACAATCCTTTGCTACACTTCGCCAAAATACGAGTGGTCGTGCGCCTTCGTCGGCGATAGGCTTGTTTAATATGACCACCCCAGCACGCATCGGCTGTCGTTTGCTTTCGGTTTGTCTGTTGTTGGTTTTAATCATCGGGTTGGGAAACACCGTGGTTGCCGCGGCACAACTGGAACCGGCGCCCACCACCAACAGTGTCCTTCCCGTCAATTCCGGCGACAACGCCTGGTTGCTCGCCAGCACCGCGCTGGTTTTGATGATGACCGCGCCGGGATTGGTTCTTTTCTACGGCGGTCTGGTGCGTTCCAAGAACGTCCTCTCCACCATGATGCACAGCCTGATTTTGATGGCTGTGATTTCCACCCTCTGGATGGTCTTTGGCTACAGCGTCGCGTTCGGCAGCGGCAATGCCTTTTTCGGCAATCCCCTGACCCACCTTTTTCTCAAAGGCGTCGGCGGAGCGCCGAACCCGGCTTACGCAGCCACCGTCCCGGCCGAGTCCTTCATGCTGTTCCAAATGATGTTCGCCATCATCACACCGGCGCTCATCAGCGGGGCGGTCGCCGAGCGCGTCCGGTTCAAGGCCTATCTCCTGTTCATCGTGTTGTGGACCGTCATCGTTTATCTGCCGTTGTGCCACATGATGTGGGGCCAGGGCGGCTTGTTTAACTGGGCCAGCGGCGGGAAAATTCCCGTGCTTGATTTTGCGGGCGGCACGGTGGTGCACATCAGCTCAGGGGTTTCGGCGCTGGTGTTTGCGCTGGTGATCGGCCGGCGCGACGGCTTTCCCCGCGAACCCATGGTGCCGCATAACGTCGTGCTCTCGCTGGTCGGGGCGGGATTGTTGTGGGTCGGCTGGTTCGGTTTCAATGCGGGCAGCGCGTTGAACGCAGGGACGCTCGCCACCAGCGCTTTCGCCGCCACCCATTTCTCGGCGGCCGCGGCGGCATTAAGCTGGACCGGCACGGAATGGTTCCTCAAAGGCAAACCCAGCGTGCTCGGGGCGGCATCGGGCATGGTCGCGGGACTCGCCACCATCACACCCGCCTCGGGATTTGTCACTGTACCGGCGGCGTTTGGCATCGGCCTGGTCGCCGGCGTGGTTTGTTATCTGGCGGTCACGAAACTCAAAGCGGCCTTTGGCTACGACGATTCGCTGGACGTGTTCGGCGTTCACGGCGTCGGCAGCACCGTGGGCATGCTGATGCTGGGCTTCCTCGCGAGCGCAGAGGTGAATCCGCTCATCGGCACGACGTTCCAAAAAAATGGCGCGTCGGTATCACTCGCCGGCGGCATGCACCAGTTTTGGAATCAACTGGCCGGCGTCGGCGCCACCGTGACGCTGGCCGCCATCGCCACGTTTTTGATTTTAAAACTCGTGGACACCGCCATCGGATTGCGCGTGGATCAGGAGGACGAAAGCGTGGGGTTGGACCTTTCGCAACACGGCGAGCGCGCCTATAACGAGTAAGGATTGTTTTATGAAAAAAATCGAAGCGATTATCAAACCGTTCAAACTGAATGAAGTCAAGGAAGCGCTCAACGAATTGGGCATCCATGGCATGACCGTGACCGAGGTCAAGGGCTTTGGCCGGCAGAAAGGACACACGGAAATTTACCGGGGCAGCGAATACACGATTGATTTCCTGCCCAAGATCAAAATTGAAACCGTCCTGCCCGACGCGCAGGTGGAGGCCGCCGTCAGTGCCATTATCAACACGGCCAAAACCGGGAAGATCGGCGACGGCAAGGTGTTCATCTCCACCGTGGACGATGCCCGGCGCATTCGCACCGGTGAACAAGGCGACAGCGCGGTATAATGAGTGGGGTGACGCAGCAAAAACAACCGCGGGAACGGCTGGAAACCGCCAAACTGCTTCCATTTTAGTCCGGGCGGACGTCCAGTTGGCCGGCACGTTCGAGCCGCAGAATTTCCGCGCTGTAACCGATGCGGAAGTTCGGATACTTGAATTGACAGCCAAGTTCCATCTTCAGCTTCCGATTTGAAACCCGTTTGTTGGTGACGCCGCGTTTGCGGTTTGCCTCGGGATTCTCGGGCGCAACCGGCGGTGGATCCTTGCCGAGTTCTTCCGCGAGCCATTGGAAAAAGTTCGCCTGGCTCACCGGCTCGTCGTCCACGGTGTTGTAAATTTCCCCGGCCCGTCCGTTTTTCAACGCCGCCAGGAGGCAGCTGATCAGGTCGTCGCGGTGAATCATGTTCAGGAAACGCGAGCCGTCACCTTCGATGCGCGCTTCGTTATTCAGGAATTGCTTGAATGCGTGGCCGCGATCCGGGCCATAAATACCTGCGACGCGGAGAATCACCGCGGGAAACCTGTGTTCGCCGGCCGCCGCCAGCAACAGCCTTTCCGTTTCGAGCAGAACCCTGGCGGTCTCCACGGACGGTACGGTGGGACTGGTCTCCTTGACCAGCGAACCATCGGTCTGGCCGTAAACGCTCGTGCTGCCGGTATGAACGAATTTTTGGGGTGGCGCGGCCGAAAGCCATTCCATCAAATGGCGTGTCCCTTGCAGGTAAATCCGCCGGTAATCTTCCGCATCGCCGCCGCGGGAAGCGACGCAATTGACGACCCAGTCAAATTCATGCGGCAAACCGGCCAGCGTTTCCGGCCGGGTCACATCACCGACCAACGGCCGGATCCCGGCGGCTTTCAGCTCATTTTCTGCCGTCGGGTTCCGCCGCAAACCGGCGACTTCGTGCCCCCGGCGGACCAGTTCCCTTCCCAGCGGCAAACCGACATAACCACAACCAACGATCAGGCATTTCATTTATGATGGCTCCGGGTGGACGGAGACCGGAGCCCATCGTAAATCGCAAATCGCAAATCGCAAACAACTTCACTCCATGACCGCCGCGAAACGCAGGCCGCGCGTGCTGACGCGGAGCTGTTTGAAATCGAATTCCTCCATGACCGCCTCATAAATCACGACCCCGGTGAGAATCACGTCGGCGCGCAATTTGGGCAGGCCGGTGATCTCCTTCCGTCTGGCCAGGGGCAAACTCCAAAGCTGTTTTCGGTAGGCGGTTACCTGTTCCCGGCTTAAAATCGTGCTTTCAATGCGTTCGCGGTCGAACCGGTCCAGTTTTTTTTCGATGCGCGCGAGGATGCTGGTCGTGCCCCCCGTCCCGACGAGCTGGATGGGGCCGGTTCCGGAACCGGGTTTCACCTCGCGGTGCAGGGCCGGCTCAAGTTTTGGGCGAACCTCTTTTTGCAGGAACTCTTTGACCCAATCACGGCCGGCGGTGAATTCGCCGCGCGTCGGCGGATCACTGTGCGGAAATTTTTCAAGCAGCCGCACGGTGCCGAGCGGAAAACTCCGGGCAAAGTGCTGGTGCGCGCCGTGGCCCAGAATGAATTCCGTGCTCCCGCCGCCGACATCGAGGAGCAACAGGGGCTGCCGGGCCAGTTCCGCGTCGGTGCTGACACCCCGAAACACCCATTCGGCCTCCTGTTCACCGGAGATGATTTCGACTTTGAGATCGGCCGCGCGCTGGATGGCCGTCGTGAGGTCGCCGGGATTCACCGCATCGCGCGCGGCGCTGGTGGCGATGACGCGAAGGGAATTGGCATTTTTTTCGCGCGCCATTTCGGCGAACTCCCAGACGACCGCCGCGGTATGGGCGACGGCCTCGGGCTGGAGGCGCCGGGTTTCGTAAAAGCCCTGGCCGAGGCGCGTCTGCCGGCTCTCTTCGTGCACCGGCCGCACCTCGCGCCCCGACACGTCGGCCACCAGCAACTTGATCGAGTTGGTGCCGACATCAATGACGGCGCGCCGCACAGCTTCCATAAGGTGATAAAACTACGAGGCAACCTCATCCCAACCCAAGTGAAAAAATGTTACATTTGGCGGCATTGCCCCCGGCGCCCGGAACGGTATTCTCCTCCCGTGAATCTGTATCTTTTGCGGCACGGCCTGGCGGTGGAACGCGGCACCCCGGGGTTCAAAACGGATGCCGAGCGGCCCCTCACGCCCAAAGGCAAACGCCAGCTCCGGCAGATTGCCGCCGCCATGCGGAGTCTGGACCTGGAATTCAACCTGATCCTTTCCAGCCCGTTTCGGCGCGCCCGACAAACCGCCGAAATCGTTGCCCAATCGCTGGGGTTAAAAAAACACCTCGCTTTTTCCGATGAACTGACGCCGGACGGCGACCCAAAGGCATTGATTCAGCAATTGAACGAACTGAAGCCCGCGCCGGAAAACGTCCTGCTCGTCGGCCACGAACCCCATTTGAGCGGGTTGATGATGCGGTTGATCTCGGGCGGTGCCACGGCGGGCATCGAGTTGAAGAAGGGTGGTCTGGGCAAACTGGAAATAGTTGTGCTGCGCTTCGGCCGGTGTGCCACGCTCGCGTGGCTGCTCACCCCCAGACAAATGAAAGGGCTGGCGTAAACCGGTTCACCCGACCCGGAACGAAATTCTTTGAATCACATTTTTCCCGAAACTGTGTTGCAGGCGGTCGAGAATTTCCCGGCGGCGATAACGGACGATCTCGGAAAGCCACACATTACTGTCCACGTTCACAAACAACGTGCCCTTGCGCAAGCCGGCGGGTTGCGCGTGCGCGACGATGTTCGGGTCAATCAGTGAATTCCAAACTTTGACGACCTCGGCCTCGGCGCGGCGGTCGTCCATGCGCAAACCCAGCAGCACGCC
>Ga0070731_10003905_pt1 | contig 13147 bp, 13 predicted proteins | sample Coa_R1_2_FD_66448 | JGI IMG/M metagenome (GOLD analysis project Ga0070731, IMG submission 66448) | Surface soil microbial communities from Centralia Pennsylvania, which are recovering from an underground coalmine fire - Coalmine... | ecosystem: Environmental > Terrestrial > Soil > Unclassified ... | reverse complement strand
GACCGGCTGGTCCTGCGCCTGCCGGTAATCGGTCGGCTGACGCGCGAGATCGTCGCGGCGCGGCTCTGCCGAACCCTGGGCACGCTGCTCAATAACGGCGTGCCGCTGATCGCGGCGCTGGGCATCGTCCGCGACGCGCTGGGCAATCTCGCGGCGTCCAACGCGGTCGAGGCGGCGATCGCGCGCGCCAAGGGCGGCGCCGGGCTGTCGCGCCCGCTCGACGAGTCGAGGGTGTTCCCCGTGCGGACCATCCATCTCCTGCGGCTGGGCGAGGAGACGGCGACGCTCGGCCCGATGGCACTTCGCGCCGCCCAGATTCACGAGGAGGAGACGCGGCTCGGCCTCGAACGTCTGGTGTCGCTGCTCGTGCCGCTGATCGTCATCGTCATGGGTGGCGCCGTCGCGACCATCATGGCCTCGCTGCTGCTCGCGATGCTGAGCCTCAATGACCTCGCCGGCTGACCGCAGCAGCGGGTTCACCCTCTTCGAGCTTCTGATCGTGCTCGCGATCATGGGGCTGCTGACCGCGCTGATCGTGCTCCGCGGCCCGTTCGGCAGCCACGGCCTCAGCCTCCGCCATGCCGCTTCGGACATCGCCGAAGCGCTGCGCGAGACGCGGTCGCGGGCCATCGGCACCGATCGCCCGGTGGTCATGACCGTCGACATCGAGCACCGGACCTATGCGGTCGGCGCGGCGCGGCCGGAGCATCTGCCGGGCCGCTTCACGATCTCGGTCGCGACGGCGGCCGGCGAGGTCCGCGCCCAGATGGTCGCCGGCATCCGCTTCGACCCCGACGGCAGCTCCTCCGGCGGCCGCATCACGCTCGAGGATGGCGGGCACAAGGTCGCGATCGGCGTCGACTGGCTCAATGGCGCAGTGAGCGTGGCCGATGCCTCGTGAGCGCGGCTTCACCCTGCTCGAGGTGCTGGTCGCCTTCACCATTGCGGCGCTGGCCTTCGTCGTGTTGTTCAAGACCGCGGGCGCCGGGCTCGTCGCCGCGCGCACCGCCGGGCGATACGAGGAGGCGGTGTCGCGAGCCCGGTCCCATCTTGACGCGATCGGCACGAACATCCATGCCACCGAGGGGCCGCTGACCGGCGACGACGGCGGCGGCTATCATTGGCGTCTCGCGGTCGCTCCGGGCGCCACGACCCGGCCTTCGCCCGACGATTCCGGGGACGAAGGCGCGCGCCCGACGCCGCCCGTGCCGATCTCGCTCTACGACGTGGCGGTCACGATCACCTGGACCGAGGGTGGCCGGTCGCGCGAGGTGACCTTGCACACACAGCGCCTGGCCCAAGCGCCCGCGGGCACGCCATGAACCGGCAACGCGGCTTCACGCTGATCGAGATGCTGGTGGTCGTCGCGGTGGCCGGCTTCCTGGTCGTCGGGTTGCTGCAGGGAACCCGGCTGGGCCTCAAGGCCTGGGCCACCCAGACGAGGATCGTCGCCGAACGCGGCCAGCTCGATTCGACGGACCGCGTGTTGCGGCAATTGATCACGCATCTGAGCGCCGGCAGCGACACCGACACCGGCCAGATCGCTGGGAGCGCCCAGCAATTCACCTTCACGACCGAGCTTCCGGAAGCCGTGGCCACGGCGACCCGGAGGGCGGAGGTCAAGCTGCTGCTCGACAGCCAGCACCGGCTGATCGTGCGGTGGCGGCTCCACTTCCACGAGGTGCCGATTGGTCCGCCACCCTCCTGGAACGACGCCGAACTGCTGGCCGGAGTGGATAGCGTCACGTTCAGCTTCCGCCCGCCCGGCGGGACCGAGTGGCAAAGCGAGTGGACCCAGCCCAATCCGCCGGGCCTCGTGAAGATCCATCTCGCCTTTCCGAAAGGCGATCCCCGGCACTGGCCCGACATCACCGTCGCGCCGGTGATGAGCCAGGTGCCGACAGGCTGAACGATGCTGCCTCTTCCGCCGCAGCGGCCACTTGGCCTAGAACTCCCCGCCGGCCGGGACCGGCATTCACATGGCGGCGCTGCATGCTGAGGGATCTTGTCGAATGGTGGGCCGACCAGATGCTCGCGTTCGTCCCCGAGCGCCTGCGCCTGGCAATGGTCGAATCGCAGGACGGTCTCCTCGTCGAGCCGGAGACCGAAAGCGGCGGCGGCCTTGCCGTCCGGCTGTCGCGTCTGCACCACCGCGAGATCGCCGATCTTGGCCGGTATTCGGTGGAATCACCGGCGTTGGGCGACGCCGCGGCGCGCGCTCGCGCCGGCACGATCAGGTTGCGCCTGCCGTACGAACTCCTGCTGGAGAAGCGGCTGACTCTGCCGCTGGCCGCGGCGAGCGAGCTCGACCGGGTGCTGGCCTACGAGATGGATCGCGAGACGCCGTTCACCGCCGACGAGGCGTGGTGGAGCTATGCGCTGGAGCAGCGCGACCGCCAGCACGGCAGGATCGAGGTCCGGCTGTCGCTGGTGCCGAAGGCCGCGACCGAAGCGCTGCTCGCCGCGCTGCACCGGGCCGGGCTGCGCCCGACTGTGATAGAGATCGCGGTCGATGGGCAGGAGCGGCGGCAGATCCCGATAGGCGCGCCTGAGCGTCGCGGTGGCGGCATCCGGGCTCGGCTCGTCCCGGTGGCTGCGGGGGTTTGCCTTGTGTTGCTGGCGATCGCGATCGGCATGCCCTTCCTGCGCCAGTCATGGGAGATGGCGGCGACGAGCGCCCGCATGGACGCGCTCAAGAAGTCGGTCGACGAGGCCGAGGGGCTCCGCCGCCAGCTGGCCAGCAGTGCCGGTGCCGACGTGCTGACCAACGAGCGGAGCCGGCTCGGCGATCCGATGGCGGTGCTCGCCGCGGCAACGCAGATCCTGCCCGACGACACGCGCCTGACCGATTTCACCATGGAGCAGCGCAAGGTCACGATGAACGGCCAGTCGGTCGCCGCCGCCAAGCTGATCGGCGCCCTGGCCGCCGATCCGCTGTTCAAGGACCCCGCCTTCGCAGCGCCGTCCACCCATATGCCCGGCGCCCGCACCGAGACCTTCTCGATCTCGACCGAGGCGCGCCCCTGACATGGACCTCGCGCTTCCGTCCGGCCGTACCGGCAGCCTCGTCGCGCTTGCGATCACGCTTCTGCTCGTGCTGGTGCTGTGGCTTGGTCTGGTGGCGCCGGTCGTGTCCTTCTACGGCGACCGGGCGGAGCATCTCGCCCACGACCAGGCGCTGCTCGAGCGGATGGAGCGGCTGGCGGCGAGCCTGCCGACCTTGCGCAAGCAGGTCGCCGAGATGCGCGAGGACGGCGAATCGCGGGTCTTCACCATCGAAGGCGGCAGCGACGCGGTCGCCGCAGCCACCCTGCAGGACATGGTGCAGGACATGGCGACCAGCGTGAACGCCAACATCACGAGCTTCGAGACGGTGCCCGGCCAGCAAGTCGGCGCCTATCGCCGGATCGGGCTGAAAGTGTCTCTGCACGAGCCGTGGACGGTGGTCGTCGCCCTGATCAAGACAGTCGAGACGGCGCGGCTGCCGATGCTGATCGACGAGCTTGAAATCCACGCGCTGCCGGCCCTGAACGCGGTCAACGGCCAGCGGCTGGAGGCCAGCTTCACCATCTACGCCTTCCGGGCCGGACCGGGCGGAGAGGCGAAATGAAGGAGCGCATCCTGCTTGCCGGTCTGGGTACCGTGTCGCTGGTGCTGGCGGTCATCATCGGCCTCGAGCTGTTGCCGGGCGGAGGCCCGATGGCTGCCAAGCCTGCCGCCGGCCCTGCCGCTGACAAGGACCCACCGCCGAGCGCCCTGCACCCGGCCGAGGTCGATCGCGACGACATGGTGGATACACTGCTCGCCCGGCCGCTCTTCAGCCCGACGCGCCGCCCGGACCGTACTGCCTTGGCGGTCGAGGAGGGCGTCCGGCCCACGGTCGATCTGCCGCGGCTCTCGGGCATCTTGATCTCCGGCGATAGCCGGCAGGCGATCTTCCAGGCGGAGGGCGACGACAAGCCGACCGTTCTCGAGGAGGGCGGCGAGGTTGCCGGCTGGCAGATCGAGAAGATTTCCGATCGGGCGGTCGTGATATCCGGGCCGGGGGGCGCGCGCACGGTGAAGCCGGAGTTCGATCCCAATGCCAAGCCCGGCGAGCCGGCGATGCCGCCGCGCCTTGTCACTCCCGGCCAGCCCAACCCGCCGACACCTGCTGGCGCGATAGCCTCGCATCCAGCTGGCCTCACGATTGATCCCCGGCGCGGGATTCAGCCGAACGTCCAGCCCGGGGTGCCGAACCGACCGGGCGGGCCGATCCCGCCCCGGCCAATGCCGGGTCCCAACAACCCTGCGCCTGTTCCTGGGGGTAATCGGAATTGATTCGCCGCTCGCTGCTTCTTTCGACGGCGCTCGTGGCGCTCGTCTCCTGCCGCTCGCAACAGCAGCCCCTGACCTCGCTGCCGCCGGTGACCGGCGACGCCGGCGTCGCGGCGCCACGCGTGAACGGGACGGTCAGCGAAGCTGCAGCGACCGCCGAGCCCGTCACCGAGGCTGCGGCACCGCAACGCTTCACCGTGCCGCCGCCGATGCCCGGCGAGAAAGGCGGCGACGTCACGCTCGACTTCGCGGACACGGATATCCGTGAGATCGCCAAGCAGGTGCTGGGGGGCATTCTCAAGGTCAACTACACGATCGACCCGGCGGTCCATGGCGCCGCCACGATCCAGACCATGCGGCCGATCCGCCGCGACGACCTGCTGCCGACTCTCGAGACGCTGCTCAACCAGAACGGTGCGACGCTGGTGCAGACCAGCAGTCTCTACCGCGTGATTCCGAGCGCGGTCGCGGCGGCCTCGCCGGCGCTGGGCAGCGCGCCGACGGCGGGGGGCGAGGTGGTGATGCTCCACTACGCCTCGGCCAAGGATCTCGAGAAGACCTTGAAGCCCTATGTCGGCGAGGGCGTGCGCCTTGTGGCCGATCCGGGGCGGAACGCGCTGGTGGTCAGCGGCGAGCCACCCGCGCGGGCCGCCGTCATCTCGTTGATCAAGACCTTCGACACCGACATGCTGGCCGGCCAGTCCTATGCGCTCTTTCCGGTAACCTCGGGCGATCCGGGCAAGGTGGCGGCCGAGCTCCAGAAGGTATTCCAGACGGAAGGCGAGGGCGCGCTTGCCGGCGTTGTCCGCGTCGTGCCGATGGAGCGCGTCAACGCGGTGCTGCTCGTCTCGTCGCAGCCGCGCTACCTCGACGATGCCAAGCGCCTGTTCCGGGTGGTCGAGACGAGCCGACTCGCTACGGCCCGGTCCTGGCATGTCTACTACGTCCAGAACGGACAGAGCGGCGACGTGGCGAACGTCCTGCAGCGCGCCTTCACGCCCAACAACGTCACCGCCCAGCCCGAACAGCCCGGTTCGCTGGCGCCCGGGCAGCAATCCGGCGGGATCGGCTCCTCGTCCGGGTTCGGAGGCTCGGGCCTCGGCTCGCAAGGCGGCGGTCTCGGCAGCAGCCTCGGGGGCGGCGGCCTGGGCAGCAGCGGCGGCTCCTCGATGCTGAGCGGTCTCGGCGGCAGCAGCGGTTCGAGCGGCGGGTCCAGCCTGCTGCCGCGCCCGTCCTCAGGCACCGGAGACACCGGCTCGGCCGAGACCGAATCGCTGTCGCCGTCGTCGTCGGAGGGGAACAATGCGGAGGCCAACGCGATCCGCATCATCCCGAACAAGACCAACAATGCGATCCTGATCTACGCGACACCATCCGAGGAGAGCACCATCGAGTCGATGCTGCACAAGATCGACATCCTGCCGCTGCAGGTGCGCATCGACGCAACCATCGCCGAGGTCACGCTGACCGACAACCTCGCCTACGGCACGCAATTCACCTTCAAGGGTGGCGGCATCCAGGGCCTGCTCACTCAGGCGGCCGCTGGCACCCTCAGCAACCTCAAGGGCACCACGCCGGGCTTCACCGTCAGCAAAATCGGCGACGCCGGCAACGTCCAGGGGGTGCTGAGCGCGCTGTCCGACATCACGCAGGTGCGCGTGCTGAGCTCGCCGCAGCTTCTCGTGCTCGACAACCAGCCGGCGCGCCTCCAGGTCGGCAACCTGGTGCCCTATCTCAACAGCACGGCGCAGAGCACGCTGACCGCCAACGCCGAGATCGGGAACTCGGTCTCCTACCAGGAGACCGGCGTGATCCTCGAGGTCATCCCGCGCGTCAACAGCGGCGGGCTGGTCACGCTCGACATCTCGCAGGAGGTGAGCGATGCCGGGACGACCAGCACCTCCGGCATCGATTCGCCGACCTTCGACGAGCGCAAGATCGAGTCGCGTGTGGCGATCCAGGACGGCCAGACGATCGGCCTCGCCGGGCTGATCCGCGATAATGTTTCGGAGGAGAACGCGGGTATCCCCTTCCTCAAGGACATCCCGATTCTCGGGACGCTGGTCAGCAACCAGAACAACAAGCGCAACCGGACCGAGCTTGTCGTCCTGCTGACCCCGCATGTCGTGCAGGACCAGCGCCAGGCGCGGGCGCTGACCGAGGATCTGCGCGAGAATCTCAAGGATGCCGGGCTGGTGCCTCAGGAGCTCCCGACTCTGCCCACAGACGGCGTGGCCAATCCCAATGCAAAGGTGCTGCCGCATTGACGGACGCCATCGGCACTGGGCGCCACCGCGGCTTCGCCCTGCTGCTGGTGCTGTGGGCGCTGGTATTGATCTCGCTGCTGGTCACCCAGCTTGCCTCGACCGGACGCCGCGAGGCGCGGATCGCCGGCAACCTCACGCGCGGGGCCAAGGCCGAGACGGCCGCCGACGGTGCGGTCTACGAGGCCATTTTCCACATTCTCGATTCGGCGCCGACGCAATGGATGCTCGACGGAAAGGATCACCGACTCGCTGTCGACGGCGGCACCACGACGGTCCGGATCGAGTCGGAGGCCGGCAAGGTCAACCCGAACACGGCGCCGCCCGAGCTGTTGCAAGCGCTGCTCGTCGGGATCGGCCTCGATCAGAGGGAAGCGGCGGAGCTTGCCGCGGCGATCGTCAACTGGCGGGAGACCAACAATGGCGAGCAAACGGATACGCAGGCTCTCGCCGCCTACGCCGCCGCCGGGCTCGACCATGGGCCGCCGGGCGAGCCGTTCCAGTCGCTGGACGAGCTCGGCCGCGTGCTCGGGATGACGCCGGAGATTCTCGCCCGGCTGAAGCCGCATCTGACGCTCTACCGTCCGGGATTCCCCGATCCGGCCTTTGCCGATCCTGTGGTCCGCAAGGCCTTCACCTCGCTCCAGCTCGACGAGAACGACGACATCCCGCACGGCTCGGGTCTCGATGCGGTGACCATCACCGCCGACGCCAGGCTCGATTCGGGCGAGCGATTCATCCGGCGGGCGATCGTTCGGCTAGGCGCCGGCTTCGATCGCGGCTTCGTGATCGGCGAGTGGCGACGCGTGGACGCCGCCGATTAGGCCCCTATTCGTTGCAGATCGGCGCGTTGTCGCCGGTGCCGCCGGGCTGGCCCGACTCCCCGTAGGAGCAGATATCGTACTCATGCCCCGGCCGCGCTTCCTGGGCGGGGTAGCGGTAGATGAACGGCCGGTTCCACGGATCGAGCGGCACCTTGCTCCCTTCGACATAGGGCCCATGCCAGTTCGGCGCGTCGGACGGCTGAGTCACCAGCGCTTGAAGCCCTTGTTCCGTGGTCGGAAAGTTGCCGACATCGATCTGATACATTGCGAGAACCTGGTTCAGCCGCGCGATCGAGGTCTTGGCGATGCTGACCTTGGCGTGGCCGAACTGGTGCATTACGGCCGGCGCCACCATCAGGACCAGCAGCCCGAGGATCGCCAGCACGACCAGAAGCTCGAGCAAGGTGAAGCCACGCTCGCGACGACGGCGCGGCGCAACGGCGGTGGTCCCGGCCTCGTCGAGCGCGATGTGACCCGACGCTTCCGTCAGGTCACAAACCGCTTCACTCACGCGTTCCGGCCGAGTTGCAGTTAATTGATTGGTCATATGTGTTCCTGTAGAACCAAGTCGTTCGGGCATGCAAGCACGTTGAAGAATAGCACCAGACAACACCCTGGGGGCGGGTAAGCACATTCCTATCGAGCGGCCTCGCCGTCGTCACGGCGGCCGAATGGCGCGCGTCGCCGCGATAGCGATGCCGGCCGCGAGGCCGAGCGACGCAAGCCACCACTCCTGCCAGATCCCGAAGCTCAGAAGCGCCGCCGCGGCGCTTGCCGATAGCATGGCCGCGAGCGGCGCCGCATCGCGCCCGCGCCAGCGGCGGAACGCGCCGGCCGCGGTGGACGCCACCGCGGCGGCGGCAGCAGCGATGCCGAGTCCGCCGAGTTCCAGCCAGATCTGCAGCGCCGCATCATGCGGGTGCAGCGGCAGCACCTCGTTGTCGAGCCGCGGCAGCCGGTCCGGCGGATCGTCGCAGCCGCGGACCGCGACATGCTCGGTTCCGCCCGGCATCCGCCGCGACGCGTCGAGCCCCCAGCCGAGCGCCGGTTTCTCGCGGATCCGGGCGTCCACCCAGTTCCAGATCAGCACGCGATGGAGGCCGCTCGGCTTGTGCTCGGCCAGCCAGCACGTGGTCTCGGGCGACGGCGAGATCGGCAGCGCCCAGGGCAACGCGATGGCGAAGATCACGATCGTCACGGGCGGCAGCCAGCGCAGCGCCGGCCAGACCAGCACGGTGGCGCCGGCGGCCATGCCACACAGGAGCGCCAGCTTCGCCGCCGCCTGGACGCCCAGCCCGGCCGCGAGCGCCACAAGGACCAACTGGCCGACCGCGAGCCGCCGCCGGCCGTTGCGCCACAGTGCCAGCGCCAGCGGAACCGTGGCGATCGCCTGGAACACGGCGCCGCGGCTGTAGGCGTCGGCGGGCGGCACGAGCGATGCGGCACCATGCAGCAGCCGAATCAACGGCGTGCCGGCGGCAAGATCCGCCGCCACGACGAACGCGGCCGCGGCCATGCCCCAGCCGAGTGCCGTCAGCAGCCCATCGAGCAACGTCGGCGCCAGCCGGCGCAGCGTGCCGGCGAGAAGGATCGCGCACAGGATCAGGCCGGCTACCCGCGCCGCCAGCAGCAGCGCCGCCTGCCGGTCGAGCGCCCACAGGCTGGACGCCGCCAGCACCACGAGCAGCGGGTACCAGGCCCAGCCCTCGGCCAGGGCGGTCCCGACCGCCAGCACGTCTTCCTCGTGCGCCTGCCAGATGATGGCCAGCGTCACCAGCGGCAGCGCCCATGAAGCGGCGAGCGGGGCGAAGCACAGCAGGATGGGCAGCGCGAAGAGGAGCCCGCGCGTCGCGGTATGGTCGATAAACGGACGGCGCAGCAGGAGCGGCAGGACGCGGCGGGACGTGACGGCGATCCTTTTCGGGGCAGGCGCGACGCTGCGTAGCCGCTGGTGCGCGACCCTGTCCAGGAGAAAGCTCGGGCCGGTCCCCGCAAGCACATGGCCTGCTGGCAGAAATCCGGCCGCGAAGGCATGATCCGGCGGCGGATCCCGGAGGCTCGACGGCATGGAAGGGCGATGGCGTGACTGAAGCGGCGCTGCCGCACATGCTGGCGCTCGCCGATCTCGAGATGCCGGCGCGGCGGAGGCTGCCGCGCGCCGTGTTCGGCTACATCGCCGGCGGATCGGAGACCGGGGCCACAGTGCGGGCCAATCGCGCCGCCTTCGACGCGTGGGCCTTCCGACCGCGTGTCCTCGTCGACATCCGCGAGCGCAGCACGGCGACGCCCTTGTTCGGCCGGCCCTGGGCGGCACCGTTCGGCATCGCGCCGATGGGCGGCGCCTGCACGGTGCGGTGCGGCGCGGACCTCATCCTCGCCCGCGCCGCAGCGGCAGCGGGCATTCCATTCCTGCTGAGCGGCGCGTCGACCGTGCCGCTGGAGCGTGTCCGAGAGGCGGCGCCAAGCGGCTGGTTCCAGGCCTATTTCCCGAGCGGCCGCGACGGCATCGCCGCGCTGGTCGACCGGGTCGCGGCCGCCGGATACGAGGTGCTGGTCGTGACCGTGGACATCCCCGTTCCGGCCAATCGCGAGAACAACCTCCGCAACGGCTGGTCGATGCCGCTGCGGCTGGGGCCACGCGTGATCGCCGATGCGCTCGCCCATCCGCGCTGGCTGGTGACAACCGGGCTGCGCAGCGTCTTCGGCAGGGTTCCGCATTTCGAGAACTTCACCGCCGAGCGCGGCCCGCCGATGTTCGGCGGTTCGACCGCCGGCGCCGCCCGCGCGACCGATCTCGACTGGCTGGACCTGGAATTCATCCGCGGCCGCTTTCCGGGGCGTGTCGTGATCAAGGGGATCCTGTCGGCCGAGGACGCACGGCTTGCCCGCAATGCAGGGGCGGACGGGATCATCGTCTCCAACCACGGCGGCCGGCAGCTCGACCATGCCGCGGCGTCACTCGCCGTGCTGCCGGAGGTTGTCGCCGCCTCGGGCGACATGGCGGTGATGCTCGACGGCGGCATCCGCCGCGGCACCGACGTGCTGAAGGCGCTCGCGCTGGGCGCCCGATTCGTCTTCGTCGGCCGGCCGTTTCTCTATGCCGCCGCCCTCGCCGGCGAGGCGGGCGTACGCCAGGCGATCGAACTGCTGCGCGAGGAGGTTGAGCGCGATCTCGGCCTTCTCGGTTGCACCGAGCCGGCAGGGCTGCACTCCGGGTTCCTGATGCGGGCGGTCGGAGGAAGCTAGCAGGAAGCTGCAGCACTCGGTGGTCATTGCACGCACAGCGAAGCAATCCAGGGCCACGGTCCCGACCCTGAATTGCTTCGCTCCGCTCGCAATGACGTGCAGGTGTGCCTCGAGCCGGTCCCGAATCGTCTCTCGACGATCCCAAATCCGATCGCATGACGATTATCGATGACAACGCTGTCAAAGGTTTCTAAGGTCCCGCGGAATGGCCTGTCCGAAGAGGAACCGCCGCCCGTGAATCGTCGACATTTCCTCAATGGATCTCTGGCCTTGACCGGAACCGCGGTGGCCGTGCCGGCCGGATTGGGCCTTTCGGCGGGGTGGGCCCACGGCGCCGAGGACGCCGTCGCCGAATTCCCCAAGGATTTCCTCTGGGGCGCGGCGACCGCAGCCTACCAGGTCGAGGGCGCCTGGAACCTCGACGGCAAGAGCGAATCGATCTGGGACCGCTTCGTCCACACGCCCGGCCGCATCAAGAACGGCGATACCGGCGACGTCGCCTGCGACAGCTACCACCGTTATCCCGAAGACATCGCCCTCATGCAGCAGCTCAATCTCAGGAGCTACCGGTTCTCGCTCGCCTGGACGCGCATCCAGCCGAACGGGCGCGGGCCGGCAAACGATAAGGGGCTCGACTACTACAAGCGTCTCATCGACTCGCTGCTGCAGGCCGGGATCAGGCCGCTGCCGACGCTCTACCATTGGGACCTGCCGCAGGTGCTGGAGGATGCCGGCGGCTGGCCCAACCGCGACACCTCCGACCGGCTCGCCGATTACGCCACCATCGTCGCCAGGGCGCTGGGCGACCGCATCGACCATTTCGCCGTCTACAACGAGCCCAAGACCTTCACCCATCTCGGCTACTGGGAGGGCAAATTCGCGCCGGGCCGGACCGATCCGCTCGATTTCCTGAAGGCGACGCATACCGTCAATCTCGGCCAGGGCAAGGCTTTCCGCGCGCTCAAGGCGATCCGGCCCGCGATGCAGGTCGGCGGTGCCTTCGATGTGGCGCCGATGGCACCGGCCACGCCGTCGGCGGCGGACAAGGCGGCTGCCGAGCGCTGGTACAAGTTCCTCAATCTCTGGTTCGTGAAGCCGGCGCTCACCGGCAGCTACCCCGAGGGCGTGCTGCCGGCGGACCAGCAGGCCGCATTGCTGGGATTTCGGCCGGGCGACGAGACGCTGGTCCGGGCCCCGCTCGATTTCCTCGGCCTCAACTATTACAGCGGCTGGATCGTCCGCCATGCGCCCGAGGGCAACGGCGTGCCCGGCCTCGACACCCATGCCGACTGGGCGGCGGGGCCGCACGAGAAGACCGATATCGGCTGGGACATCTACGCGCCGGGCTTCTACGAGCTGGTCATGGAAATGGCGCGGCACACCGGCAACATCCCGATCGAGATCACGGAGAACGGTGCCGCCTACAACGTCATGCCGGATGCGCATGGCGACGTCCGCGACAAGCGCCGCATCGACTATCTGCGCCTCTATCTCAAGGCGCTGGCCCGGGCGATCCGCGACGGCGCGCCGGTGCGGGGCTACCACTGCTGGAGCCTGCTCGACAATTTCGAATGGGCCGAGGGCTACTCCCAGCGCTTCGGCCTGATCTTCGTCGACTTCAAGAACGGCCTGAAGCGGACGGTGAAGGAATCCGGCGAGTGGTACGCCAAGGTGGCGGCGAGCGGGCAGGTGGCGTGAGGGGGGAGTGAGCGACCTGGAGGGCGGGCAGGCCGAGTGCTCGGAACGTGCGGCGGTCTTGAAGCGATCAGGCGGCCACCGGGACCGTGAGCAGGCGTTGGATGTCGACGAAAGGACCCTCCGAGAGCTGTTCGCGAAGCGGCGCCCAGGCTTCGGCATCGGCCTCGATCTCTGAAAGCAAGGCGCGCGGAACGAGATATTGTTCAAGGACGTGTTCGTCGGCGCCCTTGAACAGGCCAAGGACGAGATTGTTGTCCGCGTCGATGCCGACCAGCCGCAGGGCGGATTCGCCGATCGGGATGTCGTCCTGGGTGCGTAGCAGGGCGAGTTTGGCGAGCTCCAGGCTCACGTCGTCGATGCCGGCCTCGACGACAACGATCTTCTCATGCGCGGCCTCCCAGCCGAAGGCGACGCGGTGCACGAGCTCGCTGCCGATCTGGGCCGCGACGGGATCGGCCTCGGCACCCCAGAAGCGATTGAAGGTCTTGACGGCGCGCGCTTCCTGTTCCGGCCAGCGTGGCAGGTCGTCGGCCGGCCAGACGGTCAGGAACTGGTGTCCGGCGGCATGAATATAGGTGAATTGCGGTTCGATGCGGAAAAGCTGGCCGCAGGCCGGGCAGGTCAGGCGCTGGAAGGTGCGGTGCAGCATCTGGGCGCGCAGCTCGGGGCGGCGATCGGCGTTGACGCTGAAGGCCAGCTCGTAGCGCGAGGTCACGCCGCAGGCGGGACACTCGGTTTCGATGGTGCTGAACAGCGACATGGGTGTTTCCCGCCTGGAGCGCGATGATATCAGGTCAA
>Ga0070731_10003904_pt1 | contig 13151 bp, 11 predicted proteins | sample Coa_R1_2_FD_66448 | JGI IMG/M metagenome (GOLD analysis project Ga0070731, IMG submission 66448) | Surface soil microbial communities from Centralia Pennsylvania, which are recovering from an underground coalmine fire - Coalmine... | ecosystem: Environmental > Terrestrial > Soil > Unclassified ... | reverse complement strand
CCCCACTGCTCGTCGCTCAGCCAAAATAGATTCCTGCGCATGATCCCGATCCCCTTCCAAAAACGAATCAGGATCGTATTCTCAGAGAGCAAAAGTTAATGAGTTTTGACCCTAGTCGTCATTCGGGCCGCGCGAACCAAATTTCTGAACAGTCATCGGCGAGCGCCAACCAATTTTGCGACGCCAGGCCCTTTCGTTATTTTGGGTCGTCGTTGTAATCCGCTTGCTGGGTGCGTTTGCGATCGTTTCGGTATTCCGCGATCGCGGCCAAGATTAGCTTTTTGACATTTTCGATTGTGAGGTCATCGCGTCGCTGGATGCCGACCTTCTCGCTTACATTCTCCGGTTGCTTAGGCTGACCCGTCAGGTCGAAACCATCACCGCTTGTGACGGTGACCATTCCCCCATGCGGGACAATCAAATAGGCGCGGCTTGCATGGTCCTGCTGATCCGTTATGCGGAAGCCAACCGAGGCGGGCCGAAGCGCTTTTCCAGTGCGACCGTACTGCCTGATATCTACTTTGCCGCCGAGCGGCTCCAACTTCTGAGCAGCGGCCTGTAGCTGGGGCAGTACCACATTGCTCAATGCGGCGGTGTCTGCATCCGCGTCCGCCTGCAGACGCTGGGCCTCTGCGGAACCTTGCCGTTGTTTGTCGTGCTCGAGTTTCGCCTCTTTGAAGGCGACACCATAGTCGTCATCACTGCCGGTCATATTGAAAGCTTTCGGCTCGATCCGGCCCGCAATTTGGCTCAAAGCCGTTGCGTCCTCGCTGGTTGATTCCGCACTTGTCGGCGCTATATAAGCACGTCGCGATGCGCGGCGCACTCCGTGCGCATCGAACTCGTAACGACAGGGATAATCAGGACCGCATGGCGACACGGCAACAGAGAATCGACGCCTTCACTCATGAAGGTGTTCCCCCGACGGACCAGCCGCTTGAACTTCTTTGCGAGGATCACGTCGGCACCTATGTCATTCCATTTTTGTGCCGATGGAGTAGCGACACTTGGCGCAGTGTCGAGACCAGCAGCCCAATCGAAGCCACGGTCGTCGGTTGGCGCGCGCGTTGACGCCTGAAATTGAAGCAAACGGTTGTCGTTCGCGTTTCGGGGCATGGCGGACTTCGCAAGGCACCGGTCCGGGCGTTTGATGAGTTCGTGGACTGGTCAGGCCAAATATTTCACGACATCTTCGGCGAGCGATAAGGAGGCCGTCAGCCCGGGCGATTCGATGCCAAACAGATTGACGAGCCGCGGCATGCCGTGGTCGGCCGGACCTGCGATCATGAAATCGGCCTGCGCCTCTCCCGGCCCACTCAGCTTCGGCCGAATACCCGCATAGTCCGGCACCAGTGAATCATCCGGCAGTCCCGGCCAATACGTGCGAATGCGTGCGTAAAAGCTTTCCGCGCGGCGCGGATCGACGGCGTAATTCTCGTGCGCGATCCACTCGACGTCCGGGCCAAAGCGCATGCGCCCGGCAAGATCGAACGTGACATGCACGCCGAGCCCGCCGTCGGTCGGCGTCGGATAGATCAGCCGGGAAAATACCGGCCGTCCCGCGAAGCCGAAATAGTTGCCCTTGCCGAGAACGAGCCGCGGCACCTGGTCGGGAGGATAGCCTTCGATGCGCCGCGCCAGCGCCTGCGCGCCGAGCCCGGCCGCGTTCACGACGGCGTCGAAGTCCAGCGTTCCGGCGTCGCGGCCGCCGAATTGCACGCGCCAATGCGGCGCCTTAAAGCTCATCCGCTCCACCGGCGTTTCGAACGCGATCATGCCGCCGCGATCTTCAAGCTCGCCCCACAGCGCCCGCATATAGCCGTGGCTGTCGATGATGCCGGTTTCCGGCGACCACAGCGCGCCGATGCAAAATAGTTCCGCTTCCATTGCGCGCGCCGCATTGCCGCCGATCATCTCGACGCCTTCGACGCCGTTTAACTGCGCTTGCGCCGAGATCGCCTCGACCTTCGCCAGTTCGGCGGCGTTGGTGGCGACGACCAGCTTGCCGCATTTGCGGTGGGCGACGCCGTGCGCCGCGCAAAACCCGTAGAGCAGGCGTCGTCCGCGCACGCAGTGGACTGCGCGCAACGTGCCGGTCGGGTAATACAAGCCGGCATGGATCACTTCGCTGTTGCGCGATGACACGCCGTTGGCGATGCCGCCGGTCATTTCGGCAACGGTCACGTCGTGGCCGTCAAGCGCCGCGGCGCGCGCGACCGCGAGCCCAACCACGCCGGCGCCGATCACCAAAACCTGCATCGCCTCCGCGCCTTTATATTTCCCAGGTTCGCGGAATGACTATATAAGAGGCGCGGCTGTGCAGGGGAAATTCTCAATGGCCGAGAACGTCGTCAAGGTTTGCGCGCAGGCCGATATCGCGCCGGAAACGGTGAAGGCATTCGCGGTCGGCGACAACCGGCTCGCGGTCTACAATATCGGCGGCAAATTCTATGTCACCGACGACGAATGCACCCACGCCGCGGCGAGCCTCGCCGATGGCATGCTGGAAGGCGATGTGATCGAGTGCTGCGTGCATTTCGGCGCGTTCCATGTGCCGACCGGCGAAGTGCGGGCGCCGCCCTGCGCGGTGGCGCTGCGGACCTATAAGGTACTGCTGCTAGGCAACGACATTTATGTCGATCTCGACCGCAACGCGGCCGGCGAGCCGGCGTAACAAGCGGTTCCGCCCAGGCCCGAAATTCATTATAAGCGCCGCATAGACCGGCCAAAGAAACGACCACGGGATACGATCATGTACGCAGGCCCCGGAGTGAAGACGAGCCCGGATTTTCCGATCCCCGACAAGATGAAAGCCTGGGTGCTCGGCAATCCCGGCGAGCTGAAACTTACCGAAAAGCCGGTGCCGGTGCCCAAGCGCGCCGAAGTGCTGGTCCGCATCGACGCGGTGGCGATCTGCGCCACCGATCTTGAAATCATCGACCACGGCCCGCCGGCGTCGATCCAGGGCGGCATGCCGTTCAACAAGAATTTCACGCCCGGCCACGAATATATGGGCACCGTGGCGGCGCTCGGTCCCGGCGTCGACGAATATAGAATAGGCCAGCGCATCACGGTCGAGATTCATGCCGGCTGCGGCCAGTGCAAGCGCTGCCGCGAGGGCATGTACACCTCGTGCCACAACTACGGGCTCAATTACGGCGATGTCGACAAAGGCCATCGGGCCAACGGCTTCACCACCGACGGCGGCTTTTGCGAATATCAGGTCAACAACATCAACACGCTGGTCGCCATTCCCGACGCCATGTCGGACGAGGAGGCGACGCTGGTGGTGACGGCCGGCACGGCGATGTATGGACTCACCGAGCTCGGCGGGCTTGTTGCCGGCGAGAGTGTCGTCGTCACCGGGCCCGGACCGATCGGGCTTCTCGGCGTCGCGGTGGCGAAGGCGCTCGGCGCTCAGCCGGTCATCCTCACCGGCACGCGCGACAACCGGCTCAAGATCGGCAAGGAGCTTGGCGCCGATCACGTCGTTAACGTGCGCAGCGAAGATGCCGTCGCGGCGGTCAAGCGGCTCAACGGCGGCAAGGGCGTCGACTACGTCGTCGAATGCTCGGGCGCGCCGAACGCGGTCAACGAGGCGATCCGCATGGTTAATCGCGGCGGCAAGGTCTGCCTCGCCGCGTTCCCGCACGCCGAGACGCCGGTCGACGTCGCCCACATCGTGCGCAACAACATTTATCTCTACGGCATCCGCGGCGAGGGCAAGAGCGCCACCCATCGCGCCGAAGCCTTCATGTCGCAAAAGCGCTTCGACGCCACCAAGATCCACACCCACACTTTCGCGCTCGACGATCTGCCGACCGCCATCCGTTACGCCAAGGACCGCGTCGACGACGCCATCAAGGTCGTGGTCAAGGCCAAAGGCGTCGCCGCGCATCGCGTCGCCGCCGAGTAGGGCCGGGGTTGAGCTGTTGGCGGGCTGGAAGCGCCGGCGGCACGTGTTATCTTAACGGGCGCGCGATCAGGGCGCGTCCCGTCCACGGAAAGGGAACCTCCCACCTGACCAGAAATTCTGACGACGAGTGACGATCCTCTTTCCGCCCGTTTCGTGGACGCCGGGCATTGCGAAAGAGGTCTTTCATGTCCGATGAACCCTTAAGCTCCGGCGCCAAGCGCTTCGTTCGCCCGCTTCCCTCCAATCCGGACCTGGACAAACAGCGAAAGCTCGCGAAGGCGCTGGCGCGCGGCTATTGGCGCGGCGAGTCTGAAGCGATCGAGCGCGTGCGCGCGCTGCACCCGAAACCTCCCGCTTCGGAAAATTTCGTTCTGAGCGATGCCCAGCTTGTGATCGCGCGCGGATACGGCTTTGCCGGCTGGCCGCAGTTGAAGCGCAAGATCGAGTCGTTGACCAAATCGCCGGCCGAGCTGTTCAAGGCGGCGGTCGAAGCGGGCGATGTCGATCACGTGCGGCAGTTGCTGCAGTGCCACCCCGATCTCGTCGCCAAGATCAACGCGCCGATGTTCGGCTTCAAAAGCCCGGCCGTGCACGTCGCGCGAACCAATCTCGAGCTGCTCGATCTCCTCATTGCCCACGGCGCCGATCCCAATGCGAGGACTGGCTGGGAGAAGGGCGGCTTTGGCGTGCTGGAGCAGGTGAACCCGGATGAAGCCGCTCCGCTCGTCGCCCGCGGCGCCAGGATCGACGTCTGGGCGGCGGCCAATCTCGGCATGACGGCAGAGCTTGCGGCCTTGATCGCAGGCGATCCATCCCTCGTCCATGCCAAGGGCGGCGACGGCAAGCGGCCGCTGCATTTCGCCCGCACCATCGAGATCGCCCGATTTCTGCTCGACCATGGCGCCGAGATCGACGCGCTCGACGAGGATCATAATTCGACCCCGGCGCAGCACCTCATCGGCGATCGCCCCGAGGTCGCCGGATTCCTCGTCGCGGAGGGTGCGCGATCCGACCTGCTCCTTGCAGCAGCGCTCGGCGATGTCAGGCTGGTACGGCGGCATCTCGACGCCGATCCTGGCGCGATCGCCATGCGGGTCGATCGGGACTGGTTTCCGATGATCGATACCGCCGCGAACGGCGGGCACATCTACCAATGGACCCTCGGCTTCCACGTCTCGGCCTTTGACATCGCGCGCAAGCGCGGTCACGCCGAAGTCCTCGACCTGCTGCTCAAGCGCGCGGGTCCGCTCGATCGATTGCTCGACGCGCTCTGGTGCGGCGCCGACGCACGCGCCGACGCGCTGCTTGCGGCCGATCCGCAGCTCGTGGCGCGCGCGCCGGAACAGGCTTTGCATCAGGTGGCCGACGCCGCCCGCAACAATAACCTGCCGGCGGTTCGCGCCATGCTTGCCCGCGGATTTCCCGTGAGCGCGCTGTCACAACACGGCGGCACGCCGCTGCATTGGGCCGCGTTCCACGGCAACGCCGACATGACGGCGGACGTTTTGAACTTCAATCCGCCGCTCGACGCGCGAGATCGCCAATTCCACGGCACCGCGATGGACTGGCTGATCCATGGCGCGCTCAAGCCGTGGGGGTTTTCGACCGGACAATACGGCGAGTGCGCGCAGCTGCTGCTGCGCGCGGGCACCCGGGTGGACGTGGCATCGTTGCCGACCGGACACGACGCCGTCGATCGGGTGCTGCGCGCGTACGTCGTGAAAGGCGACGTCTGAAAGACCCGGGCAAAGCCGAGATGAAGCGCGGCCAGCGAATGATGTCGGCCCGGCGTCAGGGCGGCGTTTCAAGTCGTCTTCAAACGCCGTCCTGATTTCCGGTCCGTGGCTTCGTTCGCCGCAACGATCAGGCGAGGTCGAAGCGATCGGCGTTCATCACCTTGGTCCACGCCGCTGCGAAGTCTTTCACAAACTTCTCCTGAGAGTCCGCGCAGGCATAGACTTCCGCCAGCGCGCGGAGCTGCGAGTGCGACCCGAAGATCAGGTCGACCCGCGTGCCGGTCCACTTGAGCTCCTTGGTCTTGCGGTCGCGCCCTTCGTACACGCTGTCGCCAGAGGGTTGCCACACCGTGCTCATGTCGAGGAGGTTGACGAAGAAGTCGTTGCTCAGCGTCTCCGGCTTCTTGGTGAACACGCCGTGCTTGGACTGCCCGGCATTGGCGCCCAAGACACGCAGGCCGCCGACCAGCACCGTCATCTCCGGCGCCGTCAGCCTCAGCAATTGCGCCTTGTCGATCAACGCCTCTTCCGGCGCCATGAGTGACTTGCCGCGGTAATAGTTGCGGAAACCGTCGGCGGTCGGTTCGAGCGGCGCGAAGGATTGGACGTCGGTCTGATCCTGCGAGGCGTCCATGCGCCCCGGCGCGAAGGAAACCTTCACGTCGTGGCCCCCGGCCTTGGCGGCCTTCTCGATCGCGGCGCCGCCGCCGAGCACGATCAGGTCGGCAAGCGAGACCTTCTTGCCGCCCGCGGCCGCGGCGTTGAACTCTTTCTGGATCGCTTCGAGCTTTTGCAGCACGGTGGCGAGCTGCTTCGGCTGATTGACGTCCCAGTCCTTCTGCGGGTTGAGCCGAATGCGGGCGCCGTTCGCGCCGCCGCGCTTGTCGGAGCCGCGGAATGTCGACGCCGACGCCCAGGCGGTCGAGACAAGCTGCGACACCGACAGGCCCGAGGCTAGAATCTTCGCCTTCAGCGCGGCGATGTCCTGCTCCCCGATCAACGGATGGTTTACCGCCGGGACCGGGTCCTGCCAGATCAGAATCTCCTTCGGGACGAGCGGGCCGAGGTAGCGATGGATCGGGCCCATGTCGCGGTGCGTCAGCTTGAACCAGGCGCGGGCGAACGCGTCGGCGAACTGATCCGGATGCTCGTAGAACCGCCGCGAGATCTTCTCGTAGGCCGGGTCCATCCGCAGCGACAGGTCCGTCGTCAGCATGGTTGGCACATGCTTCTTCGACTTGTCGAAGGCGTCGGGGATCGTGGCCGCGCCGTTTTTCGCCTTCCACTGCGGCACACCGGCCGGGCTCTGGGTCAGTTCCCATTCGTTGTTGAACAGGTTGTCGAAGAAATGGTTGCTCCACTTGGTCGGGGTCTGCGACCAGGTGACTTCCGGGCCGCCGGTGATGGTGTCGGCGCCCATACCGCTGCCGTGCTTGCTCTTCCAGCCGAGGCCCTGATCCTCGATGGCGCCGCCTTCCGGCTCCCCGCCGACCAGCGACGGATCGCCCGCGCCGTGGGTCTTGCCGAAAGTGTGGCCGCCGGCAATCAGCGCGACGGTCTCCTCGTCGTTCATCGCCATGCGGAAGAATGTTTCGCGGATGTCCTTGGCCGCCGCGATCGGGTCCGGCTTGCCGTTCGGCCCCGCTGGATTGACGTAGATCAGGCCCATCTGCACCGCGCCGAGCGGATTCTGCAGCTCGCGTTCGCCGCTATAGCGCTCGTCGCCGAGCCAGGTGCCCTCCGGACCCCAGTAGAGCTCTTCGGGCTCCCAGACATCGGCACGGCCGCCGCCGAAACCGAACGTCTTGAAGTCCATCGATTCCAGCGCGACGTTGCCGGCAAGCACCATCAGGTCGGCCCAGGAGATTTTCCGGCCGTATTTCTGCTTGATCGGCCACAACAGCCGGCGCGCCTTGTCGAGGTTGGCGTTGTCCGGCCAACTGTTGAGCGGCGCAAAGCGCTGCTGGCCCGAGCCGGCGCCGCCGCGGCCGTCGGCGATGCGGTAGGTGCCCGCGGCGTGCCAGGCCATGCGGATCATCAGCCCGCCGTAGTGGCCGAAGTCGGCCGGCCACCACTCCTGCGAATCCGTCATCAACGCCCGCAGGTCCTTGATCACGGCTTTGAGGTCGAGGCTCTTGAACTCCTTGGCGTAGTCGAACGCCTCGCCCATCGGATCGGACAAATCGGAGTTCTTATGCAGAACGCTGAGGTCCAACTGATCGGGCCACCAGTCGCGGTTCCTGTGGGCTTGGGTGAACGGGCACTTGCCCGCGCTTTTGTCATCGGTCTTGGCGTCCATGTTCGTCTCCCTATCGTGTCGGCAGTACCGTCCAGACGGCCGGGCGTGGCAGTGTCTTAGCCAACGCATTCCATCAGGTAAAGTTGACTTTAGTGATGGCTGCCGTAAGATTTTCTGATGGCTCACGTCACCCTTCGGCAGCTTCGCTATTTCAATGCGTTGGCGCGGCGGGGTCACTTCGGACGCGCCGCCGAAGCATGCGCGATTTCGCAGCCGGCTTTGTCGATGCAGATCAAGGAATTGGAGGAAGTTTTGGGGGGCGTGCTGCTCGAGCGAAACGCCCGGCAAGTCGCCCTGACGAAGTTCGGAGAAGAGGCCGCGCAGCGCGTCCGCGACATCCTGCGCTTGGTCGATGAATTGGGAGATTTCGCGCGCGCGTCGCGGGACCGGCTCGCCGGCCGGCTGCGCATCGGCATGATCCCGACGATTGCGCCTTATCTGCTGCCCAAGATCATCGCAAACCTCACGCGCCTGCATCCCGAACTTGACATTCACGTCCGCGAAACGCTGACGCCGAAGCTGATACAAGAGCTCGCGGACGGAGCGCTTGATACGGCAATCGTCGCTCTGCCGGTGTCGGAACCTTCGCTGGTCGAGGTCGCGCTGTTTTCGGAGCGTTTCCTGCTGGTCCGGCCGGCCGAGGACGAGGGAACGCCGGTGCCCAGCGGCAAAGCGCTGCGCGCGATGCGGCTGCTTCTGCTGGAAGAGGGACACTGCTTTCGCGATCAGGCGCTGTCGTTCTGCAATATGCAATCGTCGCCGACGCGGGAAGTGCTGGACGCGAGCTCTTTGTCCACGCTTGTCCAAATGGTGAGCGCCGGCATCGGCGTCACCTTGATCCCGGAAATGGCCGCGGCGGTCGAGACCCGCTCGGCGTCGGTGTCTGTCGCGCGCTTCAAGAATCCGCAACCCTCGCGAACCGTCGGCATGGTCTGGCGCAAGACCAGTCCTCTGGCCAGACAGCTCATGCAATTTTCCGAAGTGGTTTGTGTCTCGGCCGAGGCGTTGCGCAAAGAGCGCAATCCCGGACCGGCGTCGCGTCAGGCCCGGGCTTAGGCGGCGCCGGCCATTTGGTCGTCAGGGCCGGACTTGTTCCGGCCATCCACGTCTTTAGTCTCCACTCGCCATTTAAGACGATCGTCGGTGCGGGCGAGATTTCACCCGATCAGTTGAGTGCGGCTTGATCGCCTACTCTGACGATGCCGGGTGTGGCGACCGCCGCGTAAATTCCGGCGCAAGGGAACTCCCCGACATCGCCGAGCTTGACCATGTTGTGGCGCACCAGTGCCCGCAGAATTTCCGTGTCCTTGGGCAGATCGTCTTGGGCAAGGGTCACCATGACGCATCGAGGATCAAGCAGAGCCGCGCTCAATTGCGTCGCTTCGCCAAGTCCAAGTGTGCGGCCGATCCACTCGTTCTCGATAAAACCGGCCGACTCGGTCTTTAAAATCACATTCATGCGAAATCGCCGCGCATCGAATTGGCTCCGGGGCTGCAATTGCATCAGCCGGGCAAGAGTGGATGACGTCAGCACCGATATCGGAAATACGTCCAGAAAGGAGCCGATCGGGACCGGGGATTCCATTCCAAGTGAAGCAAACAACGCTGAGCCAAGCTTTTGCTCGACCGCGGCATCTCTGTTCCCACCCGGATCCGCGCCTTCGACATCCGGGTGATATTGGTCCACGGTGAAATCCTCCGGCGCCGACCGCCGCAACGCGACATTGCGCTTGAAGTAGGTCGAGAGCGCGCGGTCGACGCCCGCAGCGTCGCTCCGCAGCACGGTGCCGCCGGGCAACGTAATGCGGACCGGCGGCGCGTCGCCGTCGCGCCGAGGCGGGTCAACGAATCTCGCTTCACAGTTCAGGATATCGGGGAACAGTTTCGCGCTCTTTGCGCTCACGACCCGTCCGGTGTCGGTGTCGATCAGGGCATAGGCTCGATCGCCCAGCACGCCTCGCTTGGTAACCGCGATCTCTTGAAGCCTCTCGCCGCCCATGGACTTGACCGGGAAGCGCCATAGCTCCGCCACCGAACCGATGAACTCGCCGTGTGCCATCCTCGCCCCCTTGGTCGCTCAACCTGCCGATCGTCGCGGCATCGGTTCCCGCTTCATGGCCCAGAGCTGCGGCGCGCCGGAAAACGGCCTCGGCTCGCCGATCACCTCGTAGCCAAGCTTGCGATAGAACGGCAGCGTTTGCGGGAACGGCGTTTCCAGATAGCACGGCATTTCTCCGGCATCGGCAGCCTGAAGTGCCGGCGCCATAAGCCGCGCTCCTATGCCGTGACCGCGCTGCCGCCGATCGACGCCAATAAAGAAAAGATACCAATGCGGAGTGTCGGGGTGCGTGGTCTCCAACCTTGCAAATCCTTCCAACAGCTTTTTCCCGGCGCGCGGGGACAGCGCCAGCAATCGATAGCGCGTGATCAATTCGCGCAAGTGGTCGGACAAACCGGTCACTGCAGCGCTTGGCGGCCGCCACACCGCTGCGCCAATAAGCGCCGCGCCAGCGAAGGCCGCATAGACGTGATTGAATCGCAGGTGCGCGCGCACCACGTCGCCGAAAAACAGTTCGAGGACCTTTGTGCGCAATCCGGGATCGGGAAAATGAAAGCAAAAGATAGGGTCGTCTTGAAATGCGTCTGCGAGCAAGCCAATGGCAGCGTGGACATGCCGCGCCGGCAGCAGGCCAATGTCTGATTGGTCCAAGATCGAGCCCCTGCGCCAGGATACCGGCAGCAGAGGTCGCGCGCCAGGACTTCCGCTGTTGCGTCGTCAGCGAAGTCTTGCCTTGCGTTAGACCTTTCTGATAGCGCACGATAGCCTGCGATCAGTGAAGCTCACCGTGTTGGACGATGACAGTCCGGGACACGCGCAAAAAAAAGCGAATGGGGACGGCGCCGATGAAAACGATCGTACGACTTTTGCTGACGGCTGCGATCGGACTAGGCATTCCGGTTTGCAGCCAGGCGCAGACCTATCCCTCCAGGGCGATCAAGATCATCGTGCCGTCGCCCGGGGGCGCCACGACGGACACCTTGGCGCGGATTATCGCCCAGAAGCTTCAGGAGAAATGGGGCCAGCCGGTCATCGCCGACGACCGCGGCGGCGCCGGCGGCAATATCGGCGCCGAAGAGGCATTCAAATCCGCGCCGGACGGCTACACTTTGCTGTTCTCATTTCCGGCGCCGCTGGTCGTGAACAAGACGCTTTACGCGAAGCTCGCGTACGATCCGGACGCCTTCGTTCCGATTTCGCTTGTCGCCAGCGTGCCGCTTGTGCTTGCCGTCACGCCGAAGCTCGAGGCGGCCGACGTCCGGCAGTTGATCGCCTTCGCCAAGGCGCATCCGAACCAGCTGAATTATGCTTCGCAGGGCTATGGCACGAGCGGCCATCTTGCCGCCGAGTTGTTCAAATCCATGGCGGGGGTGGAGATCGTCCACGTCCCCTATAAGGGCAGCACGCCAGCGCTGACCGATCTTCTCGGCGGCCAGGTCCAGATGATGTTCATCGAACTGAGCACCGTGCTCGGTCAGATCAAGGCGGGAAAGTTGCGTGCGCTAGCTGTCGGCAGCGCAACGCGCAACCCGTTTCTCCCCGACGTGCCGGCCATGGCCGAGGTGCTGCCGGGATATCAGGCCTCGACCTGGTTCGCCATGGTTGCTCCGCCGGGAACGCCGGCGGAGATCGTCGGCAAGCTCTCGTCGGCCGTTTCCGGCGCGATCCGCGAACCGGATGTGGCCAAGCGCTTCGTCGACATCAGCGCCACCGCGGTCGGCGACACGCCCGCGGAGATGGCCGTCTTCCTTCGCCAGGAGCGCGAACGCTGGGGCAAGGTGATCCGCGCGAGCGGAGCCAAAGCGGAATAGAATCGTCGGCGACTGGCGCGCTGTCGGCGATTATCTGGCGGTTATCACTCGCAACTCCCTGTGCGAGGCCATGGGTAGCCATCGCCCACAACAATCCAGATTAGATTGTGAGCGGAATTGGGCGGGATCGCGTGCCCTTCCGCCACCGGACAAAATTCCCCCTTCAACGAATTGAACACTTTGCGGCCCGGCGCGTAGGTGGTGTCCCATCTTACAATCAAACCATTCACCAAAGGCGGAGATGGCTTGTCCACGTCTTTTGGGACGGGGCCTTGGTCGGCGGTGTCATCTTGAATGCCGCATACATGGGCATCGCGCACAATCTTTGCGACGATATTTCGGGGACTAACGTCTGTATCTCTTGCGGGCGAGAACTTTACTAAGCAATCAGGAATGTTCGAAAATGCCTGCTGAAGAAAGAGCGTGCTATTCCATAGTAAATCGGTCGGTTGTGTTGGCGCCTTTGTCGCTTCGGCAAAGCCAAAGCTAACAGACTGTCCATTGATAGCGGCAGGCGGACGATAATAGGCAAAGCCAATTACAAATAATAACATCAGAGTCGGAATCGCGAGGGAAACCGAAAACAAGGATCGACGAATCCTATGTCGAAATTCAATTGCCGCGTACAAGACTCCGCCCAAAACGGCGGTGGCAATTTTGATCCAAAGGGTTGCATCCCAAACTATGGACAGCATGGCACCGTCCACCAACGCAGCCAGCAAAAAGCGAATGCCAGCCCAGAAACGATCCGTAACTGTGCTAGCCAAAATCGGCTCGCGCGGCGTGACCGTTCCTTGGGTGCCTGTCGGTGTAGAGGATTGAGATTCGGGACCTTTTTTGCCGCCCGGAATAAGGCCGACGGAACTAAGCCAATCCAAATTCGGTCCGTCAGCCATGGTTGCCCCCGGAGGATTGCGTCCCCCGGTAGATTGCCACGAAAGGGCGCCATTGGGGGATGATTTGTCCCCTTTCTCGCTTGGCAGATGACCGCCGCCTACCGTTCGTCTCCGATACAGCGACGATTTCTTGACATTCGTCCCCGATATAGATACATACCTGGGTCAAAGCTTGCTCATCGAAGGGCACCATTCCGGAGGCGGTCCAGAAGGTGGAGCAAGTGCGGTTCCCGCGGGCGGTCTCGCAAACCGTCCCCGGGCGGCCTCGGGTCACCGCCCGACCGGCACTACGACCGGTCTCCGCGGAGCGCGGTGGACTGAGACAGGCGGCAGAGGGTAACGCCCGAATGCGCCGGGTCTCAGGAAGCGCGGGACTGAGCGCTGAGCCGATGTCCGGATGCGTCCGGCGCGGCGAGTACCGCGGTGGGGCGCCG
>Ga0070731_10003903_pt1 | contig 13153 bp, 10 predicted proteins | sample Coa_R1_2_FD_66448 | JGI IMG/M metagenome (GOLD analysis project Ga0070731, IMG submission 66448) | Surface soil microbial communities from Centralia Pennsylvania, which are recovering from an underground coalmine fire - Coalmine... | ecosystem: Environmental > Terrestrial > Soil > Unclassified ... | reverse complement strand
AGCTGATCGTCGCGCAGCTCGCGGACGACGAAAGCGCTCTCGCGGGCACGGCCCCGTGGCGCGACCGCATCGAGGCGCCGTTGCGCACAGCGAGGCTGACGACATCGGATCGAGCGGGCGACATCGCGCGCCTCGCGCACGCGTTCGACGTCGATCTCGTCCTGCTGCCCATGACCGAGCCCGACACGGAAGCGCTGATCGAGCGGACACCGGCCGACGTAGCGCTGCTCGCGCCTGGCCGCTCCGGCGGCGAGGGCGTGCTCGTTCTCGTGCTGGGCGACGACCACGATTGGACGGCCATCGAGCTCGGCGCGTGGCTCGCGCGCTCCAGTGCGAGGCCGCTGACGCTCGCGGCCGCCGACGGCGACGTTCGCCGAGTCGAGCACGCTGCGCTTGCCGTCGAGCGCGTCGTCGGGATCCCTGCACGCGTCGACCCGGGCGGCGTGGAGCTCGACGGCGCGAGGCTCGTCGTCGCGGGACGGTCTGAGCGCGCCCTGAGCCTCGCCGGCGTGATTCGCGCGCAGCTGCTACTCGTGCACCGCGGGCCGCGGCCGGGCGGGCTCGCTCCGAGCGAAAGCCGGACGCAGTTCAGCTGGTCGGTCGAGACCTAGGGGGTCTTGCAGAGCGCGCCGAGGTCGACCGCGCCGACGCCCGGCGGGACGATCCGACACCGAACCTTCGGCGAGAAGTAGTCGCCGCTGTAGTAGCTCCCGTAGACTGCGACGGGTGCCGCGCGAAGTAGCTCGCGCTCGATTTGCAAGTACGCGATGCGGCGTGCGTCACCGCGCAGCGCGCCGGCACGGCGGACGCGTAAGCGGAAGTCCGGCTCGGTCCACAGTCCGCGTCCGAGCGCCGCGCCGAGCGAGCGGCCTTCAAGCACGCCCGCGACGAACGACGCCGGATCGAGCTCGGGGTCGAACGCCGACACGAGGACCAGGTCGGCGCGCTCGCTGCGCGCGTCGTACCGGTCGTTCGGCGCGCAGCTCGGCGACGTGATCGTGACCGTGATCCCGATGCGCGCGAGCTCCGCACGGACCAGCGCGGCGACGCGCGCCTGGCCGGACCCGCCGAAGACGCCGTTCGTGCAGAAGTAGAGGATCGCGTGCCGCCGGCCGACCCCGGCCAGGCTTCTCGCGGTCGCAAGAGCGGGGACGAGCGGATACGTCCGCGCAGCGGCGAAGCCGGGTATCGCGGGCGGAACGATCTGGTCGCTGGGCAGGTCGTTATACGCGGCCGCCAGTGCCGTCCGGTCGAGCGCGTACTCGACCGCGCGCCGCATTCGCACGTCGCGGAAGAGCGGCCGAGACGCGTTGAGGACGATCCCGTCCCACCCCGGGACCGGGACGTGCACGTACCGCGCGTCTCCCGCGTGCGCCGCTGCACTCGCCGGCCCGTAGCGCTGGTCGAGCGGCCCGGCGACCGCGAGCAGCGACGTGCCGCTGAAGTCGGGCGGCAGATAGTCGAGCTCGCCGTGGTCGACGAGCGAGACTGCCTGCGGCGTCGGGATGCCGGACTCGAACACGATCCGGGCGGGCCGGCGAATCCGGTGGCCTGCGTAGTTCGGGTTGCGCAAGAGGACGGTGCGGTCGGCCGTGCTCGAGGCGACGTAGTAGGGCCCATCCGAAGGCACCGGAGCGGTGAGCGCCGTCCGGCTGGCCGCGAGCGTGCGCGGCACGGGGCAGAACGACGGTGCGGAGAGCCCGGTCAGGAAGCTGCCGTCGGCATGGTCGAGGGTGATCCGCAGCACGTTCCCACGGGCGACGATTCCGGCGATGTGCGACGCCTTTCCCGCCTCGAACGCCTGCTCCCCGGCGATGTCGTCGACCGACGCGTTGGCCCAGCCCTTGTAGGCCGGCGCGAGCGAGCGCTCGATCGTGTGGCGGAAGGTTGCGGCGGTCACCGGCTCGTTCGAGGGCGGCGAGAACCGGAAGCCGGGGCTGATCCGGAAGGTGTACGTGCGCCCGTTGCGCGAGACGGTCGGCATCGCCGCTGCGACCTCCGGCTGGAGTCGGCTGCCGGTTTCACCGGCGGCCTGGGCGTAGCCGAGCAGGTTCGCGCACGTCGCCGCACGGAGCTCCACGTCCTGCACGTCGGTCGGCGTTGCGGGATCGAGGTGAATCGCGGTTCGCGGCGTCGAGATCCGGATCTCCTCGCCGTGCACCGGTCGCAGGGGCGGCGTCGCCGGAGCGGCTGCGGCGAGCACGAGCCCGCCGCGCGCGAGCACGGTCTCGGGACGCGCCGACGCAGCGAGGCGACGGCGGGTTCCGGTTGCCTGCGCGAGCAGGGAGATCCCATTCCCGCCCGTGTTCGCGATCCAGAGCCGGCCGCGGCTCGCCGAGATCCGCTCGGGATCTTCGCCCGCGGCGAGCGTGCCCTCGACGCTCAAGTCGTCCTCGCTCAGGCGGTAGACGACGCCGTCCTCCGTGACCGGCACCCAGACGGCGCCGCCGCCGACCGCGAGATCGCCGGCCCAGCCGTGCAGCGTCGTCGTCGCGACGACCGTGCCGGCGACTGGATCGATCTTCCGCACGACCCCGTTGCTCGCCTGCGCGGACCAAAGCGAGCCGTCCGCAAAGGCGAGCCAGTCGACCGCGCCGACCTGACCGGGTCGCTCGACGATCCGCCGGAGGACGCGGCCGGTGCTCGGATCGATCCGGGCGACGTCTGCGCCCTGCGCGAGAAAGAGCGAGCCGTCGCCAAATGCGACGCCGACACCGTTGCCGCCGGCCACGGCGAAGCGGCGAAGGATCTTCCCGGTGCGAGCGTCGATGCCGAGCAGCCCCGGCCCGCCGTCCTGGGTGACCCAGACCATCCCGCCGCCACTCGAGATCCGCGCTGCGGGCGCCCACGGAAGCTCGAGCGCCGCGACCGTCTTTCGGGTCGGCACGTCGACGCGCACGAGCCGCGAGCCCCCGATATCGAGCACCCACGCAGAGCGCCCGGTGGCGACGAGGTCGAACCCCGCGGTCGCATCGGCGGGTTTCCCGCCCAACCCGACGTGGCCGACAACGCGGCCCGAGGACGAGTCGATCAGGTCGAGCGCGTTCGGTTGCAACACGGTCGCCGCCGGGATGACAGCCGGCCGCCCACCCGTGTGCCGGGTGGCGAAGTACCCGCCGAGCGCTCCGGCTGCGAGCACGAGCGCCGCCGCGGCACCGAGCACCCGCGCCGGTCGCCGCCGGCGGACACGTTCGCCGCGCAGCGCCGCCCGCGCCGCGGCGATCAACTCGCGGCAGGTCCCGTACCGGTCTGCCGGCAGCTTCGCGAGCGCCGAGCGAAAGAGGTCGTCGAATGCGGCCGGGAGCTCTGGGCGAAGCTCGGTCGGGCGCGGCGGGGGCTCGTTCAGGTGCGCGAAGACGACCGCGAGCTCGCTCTCCCGCTCGAACGGGCGCCGGCCGGTGAGGCACTCGAAGAGGACGCACGCGAGCGAATAGACGTCGGCGCGGCCGTCGACCGAGCCCGCCTCGATCTGCTCGGGGGAGATGTAGTCGATCGTGCCGACAAAGCCGCGCTCGCCGGTCAGGCTCGCGGCCGAAGAGACGTGACGCGACAGGCCGAAGTCGCACACGGACAGCCGCTCGCCGTCCGGCCGCTTCTCGACGAGCAGGTTCGCGGGCTTCACGTCGCGATGGACGAGCCCGGCCGCGTGGGCGGCGTCGAGCGCGTCCGCAGCCTGGCCGAGGAGCGCGATGCTTCGAAGCGGCTCGAGCCTGCCCTCGCGCCGCAGCAGCCCGCGTAGGTCGGGGCCGTCGACGAGCGTCATCGCGAGGTAGAGGACGCCGCCCTCCTCACCCGAGCCCAGCGTGCGGACGATGTTCGGATGCTCGAGTCGCGCCGCCAGCTCGGACTCGCGTAGGAAGCGCAGGCGGAACCGTTCGTCCCCCGCGAGCTCAGGCGCGAATACCTTCAACGCGACGCGCTCCCCTCGCGCGTCGATCGCCCGATAGACGTTGCCGGTTGCTCCCTCGCCGATCAGCGACTCGACGCGAAATCCGGCGAGCACGGCGCCGGTGGCGATCGGACCCGCCATGACGGACCGACAATCGCAAACGAGCGGGCCCGCGACAAGCCCGCAGGCGTCTAGAGTCTCGGCCCGCCGACGACGAGCTGGCGGCTCAGCGTGCCGGTGTTGCCGCCGGTGTCGCTCGCCCAGACGGTGACCGTGTACGTCCCCGGCGCCAGGCGGAGCGGATCGCACGGCGGTGTCAGCCGGAAGATGTACCGCCCGCGCTCGAGCGACTCGGTCATCGTCGGCACCTCGGGGAAGTTCTCGTGCGTGTCGGCGGCGTAGACGTCCCAGAAGTCGGCGTTCGCCGGGATCGTCGTGCGGAAGTCGGCCGCGATCCGGTCACGGACGACGACGGCGCCGTCAGGTCCGGTCAGCCGCCAGCGGATGAGCGCGGGTGTCACCGGCATCCCGTGCCAGAGCCCGGGCACTGCCGGCGACGGGAAATCCTCCGCCAGCGCATCCAGCTCGAACGGTCTGCGGAGCCTGTGCACGTCGAGCACGTTGCCCTCGCGCGAGCGGACCTCGATCGCAAGCACGAGCGGCGTCGTGCGGTCGCGGTACGGCGTCAGATGGTCCGGCGCGAGCGGGTTCACGACGCAGCCGCTGCGAAGCTCGGTCAGGTGCACGTGCCCGGGCCCGGGCCGAACGACGCCGACGACGGTCCGCAGGCCGGTGACCCGCTCGCCGGCGCTCACCTTCGGAGTCAGGTGCCAGTACTGAAACGCGCGGCTGCCGCTTCTGACGACGATCTCGTCGACGGTCGCGCGCGTGACGACGCCGGAGAGCACGGAGTAGACCTTCGTGCCGGCGTGCGCGACGATGTCGACGCCGTTGTGGAACGAGAAGAGCCCGTCGGTGCTCGGCCCCGACTCGCTCCCGAGCTCCGCGTAGAACGTGCGTGGGTCGCCGAAGAACCCGCGGACCGGATGCTGGCGGTCGAACGGCTTGATCGGCCAGCGGTACGGCTCGAGGATGCTCGCGACGTGTCCGCAGCGGCGCTGAAGGCTCGACCAGAGAGCGGTCGACGACGTCTGCAGGCTGCCGGTCGCCGCGCCGGCGCCTGCGGCGCCGCCCAGCGCGAGCGCGACCGCAGCCAGCAGCGCCCGCCCCGGCCTGGATGTGCCCATCTCCTCCCGCTTCGACGACCCGGAGCCCGCATTCTGTTCGTGGCCAGGTTGGGCAACAAGCGGTTCGCGTTAGCGTCTCGTGAAGCTGCGGTTACGGCTCGAAGCGAATGACGGTCGCCGGGCGGGTCCTTTACGGCGCGTGGAGCGGGCGCATGCGGAACGTCCCGACCTCGCGGCCGAAGACCTTCGCGTGCCCCACGTAGCCGTCGGCGGCCGGCTCCAGCACGTCGACGACGCCGAAGAACGGCGCCTTGTAGCGAAGCTCGAGCCCGACGACGTCGAAGGGCGCGCCGGGGAGCGGGCCGAGGCGCGTCTCGCCGTGATCGCCGTCGATCCGCTTGGTCACGCCGACGAGCGGCGGCAGGAGCCCGCCCACCCGCTCGACGCGCCACTCGCCGTCGAGCGCCACGTCAGTTGCTCGTGAGCGTGCCGGCACCGCTGCGAAGCTCGCGCTCGGCTCGATGCCAATTCTCCTGGTCGCTGCCGCCCTCGGCCGATTGCGAGATCTCGTAGGCGCGCCGAGCGATCTCGTCGTGCGTCGGCTCCTTCGGCGCTTCCTTCTTCTTTCGCGTTCTCGGTGTCGCCGCGGTCTTCGGCGTGTCCGAGGTCTTCCTTGGTCTGGCCACGGCACCATTCTTGCTCAAGAAGCGCAGTCGTCAAACCGCGCTACAGTCGCCTCAATGCGCCGCGCAGCGGTCCTGCTCGCGCTCACAGCCGCCTCGGTCGCGCCGGCCCGCGCGGCCGCTCCGCAGACGCTCGTCCTGCCGTCGCCGCTCCCGAACCGGACAGTGACGTTGCCGATCCTGATGTACCACCGGATCGACTACCTGAAGCCATCGCTGCCGGCGATCACGCGGAGCCTGACGGTCGATCCGCGCGTCTTCACGGCCCAGATGGAATGGCTGCACGAGCACGGCTGGCACGCCGTCTCGCAGCTGAAGGCCTTCGATGCGCTCGAGTACGGGACGAAGCTGCCGCCGAAGCCGATCATGATCACCTTCGACGACGGCTACCGCGACGTGTGGGGGAAGGCGTCCGCCGTCCTCTGGCGTCTGCACATGCCCGCGACCGCGTACATCATCACCGACCGGATCTCGGGCCCGGACCCGAGCTTCCTCACCTGGGGCGACCTGCGCTCGCTCGAGCGGCGCGGAATCGCGATCGGCTCGCACACGGTCACGCACACCGAGCTGACGCTGCTCGACGACGCCGAGGCCCTGGTCGAGCTTCGCAACTCGCGTGCCGTCCTCGAGCAGCACCTCGGCCACCCGGTGCAGTGGTTCGCCTATCCGGCCGGTCGTGAGGACCCGCGGGTGGTGCAACTCGTCCGCGAGGCGGGGTATGTGCTGGCCGTCACGACCCAGCCGGGGTCGGTTCAGGCCGCCGACCATCCGTTCGAGCTGCACCGCTACGAGGTGCTCGACACCACCGGGGTCGCCGGGCTCGCCGCCATGCTCGGCGGCTAGACCTGCTTAATGTTCCGCCGGGCCGGACGCGGCCCGGTTTGTGGTACCCATAGGTCGGAAGAACCGCCGCGGCGGCCGCCAACCCATTCGAGGCTCCAGGGGGTGGGACGCGTAGCCGATTACGTGCGTACCTTGGCGCTCGTTGCGGTACATCAGTACAAGATGACCATCCTCAGAAGGATCCGGCAGGTCTTGTCGGTCAGGCGACACCCGGTCGCCGTCGTCGTCGGCTCCATCGTCGTCGTCTTCTCGGCCGCCGTCCTCCTCGGCGACCTCGCCGGGCACGCGCCGCTGCTGCACACGGCGAGCCGCGTCGCCCCCGAGTGGTTCGCCCTCTGCCTGGTGGCACAGGTGATCGCCTACCTCGGCTACGTCTTTGCGCTCCGCGAGACCGCGCGCGTCGACGACGGCCCGCGGCTCGACTTCCGCCACGCCGCGAACGTCGTCGCGGCCGGCTTCGGTGCGTTCTTCTCGGCCTCGGCGGCCGGCGGGTTCGAGGTCGACTACTGGGCCCTGCGGCACGCCGGCGCGAGCCGCCGCGAGGCGCTCAAGCGGGTCTTCGGGCTCGGCACGCTCGAGTACGCCGTCCTCGCGCCCGCCGCGATGTTTTCGGCGATCGCGATCCTCGCCGACGCGAGCGACAACGTCAGGCCGTCGATGTCGTGGCCGTGGCTAGCCGTCATCCCGGGCGCGGCGTTCGCGGTCTGGGCGTCGCAGCCGCATCGCGCGACACGCTGGGGCAGCATCGACAACGACTCGGGTCGCCTGCGGACCGCGTTCGGCAATTTCGTCGCCGGCCTCTCTGTCGTCCGCCGCCTGGTCCAGCAGCCGCGGGCGCACGGGCTCGCCCTGGTCGGGACGGCGATGTACTGGTTCGGCGAGATCCTCTGCCTGTGGGCGGCGCTGATGGCGTTCGGCGCGCAGGTGCGCGTGCCGGTACTCATCGTCGGCTTCGCGACGGGCTACGTGCTGACACGCAGGAGCCTGCCCGCGGGCGGCGCAGGCATCGCCGAGGTCGCGCTCGTCTTCGCGCTCGTCTGGCTGCACGTCGCGTTCGCGCCGGCGCTGCTCGGCGTCTTCGCGTACCGGTTCTTCAACTTCTGGCTCGCTCTCCTACCGGCGTTCGCCGCACGCGGGACGATGCGCACGATCAGAGCCGAAACGGCGCTCGGCGGCAAGGTGCACACCCGCCAGGCCGCCTGATCAGGCGGCGCGCAAAGCCTCGATCTCGCGATTGACCGCGAGGAGCGAAAGAGCGCGCCGCTCGATCCGGCGCACGCGGTCGGCGGTCGTGCCGAGCCGCCGGCTCGTCTCCTCGAGCGAGGCCGGCTCGTCGCCGGCGAGGCCGAAGCGGAGCTCGATCACGCGGCGCTGGTCGTCCGGCAGGCGCTCGACGGCGTCGCGCAGCGCCTGCTCGGTCAGGCTGACGATCACCTCGTCCTCCGGGCCGGGGTCCTCGGACTGGGCGATGAGGTCGCCGAGCTCGCCGCCGCCGTCTCCACCGCCGAGCGGCTTGTCGAGGCTCGTCACCGCTCGGGCGGCCTCCCGGACCTGGTCGAGCTCGACGGCGGAGATGCCGGCGGCTGCGATCAGTTCCTCGTCGTTGGGCTCGCGGCCGAACTGTACTGCGAGGCGGCTCTCGAGGCGCGCGAGCTTCCGCTCGCGGTCGAGCACGTGCACGGGAACGCGGATCGTCCGTGCCTTGTTGCCGACGCCGCGCTGCACCGCCTGCCGGATCCACCACGTCGCGTAGGTCGAGAACTTGAAGCCGCGGCGGTAGTCGAACTTCTCGACCGCGCGGATCAGCCCGATGATCCCCTCCTGGATCAGGTCGAGCAGCGAGAGGCCGTGGCCCTGGTAGTGCTTCGCGATCGAGACGACGAGGCGCAGGTTCGAGTTGATCATCAGGTCCTTCGCCGCCTTGTCGCCGCGCTCGATCCGCTTCGCGAGCTCGACCTCCTGCGCGGCGTTGAGCAGCGGATAGCGGCCCGCCTCGTCGAGGAAGAGCTGCAGCGTGTCGGTCGTCGCGGACGCGAGGTCGCCGTTCACCCACGTCGCGGAGGACGCGTTCTGGCGGCCGGTGTCGTCGTCCAGCTCGATGCCGCGGCGCTCGAGCTCCGCGTACAGCGCCTCGAGCGCCTCGGCGTCGAGCTCGAGCTCCTCGGCGAGCCGCTCGACCTCGGAGAGCTCGAGCTGCCCCTGCTCCTCGCCCCGCTCGACGAGGGTCTCGAGCTCGGGCCGGTCGTCGACGATCTGGTCCATCAACCGCAGGTGTTACCCGACGGTCGCCGTTCCAATCCGCCCGGGTCTAGCCGCCGGCGGCCTTGATCGCCTGCACGACCGGCGTCGGGTCGGTCACCGACGGCAGGATGACCTCCTTGCCGTGAGTGCCGGTCTTGCCGACGAAGATGGTCGGCGTCCCTGCGACCTTGTCGCTGACTGCGAGGCTATCGATCTGCTGTGCCTCGGCCTTGACGCTCGAGGAGCTCAGGTCGGTGAGCAGTTTGCGGACGAGCAGGCCTGGAACGCTCGACGCCACCTTGACGACCATGTTCTGGTTCAACCAGCCGGTGTTCTCCGTGCCCTGGTTGTCGTACGTCACCTCAGCGAAGTCAAACGCCTTGTTCTGCTTCGCGGCGGCGAGGGCAGCGGCCTGGCCGCGGATCGAGTCCGGGCCGATGATCACCCACGGCCGGAACACGACGCGCAGCTTGCCCGGACGCACATACTTCTGGACGAGGTCCGGCAGCACTTGTGTCTCGAACTGCTGGCAGTAAGGGCACTGGAGGTCGACATACTCGACGAGCGTGACCGGCGCCTTCGGCGAGCCGAGCGTCGTCCCGTGCTGCGGAATGCCCGCGAACAGGGTGTGCACGTCGGCGGCTCCCGGGAGCGCAGCGGCGAGTGACCCCACGCGCGGCACCGTGATGGGCGTGTGCTTGGAGCCGCCGAGAACGAGCGCGACGACGATCGCGATCACCGCGGCCAGAACGATCGCGGCGCCCGCGAGCAAGACGCGCGGCGACGCCCGCCGCGAAGTCGGCTCGACCCGAGCCGACGAACGAGCTGCCGGCCGGGCCGAAGAACCGGGCCGAGACTTCGAGCGGACCGGCGGCGGCGGGACGCTTCGGCGCTCGCGGCTGCGCTTGCCGCTAGGCACGAACCGGTCCCTCCCCTGCGGTCGCGAAAAACAAGAGTGCCGCGAGCAACAGGAAGCCGGTCAGAGCCAATGTCGGGATCGTCATGTAGCCGAACTCGTTGATCCACTTGGTAGCACAGCCGCCCGGAGCCGAGGCAAGGCAGACCGAGCTCTGTCCGACGACGCCGTTCTCGACGAGCAGGTGGTAGACGGACACGCCGGCGCCGACGAGCGGCAGCGGCAGCAGGTAGCGCGCGACGCGGAAGTCGCCCGCCGCCGCGATGAGGAGCGTCAGGATCGAGAGCGGGTACATGCAGATGCGCTGGTACCAGCAGAGCTCGCACGGCGTGAAGCCGGCGATCTCGGAGAAGAAGAGGCTGCCGCCGGTCGCGATCGCGGCGACGAGGAACGCTGCCCAGAGCTCCGAGCCCCAGAGGGCCCGGCGCAGCGTGCGCAGCGGGCCGGTCACGCCGACCATGGCCGCGCCGCCCGACACGATCGCAATTGCCACCAGCGCCTGTCCCGCGACACCCAGAGCGGCGAGGGCGACGATGGTGTCGTGCGTCACGCGGGCAGGGTACCCCTGCCGATGAGCCTCACCGTCCGCTCATCGCGAGCGGCGACAATTCACGCATGCGCATACTCGTCGTCGAGGACGAGCGCAAGCTCGCGCAGCTCCTTCGGCGCGGTCTCGCGGAAGAAGGGCACGTAGTCGACGTCGCCGAGACAGGCGAGGACGCGCTCTGGATGGCCCGCTCGGAGGCCTACGACGCGATCGTGCTCGACGTGATGCTCCCCGGCCTCGACGGGTTCGGCGTCTGCCGCGAGCTGCGCGCGCGCAGGATCTGGACGCCGGTCCTGCTGCTGACCGCGCGCGACGCCGTCGGCGACCGCGTCCAGGGCCTCGACCTCGGTGCTGACGACTACCTCGTGAAGCCCTTTTCGTTCGCAGAGCTGCTCGCACGCCTGCGCGCCCTCGTGCGACGCGCTCCGGCAGAACGCCCGTCGGTACTCGAGGCCGGCGACCTGCGGCTCGATCCCGCCGCTCGCCGTGCCTGGCGGGGCCAGACCGAGCTCGACCTCTCGCCGAAGGAGTTCGCACTGCTCGAGCTCTTCATGCGCCGCGAGGGCGAGGCCCTCTCGCGCGTCCAACTCCTCGACGGCGCCTGGGACATGGCGTTCGAGAGCCGCTCGAACGTCGTCGACGTCTACGTCCGGTACCTGCGCGAGAAGATCGACCGGCCCTTCGGCCGGCACTCGATCGAGACGGTTCGCGGTGTGGGCTACCGACTGAACGCAGGGCCGGCGTGATCGCCAGGCTGCCGCTCCGCGTCAGGCTGACGCTCCCGTTCGCGCTTGCGATGGCGCTCGTCCTCGTCGCGACCGGCGCGTTCGTCTACGTGCGCGTCGGCGCCGCACTCGTGACGAGCATCGACTCGACGCTGCGCGCGCAGGCGGCGGAGGCGGTGCCGAGGCTCCAGCAGGGCAAGGCGCTCATCGACCAGGACGCTTCGAACGGCGCCACGATCGCAGAGCTCCTCGCCCGGTCGGGAGCCGTCGTCGCGAGCTCTCGCGGGGGGCTACCGCTGCTGCTTCGTGCCGGCGAGAGATCGCGCGTGCTCGACGGCCAGACGATGTTCGTCAACAAGGACGACCTCGACGTCCCCGGTCTCGATGACGACTGGCGCCTGCTGGCCGAGCCGGTCACCGTCCGCCGCCACCACGACGTGCTCGTCGTCGCGCACTCGCTGGAGTCGCGGCAAGAGACCTTGCAGCATCTCCGCTTCGAGTTCGTGATCGCGGCGCCGGCGGCGCTCCTCTTCGCGACGCTCGCGGGCTACCTGCTGGCGGGAGCGGCGCTGCGGCCGGTCGAGGCGATGCGGCGTCGTGCTGCCGCGATCACCGCCTCGACGCCCGGCAGCCGCTTGCCGGTGCCGCCGAGCCGGGACGAGGTCTCACGGCTCGCAGAGACGCTCAACGACATGCTCGCGCGACTGGAGTCCGCTTTCGAGCGCGAGCGGCACTTCGTCGCCGACGCGAGCCACGAGCTCCGGACGCCGCTCGCGCTGCTCCGCACCGAGCTCGAACTCGCGCTGCGGCGCCCGCGCTCCGCCCTCGAGCTCGAGCAGGCGCTCCGCTCGGCGGCGGACGAGACCGAGCGCCTGAGCCGGCTCGCCGAGGACCTGCTGCTGATCGCGCGCTCCGACCAGGGGTCGCTGCCGGTTCGCCGCGAGCGCGTGCCGGCGCAGGAGGTGTTGGCTCAGGTGGGCGAGCGCTTCGCTGCCCGTGCAGAGCGGCTCGGCAGGAGCGTCGTCGTCGACTCGTGTGAGGACGCCTTCCTCGACGCCGATCCCGTTCGCCTCGAGCAGGCGATCGGAAACCTCGTCGACAACGCCCTCACCCACGGCGCCGGCACGGTGCGTCTCTCCGTCGTCCTGAAGCCGGGTCAGGTCGAGTTGCACGTGACCGACGAAGGGGCGGGCTTCGCGCCGGACTTCGTCGGGCGTGCCTTCGACCGCTTCAGCCGCGCCGACGACGCACGAAGCCCGGGCGGAACCGGCCTCGGGCTCGCGATCGTGGAGCTGATCGCGGCGGCGCACGGTGGGACTGCTTCGGTAGCGAACCGGGAAGGCGGCGGCGCCGACGCGTGGATCGCGCTCGCGGCGGCCGCAGGCTCTGTGCCCGCGCCCGCGCTCGGCAGGCGCTGAGCAGCGCTAGGGCAAGCTCGGAAGCGTCGTCGACTGAGCCGGCGCGTCCGGCGCCGGCGGACTCTCCTGCGCCCCGGACGGCAGCGACACGGAGGGGAGCGGCGGAGCGCTCGGCAGAGCCGGGACTTGCTGCAGCGGCGGCGTCTCGACGGGGAGTTGCGGCAGCGGCGGCGGGTCGACCGGCAGGGTGGGACCCGAGCCGGTCGGGGGCGGGTCCTGCGTCGAGCCGGAATCCGACGTCTCGGAATCCGAGGTGTCGGCGACGGGCGCCGCCGGCGCCGAGGCCTGGGCGGTCACGGGGGTCGCGCTCGGTTGTGCGGCCGGGGCGGCCTGCGGCGTGACGGCGGGCTGCGGGGCGGCGGGCGCGCGCTGGGTCACGAAGGCGGGGTGCGTCACCGGCTGGGCGTGTTTGACGACGGAAACCTTTTCTTTGCGCGCCGGCGCGGCCGTCGCCGCGGCCGACGGCACGGAGGACTGCTCGCGCTCGGCTGTCGGAGCGGGCGTGCGGACGGACGGCTTCCGCGCGGCCGGGATACGGACGCGAAGCGGGACGCTCGTTCGCGCCTGGGCGGGCAGCGGCACGTTCGCCGCGATCTGCGCGACGAACGGGGTGTCGGAGCTCGGCACCGACCCGCCGCCGACGAGCGGCAGCGACGGCAGCTCGACGCTGAGCCAGATCGCGACGACGGCCGTCAGCGCGGCGC
>Ga0070731_10003901_pt1 | contig 13156 bp, 10 predicted proteins | sample Coa_R1_2_FD_66448 | JGI IMG/M metagenome (GOLD analysis project Ga0070731, IMG submission 66448) | Surface soil microbial communities from Centralia Pennsylvania, which are recovering from an underground coalmine fire - Coalmine... | ecosystem: Environmental > Terrestrial > Soil > Unclassified ... | reverse complement strand
AGGGAATCAACGCCGGAGGTCAGATGCTGTCCGGCGGCGTACTGTTGTTGATCTGCTCCGGACTATTCGGGGAATGGCGTCAGTTACAACCGGTGCCGCCGGCCGCGCTGTTGGCCATGGCGTACCTGATTGTCGCGGGCTCTCTGATCGCCTACAGCGCGTTCGTATGGCTGCTGGGCCGGATGTCGCCGACGAAGGTTTCGAGCTACGCGTACGTGAATCCCATCGTCGCGCTTGGATTGGGGTACCTGATGGGAGGCGAGAAACTCGGCGCGAATGCGATCGCAGGCGCCGCGTTCGTGCTGGTAAGCGTGTTCCTGATCCTGAGTCAAAAAGGATCGGCGCGAATGGACGCTCCGGTCGAACAGGCCGAGACGGCCCGTGCCGGAACGTAAGACGTTACTGTTTGACGAACTTTTGCACGGTCCCGTTGAGCTGAGCGAGGTACACGTCCCCGGATTCGCTAACGGCAACTCCATGTCCCGACGCTGCCGTGCCGCCGGGCAGTTTCCCGACGACCTGGCCTTCCAGGTTCAAGAGTACGCCGCCGGCCCAGATGCGCTGGTCTTTCATCATGAATAATCCGGAAACCCCCTCGACCGTCGGCCACTGCGCCAGAAACTTTCCGTTGGCATCGAAAACTTCGATTCGCCGGTTCTCCCGGTCGGTGACATAAACGCGCCCCTGCGCGTCCACCACGACATTGTGCGGCAGTTCGAACTGGCCGGGACTCTTTCCCCTGGACCCCCACTCAAGCAGGTATTTCCCGTCGCGTGAAAATTTCACCACGCGGGCACTGGCGTAGCCATCGGTTACATAGAAGTCTCCGTTGGACGCGAACCCGACATCGGTAGGCAGATTGAAGTTGTTGTGTCCGGTCCCGACCACGCCCTTCTGGCCGAGCTGCATCAAGACTTTCCCTTCCGGGTTCAGCTTATAGATCACCTGGCCGGTGGCGTCGACCACCCAGATGTTGTGATCCGGGTCGACGCGGATCGAGTGTGCTCCGCAGGAATCGCAGCCCGCCGGACCATACACCGCCGAGTAGGCGGAGTGTCCGGCCACTCGATCGGCGGGCGCCATGGCCGCGACCTTTCCTTCGCTGAACGTTACATGGTCGCGACTCCGCACAAACTTCCCGTTGCTTTCAAACTCCAGAAAAGGATGCGCGCCGCGATGCAGCACCAAAATGCGGCCGCTCGCATCGACAGCGATTCCGGATACCTGAATGAAATTCCAGGCCGCGGGCGCTCCTGCGGCGTTCGTCGCCAGCGTCGGCCATTCGGCTACCAGTTTGTATCCGAGAACAGGAGCGTTAGCCGCCAGGCTGGGAGCCTTACTTGGTTGTCCCATCGCGCAGCCAAGAGAAATCGACACGAATATGCTCACATAGCAGAAACGCATTTATCGATACTCCTTTCCGAAGTGTGAGGCAGGCTGCAACCCCAGCCCCACATGCACATTAGGAGGAGTCTACAAGAGATCGACGCCGGGCGGGGCTCGCGTCGCGCTGCTCGATGCGCCGAGCTATACTTCTCGAAGAAGGCAGCGCCGGATCATCTAGCTAAGGAGTCAGACCATGCGAGTCTTAATCGCCGGCTTGATCGCGACGTCCGCGACGTCCGCGGCGTTCGCCGGCGTCAGTTTTACGAAAGACGTCGCTCCCATCCTCTATAAGAACTGCGTGAGCTGCCATCGTCCCGGAGAGATGGCGCCGATGTCGCTGCTCGATTACCAGTCCGCGCGCCCCTGGGCGAAAGCGATTCAGACGGCGGTAGTCACGCAGAAGATGCCTCCCTGGTTCGCCGACCCGCGTTACGGCCATTTTGAAAACGATAGCCGTTTAGCCGCGAAGGACGTCGAGACCATCAAGAACTGGGTAGCTGCGGGCGCGCCGGAAGGCGACCCTAAGGATCTGCCCGCGAAACCCACGGTCTACGAAGGCTGGCGGCTTGGCAAACCGGATCTCGTGATCGATATCGGCGAAGATTTCGCTGTCCCCGCCGGCCGGGATTTATACAAGAACTTCACGGTGCAGACAAACTTCAAGGAGGGCAAGTGGATCCGCGCCGCTCAAGTCTTGCCCGGGAACCGCAAGGTGGTTCACCATGTCCACTTCAGCGTGCTCGCGGACGAACGCCCGCTCGCCGGCGTCGATCGCACGCCCGCGCCTTCTTATTTCGACTTCGAGGACGGACTGTCGCGCGTCAAAGCCGATGCGCCGGTGGTCGATGACGCCTGCGCCACCGACGGCGGCATTCCGAATCTGGACGGCTTCGAAGAAGGATCGTTCGCCACGATGCTCCCCGGCAAGGGACCGGATATTTTCGACGTCAATGGAGACGGCAGCATCGCCAAGTACATTCCCGCCGGAGCGAAAGTCCGGTTTCAGATTCACTACGCGAAGGTCGACGAGCCTCAAGTAGACCGCACCAGCGTGGGCCTTTACATCGCGTCCCGAGTCCCCGAGAGGCCGCTGAAGCGCGTGGATCTGCGCAACCGTTTCTTCCTGATTCCGCCCGGCGCTTCGAATCACGAAGTGAAACGCTGCTACACGGTGGAGCAGGATAAACTGCTGCTCGCGATTACACCTCATGCGCACCTTCGCGCCAAAGATGCCACTTACGAGCTGATCCATGCGGACGGCCGGCGCGAGATCCTGCTCGCCGTGCCACACTACGATTTCAACTGGCAGTTGCAGTATCGGCTAAAGGACCCGGTTCTGATGGAGCAGGGAAGCCGCATGATCGTGACCTTCCACTACGACAACAGCGTGAACAATCCAGCGAATCCGGACGCGGCAAAGGCGATCCGCTGGGGCGACCGGACCGAAGATGAAATGATGGTCACCTGGACCGAGACGCTCGACGCTTCTCCCACGCAGCGCCCCAGCGTCAGTGCGTCAAATCGTAAGTAAAATAATTCATCGCGATCCGGTACGCCAGCGACGCCCATTTCTCCGGATAGCGCGGATCGTCGGACCACTCCCACGCATCGCCCAGATCCATGTTGTGGCAGATCGCGACCATCACGCGGCCCTTGTCGTCGAAAATCGCCCGCCAATGCGGCGTTTTTCCGGTTTCGCCAGCCTCATACGTCCGGCCGCTGTAGGACCATTGCCAGCCGGCCACCTGGAAACGATCCGACAGGTCGTAGACCGTGTGAAAGATCGGATTGGAATCCTCTAGATCCTGAATCGGCCGGTCCGGAAAAACTTTCGTCATGCTCGCGGTGAAGACTTGCCATTCACTGAAGACGTTATGGTAAGGTTCGTCGCCGTGAAAGTCGTCGACCATCAGAAATCCGCCGCGCAACAGAAAATCGCGCAACTGGGCTGCTTGATTATCCGGCAGCGCCCAGTGCCCGACTTCGACCGCGTACATCATCGGCCAGTTGTAGACGTCGTCGGCGCCATCCAGATCCACCACTTGTTCCACCGATCGCGCATCGATTCGCGTCAGCCGGCGCACGCCCTGGAGTAGATGCCGGTCCGAGCGCGGGTAATCGATGGTCCAGTTCAGATCTCCCCAGCGGGACTGCCCGTACACGCTCGGATAGTGAAGGCGAGCACGGGTCCACTCGGTGGAATTGTCCCAGCCTGCAGGGAGAGGAAAATCGTCGTATTCGGCAGCCTGGTATTGCTTGAACGGCCGTTGCGCGCGTAAGACACCCCACACGCACATTGCACCGGCAACCAACAACACTGCCGAACGGAATCGCATACTGCCTCCGGCTGTCCTCAGATTATCACGCCAGATTTCTGATACGGTTGACACGGAGGACTCCGCCATGAAGTTCCGTCTAGCGTGCGCGATCGCATTGCTGGGGCTAACCTCCCGAGCAGCCGACCGGCCCCGAATTATCGGCATCGCGAATTTTGCCGTCAAGGTCGACAACCTGAATGAGGCTCGCAAGTTTTACGGCGGCGTTGTCGGCATGGAAGAAGTCTTTCGCATCAGGGATCGCGAAATCGCGGGCGAGTTGTTCTGCTTCAAGGTGAACGATCACCAATACATCGAGGTTTCTCCCACCCTGAAGGGCGATGAAGACCGGCTGATTCGGATCGGTTTTGAAACCACCGACGCCCGCGCCTTGCGCGATTATCTCGCCGCGAAAGGGGTCCGGGTTCCTAGCAGAGTCGGGAAAGATCCGAATGGAAATCGAAGCTTCAGTGTAAAGGACCCCGACGGCCACACCGTGCAGTTTGTAGAGTACATCCACGGCTCTACCCACTACCGGCATTTCCGAAAGCGCCAGGCCGATTCGCGCATTTCGGATCACATGCTGCACGTCGGTGTTCGCGTGGCGGATCCGGCGAAAGCGGATGCCTTCTATATCGGGATCCTAGGCTTTCGCCTTCAATGGAAAGGCGGACGCACCGATGAGCGCATCGAGTGGATCTCGCTGATGGTCCCCGACGGTTACGACTGGCTCGAATACATGGTGAATCCCGCGAGCCCCGAGCAGCCTGCGCCGCGGCAACTCGGCGTGTTGCATCATTACGCCCTCAGTACGCGGGATATCAAAAAGGTGTACGAGACCGTTGTCGAGCGAGGATACAATCCGCCCCAGGAGCCGAACATCGCCCGCGATGGGCGCTGGCTTTTGCAGCTTTACGACCCGAACTACACTCGCACGGAAGTGATGGTCCGCAAGCCAGTGAGAACTCCCTGTTGTTCTCCAAACCTCGACGACTGGAAGTATGACTAGGCTGTTCCGCTGAATTCGTTTGGCGCTCACCCGCTCACCGCGTTCGTGGTTCCGCGGGGGCCCAGAACCACGAACGGCAGCAAGTGTTTTGTTAGCTGCCTGGCGTCATGATGTGCGCTGTCGTGGTGCCGGCGTTCATCAGCCACGCGCCGCCTTGTTTGGGATTATCCGGCAATCCCGTCGACTGGGTGGTGGCGCCAGGAACCGCGATGGTCGTGTGAATGCGGGCATGCTCCTGGTCGGGGCCGTTCATGTCGAGCCAGATCGACCCATATTCCGGTTTCACACGGGAGCCGTTCGCCTCTGCGGCATCGATCGCCGCTTGCCGGGCGGTCTTGTCGGCCATCGCTTCAAATTTTCGATTCTGCGCCACGCGCTCCAGGTTGCCGAGAGTCGTGCACTGAACTGCGAATGGCTGCCGTCCGGGCTCGCCTGATCGGTCGTAGCATACCAGCCGGTTGGTGCCCTTCTTCAAAGTTTCGTAGGTAAGGTCGGCCTTCCATTTGATGACCGTGGCGCCCTCCTTCATTTGGCGCGGCGCGGCGGCTAAAGCCCGGTCAATTTCCGGCGAAGACTGCGCGAATACGCCGGCCGACAGAGCCAGCGTACCAATAACAATCGCGATTTTGTGTCTCATTTTCTATACCCTCCAAAGGTCCCTCGGTTGACTATAGCGTAACGTGGCCGGTTTCGGGGCGGCCGTAACTAAGCGAACATTCGCCTTCAAAAGTACTGGTACGGACTGTGCCAAGCGGTCCCCTAAAACGCAGCTAGAACTGGAGATATTGCTGTTATAATCCTCCCGTTTCCCCCATTGGAAACGGAAACGAAAAGACGAAATCCTGTTCCAGAATCCGCCACCGTCACCGTGGTTCCCTACCGCAAACCCGAACCTTCCACCCGCGCTTCCTCGCCACGCGTTTTAAACCGCGCGAGCCTTTGTGAGCGTCCAAGCGCACGGCGCGAGCGCGCCTCCGGAGGGCGAATTCGGTGAGCGGAGTGGACGTAGCCGTCATTGGCGCGGGCCCTTACGGGCTCTCGGTCGCCGCCCATATGAAGGCGTCGGGAATCGATTTCCGCATTTTCGGTCGCCCGATGAACACCTGGACCACGCGCATGCCCCAGGGGATGCGGCTGAAGTCGGAGGGTTTCGCTTCGTCTCTTTCGGATCCGGATTCGCGGTTCACCATCGGAAACTACTGCGAACAGGAAGGGCTCCCGTACGCGCACGTCGGCCTTCCTGTTCCGCTCGAAACGTTCGCTTCCTACGGGCGGGCGTTTCAGCGCCGGTTCGTCCCGGAAGTTGAAGACAAGCTGGTTTCCTGCGTCCGCCAGTCCGCGAACGGTTTCCAGATCCAACTGGAAGACGGGGAGATTGTCGACGCACGAAAGATCGTAGTCGCGGCGGGCATCTGCCACTTCGAGTCCGTTCCGTCGGTCTTCGCCCGGCTTCCATCGGAACTCGTCACGCACAGTTCCCGGCACTCGAACCTCGATCATTTCAAGGGTCGCGAGGTCGCCATTGTGGGTGCCGGAGCATCGGCGCTGGACCTGGCCGCTCTGTTGCATGAGGCCGGCGCGCGGGTACATCTGGTAGCGCGAACGCCGGTGATCCGGTTCCACGATCCACCCGAGATTCCGCGTCCGCTCTGGAAGCGGATTCGTTTCCCGATGACCGGTATCGGCTCAGGGTGGAAGCCGTTCTTTTGCGTGAACGCACCTTCGATGTTTCGCCGGTTACCGGAGTCATTTCGATTAAACGTCGTCCGGCGGCTGCTGGGCCCGGCGCCCCCGTGGTTTGTGAAAGACCAGACGACCGGCAATGTGCATTTCCATCTGGGAGTATCGGTGGACCGTCCCGTGATTCGAAACAATCGCGTGGACCTTCGGCTCATGGATAACGCCGCAAGCGCCCGGACGCTCACCGTCGACCACGTGATCGCGGCTACCGGCTACCGCGTCGACCTTCGTCGGCTTCCCTTCCTTAATTCGGACCTTCGCGCCGGAGTTAAGACTATCGAGCAAACACCGGTACTTTCGGGGAACTTCGAATCTTCCGTCCCAGGTCTATACTTCGTCGGCACATCCTCCGCCAACACTTTTGGACCTCTGATGCGGTTCGTGTTTGGAGCCCGATTCACCGCGCAGCGGCTTTCAAAGCACCTCGCAAAATCGCACCGAAGCAGCGGAGGCGTGTCACGCTAGCCCATCCCAAGCATCGGAACGCGCAGCGGCCGGACGGGAAATCCCGCGCGATGGAGGCGGATGTCGCGTGCGCTCCGCCGAAAGTGTTGTTGACGGATACCACCCGCTGGGGAAGGTCCGCGCGTATGGCGATCGAACTCGCCAACGCCGGCTGTAAGGTCTCGGCCGTGTGCTTGACCGGCCGGCATCCGTTACTGAAGACGAGTGCCGTACAAAATGTTTTTGGATACAGCGGGCTCCGTCCCCTGGACTCGCTGGAAGCCGCGATCAAAACCGCCGACCCCGACCTGATCGTGCCCTGTGACGACCGCGCCGTGCAGCATCTGCATCAACTACACGCGCGGGCGCGAACCTGGGACGCGCCGGCACAGAAGATTGCAGAGTTGATCGAACGCTCCCTGGGTTCGCCGCACGGTTATTCGATCATTGCCAGCCGCTATGACCTGCTCGAAGCCGCCCGTGAGGAGGGCCTGCGCGTTCCGGAAACGCAGCAAATTCACACCGTGGCCGACCTCTGGTCCTGGGGCAAGAAACACGCGCTCCCGTGGGTCCTGAAAGCGGACCGGACGTGGGGCGGCGGAGGCGTGCATATCGCCCGCACCGCGCACAACGCCGAGAGATTTATCAGGGAAATTCCGCGATTCTTCGGAAAGACACTCGCCGTGAAGCGGCTGATCGTGAATCGCGATCCGTTCTGGCTGCTGCCTTCGTGGAGGCGCTGGATTCCAGGCGTCATCGTTCAGTCACACATCAAAGGCCGGGCGGCGAATTGCGCGGTGGTCTGCTGGGAAGGAAAGGTTCTCGGGGGAATCGCGGCCGAAGTGGTCAGTTCCAACAAGCCCACCGGACCCGCGAGCGTGGTCCGGATCGTGGACCATCCCGAAATGTTGCAGTGCGCGGAAATCCTGGCGCGCCGGTTGAAGCTGTCCGGATTCTTCGGTTTGGATTTCATGATCGAGGAAGGAACCGGCGCCGCATACTTGATTGAGATGAATCCACGCTGCACTCCGCTTTGCCATCTGCGGCTGGGCAAAGGGAGGGATATGATTGGAGCGCTCCACGCCCAGCTCTCCGGACAGTCTCACAAGGAAACGCCGTGCGTTACTCAGAACGATACGATTGCTTACTTCCCGGAGGCATGGCAGCGTGACCGTGGAGCCCTGGAGACGAGCTTTCGCGACGTGCCTTATGGCGAGCCGGATTTGATCAAAGAACTACTCGAGACATCGCCGCGGGGCACGCTCTTTGCTCGCGCCACAAAAGCGTTCCGCGCATATTTGAGCATGTTCTAGCCCCCCAACTACTCTTCCTACGCTCGTGACCTGGCAAGCCGCTGACCTGGCAGAGCGCCGGCACAGAACCGCGACCAACAGGGAGCGGATTTGGTCCTTTCCACGCAGACTCGCCAGTCAGTCGCTAATGCGCCGGGCCGGGCAGCGTGAACGTGATCATCGACGCCCCCGCCGCCACGGCGATGTACTGTTTTCCTTCGAACATATAGCTGACGGGCGGAGCGATTACGGTTCCGCCGGTCTGGAACTTCCACAGCACCTTCCCGGTCTTGGCGTCCAGCGCGATGAAGTATCCCTCGCGGTCGCCGGAGAAGATTAAGCCGCCGCCTACCGCAAGCAGTCCGCTGGTGGGCGGAGTGACCGTGGGAAACTTCCACTTGACCGTTCCGTTATTCGGGTCAACGGCGACAACCGACCCCGTGTTCGGTTCTCCAGGAACCGCCCCTGTCGTGCTGGCCTGATATTGCACGCCTTCGTGATATTCCTGGCTGGTCTTGTAATAAATCTGGCAGCCTTCGGTGGTCGTGAAATAGTAGAGTCCGGATTGCGGGCTGAAGGTAGTGGCTTGCCAGTTATGCCCGCCGCCCATTCCGGGGCAAGTGATGGTACCTTGTTCGCTCGGTTCTTTTCCTGTGACCAGATGCGGCCTGCCGTCAGGGCCGATGCCGTCGGTCCAATCGACTTTCGTGTACGCCTTCGCATACAGAAACTTTCCAGTCGCGCGATCCAACGCGTAAAGGAATCCGTTGCGATTCGCCTGCACCACAGCCTTCACTTTCTTGCCTTCGTGATTCACATCGATCAGCACGGGATCGGCGACCGAGTCCCAATCGTGCACGTCATGCGGCGTCATTTGGAAATGCCACTTCAGCTTTCCGGTATCCGCGTCCAGCGCGACCACGCTGCACGTATAAAGGTTGTCCCCCGGCCGCACGCTGCCATCCAGATCGGGTCCGGGATTTCCAGTTCCGAAATACACCAGATTCAACTCCGGATCGTAGGTGCCGGGCACCCAGATGGATCCGCCGCCGCGCTGGTAGGCGTCTCCCGACCACGTCTTCCCGGCCGCGTCCTCCGGACCAGCAACCGTGTAGAAACGCCAGACTCGTTTGCCGGTGTTCGCGTCATATGCGTCGATAATGCCGCGGACGCCGAATTCAGCTCCCGCCAGCCCGACAATCACCAGGTTCTTCGCCACCAGCGGAGCCACCGTGGCGCTGAATCCCTTCTTAATGTCGTCAATGGTCGTCTCCCACAACACGGCGCCGGTCTTGGCATCCATCGCGATAAGAGTGTCTTCCAGATTCACCTTGAACAGCTTGTCGCCCATCGCCGCGAACCCGCGGTTGACCTGGCCGCAGCAGATATCCACGCCCCGAGGCAATTTCTTGAAGTAATGCCAGGCCACGCGGCCCGTGAGAAGGTCCAGTGCAAATGCGTGGTTCGACGGCGCTGTCAGGTACATCAACCCGTCGTAAACCAGTGGACTCGCCTCGAACTTACCGGCCACGTCGGATTGGAACATCCATTTCGGCGCGAGCTGAGTTACGTTCAACGTGTTGATCTGCTTCAGGTCGCTGTAACGCCAGCCGTAGCTGTTCTTTCCATACGCGGTCCAGGTATTGGGATCCTTTTCGTTCAGATCGGCCGCATACGAAGCCGCCGCGATAAACAAAAGCCCCAACGTCAAACGTTTCGTCATTTCGCCTCCCCGCGCAATGTCGAGAGATACGCCAGCAGATCGTTGAGCTGGGTCTCATTGAATGTTGTCTTGTACGCCGGCATCAGCGACTTGTATTCCCGTGTGACCGATGCCACGTCACTGGTCATGAATGAGTAGTAGTTGCCGCTCATGTCAATGAGCTGAGCCGAAAACGTGTCGAAATTTTTCTGCACGCCGACGATCTTTTTGCCGGTCTTCGTCACCACCGTGATGGTGTTGAACCCGGGCGTAAGGTCCGCATTGGGGTCCGTTAAAGACTCGCTGAGATATTTGAGGCTGCGCTGCCGTCCCACACGAGTGAGGTCGGGACCCATGCGCCCGCCTTGTCCACTGATCGCGTGGCATTGCGAGCACTGGCCCTTTCCCGCGTAGAGAGCTTTTCCGTTCTCTACATTCCCGTGCATCTGCGTCGAGTCTCTTTTAGAGATCGAGCGGATGAACGTGACCAGCCGCCAGACATGGTCCGAGCCGATGCGCGACAGAAAATCCGGCATCTCCGTTCCCGCGGCGCCCTCCGCAATGACGGTATAGAGATCCTCGTCGGTGTCGCCCACCGAATAGGTTCCACGCGTCAGGTCGGGAGCCCGTCCGCCATCCGCATTCCGGCCGTGGCAGGGAGCGCATCGAAGGCTAAACATCGGTTTTCCGTCGCCGATCGCCTTCGGATCGTTCGCGAACGGGTTGGTCTTGGGCGTCTGGGCAGCGCACACGGCCGCCACCACGAGCCCGAGCAAACAACGTTTTCGCATAAGCCTCCGCATATGATACTACCGTCCGATTTTAAGCGGCTCTATTTGTAGTACGGAGCGTGCGACATCGGCGACGGCAGGCCGTCGGCTGAATCGGCTTCCATGAACTCCGTGCGCGTGCCATCCGGATCGAAGAAGTTTCCTTGCCATTTGTGGTTCACGCCGACATGGCTTTCCTGCTGCGCCGCGCGCGTGTAATCCTTCCAGGCCGGACGCGCCTTCACCCACACGACCGCTTTCGCCATGTCCGGCACCAGCAGCGCGATGTGGCCGACGCCGACACCGCCGACCATCGCCGGCGCTTTGCCCTTGCCCTTATCCGCACCACCCCGTCCGCCGCCGTGTCCCAGGCTCCACTCGATGTAATCATCGGCTTCCGGCAGCTTCAGATTCGAAAGATTCGCCAGTACCGGGCCCGTCGGAGCCGGCGCCGGCGGACGGCCGAGAGCCACCATGGTCGTATCCGCGCGCCAGAATTCGCGCAGATTGAACGCCTTAAAGTAAAACTCCGTGGTCTCCTGCTTGGTGATCGAGACGCCGACGTGCAGCATACGCATCGACGGGCGATCGTCGCTCAAATATTTTCCATAGGTTTTCACGCTGAGGCTGTCCGGAGTGTACTGCATGATTTCATAAGGATTGTTGTCGGGATCCTTGATGTGAAACGCCAGATCGTTGGTCGGCGTCTTCTCGGCTTTGTCGGGAACGGTAAAGCCCTGCGCCTTCAGGTACTGCCGCATCGCTTCCACGTCGTCGGTCTCAATTGCCGCGTCCACATACCGGGGCTGATTGTTTCCGGTCTCAGGCATCACCACGATGTACTGGCGATTGTTGACTTTAAAGAACACCGCGATCACTTGATCCTGCGCCAGCCCTCCGCCTAGAACTGCGGTGTGGTCCTTCTTCACGGTGAACGCTTCCTGATATCCGAACAGATCGCCGTAAAAATGGCGCGCGGCGTTGAGATCCTTGACGCGCACCGCGATGTGCGACAAACCGAGCAAACGTGGCCGCTGTTGCGCCCACCCCATACTGGTCAACAACAGTCCTATTAATGCGAGCTTCTTCATGGAATTTCCCTCATCTCCTCAAACGCAAAACTCTTCTATGCTATACCTTCGCACCTCATCTTCGTCAACTGGGAACCGTCGCCGGCCTAAACTTGCGGCAGGCCCGTACCGGCTTGTGCTCAGCGATTTAACGGCGTAAACTCTTCCCAGTACAAGTGTGTGTCCGTCGCTTGGAGGAGGCTTGATGCCGATGGGGTCCCGTTACCCTAGGACGATCCGAAGCTCAATTTCCACTCTGTGCGCCTTGGGGATTGGCGCGCTGTTCCTGCTGCCGGCCGGATCGGACGGCCAACCGTCTCCGGCGCCTGTAACCGCGGTTCTGGCGAAATGCCAGCAATGCCACGGCGAGAAGCTCCAGATGGCGAATTTGAGCCTCGCGACACGCGATTCCATGCTCAAGGGCGGCGATCATGGTCCGTCCATCGTTCCCGGCAATGCAGCAGGGAGCCTTCTCTACCAGCGCATCTCAGGTCAAGTCGAGCCGGTCATGCCGATGGCTCCGCTTCCCAAGCTCACCGCCGAGGAAATTGCTTCGGTGAAGGACTGGATCAATGCCGGAGCTCCGCTGAGCGTCCCGAAAATGACCGAAGCCCCGAAGACGACTTCCGCGGTCGGCACGAACGATGACGCGTCGCTTCTGGTGTTCGGAAGTTACAAAGAAAGAAAAATCACCGATGCCGACCGCGAGTGGTGGGCGTTTAAGAAGCCGGTTCGCGCTGCGGCCCCGCGCAGCAGCGACGCACGATGGAATAACAATGCCATCGACGCATTCGTAAAGGCCAAGCTGGAGGAAAAAGGTCTCAAGCCCGCGCCGCAGGCCGATCGATACACTCTGATTCGCCGCGCCTATCTGGATCTGGTCGGTTTGCTGCCCACTCCCGCGGAAGTGGATGCGTTCGTGAAAGACCCGTCGCCGCGCGCCTATGAAAACCTGGTGGACAAGCTCCTCGATTCGCCGCACTACGGCGAACGATGGGCGCGGATGTGGCTGGATGTTTCCCGCTACGCCGACAGCACGGGATACGAGTTCGATTACGACTACGATGATGCCTGGCGCTATCGCGACTACGTGATCAAGGCGTTCAATCAGGACAAGCCGTACAACCAGTTCATCCTTGAACAGCTCGCGGGCGACGAACTCGACCAGCCGACTTTCGACAGCCTTACTGCGACCGGCTTCGTTCGCCTTGGGCCACGCGTCGCCGACCGCGATCTGGAAAATCCCAACTACCGCTTCGATTATCTGGACGACATGGTCCGCACGACGCTGCAGGGCTTCCAGGCCCTGACGGTGAATTGCGCCCGCTGCCACGATCACAAGTTCGATCCGATCACGCGCAAGGACTATTACAAATCCGCCGCCATCTTCAATGGCTTCGTCGAATACGACCATCCGCTGGTGCCCCA
>Ga0070731_10003900_pt1 | contig 13157 bp, 7 predicted proteins | sample Coa_R1_2_FD_66448 | JGI IMG/M metagenome (GOLD analysis project Ga0070731, IMG submission 66448) | Surface soil microbial communities from Centralia Pennsylvania, which are recovering from an underground coalmine fire - Coalmine... | ecosystem: Environmental > Terrestrial > Soil > Unclassified ... | reverse complement strand
GCGAACGGCAAGGTCTACGTCCCCACGTTTTCCAACACCCTGGTTGTCTACGGCCTTTTACCCCCGCCCGACTTTGCGCTCTCCACTTCTCCAGGCTCGCAGACAGTCACCGCCGGCAACGGCGCAAGCTATACCGTCACATTGACGGCCTCCGCCGGATTCACTGGTAATGTGGCGTACAGTATCGCAGGCCTGCCAAGCGGGGTCAGTGGCACATTCACTCCCGCTTCCGTATCCGGCTCCACGAATCCAGTGAACTCTACGCTGGCGATTACCACCTCGACGACAACGCCAGCCGGCACGTACCCGCTTACGATCACCGGAACTGGCACGCCCACCCATAGCATTCCGATCACGCTCATCGTAACGCACGATTTTGTTGGCACATACTCCGCGACGAGCGGGTATCAGAACCTGCAATGGGTGCAGATGCTCTTTGCGGTTGCAACCGACGGAGGCGGCCAGTCGTACTGCCTCATTCACTATGATGTGCGGGGCAACGGGCTCTGGTTGTACGGTGACGGCGGTTTCTTCATCGGACCGGTTACCCCAGGCACGCTTTCAAATCAATTGCAGAACTCATTTTGTGCGCTAAGTACGCAGGCATCGAGTGTCGTGGGCTCGGGGAATACGTTGACCCTCCACGCCAGTGTGATATTCAAGACAGCGGGGACACGCAACATTTACTTGCGGCAGCAGAACATGGCGGGTGTAGATACGGGCTGGGTACTGGAACAGAGCTCGAACCTCTCGGCGACAGGGTTCGGAATTATGTCGCTCTCGCCGAGTTCCGGATCGGGCGGATCGCAGACCTTTACTCTGACATACCCGGACCCGCCGGGCTTTGCCGGCGTGGCCTCTGGCTGGGAGCAGTTCTTAGTGGCTGCGGCGGCAGACGGTGGCGGCCAGCCGTTCTGTTTCGTGTCCTATGATCGGGCCGGCGGCAATCTGTGGATGTATTCGAGCGACACCGGTTTCTTCTTGGGACCGGTTGCGCCGGGGACTGCATCGGGCGCGCTCAACAGCAGCGCCTGTTCGGTGAATACAGCGGGCACGACCGTGATGAATTCGTCCGGCAATTTGGTAATAAGCGTGCCGATTACGATGAAGGCGCCGATGTTGGGGGCGAAGAAGACGTTCCAACGAACCCTGGATGTACTGAACCGGGATACCGGTTTCGTGCAGACAGGAACGTGGACTGTCCAATAGTGAATGCAGGCGGATGCCCGGACTTCGCCTTTCGAACGAGATACTAATTGACTGTAAGCGTTCCCGACTGCACAAATCCAGTATCCACATTCAGGACAGTCAGGGCATGCTGGAATAGCTTCTGCGCTCCAATCATCGGGGACTTCAGCGTGATCGGCACCGTGAGCACCAGGTTGCCGCCCGTGTTCTGCGCCGCACTACTGCCGGTGTTTACGGAACACGCGCTGCTGCTTAAGACATTCGAGGCCGTTCCAGGCGTCACTGGTCCGAGATAAAATCCCACGTCGCTTGAGTACATCCATAACCCGTTCCCGGCCCGGTCATAGTGCACAAAGCAGAACGGCTGCGCGCCTCCGTTGGAAGCCACTGCAATCAGAAATTGCTCCCATCCGAATGCCGCCCCCGCAAAGCCAGGAGTATCCGGATAGGTCAGGGTAAAGGTGTGCTGAGTCCCGTTGGTGACGGTGCCGGATGATGGAGCCACGGTCATCGTTCCCGGGGCGGCCGCCGCCGTAGTCCAGGTCCCGTTCACCACCCATCCGCTATCTGCGCCCTCCAATGTGTAAGCGCGCATATAGATGTTGAGGGCCTTGGCTTTTTTGAATACCAAGTTAGGATTGATCGTCAAATTAACCGCGCCCACGCTTACGCTGGATCCCGACGTATTCAGCGCGCACAACGATCCCTGTAACTGGTTCGAGGCGGCGCCCGGGGCAATGGGCCCCACGAAAAAGCCCAGAATATCGCTGTACAGCCAGAACTTATTGCCCTGCACATCATAGTGCACGAGGCAGTACGGCTGGCCGCCACCGTCGGGCGCCACCGCCAACAGCATCTGGACCCATTTCAGATCCTGATATCCGCCCGCTGCAGCGTAGGTGGCCGTAAAGGTCTGCACCGAGCCGCTTCCCGAGCTCGGACCTACGCCGATCGTTCCCGCCGGCGGCGTGGCAACAGACGCTGTGTCCCGAGCCAGCACCTTTCCCGGACCCCACAACGAGTATATGTAGGCGAAGGTCCCGTCCCCGTTGCTGATGCCCGTGTACTCCGTACCCGTTGCGCTGTTGTAGAGAATGACATCCGCCCTGCCGTCGCCGTTCACGTCTTCCGGAATCACGAAATCGTAACCGGGGCTCCAGAACAAGGACTGGAAATTGAATGTTCCCGTTCCCGTGCCGGTGCCGAAGTAGGCGGCGCCATTGTTCTTGTTGTAGACAGTCACATCCGCGTTACCGTCACCCGTATGGTCCGCTAAACGAATCGATGTGAAGCCGGGAGTGAAGACCAGGGAAGTAAATGTAAATCCACCCGTGCCGTTGCTAATACCCGTCGCAGCATTCCCGTTCGCGCCGTTGTACAACATCACGTCGGCTTTCCCATCCCCATTCAGATCCCCAATATCGATCAGGTTGAACCCGGCACTGATAGACAAGGGACTAAACGTGAATCCTCCGCTACCATCACCGAAGCCGAGAGAAGCTAAGCCATCCGTCACCCTGTACAGGAACAGATCGGCTTTGCCGTCGCCCGTGAAGTCAGCGAGACGAACAAAGGTGAATGGCTGGGCCAACGAATGGGACGTGTAGGTGAAGGTGCCGTTACCATTGCTGATGCCGGTTTCGATGGTTCCGGTGTTGCTGTTGTACAAGGCGACATCGGTCTTGCCGTCGCCGTTGAGATCGCCGGTTGCCACCGTATCCCAGCCGGGACTCCAGGGCAGGGACTGGAACTGGAAGGTTCCATCCCCGGCGCCGATCCCGATATAGGCCAAGCCGGTCTGCGAGTTGTACACGATAAGGTCGGCTTTGGCGTCGCCGTTAAAATCGCCTGTGACCAGAATGTTGAAGCCTGCATTGATGAGGTTGCTGGTGTAAGAGAAGGTGCCATCGCCATTGCTCAGCGCCGAGTAGGACTGACCGCTGGATGAATCGTACAAGAGGGCGCCAGAACGGCCATTCCCGGCAAAGTCGCTGAAGACGTAGGGCAGCAGAGGCGAGTTGTTACCGATCAACATCACAAGTGCGTCCTGGCCGCCGCCGCCCCCGTTGGTCATTTGAATCGCGTTTACAACTGGAAAATTCGTCGAAGTACCCTCGCCGGCGATGTGTATGTTCCCCAGGCCATCCACTGCAATGCCACGCCCGGACTCACTGCCTGAGCCGCCCAGGAAAGTCGAAAATAATCGGGCTGTCCCAGCGGCGTTTAATTCAGTTACGAACATGTCGAATGCGAACCTGGTGACCTGAATTGCGTTGGTCAAAGGAAAGTCACTCGAGTTAGTACGTCCCGTGACGTACGCGTTCCCGGACTGATCAATCGCCAAGGCAAAGGGTTGGTCTACCGAACCGCCTCCCAGATAAGTGGAATAAACCAGAGCCGAGCCTGCGGGATTGATTTTAGTAACGAATGCGTCATCGCCGCCGGCAAGGTGCAACTGCATGGGGTTTACGACTGGGAAGTCTGTCGAACCCACAACACCCGTTACGTAAGCGTTGCCCGACGAGTCCACCGCAATGGCCTCCCCATAATCGGTAGCGGAGCCGCCCAAGTAAGTGGAATACACCAGCGCGGAGCCCGCCGGATTTATTTTTGTGACGAACGCATCGACGCTGGCGGCGTTCGAGCTCCGGTAAGGAGATTGTAGGGGGAAGTTGGTCGAAGCCGTGTAGCCGGTTACATACGCATTTCCACTTGTATCTGCCGCGATTCCATAACCCTCATCTACGTTGTTTCCGCCCAGGTAAGTAACGTAGACCCACGCCGTTCCACCCGGATTGATCTTCGCGACAAAAGCGTCTTGCTGGGCTCCTTTCGTGGCTTGGAACGGATTTACCGTGGGAAAATTGGTGGAAAAAGTTACCCCTGTAATATACGCGTTACCAGGGGGATCCAGAGCGATTCCCGTACCATAGTCTATGGCACTGCCACCCAGATAAGTCGAGTAAACCAACGCTGAGCCATTCGCGTTTAGCTTTGTCAAGAAGGCGTCTCCCGATCCGCCCCACGTGCCTTGTATAGCCCCCATCATCGGAAAGTCAAACGAACCGGCGCTGCCCGTCACGTAGACCTCCCCTTGACTATCTACGGCGATACCGTTGCCTGCATCCATGCCGCCCCCGCCCAGGTATGTGGAGTACAGTTTGGCGGACCCATGGGCGTTGATCTTGGTCACAAAAACGTCGGCTGTTCCTTTCAGGCTGCCTTGTAGCGGGGTAGTAGTCGGGAAATTAGTCGAGCCCGTGCTGCCAGTGACATAAGTGTTGCCGACTTTATCAACCGCGATCGCGTAGGCGTAATCAAGGCCGCTCCCGCCAAGATACGTCGAATAGATAAGCACCGGATCGATGACCAGGGGTTGTTTCCGGTCGTAAGCGCCAATGCGGAAGCCGGCTTCTTTACCGTGCAAAACCCACTTGCCGGCGACCTCGATGCGTTTGCCCGCGACCTCCTGATATACGACTGGTTTCTTGTGCCGGTATTCATTCTTACCCAGCATGATTGCGAGGCCGCCCGATTTGTCGATTCGCACCCGATCAGGGTTGTCGAAGACCAGCCGGATTTTTTGCGGATCGGCCCCGGGCGCGATAATCCAGTCGTATTCCAGGTTGCCGTCGTGTCCATAGCAGACAAGATCGATTCCGGGGTAAAGCTCAGGGAAGCGGACTTTCCCATAGTTTGGGACGAAGCTTCGCCACTTACTCGGGTCGTTCCCGACGAAATAATTACTCGTGGAAGCCTGCAGGTCTTCGCCACCCATTCGAGCCGATGGGTTCGCGCCAACCAATTCCATCCGCAATGGCGATTGGTTCTTGGCCGCAAGCAGCATCTCCCCGCTGCTCAGATATAAGGTATAGGTACTGCCCCTAGCGACGTATCCGACCTCCGGGCCCGCTTGCCCTACGTTAGGCTCGAAACTTAATGCGACGTTGCTCCACTTGACCGCAGGCGCAGCCATAGCCGCCCAAGCAGTTAAAAAGAATAATGCACGCATCGTTGCTCAGCCGTCTTGGCCTCCCGGTTTTGAACAGTATAGCAATCGGCCTCGAATGCGATCAAAGAAAAGCGGGCGGTGCCCCGTTCCGGCAAGCCGCCCGCTCTTTATCCCGTTACGCTGAACCGATTACAGCGGACTGAAATGGTTATTTACCGTGGGCTGAACGTTGTCTGTGTTTCCGGTGGTGTGATTGTCTCCGAACGAGTTGAGGGTTCCACCGGCGGTAGAGAAACCTACCGTATTTCCCACCACGTCATTATTTGACATGCGGGCGAGGCCGCCGCTTGCCAGCGAAACGCCAATGCCGTTATCCGATATCAGATTGGAATCCAGAGTCAACTTTGCAGTCCCGGTCGCAAAGACACCGGCCGAGCCGTTATGGCTGAAATTAGAATTCGTAACATACGCGAGGCCTCCGGGATTGACGCCCAGTCCCAGGGCTGTGCTATTAATCACCCGAACACGGTCCAGCACAGCGGTATTGGTAACGGACGGAGGGTCGATAACAATGCCGTTGTTGGTTTGATCGAGGACCAGGGTATTCGTAATGAAAGCCTTTGCGCCAGGGGTACTACTCTCGATGCTGATGCCGCGCTTGGGGAAACCCTTTATGGTGCAATTCTCGACGGTTAGCATGGCGCCGGACAAAAACTTGATACCCCGGTTGTCAGTGAGAGCAGCAGTTCCAATGCTGAAAATGTCGAGGCCTCGCAGCCACACCGTATCCGTAGGTCCGGCCGCGATAACTATGCCATCGGTGCCGGTAACGAGAACGCCGGCTTCAAAGCCAATGGAGGAAATCGTGATGCTCTTGGTAATCGTCACTGCGCCAAAACCACCAGGATCCAGCACATTGATCTCGCCACCGGCGGCCGTTTTGCTGATCGCGCCGGCAAAAGTTTTGCATGGAGCGGTGCGGCTACAAGGGTTCGCGTCATCCCCCACTCCCGACACCCAGGTCCGCGACGCCTGCGCATTCAACTGCGCGCCCGCGGTAAACAGAATTGCGGCAAGACTTAACGATAGGGACAGAATTCGCATGGACGATGTTCCTTTCAGTAACGAGTTGAGAGTTTTCTGCGCGCTGAACAAATCTATCAGCGGCACCTGAGAGCCTCTCCAAGCTATATCACAGGCTCGGGAGAGGTTTCAAAAGTAATTCGCCTCATAATTCGCTTTAAGGGATTAGAAGGAGGATTGATTCCGGCGGCTCAGTATGTGCGAATGCCAGCCGAGCACTAATACTACTCTATCGATAACCAGTCGCCGGGCGCAGGCCACTCCTGGTACTCAACAGATAGCACACGAAGGATAACCTCGGGAGGACAATCCGATCCCTGAACGCGTGCGAAATCTAGTTCCCTGCCTTCGACGAGAGTTCATCGATCACAGGTCCATTGAGGCGATATTCAGAAAAGGTTGAACGCGTCACCTGCATCGATTTGAACCAGAGCTTCGAGAGCGAGAGCTCCATCGAGAGCGCGCGGCCAAGCCAGAATTCGGAATCCGTCACCGGCGCCATATCGAGTTCGATATGAGTTCCCGGCAAAACATGTGCTAGCGCGCCAAAAATAGGGACCGAAGTCACGACATTACACTCAGCACGAATCAGGTGAAACTTTTCTTTCTCAATCCAAAGCGTCCCACGCATCCCGGTAAGGACTTTGGCGGTGCGGCTCATGGGGCCGGTTCTTTCCTTCGGTGTTGCAGACAGCACGTAAGCGCCGTAGCCATTCACCGTTTCCTCGCGCACCAACTCGAAAGTGAAGGTGTTCGGAAACTCAAGAAGCAGATCGCCGTTTTCGTCACGTTGTTTCTTGTAGTGCCCAACGCGCTGCTGGCGCTCTGAAGGCGTTTCGTTGTTACGGCGACGAATTTCGTTTTTCAGCTTCGCTAGTTCGTTTTTTTCCTGATCTGGCGAAAGTGGCTGGTCGTTGACAGCGATGGGCAGATTATAGTCGGAGCCGCCGATGATGACCACCCGGTACGTCTTGCTAGTGAGCTTGTCGTTCTTTTGAAATTCATCCCTCTCCAGATAGGCGTATTCCTGGTCCGCAGCCCAATCCGACTGGATAGCGGCGGTTCCCCGTCGAACGATGGTTTCAAGATCCGCCGCAAAGCAGGGCGGAATATTGAAACCCGCGCAAAAGAGAACTAGACCAGACCAGACGGCTATGTGATGGCGACCAGCCACGGTGGTTCAGAACAGGATATCACGCCCAACTGCGGGTGCTAGTAAGGTGTGACCGAAGCGAGTCACGCGCACTACCCGCGCGCTTCCTCCCGCGGCCGCTCGGGTGTATCATCGATCCAGTTACAGGAGGCGTCCAATGCTGAAGGAGATCACAAGACGGGAAACTCTGAAACAAGGTCTGAGCCTGGCCGGTTTTCTGGCGCTAGCGGACCTGGCTATGCCGGCCCTGGCGCAGGGGGAAACCGACGTACCATTCACTGACTACCCGATGAACTTCAAAGTCGGCGGGAACGGCGTGCCGCGGCGCACGTTCGACGTCCGCACCCTCGACGGATTGATCGTGCCCAAGGACCAGTTTTTCGTGGTCCAGCACTTCAACCAGCCTGAGCTCGACCCCAACGCGTACCGGCTGAAGTTGACCGGCATGGTGAACAAGCCGACGGAGTTGTCGCTCGCGGATCTGCGCAAGATGCGCTCCACGGAAATGGTCGTGGGCTACGAGTGCTCCGGCGATAGCCCTCGCATCTTCCAGGCTCTGTCCTCCTGCGGGCGCTTCACCGGCGTTCCGCTGCGCGACGTGCTGAGTCACGCAGGCGTAGGCCCGAAAGCGCACGAAGTGGTTTTCCTGGGTGCCGATCGCGGCGAACAAGAGGTAGCCTTCCGGCAGCAAAACCTCAAACTGAACCAGCAATTCGCGCGCAGCATCACGCTCGAAAACGCGAACCGGCCCGAACCGATGCTGGCTTACGCTCTCAATGGCGAGCCACTGACGGTGCCGCAGGGCGCCCCCATCCGCGTGATCATGCCGGGATGGTATGGCGTCGCCAACGTGAAGTGGCTTTCCGAGATTCACCTGCAGGAGGACCGCTTCGTCGGTAACTACCAGGCCCGCTGGTACCGGTCGATTGTCGGCGTGGGAGGCACAGGCGAGGAAGCCGACCTCAACACGCAATGGATGGAAACCGAAGTTACCCGGATGCATCTGAAATCGGCGATTGCGCGGGTGAGGAAGATGGGCAACAGCCATCAGATCCTCGGATTCGTGCTCAATGACGGCACTCCGCTGAAGTCGGTGGAGGTGAAGATCGATGATGGCCCGTGGCAAAAGGCCACGCTCGATCCGGCCAACACGAAGTATTCCTGGAAGCTGTTCACCTACCGTTGGGAGAGCGCCACCCCGGGCGAGCACACGATCGTCTCGCGGGTGACCGACGAGGAGGGTAACGTGCAGCCGACCGTTGAGGAGTTGAGCCGCAAGAAGACGTTCCTCGAAGACAACTCCCAGTTCCCGCGCAAGCTCACGATCGGCTGAGAGCCGCAATCGACGCGCTGACTACCGGTATTTGTCTCTTATTTGTCTTTAGCGAAGAACCCTATGCAGCCACGCGATCATAGGCGCTTTGTATCCTGTGAACCTGGCTTCCTTTTCCCAATTAATAACTCCGTGTATGCCGTCGTCCACGGTGATCAATTCAGCGGGCACACCCGCCTTTTTGAACAATTCGAGGGCCAGCAGCGCCTGTGAATAGGGCACTGCTTCATCTTTCGTGCCGTGGATGAAAAGAAACGGCGGAGTCTTGTGGCTCAAATACACTGCGGGCGAAGATGCGCGGATTTTGGCGAGTCCGGCCGCATCCAGCTCCTGGATCCGGAAGACGCCCTGAATCGATTTCGTGAGCGGTTTGCCTTCCAAAACCTTGGCCCACTGCACCATGTCGATGGGTCCGTAGAAGCAGACCACTGCCGCCACTCCAACATCATTACGCGCGCCCACCAGGTTTACCAGATGGCCGCCGGCGGACTCGCCCATTAGAGCAATTCGCCTGGGGTCGGCCTTGTACTCCTTGGCATGTGCCTTGACGAAGCGAACCGCTGCTTCCACGTCTTCCACCTGGGCCGTGTACGGATACTGTGGGGCGAGCCGGTAGTCGATGGTGAACCAGACGAAGCCGCCCTGCGTCAGCGGCTCAAACAAGGGCTGCACGAAAGCGGCAGTCTTGCTACCCGCCGTCCACCCTCCGCCGTGCACCAGAATCACCGTGGGAAATGGACCCTTGCCCGGCGGAACGTGGGCATCCAGTTTAATGCTCACGCCGGCAGGCCGCGTAAATTCCACATCGCGAACCACGGTGTACTCTTCACCGGCGGCTAAGGTCATGCATGCAATTGTGCAGGCGACAAAGCAACTAAAAAGGATGCGCATTGTTAGACCACAATATCCTATCCGAGGCCCGGGGGCAGCGCTAAAAGTCCTTCATTCCCCCTTGTTTCCGCACCAGAACGGTGATAAATAATTTTAGTCACCGTTATGTTGGCTCCCCGAGGGCACGCGATTCTTCATTCGCCCTCCGGATGTTCATATCCTCAGCGCTGGCGGCTCGCCCTCGGGGCGCGATTCCTCCAGAGTAGAGCTTCGCAATTCTCGTTCATGATACGGAGGCAAGATGACTATCCAAATTGAAGCCTGCCGGTTTCGCATCTGCAGGCATATCCGTAGCGATCTATAACGACGGCTTGGGGACTTTTAGTCTGAGGAGGTATTTCAATGAGGTTAAGAGGATTGAGAACCGCGTTTTTCTTCGTAGCGGCTGGCGCCGCTGCTTTCGATAACACAGTCGTTGCGCCGGGGACTCAAACCAGTGTGCCCGGTAATGCGCCGGTACACCTGGGATCTGCGGCAAGCCGTACTCAGGAGATTATCGGAACCGGTAATTTCGGGACTTTTACCGGCCCGCTCATGATCACCGGCCTGCGCTTCCGATCGGCCGTTGGTACAGGTCCGGTCAGTTTCACGTATGCTTCGTTCAAGATCACGCTGTCGACCACCCAAGCGTTTCCCAACACGAACAACGGTCACATCCTGCCCAGCACCACGTATGTCAACAATATTGGGCCGGATGCCACAACAGTATTTAACGGCCCACTCTCGGGATCTTCGCCCGGCTGCACCGGCGCTGGACCGTGCTCTTTCGACTTAGCCATTACCTTTACTACTCCATTCTCTTACGACCCTATGACAGGCAGGCTCCTGGTGGATCTGGTCTCATCAGCGCCAACCGGGACACCTATGGGGAGACTGGACGGTGAGTTGTTTCCCAACAGCTCCAATAGTTCTGTCGCCGTCGTAACTGGCGATCCCACCCAGCCAAGCGGCACCCTGTCTCTTGGCGGAATCGTGCTTGGATTCGACACCCCCACCCCCGCCTACACCTATGCCATTGCCCACTTTCCTTATGGGGCCGGGTGGAGTTCGCGGGTTCTAATCGGCACAGGTACTGCGGGAGGGGAGGTCGATGTAAACTTCTTTTCTCAGAGCGGCGCGGCGGCCGCCGTGCCTCTGCAAGGCCAGGGAAATCAAACCAGCCAGCACCTCACGTTGGGCCCCGCTCAAGTTGAAGTGATAGCGGCCGATCCCGCCCAGCGAAATGCTGACATCAACAACGTAACGGTGAACTGGGCAATTGCCACATCCCCGGTACCGCTGAACATTTTCACCCTCTTTGATTATGGGCCGGCGAACGCCCCCACTGTGGTGCCGGTGACCACAATTCAAGGCTCGGTCGGCGCGCAGTCGATGGTACCCGCCAGGTCTTTCCGCTTTCCAGCTTCGTTTTATGGGCCTTTGGGATACAACGCCGGCCTGGCCATCGCCAATCCCAATAATTCATCGACCACTTACACGGTTACGCTGTTCAGCGCGGATAGCACCACCAAGGGATCGGTCCAGAGGCCGGCGTTGCCGCCTAACGGCCAGTCCATATTCGTCATCACGGACATTTTTCCCGGCGTAATCTCTCCGGACCCGGCGAATCCGTTCAATGGCACGGTGGCGGTCTGTGCAAGCCAGCCGGTGGGGCTGGTAGCAATCGGCGTCGAAGGAGGCGCCTTGTTCACTAACTCAGTGACCAACGATTTCCCCTGCCCTTAACCGGCAGTTGGCGGCAATTGTGAGGCAGGCCGGGACCTGCCTCACATGTCGTGTAAACTCGGGTTTCGCCTAAACCATGCTGGGGCCTGATCGCGTCCGAGGCGAACAGGAAAGCGCCTGCGCCTCCGGCATCATTTCATCCGAAGAGTGTTCAATCAGCTACTTTTGAGCTGACTCCCGATGCAACGCATGTTCAAACCTTCGCGCAGCCGCCGGGGTTTTGAAATCGCCGGTCAGGATCTCACGATTCGTTGCGTCGTGTCCGTACAGTTCTTTGTTGGTTTCCCCGTCCGGACGAAGGGTCGCGCCTTCGAGCGAAATGCCGGCGAAGAGTCCGCGCGCACGGGAATACGACAGCATCTCCGCGTTCATCATGGCGTCGGTCTGCGCGCTGAGGTCGCGGCCCACCGGGCCCGCCGCCGCTGTGGCATCGCCGCCCACCGTAAACTTATCGGATAGGAGGTGCTTCATCCCGCCTTCGTTCATCACCAGCAGAACAATATCCGTTTCCGAAGCGCCGATCTGGAATCCGACACTGCCACCTTCAACCCGCATCGCCGCCGGCGCACTCCAACCCGAGCCACCGCTCCGGCGGCACACCGCGAACCCGCGGCCGTACTTCGCGCCGAAGATGAATCCTGCCTTTTTCATACCGGGCACGACAACGACGCAGTGCGCCTTGTCGAGCAGATCCTGAGGAATGCCCTTATCAGCGGCTCTCATCATGTCGCTCAGCGCGTCGGCCGAAGCGTCCAGCCGGTCGTCGACTTTGACTTCTCTGTCCGCCGCGAAAGCGCCAGCACTCATGGAACCAGCGATTGCCAAAATGGCTACCAATGTTTTACGCATGCACAGTTCTCCTATTCGGCTTCGATAGAGAGCACCCTGACCTCCAAATGCCATGAACCCAGAGCAATAGCGCGATCCGTCCCGGCTCAAACCGTGGGCACCGATCTCAAGGTGGTGCTTATAAACCAGTTCCACTTGTTTCGTGGGCGCGCTGATAAAATCCCGCAATCCCGCGGCACTCCGCGAAACGTGGAAGCACGCGACCGAATGTGGTCACTTGACTTCCCGCAGTCAGCCAGCTGAGGTTCCCGCAAGGTGAGCAATTTTGAGCAGACGCGCTCGTAGCGGTGCTGCTTTAATCGATACCGGGTCCCTATCTGTTCCGGTAGGTGCCCGCGGACTTCTAAACCAAGGTGGAGATGCCATCCTGTCGATTCTGTGAGACCGGATTTCTTAGCCGCGCGCACCGCACGTTGCAGCAGAAATTGACTTTGAGCGCCGTCTACAGATGCCGTGTCTGCAGGCAATACGAGTATATTTTTCGCTTTCTGCCCACCTTGTCCTCCTGGTCGGACGATTGTTTGCAGAGCCCATGGCCGGAGAGTCGCAAGGTCTCTCTTCGTAGGATAATCCGGGGCGAGGCGTGACAGAAGGCGCACTGGAGGCGAATAATGACAAATAGGACAGGCTACAGGGTACTTCGGCAGGCGGTTGGCACCGTTTGCGTCCTCTTTCTAATCCAGGCGGGCGGATTGATGACTGCGCAAGAGCCTCCGCCACCGCCCGTGCAAGACGCTCCCGTACCAGAGAGCCCTGCCGCGCCGGCATTACCGCCGGATCAGCTGGCCAATCTGGTAGCGCCGATCGCGCTTTACCCTGATTCTTTACTCAGCCAGGTCCTGGTGGCCGCCACTTATCCGCTGGAGATTGTCGAAGCCGGTCAATGGCTGCAGCAGAATCGCAATTTGCGCGGCGCTCAACTGGTGGAAGCGGCACGCCAGCAAAATTGGGATGCCAGCGTCCAGGCGCTGGTGGTCTTTCCG
>Ga0070731_10003899_pt1 | contig 13157 bp, 14 predicted proteins | sample Coa_R1_2_FD_66448 | JGI IMG/M metagenome (GOLD analysis project Ga0070731, IMG submission 66448) | Surface soil microbial communities from Centralia Pennsylvania, which are recovering from an underground coalmine fire - Coalmine... | ecosystem: Environmental > Terrestrial > Soil > Unclassified ... | reverse complement strand
AAGATGTTGTCGATGAAGAGCAGCACGTCCTGGCCCTGGTCGCGGAAGTACTCGGCCATCGTCAGGCCCGACAGGCCAACGCGTAGCCGCGCGCCCGGCGGCTCGTTCATCTGGCCATAGCAGAGCGCGACCTTGTCGATCACCTTGCCGCCGCCGCCGGCCTCGGCCTCGGACATCTCGAGCCACAGGTCGTTTCCTTCCCGCGTGCGCTCGCCGACGCCCGAGAAGACCGAGACGCCGCCGTGCTCGCGCGCGAGGTTCGCGATCAGCTCCTGGATCAGCACGGTCTTGCCGACGCCGGCGCCGCCGAAGAGACCGATCTTGCCACCGCGGACGTACGGAGCGATCAGGTCGACCACTTTGATCCCCGTCTCGAAGATCTCGATCTTCGCGGAGAGCTCGTCGAACGGCGGCGGATCGCGGTGAATCGGCCAGCGCTCGGCGTCTTTCGGCGGGCCTTTCTCGTCGATCGGCTCGCCGAGCACGTTCCACAGCCGGCCGAGCGTCTCGGGGCCGACCGGAACCGTGATCGACGCACCCGTGTCGACCACGTCGACGCCGCGTGCGATCCCGTCGGTGGTGTCCATCGCGACTGCGCGCACCCGGTCGTCGCCGAGGTGCTGCTGCACCTCTGCGATCAGGTGGCCGCCCTCCGGACGCTCGATCCGAAGCGCGGCGTAGATCTCCGGCAGCTGCTGGTGGAACACGGCGTCGATCACGACGCCTTTGATCTCGATCAGCTTGCCGACGTTCGTGGTGCTGCCGTTCGTGGCCATCTGCCTCCTGGAAAGGTGGGCGCCAGACGAACGGCGCGTGCAGGCAAGTCTAGCGAAGGGCCCGCCGCGAGAATGTCGGAAGGCTTGCTGCGAGCGACCGCTGGAGCGCCGCGTAGCGCTGCGGCTCCATTTGCAGGTACTTGTCGTGCACGAACCGGATCTGCTGTTGCCGGTCGGCGAAGGCGAGGGCGCTCGGCGATCCACCGAGCAGGTCGCTCGTGCTCTGGGTCGTGAGGAGTGCCGCGAGAGCCGCGACGGCACCCGCGAGGGCGACCGCGACGACGGCCCGGCCTTTGACCCGCGCCCGCCGGCGCGGCGGCGGCACGACGACCCGGCCCGCCGGCTCGACGAACGGCGCCCCGCGGAGCGCCGCCGTCAGGCCGGCGAGCTCCGCGCTCAGCTCGCGGCAGCCCTCGCAGCGCTCCAGATGCCGAGCGAGACCCGCCTGCTCGAGCTCCGAGAGCTCATCGTCGAGGTCGAGGGAGATCCACTGTGCCGCCCGCTCACACGGCGTCGTCCTGCGCCAACCGATCATCACACCTTGCGACGGAACTGCGAGCGCTTTGTTAGCGCCCGGAGAACTCCGCCTCGATGCCCGGCCGGCGGCGCAGCTCGTCCTCACTGATCGGCCACTTCTCGACCGGGTAATGGCAGGCAGCGACGTGATCGCCGTCGAACTTCCGCAGCGGCGGCGCGTCAACGTCGCAATGGCCCGGCTTCATGCGCGGGCAGCGCGTATGGAAGATGCACGCCTGAGGCGGGTCGACGGGTGAGGGCACGTCGCCGCCGAGGATGATCCGCTTGCGCGTGTACGCGCCGCCGTTCGTCTCCGGCCTCGGCACCGCGGACAGCAACGCGGCGGTGTACGGATGCCGCGGATGCTCGTAGATGAGCTCCGAGTCCGCCAGCTCGACGACGTGACCGAGGTACATCACCGCGATCCGGTCGGAGACCTGCCGGATCACGGAGAGGTCATGGGAGATGAACACGTACGTGAGATGGAACTCGCGCTGGAGGTCCTTGAGCAGGTTGAGGATCTGCGCCTGGACGGACACGTCGAGCGCCGAGACCGGCTCGTCGCACACGATCAGCTTCGGCTGGAGCGCGAGCGCACGTGCGACGCCGATGCGCTGCCGCTGGCCGCCCGAGAACTCATGCGGGTAGCGGTTGTAGTGCTCCGGGTTGAGGCCGACACGAGCGAGCAGGTCTCGAACCCGGGCCTTTGCGTCCTTCGTCGTGTGGTGGATCGCGAACGGCTCCGCGATGATCTGGCCGACGCTCTTGCGCGGATTGAGCGACGAGTACGGGTCCTGAAAGATGATCTGCATCTCCTGGCGCAACGGCCGCAGCCGCCGCTGTGACGCATGAGTGATGTCGCGGCCTTCGAACAGCACCTTGCCGCCGGTCGGCTCGAGCAACCGCACGATCAGCCGTGCGGTCGTCGACTTGCCGCAGCCGGACTCGCCGACGATCCCGAGCGTCTCGCCGCGCCGAACGGTCAGGTTCACGTCCTCAACCGCGTGCACGACCGCGTGCCCGCGCGCGAACACCCCTTGCTTGACCGGGAAGTGCTTCGTCAAGCCCTGGACCTCGACGAGGGACTCTTCGTTCACGCTCGCCTACCTCCCGAATTCGGACCGCAACTGCGCGCCGAGTTGCCGCGAGTACGGGCTTTGCGCGTGCTCGCACACAATGAGTCGCAACGTGTCGGAAGGGCGATGAGGGAAAAACCGGAGGTTTCCCCGCTACGGGTGACCCGAAGGCGACCGACGCTCATCCCGTCACCCCGAGCTCGGCGCCAATCCGCTTCGTCCAGAGCTCGCGCTTGCGCTCCGGCGAGAGATAGCACGCATCGAGGTGGCCGCCCTGCATCTGAAAGAGCGGCGGGCGCTCACCGTCGCACGGCTCGAAGCGGTACTTGCAGCGCGGGTGGAACGGGCAGCCCGGCGGCGGATGCAGTAGCGACGGCGGCGAGCCTTCGATCGGGATCAGCGTCTCGAGCCGTTTCTCGATCGTCGGCATCGACTCGAGCAGGCCCCATGTATACGGGTGCTGCGCGGCGTTGAAGATCTCGTTCGCCGGCCCGTGCTCCATCGCGCGGCCGGCGTACATGACGAGGACGTGCGTCGCCGTCTCAGCGACGACTCCGAGGTCGTGCGTGATCAGGATCACGCCGCAGTCGAACTCGCGCTTGACCTTGTCGATCAGCTCGAGGATCTGCGCCTGCACGGTGACGTCGAGCGCCGTTGTCGGCTCGTCCGCGATCAGGACGGCCGGATTGTGGACGAGCGCCATCGCAATCATCACGCGCTGGCGCATGCCGCCGGAGAACTGGTGCGGGTAGTCGCGCGCCCGCGCGCGGGCGTTCGGGATTCCGACGGCCTCGAGGAGCTCGACGCCCCGTCGCCAGGCGGCGTCCCGCGAGACGTCCTCGTGGGCCTGCACCGCCTCGGCGAGCTGCTTGCCGACGCGGTACATCGGGTGCAGGCTGGCGAACGGGTCCTGGAAGATCATGCCGATGTCCTTGCCGCGGATCCGGCGCATCTGTTCCGGGCGGAGCCCGAGGAGGTCGGTGCCCTCGAAGAGGATCTCGCCGCTGATCTGCGCGTAGGCGCGGTTCAGGAGCCCCATCGTCGCCAGGTTCGAGACGCTCTTGCCCGAGCCGGACTCGCCGACGATGCCGAGCGTGTCACCGCGCCGCAGGCTGTAGGACAGGTTCGAGACAGCCTGCACGGTGCCGTCCCGCGTGCGGAAGCGCACCGAGAGGTCGCGAACCTCGAGCAGGGTGGCGGCGCTGCCGCCGCCCGAGCTCACTACGAGTACCTCACGCGCGGGTCGAGGAACGCGTAGGCGATGTCGACCAGCAGGTTCATGATCGCGACGGCGGCCGCACCGACGAGCACGACCCCGAGCACGGTCGGCAGGTCCTGCGTGAAGACGCTGTTGATCGCGAGCCAGCCGAGACCCTGGAGGTTGAAGACCGACTCCGTGATCACCGCGCCGCCGACGAGCAGGGCGACGTCGAGACCGAAGATGGTCACGATCGGCGTCAGGCTCGCACGCAGGCCATGCCGGAAGATCACGCGGCGCTCCGAGAGGCCTTTCGCGCGCGCGGTCCGGATGTAGTCCTCGCCGAGGGTCTCGAGCAGGTTGCCGCGGGTCAGGCGCGCGTAGACGGCCATGTAGAGGAGCGCGAGCACGATCCACGGCAAGATCAGGTGGGAGAACCACGCGGCCGGGTTCTGCGTGAACGCGACGTACCCCGACCCCCCGGTCCAGTGCAAGGTCTTCCAGAAGATGTACAGCCCCATCAGCCCCAGCCAGAAGACCGGCGCCGAGATCCCGAAGAGCGCGAAGCCCATCGCGAAGCGATCGATCAGCGTCCGCCGCTTGACCGCGGAGAGCACGCCGATCGCGACCCCGAAGACGAGCCAGATCACGGCCGCGCCGCCGATCAGGCACAGCGTCCGCGGGGCGCGTTGCTCGATCTCCTGGATCACCGGCACATCGCCCTCGTACGAGTAGCCGAGACCGGGCCAGCCGTTGCTGTCACCGAGGAAGAAGCTCTTGGTGAAGTAGCCGAACTCGATGTAGAACGGCTTGTCGATGTGGAGCCGGTGCCGGATCAGCTTGAGCTCCGCCGTCGTCGGCGACCTCCCCGCGAAGCGGAGCGCCGGGTCGCCGGCCGGCAGCTTGAAGAAGACGACGAACGTGATCAGCACCACCGCGAAGATGACGACGACCGTCCAGATCAGGCGGCGGGCGATGTAGATCAGCATCGTTGTGTTTTCGGGGTGATCTCCGGGGCGCCTCTCGACGCCCCGGAGACCGTTGGTTCACTCTCGCTTACTTGACCGCGATCTGCGAGTACGCGGGTGTCGTCGAGAACTGGTCGAATTGGTAATGCGTGACGTTCGAGCTTGTGATCCGGGTCACGTACGACCAGAGGTACGGGACCCACGGCACGACCTTCGTCATCAGGGTCTTGTCGAGACTCTCGTAGCACGAGAGCCGCGGCTGGCCCGTCAGTGTCGAGCACTTGTCGAGCTGCGTGTTGACCGACGGCACGTTGGTGCAGTTGCCGGTCACACCGAGCGTCTTGCACTGCGCCGGCGTGATTCCGACGAGCGAGTAGTTCGTGTTGCCCTTCGGGATGATCGTCCGTCCGTCGAAGAGCGGCGTGAAGAACGTCAGCGCGTCGGCGTAGTCCTTCCCCCAGCCCGGCCGCTCTGCGATCGGGATGTTCTTCGATGGAGTCTGGATCGTCGGATAGGCGCCGTTGATCGTGCGGACCGTGAACGTGATGCCGATCTTCTTCGCATCGGCCTCGATCACGGGCAGCATCTTCGTGTCGACCTGCCGCGTGTCTGCGAGCAGCAGCACGCCGTGGCACTGCGGCGCATCACACATGCCGTTCTTCGAGGTGTCGTACTTCGAGCCCATCATCGCGGCCTTCGCCTTCGCGAGGTCGCCGTGATCGCCGGGCGTCCCGTACGGCCGGTAGTCGGCGAGCTGGTTGTTGAAGATGCTGTCCGGCACGATGTGGTTCGCCACCGCACCGATCGTCGGACCGCCCCACGCCTGCACCAGCGCGGCCTTGTCCATGATCCAGTTCATCGCCTGACGAACGTGGATGTCGTCGAACGGCGCCTGGGTCAGGTTCATCGTGATGTACCAGGTGCGGTCACCCGAGTTCTGATGGAAGTACTTCTTCAGGCTCGAGGTGGTCGCGTACTTGCGCAGCACTTGGCCGGGGATGCTCGAGGTCGCCATGTCGAGCTGGCCGGCCTCGATCTTGTTGTAGATGTCGTCCGAGCTCGCGTCGACCGTGAACTTGACCTCGTCGGGATAGTTCTTCCGCGTCGGGTCGGTCGCCTGGGAGTAGTTCGGGTTCCGGACGAGATCGAGGGTCGTCTGGCCGTCGAAGCCGCTCGCCGGCTTCAGCGCGGCGCACGAGGAGTCGTCGACCTTGTCCATGCCGGCGATCATGTAACCGGCCGTCGAGACGAGGTCGCGGCCATACTTGCCGGCCTGGCCGTTGAAGCACTTCGTCACCTCGACCGGCTGCGGGCCCGTGGCGGGCATCGAGACGCGGTAGAGGAAGTCGCCGGTCGGCGCGGTCAGGTTGAAGATGATCGTGCTCGCGTTCGGCGTCTTGATGCCGCTGATCGTCTTCGCCTTTCCCGAACCGTAGGCGTCGAAGCCCTTGATGACCGAGTAGTAGAACGAGTACTGCGCCCCGTCCGCAGGCTTCGCGAGCCGCTCGAATGCGGTCACGAAGTCGGCCGACGTGACCTCACGGTTGACAGGCGGGCCGAACTTGATGCCCGACTTCAGATGGAACGTGTAGGTCTTGCCGCCGTTCGTCGGCTTCGGCACGGCGGTCGCGATGTCCGGGACGATCTTGTTCCCCGCCGCACCGGCGTCGTGGTTGTAGCCGACGAGCGTCCGGATCAGCAGGTTGTCATAGATGCCGAAGGCGTCCCCGAGATACTCGCCGGTCGGGTCGAAGTTGTCGGTGAAGCCGAACGACTGCTCCCACCCGACGTTCAACGTCCCGCCGGCGGCGACCTGGTTCTTGGCCTGGCCGGCGGAGCCCGACGCGACGACGATCGCGGCTCCGACCAGCACCACCGCACCGGCCAAGGCCAGCCTACGAAGTGGTCTGTTCACGTTACGTGTCTCCCTCCTTTCCCCGCGTCACGGACGCGGGGATTCGCAGTGACCAGACGGTGTGACGACGAACGGTGGTCACCGGTTAGTTGTCTCAACGGTCCGCCCGAACATCGAGCGCGTCGCGGAGGCCGTCGCCGAGCAGGTTGAAAGCGAGCGTCGTCATGACGAGGAACAGGCCCGGGAAGAACATCAGCCACCAGGCCACGTCGTAGTACTGCGCCGCCTGGTTGAGCAGTCCTCCCCAGGACGCCGTGTCCGGCGGCACGCCGAGCCCGAGGTACGAGAGCGAGGCCTCGAAGAGGATGCTCTGCGGGATCAGCAGGGTCGTGTAGACGATGATCGGGCCGATCAGGTTCGGCAGGATCTCGCGGAAGATGATGCGCGGGTTCGAAGCGCCGAGCGAGCGCGACGCCTCGACGAAGTCTTTCTCCTTGATCGAGAGCGTGAACCCGCGGACGATGCGGGCGATGTACGACCAGGAGAAGAAAGCGATCACCCCGATCACGATCCCGAGCCCCGGCTTGATCAGCCCGCTCAGGCATCCCTGGACGTTCGTGTTGCAGGCGGCGGTGATGCCGATCGCGATCAGAAGCGAGGGTATCGCCAGCATCACGTCCGCGATCCGGGACAGCGTCGTGTCGACCCAGCGCCCGAAGAAGCCGGCGACGAGGCCGACGACGAGGCCGATCAGCACCGCGATGCCCGATGCGACGACGCCGACGATCAGCGAGGTTCGTGCGCCGTACATCGTGCGGACGAAGAGGTCGCGACCTGCGCCGTCGGCCCCGAACCAGAACTGCGCGTTCGGGCCCTTCGGCAGGCCGAACGAGTCCTCCATCGTCTCGGTGTACGCGGTCGTGTTCGAGTGGCCCGTGGCCCATTGGGCGAGCGGACCGCCCGCGATTGCGATGAAGACGAGGAGGAGGACGATGCACGCCGCGAACAGCGCCGCCTTGTCCTCCTTGAAGCGCTCCCAAAAGAGGCGTGAGGCGCTCCTCGCGGCGAGAACCGGAGCGGCCGCCTCGCTCGGGTTCAACGGGATCGCGGTCATCGAGCTCGTGCCTGCCGTATTCCTCCAGGAGCAAGCATGGTTCGAAAGTATATGACGCTAGGAGCGGACGTTCGTTAGTCGAAGCTACTGCGTCAGCGCGTCGGCGCCGGCGACGACTTCGAGGATCTCCTGTGTGATCTCGGCCTGGCGGGCCCGGTTCATGGCCAGCGTCAGGTTGTCGATCAGCTCCCCGGCCGACTTCGACGCGTTCCGCATCGCGGTCATCTGAGCGCCGAAGAAGGAGGCCGCCGACTCGAGCAGGGCACGGTAGAGCTCGGTCTCGACGTAGACCGGCAGCAAGCGCTCGAGAATCTGCCGCGGCTCCGGCTCGAAGAAGAAGTCGACGGGGTGCGACCGCTCCTCGTCGGGGTCGGCCCGGTCGAGGCGCTCGGTCCCGATCGGGAGCACGTCGCTCGTCGTCACCCGCTGCACGAGCGGGGAGACGAACGCGTTGTAGACCAGCACGACGCGGTCGACCTCCTCGGCGACGAACGCCTCGGCGACCGCGTGCGCGACCGCCTGCGCGTCGGCATAGGCGGGCCTGTCGCTGAACCCCGTCCAGGAGCTCGCCAGCGGCAGGCGCCGGAAGCGCACCGTCGACTGGGCCCTCCGGCCGACGGTGAAGAAGCGGACCGCCTGACCCGCTGCCTCGGCCTCGCGCATCAGCGCGAACGACCGCCGCAGCACCTGCGCGTTGAAGGCGCCCGCGAGACCGCGGTCACCGGCGACCGGGACGATCCCGACCGTGCGCACCGTCTCGCGACCCTGCAGGAGCGGCAGCTTCGTCGAGCCGGCGGCTTTCGCGGTGCCTGCCATCAGCTCGAGCATGCGGTCGGCGTAGGGCCGCAGCGCCTCGATCCGCTGCTGCGAGCGGCGCAGCCGTGCCGACGCGACGAGCTCCATCGCCCGTGTCAGCTTGCGCGTGTTCGAGATCGAGCGGACGCGCCGCTTGAGGTCCTGGACGGACGCCATTCGTTAGTTGGCACCCTCGACGTTGAACACGGTCTTGAAGTGCTCGATCGCCTTGTTCAGCTTCTCGGCGACGTCGTCCGGCAGGTCGCTCGTCTCGCGGATCGTCTTGTAGATCTCCGCGTGCTCGGCGCGGACATACTCGCGGAGCTCCTCCTGGAAGCGCGGCACCTGGTCGGTCGGGATGTCGTCGAGGTAGCCGTGGACACCGGCGTAGAGGGCGATGACCTGCTCCTCCATCGGCCACGGCTGGTACTGCGGCTGGTTCAGCGTTGCGACCATCTTCTCGCCGCGGTTGAGCGCCTGCTGGGTCGCCTGGTCGAGCTCGGAGCCGAACTGCGCGAACGCCTCCAGCTCGCGGTACTGCGCGAGGTCGAGCCGCAGCCGGCCGGCGACCTTCTTCATCGCCTTCGTCTGCGCGGAAGAGCCCACGCGGGAGACCGAGATGCCGACGTTGACCGCTGGCCGGACGCCCGAGAAGAACAGGTCGCTCTGCAGGAAGATCTGGCCGTCGGTGATCGAGATCACGTTCGTCGGGATGTATGCCGACACGTCGCCCGCCTGCGTCTCGATGATCGGCAGCGCGGTGAGCGAGCCGGCGCCGAGCTCGTCGTTCAGCTTGCACGCGCGTTCGAGCAGCCGCGAGTGCAGGTAGAAGACGTCGCCGGGAAACGCCTCGCGACCGGGCGGGCGGCGCAGCAGCAGCGAGAGCTGCCGGTACGCGTCGGCCTGCTTCGTCAGGTCGTCGTAGATGACGAGCGCGTGCTCGCCCTTGTAGAGGAAGTACTCGCCCATAGCCGCGCCGGCAAACGGCGCCATCCACTTGATCGGCGCCGCCTCGTTCGCAGGCGCGGTCACGATCGTCGTGTACGCCATCGCGCCCGCCTCGCGCAGGCGCTCGTAGACCTGCACCACCGTCGACGCCTTCTGGCCGACGGCGACGTAGATGCACTTCACGTTCTGGTCGTGCTGATTCAGGATCGTGTCGACCGCGATCGCGGTCTTGCCGGTCGAGCGGTCGCCGATGATCAGCTCGCGCTGGCCGCGGCCGACGTTCGTCAGCGCGTCGATCGCCTTGATCCCGGTCTGCAGCGGCTCCTTCACGGGCTGGCGCTGGACGACGCCGGGCGCCTTGAATTCGAGTGGGCGGCGCTCTTTCGCGTCGACCGGGCCCTGACCGTCGAGCGGGTTGCCGAGCGGGTCGACGACCCGTCCGAGCAGCGCCTCGCCGACAGGAACGGAGGCCACGCCGCCGGTGCGCCGCACGGGGTCGCCCTCTTTGATCTTCTCCCACTCGCCGAAGAGCGCGACGCCGACGTTGTCCTCCTCGAGGTTGAACGCGATCCCGACGACGCCGTGGTCGAGCTCGAGAAGCTCGAGCGCGACGCAGTTCTCGAGCCCGTGCACGCGGGCGATCCCGTCGCCGAGCTGGAGCACGGCGCCGACCTCCGCGAGATCGGTCTCGACGTCGAACTCCTCGATCCGCTGGCGCAGGATCGACGTGATCTCTTCCGGGCGAAGCTTCATTCCTCTCCTATCGGGTCGTGGCGAGTTGTTGACGTAGGCGTTCCAGGCGGCCTCGCACGCTCGCGTCGAGGCGCATCGAGCCGGCCTGGAGGACGATGCCTCCGATCAGGTTCGGGTCGACCGACCGCGAGGCCTGCACCTTGTGGCCGGACGCCTTCTCGATGCGGCCGAGGATCTGGCCGAACTCCTCGTCCGAGAGCGCGGTGGCGGTCGTCAGCTGCACGTCCAGGATCCGCTCCTCGGCGGCGACGAGCGTCTCGAACTCGGCGGCGATCTCGCGGATCTCGCCGGCGCGGTTCTTCTCCGCGACAAGGTGCACGAAGTTGCGGATCAGCTCGTCGGCGTCGCCGAGCACGCGCTCGAGCACGTCGGCCTTGACGAGGGGCTCGATCTCGGGGTTCTCGAGCAGCTCGGACAGCTCCGGCACCTGGTCGATTGCGGCGACGAGATCCTCGAGCTGCTCGCGGACTTGCTCGAGTCGCTTCTTGTCCTGCGCGGCCTCGAAGAGCGCACGCGCGTAGATGCGTTGCGCGGCTGCTATGAGCGACTCGCTTCCAGTTGCGAGAAGTCGATCTCTGCAAGCGCCTCGTCGATCAGCCGGCGCTGGTCGGCGTCGGTCAGCGACTTGCGCGTGATCTTCTCTGCCGCGAGGAGCGACAGGTTCGCGACCTCGCGCCTGATCTCGCCGAGCGCCTGCACGCGCGCCTGGTCGATCTGGCGGATCGTCTCCTCCAGGCGGCGCTGGCGGTCCTGCTCGGTCTCCTCGCGCATCCGCTCCTGCTGCGCGGCGGCGATCCGGCGCGCCTCGGCGAGGATCGACTCGGCCTCCGTCTTCGCCTGGCCGATCAGCGCCCGGTGCTCTTCGAGCAGCCTGCGGGCCTCGTCGCGGGTCTGGTCTGCCTCCTCGACCGCGCGCCGGATCCGCTCGCGCCGGTCGTCGATCAGCTTCTGGATCGGGCCGAACGCGTAGCGCTTGAGAACCCAGAGCGTGATCGCGAACGAGACGAGCGTCCAGATCATCAGGCCCGGGATGACCTGGATGAGGGGGTTCGCGGCAAGCATCAGACGAGGACGTAGCCCAGGAGCCCGCCGAGGAAGCCGTAGAAGACGACGGCCTCGGTGAGCGCGAAGCCCAGCCACATGAGCCCCTGGAGCTCGCCGCGGAGCTCGGGCTGCCGGGCGACGGACTGGATCATGGAGCCGAAGATGTTGCCGATGCCGGCACCGGCTCCGGCCGCGCCGGCGCCGATCCCGAGTGCGAGCGCGATCGCCTTGCCGGCGTGCACGACCGGCGCGTTCTTGACGGATACAGCGAGCAGGAAAGCGAGCATGTCTTGGTGGTCTCCTTTGTTGGCCCGAGCCAGACCGACGTCTGGCACCGGATTTCAGTCCTAGTGCTCGGGCTCGATCGCCGAGCCGATGTAGATGGCCGAGAGGGCGGCGAAGATGAACGCCTGGATCGTGACGACGATCACGACCTCGAAGACGTAGAACACGAACGCCGCCGGCAGCCCGAAGAAGCGCCACGGCGGGGTATGGATGATGAAGACGAGGCCGATCATCGTCAAAATCAGGATGTGGCCCGCGAGCATATTCGCGTAGAGCCTGACCGACAGGCTGATCAGGCGCATCAACTGCGAGAGCACCTCGATCGGGACGATCAGCGGCAGGATCGCCTTCGGAAGATCCCGCGGGATCCACGAGCGGAAGTACTTGATCGGGCCGTTGTAACGGATGCCCTCGATGTGCGTGAAGAGGAACGTCACCAGCGCGAGCGCGAGCGTGACGGAGATCTGGGACGTCGCCGCGTAGATGCCGAAGACCGGGACGTGGTGGTAGGTCTCGCCCGTGAACGGCAGCGGCAGGAAGCCGAGCAGGTTGACGACGAAGATGAAGAGCATGATCGTCGCGCAGTACGGGAACCAGCGGCCGATCGCCTTGCTCGGCAGACCCGTCTCCGCGACCTGCGTCTGCGCGATGTCGTAGATCGTCTCGCCGAAGGTCTGGCGTCGATCGGGAACGGTGGTCAGACGCCAGCGCATCAGCAGGATGCCGAGCAGGCAGGTGAGCGCCGAGCCGACGAGCAGGTAGACGACCGCGCGGTTGATCGAGAGGTCGAGGCCGCCGAGGTGGATCGGCACCCAGTCCTTGAGCTTGAACTCGGTCGACGGATCGAACGTCTCCGCGGACGCCGTCGCCGGCGCAAGGAGGGCGACGCCCACGAGGACGCTCGTCAAGCGCTTCAGGCTCACAGCTTCGCTTCCCCTCCCAGGTAGGCGACGAGGGACGACACGAACTCGACGGTGAAGGCCAGCCCGTACACGGCCGCCGCGGGCAACCCGAGACCGGCGTTCGAGACGGCGACGGCGATCAGGATCGCCACCAACAGCACCGCTCTCGTCATCCGGCCGAAAGCCACCAGCCCAGCCGCGCGGAGATTATCGCTTCCGAGCGGCAGCCTCAGGAGCATGAACCCGATCGCCGTGTAGGCGAGCCAGAGCGCAGCTGCGATCGCCCACGCGCCGATCGACCAGCCGGCGATCGCGAAGACCGGCAGCGCGATCAGGACGACGGCGGTCCCCGCCAGCGCAGGGAGCTTCCCGTGCGGGACGGGTCGCGGGTTGGCGAAGACGCCGCTCAAGTGAAGTAGCTCCGGTAGCGGCGGTAGACGCCGGCGATCCCGACCGGGACGCCGGTGACCGCACCTCCGATCAGGCCGCCCTTCACGGAGCCCGCGGCCCAGCCGATCAGCGTGCCGACCCCGATCGTGAGCAGCGTGAGAACGATCAACAACGCCCCGGCCTCGGCAGGCGGAAACGCGCGGGGCGCGGCAGGCTCCATCGGGCGGGAGCATAGCGCACCGCGAGTGGGAGTTCGTGACACTGCAAGCGGCTTGCCTGCGCGAAATCGAGCCGACTTTGTCTCAGGCCGGGCGGCGATACTCGCCGGCGCGCGCGAGCTCCTCGCGGCGCCGGATGAACGGGTTCGCGAGCTTGACGATCTCGAGCAAGTAGACGACGTACACCGACGTGCCGAGCGCGAATAGACCCACGATGGCGTCGATCGCCACGTTCACCGGCTTCCAGTCTCCGTGTGGATGCGGCGGAGCAAAGTGCGTTGCGAGCGCGCCGAGGGCGAGCGCCGCGCACCACGTGTAG
>Ga0070731_10003898_pt1 | contig 13159 bp, 8 predicted proteins | sample Coa_R1_2_FD_66448 | JGI IMG/M metagenome (GOLD analysis project Ga0070731, IMG submission 66448) | Surface soil microbial communities from Centralia Pennsylvania, which are recovering from an underground coalmine fire - Coalmine... | ecosystem: Environmental > Terrestrial > Soil > Unclassified ... | reverse complement strand
CGATTTCCGCCTGGCATCCTTCACCAAGCAGTTCACCGCCATGGCCGTCATGCTGCTCGTGCACGATGGCAAACTCCGCTATGACACCCGCCTGACCGACATCTTGCCCGGCTTTCCAGCCTACGCACGCGCCATCACCATCCGTCACTTGCTCACCCATACCGCGGGCCTGCCGGATTACGAAGACCTGATGCAGGACCCCGCCTGGACTCCCCAGCATCAGATTCAAGACAACGAAGTGTTGGAGTTGCTCGAGCATCAGCCTGCTGGTAAGTTCGCGCCGGGGACCAGTTGGGCTTACAGTAACTCGGGATATGTCGTGTTAGGGTCGATCGTCGCGCGCGTCTCCGGACAGACCTATGGCCAGTTCCTGCACGGCCGGATCTTCAAGCCGTTGCGCATGGATGGCACCCTGGCCTACGTCAACGGGAAGAACACAGTGCCCGATCGCGCTTACGGCCACACCCGCCAGGACGATAAGTTCGTCGAAACCGATCAATCCTCGACCTCGGCCACCTTGGGCGACGGCGGCATTTACTCCAATCTCGAAGATCTGGCCAAATGGGATGCGGCGCTCCAGAGCCACGCCCTGTTGAGCGATGCCGAAATGCGCCCGGCCCTGACACCCGTCAAACTCAACGATCGATCGGAACCCCACTGGCCCGCCGCGCCCAATGCAGACAACCTCCATCCGGGCAAGCCCGTCTCATACGGCTTCGGCTGGTTTCTCGATCCCTACCAGGACCACCCCCGCATGTGGCACACCGGCAGCACCATGGGCTTCCACACCGTCATTGAGCGGTTCCCGGCGGACAACCTGACCATAGTCATTCTCTGCAACCGCACCGACCTGGAACCCGAGAAGTTGGCCTTCCAGGTCTATAACGCGCTCACCCGGTAACTTCCCAGTAAGTCTGATAGACCTCGTCGCGAATCCCGCCGAACGGCCGCAGCCGGATGTCGCCGGTCTCCGTCCGTGCCCGCCAGTCATCCCCCGCTTTCTCGATCTTGGCCGAGGTCAACTGCTTTCGCGACAACTTGGGTTGCGTCTCTGCCAGCGCGAACATCACTTGCGGCCCGCGCAGCAGCGCCACCTGGCTGGGAGTCTGGCCGTCCACCGGCTCGTATTGTAAACTCTGATCGATTTCGAGCTCGATCCTGTCGCCCGATCTCCAGGTCCTGCGAACAGCAAAGAAACCTGGCGATAACTCGCCGCTCGCTCGCCGCCCGTTGACCCCTACCCGTGTACCCTTACCCGCCCAAGCCGGAATCCGCAGGTAAATCGTGAACTCCGCCGGCGATTTAGTCGCCACGGTCAGAGTCACCTCGCTGCCCGCGGGATAATCCGTCTCTTGCAGAACGGAGCAGCCCTTCCAGGTCACTCGCGAAGGCACATACAGGTTGACGTACACACCGTCCCCCGCCCGCAAGTAAGCGCTGATCCCGTAATCCGCCGCCAGTTGCGGCAATGTCCCCGAACAGCACGGCCAGCGGTCGTCCTTGTCCCACCGGTAAGTCGCATCCGGAATGATCCGGATATAGCTCTTGCGCGCCGAAGAATGATAGTCGGAATAATAAAACGTCGAGCCATCTTCCAGGATCGGCAGAATCCCCAGCGCCACGTTATACAGCACCCGTTCCATGCTGTCGCCGTACCGCGATTCGCGCGTGATCGCCAGCAGATAGCGCATCAGCTTGAAGTGCGCATAGCTTCCGCAGCCTGATTCAAAGTGTCTGTGAGTGTCGCGCAGGCTGGCCCCCAACTCCCCCTTGCCCGGTTCCACGAAGCTCTCATTGGGACCCCAGCCTCCCGTGGCGTAGCTCTGATCCTTCAGGATCATATCCGTCGCGTTCTTCACCGCTCGCAAATACTTCCCATCGCCCAGCTTTAAATATCCCTGAATCCCGGATCCCAGCGCATTCACGTGGCTATAGGCATGCACGCCTGTCAGTACGTTATTTCCCTCCGCCAGCGGATCGAAAAATCCGCGATCCAGTAAATACCTCTCGCCTAAGTTGTGATACTTCCGATCGCCCGTTCGCTCGTAAGCCAGGAACAGGTTCTCCGCGAAAGTATACGTCTCGTCCCAGGTGTAAGTCTCGTCCTTGTGCGGCCGCTGTTGCGCCTCCTCGGGAGTCAGGGCATGGTCCGCCATGTGCGGTAAAGCGGCGCGGGTCATTTCGCTCAGGACATGCAGCGCCGTGGTGTCGCCGGCGTAAGAGTGCGCGTCGATCAGCGCCAGCACCAGCTTGTCGTAGGTGTATCCGGGATACCGCAGGTCCACAAAAAACTTCCCCGATGGGTCCAGTGTCTCGGCAAAGCCGCGCACCAGCCGCCGCACCTTGGCGCCGGTCTCCGCGGAATTCGTGGACCTCGCAAACCGCGCCAGCGCCGAAACATATTGGCCGAAATGCGCGCCCGGACAAAAGTCGTCGTACCAGCCGCCCATATCCGGCCCCGGAGCGGCCATCCCCGCGCGCTGCCGGTAAATCTTCAACATGCGGTCTTCACTGAGCTTCAGGAAGAAAGCGTGATTGGCGTCGAACTGCCGCCGCAGCGGGCTGTCCAGCAGCTCCACCTGCGAATAATCGAACGTCCCCAGAGCCGCCGTTTCCGCGCGTCCCAGCGCCGCCGCCACCGGAACCGCGCCGGCCGCCTTCAGCATTTGCCGCCGCGTCATCATCGCCTATATCTCCTTCACAGTCGATTCCGCCGCCAGTACATCGTGATTGGCATTCAGCAGCACCCGCTTGGGCTTTTTGGGCAGCCGCAATTTTACCTCGTTGGAGGTCTGGTTTCCCAGCAGCGCCACCTCGCCGGCCCGCACCACGTGCCCGTCGAAGTCGAAGTAAATCGGCACCCCCATCACGAAGCGCGAAGACACCCCGCTCTGCGTGATCTTAGCCGTAAACATGAATCTGCCGTCCGCCTCCGGCGCCAGCGCGTATTCCATCCTGTAACTCGGCAGCTCCGTGCCGTACACCCACTCGCGAAAGAACCAATCCATCTTGCCGTTCCGCTCCAGGTCGAGCCCCGGCTGCATATGTTTCTCCACCACCGCTTTGAACGATTCCGTCGACGCATTCTTATGCAGATAAGTCGCCACAAAGTCGTGCATCATGGCAATAAAGTTCTTATCTCCCGTTTCGCGGTCGTACATCAGGTAGCGCAGCATGTGCAGCACATAGCCGCCCTTGGGATAAATCAGGCGCCGGTAGGCCTGTCCGCTCTTGAAAGTATTCAGCCGGATACCCATCCAGAGTGGCCCCGCGTCATTGGCGCGCATTCCGTAGTTATTCTTTTCCGTGATAGTCTGCTGCGCCCGCTCCCAATACTTCAGGTATTTCCCCGGATCTTTCTCCGTCTGTTGCAGGAATAAGCCGGCGGAGAAATCCGCGAAGCCCTCCGACAGCCATTGGTCGTGATACGAAGCCCACCCCACCATGTGGCCCCACCATTGGTGCGACACCTCGTGCGGCGTCACTTCCTGGATGAAGTCCCCAAACCGGAACGCCCCGCCGCCCATCAGCATCCAGCGCTGCGTGCTGTCCAGAAACGCGCTCACCGGCAGATACACCAGCGTGGGCCACGACTGTCCGAAGTTGAACGCTGGCTGCTGCGTTATCGCGATCCGCCCGTACGGCGCCTCCCCGAACCAGGCGTCGAACACCCGCACCGCGTTCTGCGCGTCCACCAGCGCGCTCTGTGCCATCGCGCTGGGGCTCAAATTCTGCTCCTGCGGGGGGCTTCCACCCATCGAGTAGGGGTTGCCGGGCATCAGGTTCACATTGTGATGCCGCAGATAATCGGGCACCTCGCTGGTGGCATAGGCTTCTATCTCGTACTTCGTGACGTTGTCGTACACCGACTTCTTCTTGAATAAGCCGTAATTGAAGCCCGCCACCGCCAGCGGCACGTCCGAGACCCAATGGGATGCCGCGTACTCATCTTCCTTCCATTCCTTGTCCAGCTTGCCGACGCCGATCAGTGTGTACTGCTTGGGTACCTTGAAGGTCAGGTCGTAAGTGGCGCGATCCGTGAATGCGTTCAAGCTGGGATACCAGCTCGTGCGCGCTCCCACCGAAAAATTACCCGAGCCTTCTTTCTCCACGACCTTGTCGCCCTCATACTCAATGCCGACCGTATAACTCCGCCCCGCCGCCATACCCTCCGGCATAATCACGTAGAACGATCCGTCCTCCCGCCGGCTCTCCTGAATAAATGAAATGTCGTGGTCCTTATAAGTGACCCGAGTCACTCGCAGCCGCGGCAGCAGCCCGAAGCTGATCACCCGCGCGCCCGCCGTCAGCGCCTTCAGTTGCACCGCGCACGTCGCCGAAAGGTGATCGTTCCTCCCGATCGCCGTCTCGATGCGGTAGTGCTCTCCCGCTACCGTGTGTCGGTTCTCTGTGTTGCTGGCGCGTCCCGAATTCCACTCTTCCGCGTAATGCGTCAGATACCAGATGCCGTCCTGCGTTCCACCCGGATCGAAGTTGACCAGCGCCACCTCTTCGGGCGACGGCAAAAACGGCAGCGCTCCCCGTGGGTTGATAAAGAACCTCAGGTCGGAATGCTTGCCGCCGTGAATGCTGGCGAGAAACGCGCCCGCCTCGTTGCGGTTATAAAGACCCGCCAGTATCTCCGCCTCGTAGTTCTTGATCTCCGTGTCTTGCAGATAGTATTCCATCATGCTGCGCGGAGCTTCGGTTCTGTGCCGCGCCCGGCCTCGGAACTCGCGCCACGCTTCATGCCAAGCGCCGCCCGGTGGCGGTGCCTCGTCGGTGGCCTGCGCCTGCCGTTTGACCTCGTCGAATGTATCGTCCGTAAACCACAGCACCGCCGAACGAAACGCTTCGTCCACCGTCTGATCGCCCGAGATCTGCCGCATGGCGGACCGCTCCACAGCCATGGCGGGCTCCAGGTGAAATGTCCCTTCGCCCGTAAAAACTCCCGCCGCCACGCGGCCCAGCACCGGCGGCAGGAAGCTGAATTGGCCTGAAGCGAAAGTAAATGTAGCGGCGTCGCGTTTCAGGATCAAATTAGTCACGCGCATCTGCGCCCCCGGCGACCCGTTGCGCAGCGCCACATAATTCGGATCGGAGTTTGCAAACGGCGAGCGCTTGCCGGCCACCTCCACCACTGTCTGCTGCACGGCAATCTTTAGCGTAAAGGAGAGCGACACCGGAGCCTCGCCCACTTCGACGGCCTGCCCGGCGTCTTCAAAGCCGTCCCGCTGCACCGTGATAGTGTGCTTGCCGGGAGTTACTTCCGCGAAGTGGAATCGTCCTTGCGCGTCGGTAAGCCCGTTCTCGGTTTGTGAGGTGTCGGCGTTTTTTAGGATGACTGCCGCATCGGCAACCGCCGCGCCGCTGGGGTCTTTGACAACGCCGTCAATAGTAGCCGCGGCAAGGACCGCCGCAATCCATAAGAAAGATACGGCCAGCCTGGATGCCACCCCAGTATTGTACTGCACGCTACATATTGCTTGTTTGGATGTTATGGCGCGGGAATGCTTCTAGTGTCCGCCGCCATCCCCGCCGCCATCGCCGCCATGATGGCCGCCGCCGTCCCCGCCACCGCCTTGATTACCGCCGCCGCCTCCGCCCCCGCCGGCAGGCTGCGCGCCCCCTGCATCGGCGGCTGCGGTGGCCAGAACGCTGTTGGCTGACGACCAGGCTTGATCTGCGTTTGCGCCTGCGTTCATGAACAGGCCCGCGGTGCTCAACGCCACAAAGGCGATCAACAACGTATATTCGACCAGATCCTGTCCGCACTCCTCACTGGCAAAGAGTCGTATGATGCGCTTCATGCTGGTTCACCGTTGGCTCATCGTGGCATGTCTCGGAACACCACTCTATAGTGTTTTTGGTTAACTCAGGTTAACTCCGCCATATATGGGGTATTATCCCGTCGGTGTAAACTGTCGGGAATGCAGTCCAATGATGGCGTTGAACTCTACTACGAAGAATACGGCGCGGGAGAGCCCCTCATCCTGTTGCACGGTTTCGGCGGATCCAGCCTCGATTGGGCGCCCCTGGCCGCCGAATGGGCCGCCGATTTCCACGTGATCGTCCCCGACCTGCGCGGCCACGGCCGCTCCGCCAATCCCCTCGGCACATTCCGTCACGACCAGGCAGCCGGCGATATCCGGTTACTGCTCGATCGTCTCGGCGTGACAGCCTTCAAAGGCCTGGGAGTCAGCGGCGGCGGCAACGTTCTCCTCCATCTGGCCACTCGCCATCCCGGCCGCGTCAGAGCCATGGTGCTGGTTAGCGCCACTAGTCACTTTCCCGACCAGGCCCGCCCCATCATGCGCAACTACACTTTCGATCTTCTTTCGCCCGAAGAGCAGGAGAAGATGCGCCGCCGCCATCCCGGAGGTCAGCCCCAGATCGACCGCATCTTCGCCCAGGCCAGAGCCTTCGCCGATAGCTACGACGATCTGAATTTCACCCCGCGGGAGCTCGCCGGAATCACCGCCCGCACCCTCATCATCCAGGGCGACCGCGACCCCTTCTATCCCGTCCAGATCTCCGTGGACATGGCCGCCGCCATCCCCCAATCCAGCCTCTGGATCGTCCCCGGCTCCGGCCACGGCCCCATAGGCGGAGCCCGCTGGCCCGAGTTCACCAAGACCGCCCGGGCCTTTCTACAGTAAGGGCGTCTTATCCGCGTTTATCTGCGTCCATCTGCGGCCAACATCTGGTTCTTCTTTTTATTGCGCCGAAGAAAGATATATATGGCGGCACATGGACGCGGATTAACGAGTCCCTGTCTCCAATTGCAACCCATGGCAACTCCCCAAGATAGGGAAACGCATAACTTACTGCCCCCACGAAGCTGCCCGCCGCGCCGATGTCGATATCGCGGTGGTCGCAACCGCGAAAATGCTGCCGATAGCCGGGCCTCCTGCGTAATAACGGTCCGCGTGTTGAACCCATGTCCAAGCATGCCTGTGGTCCATGCCGTTAAGAGCGCCACAATGAAGGCGGCGCCATACGCCACACTCCTCGGCGCTGAGAAATCCGGTCCCACGTCGAAGACAATAACACGTCATACTGTTCGTAAGAGAGAGGGACGCATGAGAACCATCCTGCTATTTCTACCCGCCTGCCTCGCGGCCCAAACCAGCTCTCTGGACCTGCTAAGCGGAACCTGGACCAACGAAAACCATCAAACCGGCAGCGTCACGCAATTCACCGTGCGCCGCGACGGCAGCCGCGCCATAGTCCATGTCTGGGGATCCTGCCAACCCATCGATTGCGATTGGGGTGAGGCTGAAGCCGAATTGTGGAACGGTATCCCCCTGGTCGTCTGGAAGCATGGGTTCAAAACCACGCGCATGCAACTGGTGCCGCAGCCCGACGGCCGCGCCTTGCTCGCCTTTCGCTCCGAATACAACGACGAATCCGGCCGCACCGATCCCGGTCGCGCCGAATTCTTCGCGCGTCTGCAACCCCGCCCGGACTCGCCCGAACCGCCGCTGCCCGGGCTCTCCTTGGCCAGGTTGCCGCAACCTATCGCGGACTCTCTACCGCCCGATTTGAGTCCACCGAGATCGTCAACCGCTCCACCGGAAAAAGCGAGATCCGTTCAGAAAAGTCGCGCACGTTGCTTTACTCGGCACCCGACCGCCTGCGCGTCGAAACGCGCGGCCCCGGCGAGGAGTCCATCCTGATCGACGATGGCGCCGTCGAGTGGGAGGTCTTCCCGCAGTCCAATCAGTACACTCGCGTGCCACAGGCGAAGAATATCTCCGCCCGCCACTTTACTTACGGTCTGTTGGACAAGATGCGCGGCACGCCCGCCATCACCAGCCACCAGCAGTTTGAGCGCGCGGCCTGTACCGTGGTGCAAATCGACCTCGAACGCGGCGTCAAGCAGGAGTTGTGGATCGATGACGCCACCCATCTCGTCCGCAAAGACCTCTACGATGATCCGCCCGAGGCCTCCGGCGGCATGGCGCGCAAGACCCGGACCGTTTACCAGGTGGCGCGCACCGGTGAGGCCCTCGACGCCGCTCTCTTCTCCTACAGTCCAGCCAAAACGCAAGCCACCAACCGGCGGCAGCTATCGCGCGAAGCGCCTGTCTCGCTGCTGGGAAATCCCGCGCCTGATTTCACGCTGCGCGACTTGGAGAATCGGGAAGTGCGCCTTGCCGGTCTGCGCGGCAAAGTCGTACTGCTGGACTTCTGGGGTACCTGGTGCGGATACTGCCGCGAAGCGCTCCCTACCATCGAGCTCCTGCATCGTGCCGGGCACGAAAAAGGCCTCGCGGTCTTCGGCGTCGACGCGGAAGCTCCCGAACTGGCCCGCGAATATCTCGCGCGGTACGGCTACACCCTCCCGTCTCTCGTGGATCAGAGCGACAAAGTATCCACCAGCTATCGCGTGAATAGCTGGCCGACCACCGTCCTGATCGATCGCCAGGGAAATGTGGCGTATTACGGTGAAGGTGAACCGCAAAAGCTGCGCGACACGCTCCGCACTCTCGGAATCTGGTAAGGTGGGCAAGCCTTCGGCCTGCCTCCAGCCGTAGCCGTCAAAACGCTGATACAATCGGTGTCGCCGCATTGAACCGAATGTCATGCTCCGCCCCATTACTGTGCATCTATAGGCGCAGGGACGCGGCCCCCCTACTCACCGGGTGCCCAGGTTGTGCCACCTAAGATGCATTGTGCCGTATGTGAGGCCAGCGATTTCGGCTACATGTTCGTCGTGCGCGGACTCCCCATCCTGCGTTGCCGGAGCTGTGGATGCGTGGTCCTGGGTACCCCGCGCTCGGCGCCCGATTTTAGCGGCTTCTATCCGGAACGCAAACTGGCCATCGACCGAGGCGAGACTCCTGTTGACGATATTACCGAGCGCGACGCGACCGCCCGTTATACCGAAGCTCTCCGGCGGCGCGGCGTAAGCGCCGGCTCGCTGTTAGTAGTCTGCGGCGCTCATTCGCGGGTTGACACGGAAGTATTTCTGGCTCACGCCAGGGCTAATGGTTTCCGGGCCGAGAAACTTGACCCGGCGGAAGAGACTGATCCCTCGTTCCGCTCCGGTTCCTATGATGCAGCCATTATGCTGCACCAGTTACAGACCCAACCCGAACCTGGCGGACTGTTGCGAACAATCCATAGAGCGCTTCGGCCGGGTGCACCCGTGCTTTTGACAGTGCCCCGCGTCAACTCATGGCCTGCTCGGTTCTTCGGCCGCGACTGGACGGAATGGCGGCACGCAAACCGCCTGTATTTCGACCAAACTACCATACAACTGTTGTTGCTGCGCTTCGGCTTCAGGGACGTTTTGGTTCGCCGTGACAAGCGCCTGTACACTCCTGAGCACATCTATCGGCGCGCTTGTGACTCTCCCGCCACAACGCTCACGCGCGCGATCTCACTTGTGCATACGTTGCTGACGCCGGCGCCCGGCTTCCGGGTCCGCCTTGCCACTTCAGGCATGATTGTCACCGCCGTGCGCGGCGATTTACCCGAGGGTCCCAAATGTTCGATCATAGTCGCAGCCTACAATGAGAGGAATTCTTTTCCGACTCTCATGGACGCCCTCTTAAAGAAGGACTTCCCCGGAACAGACCGGGAGATCATCGTGATCGAGAGCAACTCCAATGATGGCACGCGGGAATTGGCCGCACAATACCGGACTCAGCCCGGCGTCAAGCTGGTGTTTCAGGAACGGCCGCTCGGAAAAGGTAACGCCATACGCGAGGGTCTCCGCCACGCCAGTGGCGACGTCGTGCTGATCCAGGATGCTGACCTCGAATACGATCTGAACGACTATGAGGAGTTATTGGCGCCCATTCTTTCCCATCAGGCGCTGTTTGTCCTCGGCACCAGGCATGGCGGAGCCTGGAAGATGCGCCGGTTTGCGGGACAGAAGGGGTTGGCGGCCGTCGTGAATTTTGGTCACGTGTTCTTCACCGGTCTCATTAACATCCTTTTCCGGCAGAAAATGACGGATCCGTTCACGATGTTCAAAGTGTTCCATCGTGATTGCCTGTTCGGACTTGAATTCTCGTGCAATCGGTTCGATTTCGATCACGAACTGGTCATCAAATTCGTTCGCAAGGGCTATGTGCCCCTCGAAATCCCCGTAAACTATTCTTCGCGATCGTTTCGGGAGGGAAAGAAGGTTCGCATGTTCCGAGACCCGCTGACATGGGTCTGGGTCGATTTTAAGCTGCGATTCAGTCGCCTTTATCGTAAGACTCTGGCCTGACGCAACCCTCCGCTGGCCCCGGAGTGGCCGATAGGCAGCGAACCGGCGAACCGCCGAGCCTTCTTTCGGTAAGGTCGTCTTATCCGCGTTTATCCGCGTCCATCTGCGGCCAATTGTGCTGTTCTTCCCGCCACGTTACGCCACCATCTTGTGCGGATCGATCACGAACTTCTTCGCGGCCCCCTTATCGAAATCCTTGTAGCCCTCCGGCGCTTGATCCAACGAAATCACAGTGGCATTGACAGCCTTGGCAGGGTGGAACTTCTCGTAGAGAATCGCGTGCATGAGCTGCCGGTGATAGCGCATCACCGGGCACTGGCCCGTAGTGAATACGTGCGACTTTGCCCAGCCCAGTCCAATGCGGATGCTGAGATTGCCGGTCTTGGCCGCGTCGTCTACGCCGCCCGGATCGTCGGTCACATACAGGCCCGGAATGCCGATCCTTCCCCCCGCCTGCGTCACGGACATCACCGAGTTCAGGACCGTCGCCGGCCGCTCCACTACGGTGTCTTTGCCGTGGCCGCGCGCCTCGAAGCCCACGCAATCCACCGCGCACTCCACCTCTGGAATTCCCACGATCTTCTCAATCTGCTCGGCCAGCGTGGCGTCTTTCCGCAGGTCCACCACCTCGCAGCCGAAGCTTTTTGCCTGCGCCAGCCGCTCGGGAATCATGTCGCCCACGATCACGCACGCCGCGCCCAGCAATTGGCAGCTCACTGCGCACGCCAGCCCCACCGGACCCGCCCCGGCCACGTACACAATGGAGCCCGGCCCCACGCCCGCCGAAACCGCCCCGTGATAGCCCGTCGGGACGATGTCCGATAGCAGGGTGAGGTCTTTGATTTTCGCCATCGCCCGCGCCTTGTCCGGCAGCCGCAGCAAGTTGAAATCGGCGTATGGCACCATCACGTACTCCGCCTGCCCTCCCACCCAGCCGCCCATGTCCACATAGCCATAAGCCGCGCCCGGCCGCGCCGGGTTGACGTGCAGGCAAATGCCCGTTTTGCCCTCTTTGCAGTTGCGGCAGCGTCCGCAGGCGATGTTGAATGGCACCGACACCAGGTCGCCGGTTTTGACGAACTCCACGTCGCGCCCGGCCTCGATCACTTCACCCGTGATCTCGTGCCCCAGAATCAATCCATGCGGCGCCGTTGTGCGTCCGCGCACCATGTGCTGGTCGCTGCCGCAGATATTGGTGGTGACGATCTTGAGAATGACGCCGTGCTCGCACTTGCGCGAGCCTAACGCCAGCTTGGGGAAATCGATGGATTGGACCTCCACCTTACCCGGTCCCATGTAAGCCAAGCCGCGGTTTGAAGCCATAAACGCTGTCCTCCTAGCGAGAGCTATGTCATCAAAAAATTATAACGGTGTCAAGCCGTCACCTTGACTAGCCGCGGCGTTTGTGATCTCATGCGGCCTGGAGAACTTTTCACATGATCAATTTGGAGACAGCCCGAAAAATAATTGCGGCGGCGGAGAAGAAGGCCGCGGAGATCAAGCAACCGATGAATATCGCCGTGGTCGACGCCGGCGGGAATCTGGTCGCCCATGTCCGTATGGACGGGGCCTGGATCGGCAGCATTGATATTTCAATCAATAAGGCTTTCACATCGCGTGCCTTTGATATCGCCACCAGGGATCTCGCCGGCCACTCCCAATCCGGAGGACAGTTCTTCGGCATTCATGCCTCGAATCATGGACGCATCATGATCTTTGCCGGTGGAATTCCTCTCAAAGAAAGAGGGAAAGTTGTGGGAGCCATAGGTGTCAGCGGCGGCTCGGGCGACCAGGACCACGCCGTGGCCGAGGCGGGTGCCGCCGCGGTTCGATGACTGCTCCAGGTGATGTCCGAGCTAACAGTTTTAACCGACGCGTCGTTCTGGGAGTTGGTTATCGAGTCGCAGATGCCGGACGACCTGTCGGCGCGCGTAGCATTTGGAAGCTTCGAAATTGATCCGGCCGCGCACCACGAGCTCCCTCACAGCAGAAGTTATGACGCAGCGTTTGAGGGAAGTAATTGATCAGACGAGCTAAGGCAATCGTTAGTGAAAAAGCCGTTCTGCCTCGGCTTGGCAGGTCGTTTTATCGGCGTCCATCGGCGTTTATCGGCGGCGGAAATCAAGCAACCGATGAATATCTCCGTTGTCGACTCGGGAGGGAATCTGGTCGCGGGCGAACGACCACGCCGTAGCCGAGGCGGGTGCCGCCGCGGTTCGATAATCCCTTTTTCCACCGCTTTCGTTTTATCCGCGTCCATCTGCCATCTGCGGCCAAATATGCTCTCTCTGGCCGCCGCCGGTCGCCAGACTGCTCTCGGGCGGGTCAACATAGAGCCCGGTCGTTATGGCATCATAAGGCTATGTACGGCCAGCCCCCTCCGAGCCCCATCAGCCCGGCGGAAGCCAGCCGCCGTACCTCGGAAAAACGCACGGCGAACCCAAAAAATGGGGGGTATTTAGATAGAACAAAAGGCGAAAACTGCGCCATAAGCCCCACTTAAGCATGCAAGCATCCAGTAACTCCCCCATGATCGAGGCCCTCGGCCTCAGCAAGTTCTACGCGGACTTCGCCGCCATCCGCGATGTCTCTTTCTCCATTCCGCAAGGCCAGGTGGCCGCCTTCCTCGGCCCCAACGGCGCCGGCAAATCCACCACCATGAAGATCCTGACCGGCTACCTCGCGCCCAGCGCCGGCACTGCCCGCATCGCCGGTCTCGACGTGGCCACCCGCCGCATCGACGCTGCCGAGCGCCTCGGCTATCTGCCCGAAAACGGTCCGCTCTACCCCGATATGACCCCGCTCGGCCTGCTCAAATTCTTCGGCCGCGCCCGTGGACTCACCGGCGCCTACCTTCAGCAGCGTATCGACGCCGTCATCGCCCGCTGCGCGCTCGAAGCCGTCATCGAGAAGCCCATTCACAAGCTCTCC
>Ga0070731_10003897_pt1 | contig 13159 bp, 14 predicted proteins | sample Coa_R1_2_FD_66448 | JGI IMG/M metagenome (GOLD analysis project Ga0070731, IMG submission 66448) | Surface soil microbial communities from Centralia Pennsylvania, which are recovering from an underground coalmine fire - Coalmine... | ecosystem: Environmental > Terrestrial > Soil > Unclassified ... | reverse complement strand
GCACCGGACACACTTACGTCTGGGCGGTACGCGGCACGGCGGGATTTTTCGCCAACAATATGGGCGATCAGTCGCAGCACGGATGGCTGATTACCGGACACCACAATACCTTTGAAGGGAATCGTTGCTATCAGGTCCAGGGCCAATGCGTCACGGTAAGTGGGGACGCTAATATCCTTACCGATTTCAAGTGTTTGAACGCCAGCCAAACCGCCAATGGGACTTTCGATTGCTATGTCTTTACCAACGCCGAACCTCTAGGCGGCAATATGCTGTCCAACTCGATTTGCGATGAAGCCGACGCCAGCGACGGTAACCACTTTCGGCATTGCGTCACCGACAACAATACTGCAGGGGTCGCGGAGTTCAACGCCAACCGCTATACCAATATTCGCTACCGCTCCGATTTAGCTACGGGAGTTCTCATCAATGAGACGGGGTCGGCAACCATCGAAGTAGTACAGCCGCACAGAATTTCTGCCGACCGGGGAGATACCAGCCCGACGGTGCAATGTGGACTCGACGCGGATACACAATTGTTCAACACGCCCATTACTGCAAATCGGACGGTGACGCTTTCTGCGACAGGTGCCTATGTGGGTTGCAGGTTCCGAATCTTGCGAACTTCCGCCGCAACGGGGGCTTTCACTCTGACCGTGGGCAGCACCACTATTGCCATAGGGCATTCCGGAGATTTTGAGTGGCAGAACGGGCAATGGAATCCGGAGATCGACTAAACCGTGCCGCAAACCGTGGAAAGCCAAAGCCTGACGCGCACTGCGGGCGGCGGGGATCTCGAAAGCCAGTTACTCAGCTTCTCGCAGATGCTGCATCAGGACCTCTCACGCAACCGTTTCGCAGAAGAACGCGAATGGTACGAAGATGCTCTCTTCTACCAGCGGAGACAGTGGCTGAAGTGGGATCAGTCGAATAAGCGCTGGTCATTGGTTAAGCAAGATCCGGACAAGCCCCGGCCCATGCCGGTGACCAACCACTTTGCCCGGACCATCAATGCCGTAGCGAACCAGTTAGGGTCAGGCACGCCGAGAGTACAAGGCATTCCGCTCGATGATTCTGACCAGGCGCGGCGGGGCGCGGAATTTGGTGAAACCGCTTGCCGCGCGATCGATAAGGAATCTGACTTCAAGATTCTGAAGCCGATTCTGGCCAAGCATACCGTGCTCTGGGGCGTTGGCGTCACTAAAGATTTTTATGATTCCAGTCTATCGAATGGCACAACTCGGATTCCGCAGATTGAAATCCAGAGCACGACGAGCCTGGGTTGTCTGGATTGCGGCAATATCGCTGACCTCTCGCCGGAAATGGCGGCAAATCCGGGCGCAACAGCGCCAGGCCAGCAACAGGCACCGTGCCCGACTTGCGGATCGCTGAACACGATGGGCTGGCAGTCTGACAGCCCGGTCACTACTGAAGTCAAGCAGTTTTCGAAGGGCCGGATCTGCACTGAAGTTCGCCCGATCTTTGAAGTCTTTGTCCCGCGCGACTGCCAGAACCCGAATCTCGCGCCGAAGATTCAGCACCGCTACCGCAAGCCCCTGTCAGTCGTAAAGCGCATCTGGGGCGAAAAAGCGGAAGACATCAAGGCTGACCAGAAAAACGAAGTGCATGAGATCTACCTTGAAGCTCTGCGCTCGCTGGTCAACTACAACTACATGCACGACCAGATGTCAGAGTCGTGCACCGTTACAGAAACATGGGCCGACTGGGATCAGCTTCCGGAAAACCTGCAGGAAGAACTGGAAGAAGCAGTCGAGTCGCAAGATTTGGAGTTGGGCGATGGCGTCGAACCACCCGCGCAAGGCGATGGCCTCAATTACAACCCAGACGAACAAAACTCTCGCGCAATGGATGGGAGAGATGGAGGAGCCTTTGCGGGTGATGCGGCTGGGGAAGAAGATTCTGCTGATGAGCCCGACGAAGACGATGTACTTGAAGCCCCTGACGGCGAACTCGATCCTTTGGAGCAATTGCATCAGTGGGGCATCTTCATAATCGAGGCTGGCGGAAAGGTTCTCGACTGGGGCATCAACAATTTAGAAGGCAAAAAGCCGTTCACGTTCTGGTTGTGGGAAGTTGACCCGGCAAACGTCTATCCGAAAGGCTTAGGCGTGGACCTCGTACCGCTGCAGAAGCGATTGAACCGGTTGGATTCCCTGATGGAGTTGGGAATCATGTCGAATGCAGCCGGAAAATGGCTGGTTCCCGACACGCAGACAAAAACCCGGGTCAATGGCAGCCCGTCAGATGTCATTGAGTACGATCCGATTGGCGACGGGAAGATCAAGCCGGAATTTGTGCAGCCATCACCGTTTCATGCAGCCTGTTTTGCGCTGCGCACCGCGATTCTCTCCGACTTTCAGACTATCGGCATGACGCAGGGCATTCAGCAAGGCGAAAACCCGGAAGGCGTCACCGCATTTCGCGGGCTGGCGTACCTGGGAGCGAAAGCCGATGAGCAAATCGGCACGCAACGCTTCCTGTGGGAGACAGCAGCGGGCCTGAGATACGAAAAAACGCTGATTTTAGCCAAGCGCAACTGGACCGATGAGCGCAAAGTCAAAGTAGCCGGGTTTAATGGTCGCTACGGCATGGAATCGCTCTGGGGCAAGGATCTGGACGGGCAATACATCGTAGAAATCCAGCCCGATAGCTCGCGGCCAATGACTTTGACCGACAAAGAGCAAATGATCCAGATGCTGCTCGAAGGCGGCATGATCGATCCCGCCGATCCGGCCATCCGGGAGCGGATTCTGGATATGGCGAACATGGATGGGCTGAATTTAGTCAGTGAAGTGCAGTACCGCAAGGCAGAGCGGGATTTGGAAATCGTAAAGCAGGGACAGATGCCAGCCCTGAACCCCTACATCGATCTGCAGATTCATTTCACGCTGTTTTCAAATTACACCCTGACCGAAGACTTCGAAGCGCTCGATCCGCAACAGCAACAGTCGGTTCTGCTGGCAACCGAGATGATCAACGAGCAGTTACAGGCTCAGCAGGCCGCACAAGCGGCGGCCGCGATGCAGATGGCCGCGGTTACCGGAGCGCAGCCGGGACCGGGCGCGAAATTAGCCGGGGCGATGAAGAACAAGCAGCAGCAAAAGAAGTCATCCGGGCTGAATGGCGTACCGGGAGCAACCCAGACCGCAGGACAGACCGGGCAGGATGCTTTAGGGGAAGCCAGTCAGGTAGCTTCAGCGCTGCCATAGAGACGCTATGGAATTTCCAACATTTTGGACGCACGAAGAGTTGTGCGAGCGCTTGCTGCGCGAACTTTTGATCGATCAGAAACAAATTCTCGAGAATCAGGAGAAACAAATGGCAGCTTTGGATGATTTGAAGGCAGCAGTGGCAAAACTCTCGACCGATGTCAACGCTTTCATCGCAGCCAACACGGGCGGAGCTTCCGACGCCGAATTGGCAGCCCTGACGGCACAGGTGAACGCCATCGACGCGGTTATCAACCCGCCCGCAGCTTAAAACGAGTTCTGTACAAAGTGGGCGGGGTTCGAAACCCGCAATGACTGTATGCCTTCTGGTGGCCCTGTCGCGCTCGGGGTAGTCCCCGTGCGATAAGTCAGTCTGGCAGCCGGGAAAGACCGGCTCTAATTCAAGGAGCGTCATGGCAATCCGCAAATTGAGAGACCTTGTAAAACCCGCGCCCGAGACTGCCCCGCCCGTTCTGCCTTCTGAAGCCGATCTGGACGCAGTAGCAGAAGAGCAGAAGGCGAAAGAAGCGACTTCGGGCAGCCCCTTGAGCACGCCGCACGCTACTCCGGACGTTCCCGAGCAAACCGCCGATCATGGATTCGCGCCCGCTCCAGTTGCAGGTCCGGTTTCACGTCTCACGCTCTCCGACAAGGTTGTCTGGTCCGACCCGGAACTGGATACCACCAAGAAAGACAGTTTAGGGAACGTTAAGACCGACGCCGGACCCTTTGGGCCGAAAGGCGACAACCCGCCCGCCGATGTGCAGACCGATGCCCAGCGGCAGGCGGCTTCGGACGCCAAAGAAGCCCGCATGCGAGAACACATGGCATCCACCGTGACAGTGGATTCCGTCGGCAACAAAAAGGGCCATTTCGAAGTAACGGAACGAGGCGAAGACAGTCACGGAGCACGCATTCCCGATGTAGTGGATTATTCAAAGCCCGTAGAACCATTGCCAGTGCACGTCGGGCCGCGCGGTCAGGGAGCGCCGGCGGACACGTTCCACGGCACCCGTCCCGTAAAGAAGTAGATGTCCGCAATTCAGGGTATGCCGCCAATTGGGAAAGCCTTGGAGATTACCTGCCCAATCTGTCAGAGCTTGCCGGGAAACGCTTGCCGGACCGCAGAAAACCAGAAACGGGCGCCACACGTTGAACGCGGACGGGCCGCCCGCTGGGTAAAGATGGGAATTCAGGACTGAGAGGCTGATTATGCCACGAGATAACGGACCGGGCGGTAAGGGCAGCATCAATTTCGACAGTTACGTCACCGCCACACCGCCGCCCGCGTCCACGACTACGACTTCGGTCAAAGTCATTGTCCCAACAGACAAAAAGGCTGGACCGCCCAAGCCTGCAAGTCTTGGGGGAACAGCGATGCACGCATTTCCCGATTCGTACTACGAGTAAAGCGATATTCGAAGCTGAGCGCAGACTGAGCCGCCAATTCACAGGGCGGCTTTTTTGATGCGCGGCACAGGAGAGAAACAATGGCAGACGATGTGATGGATTCCGGCGAACGCACCGAAGCAGCCCTGGCAGCATTCAGCGGAAGTGACGATCCAGATCCGAATGTGGCCGATCCGAACGCCGCAGATCCGAATGCAAGCGCAGTTGATCCCAACGCAGCGGACCCGAACGCCGCAGATCCGAATGCGGCAGATCCGAATGCTGGCAAACTTACCGACGAACAGTTGCAGGCCGATCCCCGCTTTCAGGAACTTTCAACCCTGAAAGACAACATCGTGAATGCGCTGTCAGAATTTCCCGGCCTGGTAGATGACAAAGGCGCAGTAAACCTGCAGGAAGCTTCGCTGCAGTTGAAAGACGCCTCGATTCTCTACGACATCATGCAGGGCAAGAGCACGCCATCGGCCTTGCTCGACACGATGGTAAAAAATGGCGGCTGGTCGGATGCGCAAAAGCAGTTGGTCGCGCAAGACCTGATCCAGTGGCTGACCAATAACAAATTTCTGAAAGACGGGCAGGCCGGAGCAGCGCCGAAACAAGGGCGGCCGGGATTCAAAGACCCGATACAGGAACGGCTCGACAAAATAGAGAATGAGCGCAAGACGGAGCGCGAGCAACAGGAAGCGCAGCGCCTGCAGGCTCACCGCGAGCAAGTCTTTACGACCAAATTTCTCCCAGCAGTAGAAAAGCTGTGCCAGCAAAAGGGCGTCCCGAAAGAAGACATGCAGATGTACTCGGACGCCATCGCGGGCATGGTGCAAGGCAACAAAGCGATCATTGCCCGCATTGAGAAAGGCAATATCGTTGACATCCAGAAATTCTTTACCCAAGTCTACAACGCGGAAGTGAATCGCTTGCAGCGCTGGACCAAAGCGCAGACCGCGGCTGCAGACAAGAAGAACAAGAATCCGAAAATTCCTGCTGGCGGGGCGCCTCCGGCACCGGGCGGCTCAGCGAAGGTCAATACCCGTAATCGGGAAGACCGAATCGCGGCTGCAACCGAACTGCTGTAAGAAGGCAACCCCTAAGCCCGTCTGACCTCAACCCACGCCCACTTGTGAGCCTCGCTTACAGGTGCGCCCAGATTCCACCCAAAACAGGAGAAGACACCTTGGCTGATCAAAATACGATCAACCGCATCGGCGGCATTCTGAAAAACGTTTATTCCGATGCGATCGTTGAGCAGCAGAACCTGGCCGCGGTAGCACGCAAGTTGTTTACCAAGGCCAAAGGGGTGCGCCTGGGTGGCGATCACTACGAGGTCTCGATCCGCATTGGCGGGAACAGGGCCGGCGTGGGTGCTCGCAACTCGGACGACCTCTTGCCCATCCCGTTGCGCCAACAGGAAAAGAAATTCCTTATCTTCGATCGCGCCATGTTCGGCGTGATCCGCGTATTCGATAAGGACATCCAGAACTCGAAAGACAACAAGCAGGCCTTCATCAACCATCTGGACGATGAAGTCACGCAAGTCGCCAAAGATGTCATGAAGCACATGAACATCATGACCTATGGCGACGGTACGGGAACCCTGACGCTGGTCAATGCGGGCACGGCAAACGTCAACACGTTTGTCGGCAAGACCGGCACCGCATTCGGCCAGTTCGGCACCCGCTACCTGCAGCTGAATGACCAGATCGATATCTGGGACCCCACATTCACCGTGCAGCGCACCCCGGCCGGCGGCGTCTCCATCACCAACATCAGCCCGTCCACCCAGACGGTTACCGTGTCAGCCAACCTGACGCTGTTCGCCAATGATGTGGTAGTGCGGGCGAACTCAGCGAACAAAGAGTACATCGGCCTGCAGCTTGCAACCGACAACTCTTCGGCGGTGACCTTTCAGGGACTGAGCCGCGGCACCTTCTCGATCATCATGGGTAACGTGATCGCAGCGGGCGGCGCGGGGCTGGCGGAAACCCATCTGCAGCAGATGATCTCGATCATCGAGATGTCTTCGGGGGAAACTCCGGACCGGTTCCTGACCGGCAACGCGCAGTGGGATGCTTACGTGGCTCTGGGCCAGTCGCTCAAGCGCTACGTGAACACGCAGAAGTTGGATCGCGGCTTCCAGGAGCTCGACTACAACGGGATTCCCTTCCTGAAGGATGTCGACGCTTCCCCGGCAGCGATCTTCGCGCTGAATTCCGAATACTGCCAGAACGGTGTGGTGACGCCGCTCTCGTGGTCGGAAGAAGACGGCTCGATCCTGAAGTGGGATGCAGGGTACGCCGCGTATAAGGCATTTATGAGGGAATACGGGAACTATTGCTGGCCCCGTCCCAATGCCATCGGGCGTATCGAAGCGCTCTCGGTAGCTTCTGCATATGTCAGATAAAGAATAACATAGGTCGCCATCTTGCAAAAGGTGGCGACCTGTGGTATCAAGTGGGACTATTATGGCACATCCCACTCAAGATTTAGAAACCAGATTTCGCAAACACTACGTACAGTCCGAAGGATGCTGGGAATGGCAGTCATCGGTCCATCGGAATGGGTACGGGAAGTTCAACATTGGCGGCAAAACGATGTTAGCCCATCGGATCGCATGGGAGTTGGCTTTTGGCAATATCCCAGATGGCCGTTACGTGCTGCATCACTGCGACAATCCCCGGTGTGTGCGGCCTGATCATTTGTTCCTTGGCGACGATAAGGCCAACGTTGATGACATGTGGTTGAAAGGTCGCGGCAAGAGTGGTAAGGGCACTCCGCGACTGGGATCACGCGGCGATAGGCATTGGAAGAGGCGAATGCCAGAACGGGTGAAACGTGGCGAGGCCTGTAGTTGGTCCAAGCTCTCGGAAGATGATGTCCGCGCCATTAGGGCACGTTATGCCGCAGGTGAAATCACGCAACGCGAACTGGCCGACGAATTCAACGTGCACGTCATGGTGATCAACTCGATCATTTTGCGTCGATCTTGGAAACACATCCCATAGAGTTTGCCTGGTTGCCACTGGGCGAAGGCTGGCGGTTCTCGGGGGAGGGGCTGCCAGCCCTTTTTTCTTGCTATGACTGGACCCCGTTATCTGAACAACGCGGAAATTCGCATGGTGAATTACATCTTTGCCAAACAGATTCGCGCCATGGCTTTGGCAGGATTGCCCAAGCGGCCTTATAAGAGCCGCAAGACGCGAGCCGTGCGCCACAAACAGTTTCTGGCCCTGTTGACGATTTTTACGTGGATGGGATGCACCAGCGGACGCGCCGCGCCGCCGCCGGTTCCGCCAGCACCGCCGCAGGCTTCCTGCACGCAGCAAATCATGGTCGGGACGGTGAACAATCTGGATGCGAACCAATATCCGTTTGTCGTTTATACCGACAGTTTGAATACCAAGGTCTGCGCCTGCTCCGACGGTTTAGTTCGTTGGGGAGCCTTCTGTCAATGATTTCCCGGCGTGTGTTCTTTTCGAAGCTGGTCTTTGGCATCCCGGCTGCCGTAGCGCAGCAGGCCATTATGCAGAACGGCAAAGCGATTGTCTGCGAAGGCGAAGCGGTGACTTGTCCGGCGTGTAAGCAGAAGACCTGCAAAGTGATTGATGCGCCCATCGTCGTGGGAAACGATCTACGGCAGAATCCAGACGTAGCGCAGCTTTTCGACTACCACATCCTGCGGTGCGATAACCCGAATTGCCACGCAGCCTTTTTCCGAGAATGAAATCATGAGCGTTGTTTTAGTCGGCGAACAAATCCCGTCTGTCCCGGTAGATTTCCAGCGCCGCCTCGCCGCCTTCGATAAAGACCTTTATGTCGTATGGCACAAGTCTCCTTATTCAAAGCAGCCGGGACGCTGGAAGATCGAGCGCTGCATCCGCCACTTCGGCGGGAAAGAACACTCCCATGTATGTGAGCGGGTGTACATACTAATGTGTGAAGACGCGGACGGCACCCCAAAGCCTCTGGGTGAGTGGGTGTTGGATGAACTCAGGGCAGGCCGCCAACGCTGGGAAGCGCTCGGGGGAGACACCGAACGGGGAGTTAGAAACGCGCTCGCAGAGTCAAATCGTGTCGAGCAGGAATTGCAGGCCAAACGCGAAGCCGCATCCGAAGACATGATCAAGTACAACCAGAAAGACAAGCGCTTCCAGTTCAACAAACTGATTGATTTGATTGCGCGGCACGACATGCGCCCGAACAAATAAGTTTTCGGCGGGGCGATTCCACGCTAACCGCCGACTTAAAGGAGAAGAATGGAAACCAACGCAGAAGGCTTGACCGGGTACAGATTCTATAACGCCGGGGTTCGCATTGACGAACAGTGGCCGTATTCAATTTCTGAAACTTCACCCGGTTTCAATCAGGACGATGGCAAGGGCGCGCACTCGACCGGGAAATTCTGTTTCGTGGCACCCAAGCAGGGCTGGACCTTTGTTCCCATGGAACTCAAAAGCGGCCAGGAAACCCTGCGAGTGAATTTCGTAGAAGATGCGAAACGCAAGTATGGGCATCGGGGAATTGTCATGCTCGATCCGCGCTGGGACCCGGCCAAAGAATCCGAAGACAAGCCGCTCGCGACCTACCCGGTTGCACCTACCGAAGAACTGGTCATTGCGCGCGCCGAACTGCTCTGGGATCAGTATCTGGAAGGCATCTGCAGCGCCCACTTTGAAGACGTACAAAACGCCATGGCTAACGGCATGCGGCCTCGGGGAGCGTCAGGATTCACAGTGCATGCGCTGAAGGAAAAAGGCTACAAAGATCCCGCGCAGGAATTTTTGAAAGGCATGCGGGAAGGGCGACAGGGCAACGGCTCTCCGTCATCTTCGCCTGAAATGGTTGGAGTGCTCAGGGGAATTCAAGAGCAAAACAAGCACATGATGGCGCTGATTCTCGCTGTCGCTAGCGGCCAGAAGATTGACCCGGAACTACTCAAATCAGTCATGACGCCCGACACCGCCGCCGCTCCGAAAGTTTCCATACCACTACCGCCGCCGATCAATGCTGGAACACTTGAAGTCGACGGCTCGCCTGCCAGTTCCTTAGAAGCGCGCATTGCTCGCAGGAATGTTGAAACGGTGTACGAGCCGCCCAGCGCACGCCCTAAAACCGAACGTGCCAAGGCCGCCGCAAAGGAGCTTTAGTTGACCCTGCAGCAGATGTTCGATCTGGCGCAGAAGAAAACTTACTTCTCGCGTCCCGACGAAGAAATCTGGGCAGCGATCTCGAATGCTGCGTCGACCATCTTTTTACAAGTCGAGTCCGAGCATCGCGGCTTCTTCCGGGTCAAAGACACCACAAATTTGATCTTTCTGGCAGGCGTCGAAGAGTACCTGCTTCCCGCGGCCTGTGGGGAAATTGTGCGCTTGCGGGAAAGCACGACGGGAAATCCCACGACCGATCCCTGGCGTGTAGTCAACCCGGCAGACGTGAACGACGATGTAGTGACTTCAGCGCAAGTCGACAACGCTGGCGATCCGCTGAATTCCGCTGCTTCAACCTTCCGCTATGTCGGGCCGTATCTGAAAAACACCGATGCCGCCACAGCCGCCCAAGCTCAAAGCATCAGCATTTCCCCGATCCCAACCGACACACGTTTTACCGAACTGATTTATTACGCGAAGTTCGTAGATATCACCGGGCCAGAGTCACCCAAAGTGATGCCCAACGAATCAGACGGGGCAGTCCTGTGGTCGGCAGTCGAAGAGTTGCTGGTCAATGGCGACGATGACAACCACATCAACGCTGCGGCCCAGAAAGAAGAGAATCTGCGCTGGTTCATGAAATGGTGCAGAAATAGGCAGTTCCAGCAGGCGCGGCAAGTTGAGCCCTACGTTATGGATCTCGACTGATGCTGAAAACCGAACCGAAGATTTTTGATTCCTTCCGCGGCGGCCGCTACACCCGCAACAATCTGGTTAAAATCTCTGATGATCACGCACTGGTCGCCAACCAGATATTTTTCCCTGGTGACGGCATCGCCCACAAACGACCGGGATACACGCTGGTCAAAGCCGGGTTGGGTTTCAATGCTGTCCGGGTATTCGACTTTCGCAGGCAGTCCGACTTCCAGCAGTTCGTAATCCTCGCAGGCGGCGGCCAACTGGCTTGGATGCGCGCGGACGGCTCGCAACTGACAGTGTTGTCGAACAACGAAGATCCCAACGCCGTCTGGGACTTCGCCACGAACAGTTTTGGGCTCTATGGCTCAAACGGCATCAACAAATACCGCTTTGTCGATACCGGAAACGGGCTGCTTACAAAATTCAACTGGGGAATCAGCGCCCCGGCAGCTGCGCCGACTTTTACTTTTGCTCCTGGGACGCTCACGCTTTCGGCGGGACGGCAGTACGCTTACTCCTGGGTGTCAAAGTGGACTGATGCGCTGGGTGTCACGCGGGTGCATGTCGGGCCGCCGTCTCCGCTGACTGGAACCACCGGGCCACAATTAAACGAAGTCGTGAACCTGGCGAACCTGCAAGCCTCAGGCGATCCGCAGGTCACACACAAATGGATTTGGGCGACGAATGACACTCCGCTGAATACCACTTCAGTGCTGTTCTTTTTAGCGGAGATTGCGAACGGAGTCACAACTTATGGTGATTCCCTTCCTGACACGCTGTTAGATACGACGCGGGAAATTCCCTACGACAATACCCCGCCGCCGGCAGCCTCAATCATCAAAGAATTTCAAGGGCGCTTCGCTCTCTCAGGAATTGCTGGGAAGCCGGATTTAGTTCAGGGCACAGGCTTAGAAGAAATCGCGCTGGGCATCCCGCAGGAGACCGCGCCGACTTCGATCTTTTTCAATGTCCCTGGCGGAATCAAAAAAGTAGCAGGCTTAGAAGAGTTCAACCAGAACCTGATGGTCGGCACGCAGGATTTCTGGTCACAAGTTTCCGGACTCTCCGCAGAAACCTTTCAGGAAAATGACAACATCCTGAAGCCGGGACCGGCGGGGAAAGACCTGATCGTAAAGACGCCTACGTGGCTGGCTTGGCTGAGTAAAGATAAAAAGCTTTGGGCCTGGAACGGCTACGGGGAACCTTTTGAAGTCAGTTTCAAGATTGCACGCGCCGACGGCTCGCAGCAACTCTCCATGGAGTCAATCAATGGAGACCAGTTAGCCAACGGGCAACTGCGCTGGTTCAGCTCTGGCCGGTTCAATCTGGTCATGCTGCTGATCTCCTCGCAGAATAACGGCTACTTTGATTGGTTCCAGTTGTGGGATGTTTCGGTGCTGAGTTCGCCTGCAGGACCATTTGGAGCGCTGACCAAAGACGGGAATCTGCTGGGCGCGGCAGAAGGTGACATGTTCCCTTCCGACCAGATGATTGGTTCAGGAAACGTTCAGGTCGGCTCTGCGGATTATTTATTTCTTGCAGACAATCAGGGCAACGTCTACCGCTTCCCTGACGGCTTCACCGATAACGGCAAGACCTACGGACCGGTGATCGGATCAGAATTCACCGATTGCGATCAGCCGGACTTCAAGAAGCGCTTTCGCTGGATGGATTGCCTGACCTCGCGCGCCGACGCCGCGGACCAGTTTGGAGCGGCAGCAATTGCTTCAAACGGGGTCATGCTCGACCGGGTTCCGCCCTATGCCTGTCCAGTTGGACCTGCGTATGCGCCGGAAGGGACAGACACGTCCATGTTCCGCGCGCGACTCGAACAGCAAGGCACGGCGGTAGGTAAGTATCTTCGCTGGTTTGTGGAATTCCCGCTGGATGATCAGGATGGCGAACTCTACAAAGTCAGCGTCGTATTTTCTTTGGTAGGGAAAGACACGCGGTAGATGGCAAATCTCGGCCTGACTTCCAAAGCGCAGCAGCGCAGCCACGACCGGGCGCGCAACGATTTCAATCAGTTGATAAAAGTCGGGCGCATGCAACCGGTGCCCGTCACCGGATTGCAAACGCACTCAGGAATCAAGACGCGCGGTGCACAGGTGAAGTTTCAGGTTACGTCATTACAAGGCGTGGAATCATTTGTCCTGCTGCGAAATTTTTCAAGGGATCACGGCTCAGCGCAACAGATCCATGTCTGGTCGGCGAAAGCTCTGCAGACCACACCGCAGATTTACCCATTGAACCTGCTCTACATGGATGCCGATCCGCAGATTTCCGGGCAGAAAGCTTACTACTGGATCAAGGTTGTGCCGGTGTCGAATAAGACCACATGAACACGTTTCTTTCCGGGCCGCAACTTTTTGATGCCACGGACCAGCCGCCGGCAGCCGCGATCGCGGGAGACACGTCACTCTATCAGGTGTACACGCCCACGACGCAGCCCTTGACGGCTACGACAGGCGGGTCAGCGAATCACGCGACGATCACGATTGCACCGTTTCAGATTCAGTATCCCTTCGACATCAACAATGACGGGATAGCAGACCTGATCAGCTATAACGGCGGATCAATCACCCCGCTGCTCGACAGCGCGGCCTATTACGTCTACTTCGATGACCCGACCTATAAAGGCGGGGCGCAGGCCTACATCGCGTCAACGCAGTCTCCGGA
>Ga0070731_10003896_pt1 | contig 13161 bp, 9 predicted proteins | sample Coa_R1_2_FD_66448 | JGI IMG/M metagenome (GOLD analysis project Ga0070731, IMG submission 66448) | Surface soil microbial communities from Centralia Pennsylvania, which are recovering from an underground coalmine fire - Coalmine... | ecosystem: Environmental > Terrestrial > Soil > Unclassified ... | reverse complement strand
GGCGGCGCGCGGTGCACGCGCTCCGCGATCGTGTCCGTGGACGCACGGACGGATCGCTACCCGTCGACGTGCGCGTCGCGCGCGATCTCGCGATCCGCCTCCCCGGGCTCGTCCTCCGCCGTGCGCTGACGGGCGGGCGAAGGGCGCAGGTCGTCCCTCTCGGCTGCAACATCTGCGGGGACTGGGGGCCCTTCGGCAACACCGAACACACCGAGTTCGGGGCCTGTCCCGGCTGCGCCTCGGTGACACGCGATCGCATGCTGTTCGCGGCGTTCCTCGGCCGGGAACCGGGACGGCCGGCCCGGCTCACCGACTGCGCGCCCTCGAGCCGCCGGGTGGTTGAGTGCTCGCCGCGGCTCGGCATTGCCTATCGCGACGAGATGCGCCGGCGGTTCGACTATCTCGCCATCGACTTCGACGAGCACCTGCATGCGGGTGACCGGCAGGAGGATCTGCAGGCGCTGACGCTGCCCTCCGACTCCGTCGACGTCTTCCTCTGCGCGCACGTGCTCGAGCACATCGAGCGCGACATCGATGCGCTGCGCGACATGCTCCGCGTGCTCCGGCCGGGGGGACGGCTCTTCCTCCAGGTGCCGATCAAGCGCGCCCGGACGGTGATTCCGCCCGAGCCGACCTACCACGCGGATCACACGCTCGTCTTCCGCGAGTTCGGCCTGGTCGATCTCGTCGACACGATTCGCGCGGCCGGATACCACATCCGGATCGCCGTCCTGCCACGGCTGCTCGACGTGATGGCGGACCCGGAGGCGTCGTGGGTCGCGGGTCTGCGGCAGGACGACTGCACCTTCGCCGACAAGTTCGGTCCGCGCGCGGAGACCCTGTACCGGCTGCGCCGGTGGCTCGAGCCCGTGGCGTCGCCGGCCGCGGTCGCGGCGGCCGGCATCGGCGCGATCAGCTACCAGGAGGTCTTCATCTGCACCAAGCCCGCGCCCTCGATCGGGCGCCGGCTCGCGTCCCTGGCCGGGCGGCTCAGGCGACCGCGCTCAGGTCAGCCAGACTCGTCTCGCCCTTCGTGGCAAGGAGCAGCAGTCGCCCTTCGGTCGGATAGATGGAGCGCGAGAACCGGGTGAAGCCGGCCGTCCGCAGCATCCCGAGCACGCACTCGGTGTCCGGGATCCACCAGTTGGAGCCGTCGCCGTTCAGCTCGCCCGCCTCGACGAACTTCATGAAGCCACGCGGACAGGCGGTGACCGCCACCTCGCCGTAGGGACCCTGCCGGGCATAGACGACGTTGCGCGGGTCCTCGAGGATGCATTCCGTCTCGACCACGACGACGTCGCGGCAAAGCCGTCCGACCTGCTCGAGCACGAGCAGCGGATTGCGCAGGTGGTAGAGGACGCCCGTGAAGACGACGACGTCGAACGCCTCGTCGAGCCGCCCGAGCTCGTGCGCGTCGAGCGGGAGGTACTCGATGTCGAGGCCGAGGACGTCGCGACAGAACGTCGCCTGCTCGAAGTGCATCGGCACCGGCTCGATGCCGACCACGCGCCTGGCCCCGCGCCGTTTCATCTCGATCGCGAAGTAGCCGGCGTTGCAGCCGACGTCGAGCGCGGCGACGCCGCCGAGGTGCGCGGGAAACGCCGGCGCGATCCGCTGCCACACGACCTCGTGATACTGCGGCCCATCGGCAGTGAAGACCCCCGCGCCGAGATCGATGCGCTGATACCACCAGCCGCTCGCGCCGATGCGGGCGACGAGCTCGTCGCGCGTGAGCCGGCTCACGCCCGCTTCCCGTCGGCTGCCGGCCGGTCGACGGTGCTGCAATACTCCTGCACGACCGCGTCGGCACGCCCCTCGCTCACGACGCGTCCCGCCTCGAGGAGCAGCACGCGATGGCAGAAGCCACGCACCGGCTCGAGCGCGTGGCTCACGAAGACGATGGTGACGCCCTGGCGCTGGAAGGCCAGCATGCGCTCGAAGCACTTCCGCTGGAAGGGCAGATCGCCCACCGCGAGCGCCTCGTCGAGGAGCAGGATGTCGGGATCGCTGTGTATGGCGATCGAGAACGCGAGCCGGAGGAACATGCCCGACGAGTAGCGCTTGACCGGCGTGTGCACGAAATCCTCGAGCCCGGCGAACTTGACGATGTGGTCGAACCGGTTGCGGATCTCGCGGTTCGTCATGCCGAGGATCGAGGCGTTGAGGAAGACGTTCTCGCCGCCGGACAGGTCGGGATGAAAGCCGGTGCCGAGCTCGAGCAGCGCCGAGACGCGCCCCGAGACCCAGACGTCGCCCGAGCTCGGCGCGGTCGCGCCCGCGATCAGGCGCAGGATCGTCGTCTTGCCGGAGCCGTTCAGACCGATGATGCCGAGCGTCTCGCCGTGCTGGAGCGAGAAGCTCACGTCGCGCAGGGCGTGGAACTCCGACGCCCAGCCCCGACCGCGGACGAAGGCGGGGACGAACTCCTTGAGCGTACGCCCCTCCTGCCGGCGGTAGCACTTGCTCACGTGCTCGAAACGGATCGCGGGCTCGTCAGATGCTGTCGGCAAATCCAGGCTCCATGCGCTTGAAGACCCAGTATCCGACCGCGAGCACGGCGAACGACGTCCCCGCCGTCCAGAGCAGCGTTTCCGCGGATGGACTCGTCCCGTCGATCAGCGCGGTGCGATAGGCGCCGAGCAGCCACGCGTTGGGATTGAGGGCGACGAGGAAGCGATACTGCTCGGGGACGATCTCCGGCGGGTACATGACGGGCGTGAGGAAGAACCAGACGTTCAACGCCGTCCCGACCAGGAAGCGGATGTCGTGGAAGTAGAGGTTCAGCGCGGCGAGCGGGAGCCCGAGCCCGAGGCCGAGGGCGAGCTGACCGAGGAAGAGCACGGGAATCCATCCCGCGGTCCAGCCGACGCCGTATCCATAGAAGAGGAGGACGCCGAAGACGACCACGAGACCGGCCGCCATGTCGACGACCCGCATCAGGACCGCGCTCACGGGGAGGATCTCGCGCGGGAAGTAGACCGTGGTGACGAAATTCGGCGCGCTGCTCACGCTGTCCGTGGCCGCCATCACGGCGCTGATGAAGTACATCCAGGGGATGAGGCCCACGCAGAGGAAGAGCGGAAACGGCACGCCGTTGCTCGGCGTGCGGAGGACCACCGAGAAGAGGAACGTCAGCGTGAGGATCTGGACGGCCGGGTTCAAGAGAATCCAGCCGTAGCCGAGGACCGACTGCTTGTACTGGCAGCGTAGATTGCGAATCGTGAGATGCCAGAGCAGCTCGCGATGGCGCCACACGTTCGCGACGAGCGTCCCCGGGTGCGGCGCCGGGCCCGACGACGCCAGCGGATGCCGTCGGGTCGACGTCCGTCGGACATGCGAGGTGGGCGGCAGCGAGATCGCTTCCATCCGGGCACGGCATGATACCGATGGCCCGAGCAGCCGTCACGAGAAGCACGGGTCCTCGCTCGGGCCGGTTGTATTTGACAGCGCAGGCCAAGGAGACGGGTCACCTCCCCTCCCCGGTTGCACACCCCTCCCTCGCACGTTGACCGTCGCGTTCCCTTTCCCGTAGGGACGACCTCGTGCGACGCCATGCAGCAGCAACGGAAGCGCGCACGGCGTAGTCCCGAGCCAGGGGCCGGGCAGCCGCCGCCGCGGGTCGCCTCCGCGCGGCAGGCGCCCGACCCCGTCCGCTGGATCGTCGCCGGCCTCGGCCTGCTCGCGCTCCTCGTGTTCGGGCACGTCCTCGGTCACGATTTCATCGACTACGACGATCCGAAGTACGTCGTGGAGAACCCGGTCGTGCGGGCGGGCCTCACCGGCCGCGGCGTCGCATGGGCGTTCACCACGGAGCACGCCGCGAACTGGCACCCGGTCACCTGGCTGTCCCACATGCTCGACTGCCAGCTCTTCGGTGTGCAGCCGGAGTTCCACCACGCGACGAGCCTCTTCCTCCACACCGCGAACGGCGTGCTCTGGTTCCTCCTCTGGCGCGCCATGACCGGTGCGGTATGGCGCAGCGCCGTCGTCGCCGCGCTCTTCGCGGTCCATCCCGCGCACGTCGAGTCGGTGGCGTGGATCGCCGAGCGCAAGGACGTGCTCAGCACGTTCTTCTGGGTCGCGAGCCTGTGGTGGTACGTGCGCTGGGTCCGTCGCGGCAACGCCCTCGCCTACGCGCTCGCGCTGCTCGCCGGCGCGCTCGGCCTCATGGCGAAGCCGATGGTCGTGACGCTGCCGCTGACCCTCCTCCTCCTCGATCGATGGCCGCTCGCGCGCTGGCCATCGGCGTGGAACCCCGGCGTGCGACTCGTCGTCGAGAAGGCGCCGTTCGTCGCGATGGCGGCAGCGGTGAGCGTCGTCACGTTCCTCGTGCAGCGTGCGGGCGGCGCGATCGACGTCCGCATCCCGCTGCTGCTGCGGATCGCGAACGCGTTCGTCGCCTACGTCACGTACGTCGGGATGGCGATCTGGCCCACCCGACTCGCCGTCTACTATCCGCTGCCGGCGTCGCTGCCGACGTGGCAGCCCATCGCCGCGGCGCTCGCCCTCGTCGTCGCGACGGCCGTCGTCGTGCGCTCCGCGCGGCCGTACCTCGTGACCGGCTGGCTCTGGTACTTGGTGACGCTGCTCCCCGTGATCGGCTTCGTGCAGATCGGCGGGAGGGCGCTCGCGGATCGGTACACCTACGTCCCGTACATCGGTCTCTTCGTGATGGCGGCGTGGGGGATCGCGGAGCTGGCCGAGCGGTGGAAGGCGCGGGCGACGGTCGTCCCCGTCGGAGCCGGCGCGGCGCTCGCGGCGTACGCCGTCGTCGCGTGGGTGCAGCTCGGCTTCTGGCAGGACAGCGTCACGCTCTTCCGCCACGCGCTCGCGGTGACCGCCGACAACTTCGTCGCGGAGGCCAATCTCGGTGTGGCGCTCCAGGACGCGGGCGACCTCGACGGAGCCAGCGTGCATCTCGAGGCGAGCTATGCCCTCAACCCGGACGGGGACGCGGCCTTCAACCTCGGGAACGTACGGTTCGCGCAGGGCCGGCTCCCCGAGGCGGTCGCGCTGTACGAGGAAGCGCTGCAGGAGGACCCACGCCGCGTGAAGACGCTCTACAACCTCGCGAACGCTCTGCGCGAGCGCGGCGACCCGGACGGCGCGGTCCAGCGCTACCGCGAAGCCCTCGGCCTCGACCCCACGGACGTCGACGTCCGCAACAACCTCGGCATCACGCTCCTCAATGCCGGCCGCCTCGACGAGGCCGGCACGGAGCTCGACGCCGCACGCAACCTCGCGCCCGACGACAAGACCGTGCACCGGAACCTCGCCGTGCTCGCGATGCGGCGCGAAGACTGGAACCGGGCGGTGGCGGAGTACCAGATCGTCCACCAGACCATGGACGACCCCGATCTGATCGACGAGCTCGTCACGGCACTCGAGTCCGCCGGCCGGCCGGCCGAGGCGGCAGCGACGCTCGAGCACGCGCTCGCACGGTCACCGGACGAGCCCCGCTTCCTCGGCGGGCTCGCGTGGCTGTGGGCGACGAGCAAGGACGATTCGATCCGCGACGGACCCAACGCGGTCGTGCTCGCGGAGCGCGCCTGCGCGGCGGACAGGACTCCCGACTGCCTGGACACGCTCGCCGCCGCGTACGCCGAGGCGGGCCGGTTCGACGACGCCGTGCGCACGGTCCGGGCGGCGATGGAGCACGCCGATGCCACGCCGGAGTTCCGCGACGAGGTTCGCGCGCGCGCGGCACTCTACGAGGCCGGGCGCCCGTACCGCGTGCCCTGACCGACCGCGACGGATTTCTCCGCGCTCGCTCGTTCGAGCAAGCAAAGAGGAAGGAGACGGAGACATGACCACCACTCGTGGCGGCGCGGCGTCGAGACCAGCGGACCTCGCCGCGATCGTGCACGCGGCCGGCGCGCTCTATCTCGGGCTGGCTGGCCGGGACCTGCGCGACGTTCTCGCGGTCGGATTCAGCCTCGCGGACGTCGCGGAGCTCCGGCGCCGGAGTCGCGCCGGTCTGGCGCGCACCATCGCGGATGCGCTCCGGCGCACGGGGAGCTCCGCGGCTTTCGCGCCGGCTGCGGTCGATCGGATTCTTGCCGTCGAGGAAGAGGGCTGGGACGCGTGGCAGGAGGTGGTCGACGGAGTGATCGCCGACGTGGACGGACACGGATGGTCGGCCCCGACCGCAGCATGAGCCGACCCTGAGTCAGCCGGACGAGCCCTCGCCCCGGCCGCCCGGAACGTCGATCCCGTAATCCTCGATCTTGAGGTACAGCTGCGACCGACCGATCCCGAGCTGGCGCGCCGCCTCGGATCGGTTGCCGCCGGCGCGGGCCAGTGCACGCTCGATGAGGCGCTTCTCCACGGCCGCCACCGCCTCGTGCAACGTGACGCCCTCTTCGTCCGGCTCGCGCGTGTAGCGCTCGCGCTCGTCGCGGACGCCGTCGGGGAGATTCGGCACGTCGATCACCTCGCCCCCGGCGAGCGCCGCCGCGCGGTGGATGACGTGGATCAGCTCGCGCACGTTGCCGGGCCACCGATGCGCGAGCAGATGCCCCATCGCCTCCTCCGAGACCGCGCGCGCCGGCGTACCCTCGAGCGCGTGTGCGACGAGGAGCGGGATGTCGCTCCGACGCGCGCGTAGGGGGGGCACCTCGATCTCGATCACCGCCAGACGGTAGTAGAGATCGTCGCGCAGGACGCAGCCGGCCTCGCCGGGACGAACCGCCTTGTTGCTGGCGCTCAGGATGCGCGCGCGGCTGACGAGGTGCTCGTCGCCGCCGACCCGCTCGTAGCTGCCGTCCGACAGGACGCGCAGGAGCTTCGTCTGCAGCGCGCCGTCGAGATCACCCACCTCGTCGAGGAAGAGCGTGCCGCCGCCCGCCGCCTCGAGCCGGCCGGGACGGCGCGCGGTGGCGCCGGTGAAGGCGCCGCGCTCGTGGCCGAAGAGCTCGCTCTCGAGCAGCGTCGGCGGCAGCGCCGCCAGGTTGACGGCGACGAACGGCGCCGCGCTGCGCGTCGAGTAGTCGTGCACGGCACGAGCCACCAATTCCTTGCCGGTGCCGGTCTCGCCGGTAATCAAAACCGGCGCCTCGGAGGCGGCCGCCCGGCCGATGAGCTTCCAGATGCCGAGCATCGCGGCGCTCGTGCCGACCAGCCCGCCGCGCGCCGGAGGGAGCGATGCCGGGGGTGCGAGCGTCTGCACGAGCGCGCGCTGCTTGACCGCGCGCTCGACCGTGGCCAGCAGGAGCGGGAGATCGAACGGCTTGGTCAGATAGTCGAACGCGCCGTCGCGCATCGCCTGGATGGTGCGCTCGCTGTCCCCGTACGCGGTGGCCACGATGACGGGCACGTCGCGGTGCCGGCCGGCCCGCAGCTCGCGGAGCAGCTCGAGGCCGTCGCCGTCGCGCAGGCGGAGGTCGAGCAGCACGCAGTCGACCGACTCTGCGGCGACGAGCCGGCGCGCCTCGGCGAGACCCGCGGCGGGGACCGCGCGATACCCGAGCTTGGCCACCGCGCGTCCCAGACCCTCGCGCACGCCCGGCTCGTCCTCGACGATGAGAACGGCGGTCACGCCACGTCCCGGCCGCGCGGCAGCGACAGCGCGAAGCAGGTCACGTCGCCGGCGCGGCTGTAGGTCAGGTCACCGCCGTGCGCACGGGCGATCGCGCGCGAGATCGCGAGGCCGAGTCCGGTGCCCTCTGCCTTGGTGGTGAAGAAGGGCTCGAAGAGCTCGCTCCGGCGCGTCGGCTCCACGCCGCGGCCATGATCCCGCACCCGCACCTCGATCGCCCCGGCCCCGGCGACGACACGCGCCTCGACCATCGTGTCGGAAGGCGCCGCCTCGACGGCGTTGCGCAGCATGTTGTCGAGAGCGCGCGCGACCGACTCGGGGTCGGCGGTGACCACGCCCTCGCCCTCGACGCGCAGGGCCACCCGCTGCGCCGCCGCCCAGGTGCCGAGCGCGTCGGCGCGCGCCCGCACGAGCTTACCGAGATCGGTCGCCTGCCGGGGGCCCATCTTCTTGCCAGCGACCAGGAGCAGGTCGCCGACCAGACGGTCGAGACGGGCTATCTCCTGCGACGCCGTCTCGAGCGCCTGATGCGCCGGCTCGGGCAAGCCATCCCCGGCCGCCGTCAGGTCGAGACGGAGCTTGATCGCTGCGAGCGGGTTGCGAACCTCGTGAGCCACGCCCGCCGCGACCCGGCCGAGCGCGGCGAGCCGCTCGTTCTGCGCCAGCTCGCGCTGCAGCTGCTCGGTGGCATCACGCGAGGCGAGCAGATCGGCCGCCAGACGGGCGATCCCGCCCGCAACGCTGTCGAGCTCGGCGAGGCGCGGGCGAGGCACCGCTGTGTTCAAGTCCTTCCCGAGCGCGGTCAGCGTGGCCTGGAGCACCCCGAGGTCCCGGCGGAAGGCGAGCGCGCCGTGCAGCGAGATGACGACCAGGAGAAGGGTCCCGCCCGCGAGCCCGGCCGCGATCCAGCGCCACTCGCGCGAGAACATCGATGGGTGCACCAGGTATCCCGTCCAGGCGAAGCGGGCCGGTCCGGGCTCCGCGGCGAGCACGAGTGTCGAGGCACCGATCTCCGTCGTGGTCACTGCCCGCGCGTGCGATGCCTGCGCCTCGGCAAGCGTGCGCTCGAGCGGAGCGCGCCATTCGATCGGCAGCGCCTCCAGCTGCGCGGCCCGTGATCGTGCGTCGAGCCAGCCGCCCCGGACGCCGACGAAGCTCGTCGCCGTCTGCTCGACCAGCGCGGCCGGCGACGGCGGCACGGAGGCCAGGCGATCCAGCTCCTCCGTGACCGCCTCGCGCCCACGCTCGACCCGCTGCGCCAGTCCGAGCGACAGCGTGCGCATGACCGCGATCAGCGACAGACCGGAGATGACCACCGCGACGAGCGTGATGGAAAGGAACCGGCGGAAGACCCGGTCGTACTTCACGCGACAATAGACGTAGCAAGGCCGGGGCCGTCGCGCACCTCGGCCCGCAAGCCGACTCCGGGGAAGCGAGGTGCTGTCCTAGTCCCGGACACTTGTCACGAGGACGGGCAGCCGAATCGCCCCGCGACCGGCGCCGCGGCCCTGGCGCAGTTCGTGCACAGAGGGATGACCGTCATGAGGTGGAACGTCGCGTGTGCTCTCGTGCTACTCGTGATCATCGGCGCGAGCAGATCGGTCCTGGCCCAGGAGATGGACGTGCCCCCCGGCGACTACGAGCAGACCCTCGCGCCCTACGGGGCCTGGGTGGACGACGGTACCTACGGGAACGTCTGGCAACCCTCGACCGACCAGGACTGGCAGCCCTACGTCGACGGCTCCTGGGACTGGACCGGTGACGGCTGGACCTGGGACTCGGACGAGCCCTGGGCTTGGACGATGCACTACGGGCGTTGGGTGCTCTCGCCGACCTTCGGATGGGTATGGGTGCCGGGAGACGTGTGGGGACCGGCCTGGGTGGACTGGTGCTCGGGCGATGGGTTCGTCGGGTGGGCGCCGCTCACTCCACTCGACACGGTCGTCGTCGACAACTTCGTCTTCGTCGACGAGGCCCACTTCTCCGATGCCAATCTGAGACACGCGGTCCTCGACGTGCATCACGTGCCGAAGCGCATCATCGACGACGCGGGCGCGCGGCATCGCCGGCCCACCGTCGGAGATATCGTCCGCGTGACGCATGCTCCGGTGCGGCTCGGCGATCGGCCACCCCGGACGATCGCGCCCTGGGAGCGCCACCACGAGAGCGACCGGCCACGCTCGGCGACCTCCGAACGGCCCGCGGCGCCGCTCACCGAGACCGGAAGCGAACCGCTCGCGCTCGGCGTGCTTCCGGAGTCGGGAGGCGACGTGCCCCGCGTGACCCGGCTGGGTGGGCCCGTCCTCGCAGCGCCGACGATCCCGCAGCCTTCCCGACTGCCCGCGATGGCCGCGGTCGCTCCGTCCCCGCCCCCGCTCGCGCTTGGTGTACCCCGCGCGTTCCATCCCGCCCCGGTCGGACCTGTGCTCGTCCGGAGGTATCCCGCTCGTCCCACGCGCCCGGGCGCGACGGCCCCACGAGCAGGGGCCAGGCTCGAGGAGCGCGCGGCGCACGCGCGCCACCAGTAACGGAGCCGTCCGGTGAAGACTCGTCCCCGCCTTCTCGTCGGCATCCTCGTCACCGTCGCGCTCGTAGCGCTCGTCTACTTCGTCTCCCGAGCACGCTCGCGCGACGGAGCCGAGGCCGCGACGCACACGGCCGGGCCACCGCCCGTTCCCGTCGTCGCCGCGACGGCGACGCAGGGCGACATCGGCGTCTACCTGACCGGCCTCGGAGCCGTTACACCGGTCTACACCGTCACCATCCACCCCCGGGTCGACGGGCAGCTGATGCGCGTCCTGTACCAGGAGGGACAGCTCGTCCACGAGGGCGATCTCCTCGCGGAGATCGACGCGCGCCCCTTCCAGGCTCAGCTGCTGCAAGCGCAGGGACAGCTTGCCCGCGACGAGGCGCTGCTCGCCGAGGCGCACCTCGATCTCGCCCGCTACCAGGGCCTCTGGAAGAAGGACTCGATCGCGAAGCAGACGCTCGACCAGCAGGCCGCTCTCGTCAAGCAGTACGAGGGCGCGGTCAAGCTCGACCAGGGCCAGATCGACGCCGCAGCCACGAACGTCGACTACTGCCGCATCACCTCGCCCATCTCCGGACGCGTCGGTCTCCGTCTGGTCGATCCGGGAAACATCGTCCACGCCGCGGATGCGAACGGGATGCTGGTCATCACGCAGATCCAGCCGATCACCGTCATCTTCACGATCGCCGAGGACGACGTTCCCTCCGTCGCGCAGCGGCTGAACGCGGGAGAGCAGCTCTCCGTCGACGCGTTCGACCGCGCGCAGCAGAAGAAGATCGCGACCGGGTCGCTCCTCACCATCGACAACCAGATCGATCCGACGACCGGCACGGTGAAGCTGAGGGCCTCGTTCGCGAACGACGACGGGGCGCTCTTTCCGAACCAGTTCGTGAACGCTCGGCTGCTGATCGACACGAAGCACGACGTCACGCTCGCGCCCGACGCGGCGATCCAGCGTGGTGCACAGAACACGTTCGTCTACGTGGTGAAGCCCGACCACACGGTCACCGTGCGGCAGGTCACGCTCGGCCCGACCGAGGGCGGCCAGACCGCGATCGGCACGGGCCTCTCGCCCGGGGACGTCGTCGTCACGACCGGCGTGGACAAGCTGCAGGAGGGCAGCAAGGTCGAGGTGCAGACGGGCGGCGCGACGGCGCCCGCCGGTAAGGGATGAGCCCCTCGCGGCTCTTCATCCTCCGGCCGGTCGCGACGTCGCTTCTGATGCTCGCGATCGTCCTGGTGGGCGTGGTCGCCTACCGGCAGCTCCCGGTCTCGGCGCTGCCGCAGGTCGACTACCCGACCATCCAGGTCCTGACCTTCTACCCCGGGGCCAGCCCCGACGTGATGGCGTCCTCGGTCACGGCGCCGCTCGAGCGGCAGTTCGGACAGGTGCCCGGGCTGCAGCAGATGACCTCGAGCAGCTCCGGCGGCGCGTCGGTCATCACGCTCCAGTTCGTGCTGAGCCTCAACATCGACGTGGCGGAGCAGGAGGTCCAGGCGGCGATCAACGCGGCGCAGACCTATCTCCCGATCGACCTTCCCGCACCGCCGATCTACAGCAAGACGAACCCGGCCGACGCACCGATCCTGACGCTGGCGCTCACCTCGAACGTTCTCCCGCTCTCGAAGATCGAGGATCTCGCCGACACGCGCCTCGCACAGAAGATCTCGCAGCTCCCCGGCGTCGGCCTGGTCAGCATCGTCGGCGGCCAGAAGCCGGCCGTCCGCATCCAGGCGAATCCGACCGCGCTCTCCGCCTACGGGCTCACGCTCGAGGACCTGCGCACCGCCATCACCACCGCCAACGTGAACCTGGCGAAGGGCAGCTTCGACGGCCCGCATCGCGCCTTCACGATCGACTCCAACGATCAGGTGCTGTCGGCGAAGGACTACCGCCCGCTCGTCGTCGCCTATCGCAACGGGGCGCCCGTGCTCCTCTCGGACGTCGCCCGGGCAGTGGACGATGCCGAGAACGTCAAGCAGGCGGCGTGGATGAACGAGACGCCGGCCGTCATCGTCAACATCCAGCGCCAGCCCGGCGCGAACATCATCCAGGTCGTCGACCGGATCGAGGCCCTGCTTCCCCAGCTGCGGAGCACGCTGCCGGCCTCGGTCCAGCTGAAGGTGCTGACCGACCGGACCACCACGATCCGCGCGTCGGTGAGCGACGTGCAGTACGAGCTCATGCTCACCGTGGCTCTGGTCGTGATGGTGATCTTCCTCTTCCTCCGCAGCTTGTCCGCGACCGTCATCCCGAGCGTCGCCGTGCCGCTGTCGATCGTCGGTACGTTCGCGGTCATGTACCTGCTCGGCTTCAGCCTGAACAACCTGTCTCTGATGGCGCTCACGATCTCGACCGGCTTCGTCGTCGACGACGCCATTGTCATGATCGAGAACATCACGCGCTACATCGAGGCCGGCATGCCGCCGCTGGAGGCCGCCCTCAAGGGCGCCGCGGAGATCGGCTTCACGATCGTGTCGCTCACGATCTCGCTGATCGCGGTCCTGATCCCGCTCCTCTTCATGGGCGACATCGTCGGCCGGCTGTTCCGCGAGTTCGCGGTGACGCTCAGCACGACCATCCTGGTCTCCGCGGTCGTCTCCCTCACGCTGACGCCAATGATGTGCGCGCGGCTGCTCAAGCACACCCCGGACGCGAAGCAAGGACGCTTCTACCGCGCCTCCGAGCACGCCTTCGAGCGGGTGATCGCCTTCTACGGCCGCACGCTGCGCTGGGTGCTCGACCGCCAGACCGCCACCCTCCTGGTCGCCGCGGCGACGCTCGTGGCGACGATCCTCCTCTTCCTCGTGATCCCGAAGGGGTTCTTCCCGGTCCAGGACACCGGCGTGATCCTCGGCGTGTCGGAGGCCGAGCAGGCCGTCTCCTTCCCCGAGATGGCGCGCCTGCAACGCGCCCTCGCGACCGTCATCCTGCGTGATCCCGCGGTCGAGAGCCTCTCCTCCTTCATCGGCGTCGACGGGACGAACACGACGCTCAACACCGGCCGCATCCAGATCAACCTGAAGCCGCTCGGAGAGCGTCGCGTCGACGCCAGCGGCGTGATCCGCCGCCTGCAGCCCGAGCTCGCCCGGG
>Ga0070731_10003895_pt1 | contig 13163 bp, 12 predicted proteins | sample Coa_R1_2_FD_66448 | JGI IMG/M metagenome (GOLD analysis project Ga0070731, IMG submission 66448) | Surface soil microbial communities from Centralia Pennsylvania, which are recovering from an underground coalmine fire - Coalmine... | ecosystem: Environmental > Terrestrial > Soil > Unclassified ... | reverse complement strand
GAGCGATACGAGCAAGATCGCAACGCCGGCGCTGCGATTGGCCGCCTGGCGGTCGAAAAAGACCGTAAGCACCGCGGCGAGCACCGGCGCCAGATAAAGGAACGACCGCGGTTTGGCGAAGCCGGGCAAAATCATCAACGCACTCGCAGCCAGCATCAGCAACAGCAGATGAACCGGATCGGCCGGCTGCCTCCGATCGATTTGGCAGAACACTGCAACCACGGAAATAATGACCGCGGGAACAATGATCCAAGCCTGGCCCAGTCCCAAAGCGTCGCCGCCGAAAAATCCAAGAACTTCCGTCATCGCGGCTCGGACGGTGCCGCTGGCAAACTCCGTGTGAATCACCGGATCAAAGCGCCTTACAAAAATAGAGTAAGCCGAGATAAGGCCGAGGCAGCCAAATAACGCGGCCACCAGCCAATAGGCCAAATCGAACGACATCCGAAATTGGCGTTGCAGACCGTAGCGGTAGATGACGAACGGAAGCGCCACGATCACGGCTAAGAAATTTGTCGAAGCCGCAAGCCCGAGCGGAACCGCCGACCATAAGCGCGCCGCGTCATTTGTGCCGGCGAGGTAAAGCGTGACAAACAACGCAATCAGCATCGCGAACAACGGGTACCAGCGGATTGCATCGCCCTGGCTGACTGCCAGCGCATTTAGGCCGAACAACAGAACGGCGATCAGCCGCGTCGGCAGCGGCACGGCCTTGAAGTCGCGCCGCGCCGCCAAAGTCAGCGCGAGAAGATGGAACAGCGCCAGCGCCAGCGCGGTCATTGCAAGGCTGCAAAGACGCATCTGCGCCTCGGTCAAGCCTGCGTGGCGAAGTCCGTAGAACAGCAGGAACGAGAGCGGCGGATGGATGTCGCCGCCGTGCAGATAAAACGCCGCCAATTGACCGGCGGAATGGCTGCGTTCAATCGGCGCAAGAGCGATAAGCTCATCGTCAAACGGAAACCGCCAGACTCGGCCGGCCATGACGCTCGTGCAGAGGAATAAAGACACCGACGACGCCACGTCGAGCGCGTAGAGGCGCCAGCGCTGGCTTGGCGCTATTGCCAAAATGCCGGCCTCGACTCTTCGAGTGCACCGCCGAGACGGACTGCGGCGACGCGCGCGGCGAGCCCGGTCGACGGATCGGTCTCGACGGCGGCGGCGCACAGCGTGGCCGGGCCGGCGGCCGGCTCGAAACGCGCCGTGGAAACGCGGCGCAGAAACCGCTGCAGCGGCTCATCCTTCGCCATGCCGATCACCGAATCGAAATCGCCGGCCATGCCGACGTCGCTGACAAACGCGGTGCCGCCGGGCAGGACGCGCAGGTCGGCGGTCGGCACGTGAGTATGGGTGCCGACCACGAGGCTGGCGCGGCCGTCGCAAAAAAATCCCATCGCCTGCTTTTCGCTGGTCGCCTCGCCGTGGATATCGACGATGATCGCATCGGCGCCCTGCGGCAGCGGGCAGGCGGTCAGCTCGCGATCGACCGCGGCGAACGGATCGTCGAGCGGGTCCATGAAAATGCGGCCCATGGCGTTGACGACAAGGACGCGCGCGCCGTTCTTGGCCTCGATCATGGCCGCGCCGCGGCCGGGCGTTCCGGCGGGATAGTTGATCGGGCGGACAAGGCGCGGCGCGCGCTCGATGAAGACCAGCGCCTCCTTCTGGTCCCAGGCATGGTTGCCGAGCGTGACGGCGTCGACGCCGACGTCGAGCAGTTCGCGATAGATCGCTTCGGTGATGCCGAAGCCGCCCGCCGAATTCTCGCCATTGGCGACGACCAGATCGAGCTTCCAGTCGCGGATCAGCCCGGGCAGGCGTTCGTAAACGATCGTTCGCCCGCTTCGCCCGACAATGTCGCCGACGAAAAGAATGCGCATGCTCACAACCCGATGGTCTCAGAGTCGAATCCCATTTGGCAGCACAAATAGGGCATGAACCGGAAAACAGGAAACCGGTTATAGGACACCGGTTTCATTTTGTCGGCGGAAGCTGTTGCAACGGATCGACGACGGCCGCCGCCATCGGTGCGAAATGGCGCGCATTGCGCGACAGGATGATCAGGTCGTGCCGCCGCGCCGTCGCGGCGATGGCGATATCGGCAAAACCCGGCGAATGACCCCGGCTGCGCGCCAAATCGGACAAGGCGCCGGCGATTTCGGCCGTCGGGATGTCGAAGGACAGCACGCGATCGCCATAGAGATGCAACACAGTTTGCAGCCAGGCTGCCAGATCGGAGGCCTTCCGCTTGGCACCCTCGCGCTTGGCTTTGGCGATGCCGTCGGCGATCTCGGCAATCGTGACCGCCGACAAAAAAAGCTCGGACGAATGCGAATCCATCCATTCCATCAGCTCGGCGCGCCTCACGCGCGTGGTGGGCGCGATGGCCGAGATGACGTTGGTATCGACCAAATATCGCGTCACAGGCCGGCATCGCGCAACGGCGCGCGGTTGCGCTCCGGCACGTCGCCCGGCTCAAGCGGCGCCGCCATCAGAAGCCGTCCGAACGACGGCACGCGCGACAACCGCTGCCAATCGGCAAAGCCAAGCACGACCGCCTCCGGCTTGCCGTGCCGGGTGATGACCGACGGCATGCCGCGCGTGGCCTGATCCACCACCGCCGACAGGCTCGCTTTGGCGTCCTTCAATTGAATCTTGCGCATGACGACCTCGAAATGACCACAGTAGTCATATACCGGATTATGGCGTGCGCGGCAACTCGATCGGGGCCCGGCCTTTAATCTCGATTACCTCATTCTCCGTCAGCACGAGATCGAGCCGCGCGTCGCGCTCCGTCGCCGGCACGGACGGAACTTCCTGCATGGCGAAGGCGATGCCGACGGCGGTTACGGGTTTACGCGAACGCAATCGGGCGATCGTCATGTCGTAATAGCCGGCGCCGTAGCCGATGCGGTGCCCGGTGCGGTCGAAGGCGAGAAGCGGCACCAGGAGAATGTCGGGATCGAGTTCCGGCGCGTCGGCTTTCGGCTCGCGGATGCCCCACTGCCCGGCATCGAGCGGCGCACCCCATTGCCATGCGCGCATGAGAAGCGGCTTGCCGCGCCCGGCGATCTTGGGCAGCGCCAGGCTGGCGCCGGCGTCGGCAAGCTTCTTCATCAGCGGCAGCGGATTGATCTCGCTCTTTAATGGCATGAAGCCGGACACGATGACGCCGGGTGCGAGCGCGAGCGGAAAGTCCCGCGCCGCAATCGCCTCCGCGGCGGCCTTGCGTATCTCAGCCGGCAACGCATCGCGGCGCGCGAGCGCGTCGCGGCGAAGCGCCGTCTTCTCATCTGCAATTACGGAGGGTTCGGACATTGCACCGTCATGCCCGGTCATAGCCGTTCGAAGAACGGCGTCGCTTCGTGCGCCTATGGTGCCGGGCATTCACGTCTCGTTTCCGCCAACCTAAAGACGTGGCTGGCCGGAACAAGTCCGGCCATGACGAAAAAGTGCGGAGCCGCGCCGGCCGTTGGAGCAGCGATCTCGGGTTCCCTACACAAGTAGGTGGGCACCGTGTGACCGAACCCACGAGCTCGGCCAGGGACAGCTCCCTAAGAGATCGATAAGGCCCCGAGAATTGGCTCCTGACGCACCGGGCAGCCCCGCGCATACAATGTAATGCACGGCAGCGGCTGACGCCAATCTGCCTTCAATTTGCAACGAAACGCGCGCGAATGTTGTCAGCTTCCTCCCGCTAAAGGCATTGTCGAGGTTGACGAAACCTTCATCGGCGGTAAGGCGGCGAATAAGCACCAAGCACAAGGACAAGCGCTGCAAAAAAGGGCGGCGGTGGAACAGGCAGTTACCACAAGGTCAGCAAAAAAATACCTGCCGTTGTACGTGGCCGAATTTGAGTTCGCTACAATAACCGCAACAATCCCGATATTTTTGGTGCTGCGATAGCAGGCTGTTGAGGCGTGGTCACTGTCACCGTCTCACCTAGAGACGAAAGAGGCCAGCAAACTGAATGACCCAAAGCAATTGGAGCTACCATTTGATGGCTCTTATGGCTGTTTCCATGGCGAGCCGGGCCCGATATCGAACCAGATTAAATTGTCCGGAGCATCCGCATCTAACTGATGGCTGATACGAACTCTAACGCCGCTCGCATCCAAAAAATGAGCAATTTTTTCGCCTCCGGCATAGCTTGCGTTCCAATGAATGACCATCCCAGGTTCGGTTGTGGGCTGCGCATATTTCTTGTCAGCATCCCGCAAGACGTTATCAGGCTGACTTTTGCAGATTGTTCCAGAAGGGATATCTCCATAAGTGGCGACCCAATTAATTAAGCCGCCCAATTCTGTGTTCGACGGATTAGTGATTTTGACAAGGCATGGCTTCGGTAATGTGCTTAGTACCTGCGCAAGCTCAATGCTAAAAGTCTCGCCAATGTGTGGCTCGGGCGGCTTCAATGGCGCAAAGCCGAATGATCCACTTGGAGGGGTGGGGGCTAAGGATGGAGAATTTGACAACACAGACGACAAAGCCAACGCAACGCCTATGGAAACGCCAACAATGATCGCTTTGCCCCAGAAAGTTTTTTCCGCTGCAATTAAATACGGCAATACGCGCCACTCTTTGGATCGCCACGACTGCCAGCCATGAGCAGCCAACAGAGCAAGACCGCCGCCTAGCCAACAAACCGCCGTTGCAATCGCAGTTCTTCGCCAGCTTATGGGTTCGCTTTTCAGGTACATTTCGACCACCACGGCAGGTGGGGCGAGAAGAAGGCCGAGGGCGATGTAATCGAGGGTTTTTGTCCCCGGCCGCTCGGCCGTCTGGCCAGATGGTTTTGGCTCAGACACGGTTTTCTCTGCCTTCTCGCGACCGCCTCCGCCCTTGGGCAATACTTTCCCCGATCGGACCTGTTCGATATCTCTGGCGTGATCGGGGGGCGGGGCTGCCCTGTAGTCGTACCTCGATAGGTCCGGATTGGTGAGAACGGTCTCCACATCGAGAGGGTCGCGAATAGGCGCTTTTGGAGCTGAAGGGCCGAACGCAGTCGGTTCGCTCGGCGCTGACGATTCGGCTGGCACCGACTCGCCAATCCCAATGCCTCGCACCCCGAATCCGGCAGGCGGGGCTGGTTCGGTGGCGCTGTTCGTTTTCGGCAGATTCGGAATAAGCCGAGACACAAAGCCCGATCTAGGCGGTTTCTTATTATCCTCTGCCATGGTTGCCCCTCCGGGGGATTGCGTCCCTCGGTAGATTGCCACGAAAGGCGCGCCAGCGGAGATTTCCTTTCGCGTCAGCCTGCCGGAGAGGAACAGAGTTGCCCTAAACGGTATCCGTCAATAGAGGGATCGCCCGCCCGCTGAAAAAGCGAGATCGCCGAGCGCAGCGAGCCGGGTGGGGGTCGACGGCGGAAATGCGACCCTTTTCGGATCGCTTGCAGCGATCCGGCTCTCGTCTTTTCAGGGCAGCGATATTGAACCGCAAAAAGCCGGCCAATTTTCTCCGGAAGAGATTACGCGCAGCAAAATTCAACCCAGCGCGACGCCGCCGGTGCCGATGGTCGCATTGAGCTTCTTGGTGATGCTCTCGATCCGCTCCGCCGCCGCATTGAGCGCAGTCGCGATCGAGGCTTGCGCGGCTTTGCTGCGATCGGACGCGAACACGCGGGCATCCTGCAATGCGGCAAGTTCCTGTTCCAGCCGCTTGACGCGGGCGCCCGCCTCGGTGAGTTCGTCCGCCACCGTGATCGCCGCCATCACGGTCAAGCGCGTGTCGCCGATCTCGCCGAATTTGGTCCGCAGCCCGCTGATGCGCGTATCAAGCTCGCGCGCGAGATCGAGCAGATGATCCTCCTGACCGTCCTCGCAGGTCATGCGAAACTGCCGGCCGTTGATGGTGACGGTGACTTGGGCCATTTGTTCTCACCCTTACTCGTCCGAATTCAGCACGTCGCGGATGGATGCAATCGCCTGATCGATGCGCTCGGCGACCTCGCGATTGGCGGTTTCAAGCTGTTTCGCCCGCGCGGTGGCCTCGTCGAGTTCGCTGGCAAGCCGCGCGCGATCGCTGCCGAGCGCATGGAGCTGACCGGACAGCGATAGCGCTTGGCGATCGGCGTCGCGCCGCCGCTCGGCCGCCGCGTCCAAGGCATCGAGCGCAAGCGCAAGCCGCGCCGCCGCGGCCTCGATCAAATCGGCCTCGCTTAATTGGACATCGGTTGCGGCCATCGATACCGCCTTGGCACCTTGTGCGAATATTGTGTGCCGGCAACTATTTACCGAGAGAAGCTTACGTCGTGTCGCGGGAAAGCGTCAACGGCGCGCGTGGTAGCCTGTGCATGACCGTTGCCGCCGCCTAGTGTCCCGATTCCGAAGTTCGCTTCATTTGGCGGCACACTCGATGGCGAACTTCGGAATCGAAAGGACACTAGCAACTCATTGATCTAGTGTGGCTTTGGTTCAGAAATCCGCAAAACGAGATTGGCCGAAAGGAATGATGCGGATTTCTGAACCGCCGCACTAGCGCCGAATTGACTTGAAGTCCCCCCATGTTATCTGTGCGCCGCCTGTTTTCGAGACTGCGACCAAGACCGCTACAATCACCGCGGCAGCTCGTTTTCGCACCGCGACTGGCCCATCCGATGACCAAGCCGGACCGCATTCCCGCGGCGAGCGCAGCCCTCGCCCAACCTTCCCGCTTTCCCGGCGCCGGCGCGACGCCAAGCTCCCGCGCCGATCACGACCGCATGGCCAACGCCATCCGCGCGCTGGCGATGGATGCGGTCGAACAGGCCAAATCGGGACATCCCGGCCTGCCGATGGGCGCCGCCGATATCGCGACCGTCTTGTTCACCCGTTTTCTCAAGTTCGATCCGGCCGCGCCGGCCTGGCCCGACCGCGACCGCTTCGTGCTCTCCGCCGGTCACGGCTCGATGCTGCTCTACGCGCTGTTTTATCTCGTCGGTTCCGAGCAGATGACGATCGACGAGATCAAGCGCTTCCGCCAGCTCGACTCGCTCACGCCCGGCCATCCCGAGCACGGCCATACGCCGGGGGTGGAAACCACCACCGGCCCGCTCGGCCAGGGACTTGCCAACGCGGTCGGCATGGCGATTGCGGAGCGCCACCTCGCCGCGATCTTCGGGAGCGACATCGTCGATCACGCCACCTACGTGCTCGCCTCCGACGGCGACCTGATGGAAGGCATCAGCCAGGAGGCGATCGCGCTTGCCGGCCATCTGCAGCTCAATAAGCTCATCGTGCTCTACGACGACAACGGCATTTCGATCGACGGGCCGACCTCGCTCGCCGACTCCGTCGATCAGGTGGAGCGTTTCCGCTCCGCCGGATGGGCGGCGACGCAGATCCACGGGCACGACCCCGACGCGATTGCGGCCGCAATCGAAGCGGCGAAAAAGTCCACGCTGCCGTCAATGATCGCCTGCCGCACCACGATCGGTTTCGGTGCGCCGAACAAAGGCGGTACCGAGAAGAGCCACGGCTCGGCGCTCGGCGCCGAGGAGATCGCCGCCGCCCGGCAAAAGCTCGGCTGGACCTCGCCGCCGTTTGAAATTCCGCCGGGCATTCTCAAGGACTGGCGCGACGCCGGCGCGCGCGCCCGCCCGGCGCGGCTCGCCTGGGAAAAGCGCCTCGCCGCGCTCGATGCCGGCAAGCGCGAGGAGTTCGAGCGCCGCCTGAATGGCGACGTCGGCGGCAAGCTCGCCGCGGCGGCTGCGAGCCTGAAACAGAAACTCGCGGACGCGCCGAAGGAGATCGCCACCCGCGCGGCGTCGGAGCTGGCGCTTGAATCGCTCACCGTGGCGCTGCCGGAAATGGTCGGCGGCTCGGCCGATCTCACCGGTTCGAACAACACGCGAACCAAAGCGATGAAGGCGATGAAGCCGCAGGATTATTCCGGCACCTTCATCCACTATGGCGTGCGTGAGCACGGCATGGCCGCGGCGATGAACGGCATGGCGCTGCATGGCGGCATCATTCCCTATTCCGGCACCTTCCTGGTGTTTTCCGATTACTGCCGGCCGGCGATCCGGCTCGCCGCGCTGATGGGCCAGCGCGTCATCCATGTGATGACGCATGACTCGATCGGGCTCGGCGAGGACGGCCCGACGCATCAGCCGGTCGAGCATCTGGCCGCGCTGCGCGCCATCCCCAACCTGAAAGTGTTTCGCCCGGCCGACGCGGTCGAGACCGTCGAATGCTGGCAGCTGGCGCTGGCGAGCAAGACCGGCCCGAGCGTGCTCGCTTTGACGCGCCAGAACGTGCCGCAATTGCGCCAGGGCTTTGACGAGCGCAACCGCTGCGCCGCCGGCGCCTATGAGCTCGTCGCAGCCGACGACGATGCCGCGGTGGTGTCGCTGTTCGCCACCGGCTCCGAAGTCGCCATCGCGGTCGCCGCCAAAAAGCTGCTCGCCGAACGCAAAATTTCGGCGCGGGTGGTTTCGGTGCCGTGTTTCGAGCTTTTGCTCGCCGCGCCGGCCGACAAGCGCGCGGCGATCATCGGCAAGGCCAAAGTCAACGTCGCGGTCGAAGCCGCCATCCGTCAAGGCTGGGACGCCATTATCGGCTCGGCCGGAACTTTCGTCGGGATGACCGGTTTTGGCGCCAGCGCACCTTACAAGGACCTTTACCAACACTTCGGAATCACCGCCGAAAAAGTGGCCGAAGCGGCATTGGCTCGATTATGAAGGTCGCGATTATGAAGGTTATGGATAGGTAGAAACAAAGTCATAAATATAAGTCGCCTGCCCTTCCCGGTCCGCCGGGCGAATGGGGCGACAAAGGGAGACCGGGAATGTCGGTTCGCGTTGCCATCAACGGGTTCGGCCGCATCGGCCGCAACATTTTGCGCGCCGTGGTCGAGGCCGACCGTCACGACATCGAAGTCGTCGCCGTTAACGATCTCGCGCCGGTCGAAACCAATGCGCACCTCTTGCGCTTCGATACGGTGCACGGCCGCTTCCCCGGCGAGGTGACGGTCAAGGGCGACACCATCTCTTGCGGCAACGGCGCGATCAAGGTGACGGCGGTGAAGGACCCGGCGCAATTGCCGTGGAAAGAGCTCGGCATCGACATCGCGCTGGAATGCACCGGTATTTTCACCTCGAAGGACAAAGCCGCGGCGCATCTGCAAGCCGGCGCCAAGCGCGTCCTGATTTCGGCGCCGGCCGACGGCGTCGACCTCACCGTGGTCTACGGCGTCAACCACGACAAGCTCAACAAGGCGCACACTGTCGTCTCCAACGCCTCCTGCACCACCAATTGCCTGGCGCCGGTCGCCAAGGTGCTCAACGACGCCATCGGCATCGACAAGGGTTTTATGACCACGGTGCACTCCTACACCAACGATCAACCCTCGCTCGATCAGGTGCACAAGGATCTGTACCGGGCGCGTGCGGCGGCGCACAACATCATCCCGACCTCGACCGGGGCGGCCAAAGCCGTCGGCCTGGTTTTGCCGGAGCTCGCCGGCCGGCTCGACGGCGTCTCCATCCGCGTGCCGACGCCGAACGTGTCGGTGATCGATTTCAAGTTCGTCGCCAAGCGCGCCACCTCAAAGGACGAGATCAACACTGCGGTCAAGCGCGCCGCGGAGCAGCAGCTCAAGGGCATCCTCGGCTATACCGAGGCGCCCAACGTCTCGAGCGACTTCAACCACGACCCGCATTCGGCGGTTTTCCACATGGATCAGACCAAGGTGATCGACGGCACGCTGGTGCGCGTGATGTCGTGGTATGACAACGAGTGGGGCTTTTCCAATCGCATGATCGACACCGCGGTGGCGATGGGCAAGCTCGTCTGAACATCGTTTCGAAGCCTCTCGCCCGGGTCCATGCAGTCCTTCCGCTCACTCGACGACGCCGACGTCAAAGGTAAGCGCGTGCTCGTGCGCGTCGACCTCAACGTGCCGATGGCCGACGGCAAGGTTGCCGACTCGACCCGCATCCAGGAAATCGCCCCGACCATTACCGAGCTCGCCGGCAAAGGCGGCAAAGTCATTCTGCTGTCGCATCTCAACCGCCCCAAAGGCCGCGATCCGAAGGACACGCTGCGGCCGGTCGCCGCCGAGGTGGCGCGCATCGTCAAGCGCCCGGTCGCGTTCGCCGAGGATTGCATCGGCCCCGCGGCGGAGCGCGCGGTCGCCGCGATGCAGAACGGCGACATTCTTTGTCTGGAAAACACCCGGTTCCATCCCGAGGAAGAAAAGAACGACAAGGCATTCGCCAGGAAGCTTGCGGCGCTCGGCGACCTGTTCGTCGATGAGGCCTTCTCGGCCGCGCACCGCGAACACGCCTCCAATACTGCGATCGTGACGGTGTCGCACCTGCCGGCTTATCCCGGCCGCGCCATGCGGGCCGAGCTCGATGCGCTGGCGCGCGCCTTCGAGCACCCGCAGCATCCGGTGACGGCGATTGTCGGCGGCGCCAAAGTCTCGACCAAGCTCGATCTGCTCGGCCACCTGCTCGCGAAGGTGGAGACGCTGATCATCGGCGGCGGCATGGCCAATACCTTTCTGGCGGCGCAAGGCCGTGCGGTCGGCAAATCGCTCCTCGAGACCGATCTCATCCCCAATGCACGCGAGATTTTGGCCAAAGCCAAATCGCTCCGCCGCGAGATCGTGCTGCCGGTCGACGCCGTGGTGGCGCCGAAACTCGCAGCGCACGTTGCCTCGCGCGTCGTCGCGGTGGATGAGGTCGGCGAAGCCGACATGATCCTCGACATCGGCCCGCGCACCATCGCGCACGTCGTCTCGGTGCTCGGCCGCAGCAAGACGCTGGTCTGGAACGGCCCGTTCGGCGCCTTCGAGGTCGAACCGTTCGACAACGGCACGGTTGAGATCGCGGAAGCCGTGGCGAAACTCACGGCGGCCGGCCGGCTTGTCAGCTTTGCCGGCGGGGGCGATACCGTGGCGGCGCTCAATGCCGCCGGCGTCATGGGCCGCTTGACCCATGTCTCGACCGCGGGCGGGGCGTTTTTGGAGTCACTCGAAGGCAAGACCCTGCCGGGCGTCAAAGTGCTGGTGGTTGAGACTTCCGGGCCGACTCGCGGTTAAAATGGATGAAGCGATGGCGCCGCACTGCGGGCGTCGGACATCACGTCGAAGGATGTGGAGGGCGCGATGAATCTTTCCGAATTGAACAAGGTCGCGACAGCCATGGTCGCGCCGGGCCGCGGCATCCTGGCCGCCGACGAATCGACCGGCACGATCAAGAAGCGCTTCGACACGCTCGGCGTCGAATCGACGCCCGACACCCGGCGCGACTACCGCGAAATGCTGTTCCGCTCCACCGACGCGATGTCGAAATATATTTCCGGCGTCATTCTCTATGACGAGACCATCCGCCAGAACGCCAAGGACGGCACGCCCTTGGTCAAGCTGATCGAGAAAGCCGGCACGCTGCCCGGCATCAAGGTCGACAAGGGCACAAAACCCCTTCCCTTCCATCCCGGCGAAGTCGTCACCGAGGGCTTGGACGGCCTGCGCGAGCGTCTGGTCGAATATCGCGGCCTCGGCGCCAGGTTCGCCAAATGGCGCGCGGTGATCGATGTCGGGCAGGCGCACGGGTTGCCGAGCTACGCTTGCGTTGCCGCCAATGCGCATGCGCTCGCGCGCTACGCCGCGTTGTGCCAGGACGAGAACATCGTGCCGATCGTCGAGCCGGAAGTCTTGATGGACGGCGATCACGACATCGACCGCTGCGTCGAGGTCACGCGGTGGGTGCTCAAGGAAACCTTTCAGGCCTTGTTCTTTGCCCGCGTCGCGCTCGAAGGCATGGTGCTCAAACCCAACATGGCGGTGCCCGGCAAGAAGTCGGGCAAGCGCGCCTCGGTCGCGGAAGTCGCGGACAAGACGCTGCGCGTGCTCAAGGAATGCGTGCCCGCCGCGGTGCCCGGCATCGCCTTTCTCTCCGGCGGCCAATCCGACGAAGAGGCGACCGCGCATCTCGACGCCATCAACAAGATGGGCGACCTGCCGTGGCGCGTCACGTTCTCCTATGGCCGCGCGTTGCAGGCGGCGCCGCAGAAGGCGTGGTCGGGCAAGCCGGAAAACACCGCCGCCGCGCAGCGCGCCTTCGGCCATCGCGCCATGATGAACGGCCTTGCCACAATGGGCCAATGGAAAGCCGACCTCGAACGCAAAGCGGCGTGACCGCATCCGCTCCCGCGACAGGGAGAGCCATTGTCGCTTGTCGATTTCCTACCTCCCCCTGGAGGGGGGAGGTCGACGCGCGCAGCGCGGCGGGTGGGGGTGATGCGACTCCTCCGCAAATTCACCCCACCCCGGCCGCTTCGCGGCCGACCCTCCCCCTCCAGGGGAGGGTTGAAAATGCCGAAGCGTTTTGATGACCCCTCCCCGTCCGCCGCAGCGGCTTTATCTCCTCACCCCGCAGCTTGACGATCCGCAACCCTTCGCGCCGCAGCTCGAATCCGCGCTCGGCGCCGCCGATATCGCCGCCGTGCTGCTGCGGCTCGGCAATGCCGACGAGCGCACCCTGATCAACCGCGCCAAGGCGATCGTTCCGATGGTGCAGCGGCGCGATGTCGCAGTCCTGCTCGACGGCCGTCCCGAGCTTGCCGCACGCGCCGGCGCCGATGGCGCGCATCTTACCGGCACAGCAGCCTTTGCCGCGGCGCTGGCGCTGCTCAAGCCCGACCGCATTGCCGGCGCCGGCGGCCTTGCGAGCCGTCATGATGCCATGCTCGCGGCCGAGACTGGCGCCGATTATGTGATGTTCGGCGAGCCCGACCCGCCTCCTCGCCACCCGCCCCGGGGTGGAGGCCGGCGTCCGCCGTTGCCGGACGTGCTGGAGCGCCTGACGTGGTGGGCCGATCTGTTCGAAGTGGCTTGCGTCGGCTATGCGGCAAGCCCGGACGAAGTCGGTGCGCTCGCGGCGACCGGCGCCGATTTCTTAGCGCTGGGTGACTGGATATGGACGGAGCCAAAAGGCGCGGCCGCGGCCGTTGCGGCAGCCGCCGAATTCCTACGATGAGGTTCGCCGCTCATTCCCGCGCCAGCGCGTTGGTCACGGCTCTCGCTCTTCTCCTCACCGCCCTCCCCGCCCTCCCCGCTTTGGCGCAACAAAAACCCGTGCCGGCGCGCGCGCCGCGAGCAGCGCCAGGCGCCGCGCCAGGCGCCGCGCCGGCGCCAAGCGCGCCGGCACAAAGCGCGCCGGCAAATGCGGCGAAGCC
>Ga0070731_10003894_pt1 | contig 13167 bp, 11 predicted proteins | sample Coa_R1_2_FD_66448 | JGI IMG/M metagenome (GOLD analysis project Ga0070731, IMG submission 66448) | Surface soil microbial communities from Centralia Pennsylvania, which are recovering from an underground coalmine fire - Coalmine... | ecosystem: Environmental > Terrestrial > Soil > Unclassified ... | reverse complement strand
GGTATGGATTTCAGTTTCAACAGGCATGATTAGATGTTACTGGTCGAACAAGGAAGTGTTCAATGCCGGATTTCTGAAGTGGAAAACTAAGGGCGCGAACTACCCCGCCCTCACCACGACGAATACGCCGTGCCGTCAGTTGCCATGGCGTTCGAGGCCGAGTGTACATCACTGATGCCGGGATCCTGCTGGTCGACGCTGAGCAGCGTGTCTTCCTGCACCACTTCCCAATTCGATTCATTCGTCATGGGATCTTTAGGAATAACTTTGATGTATCCACCCTGCACCAGATCATCAAGCGATTGCGGAGCTTTTTGCTTGTCGAGCGTGTATTGTGAAATCAGAGAACGGAGCGTAAACAGGTCCTGCCGCAACACTGCTTCACGGGAACGCACCAGCGACTGGTTGTAAATCGGCAAGGCGATGGACATCAGAATGCCCATGATGACGATCACGATCATCATCTCGAGCAAAGTGAATCCGGCCGCGCCCCGCCCCGTTTTGCGCGCTAGCACCATCTCACAATTCCTGATCTTACCAATCCTTGTATTTCGTACCGTCCAAGCCTTCGCCGGTTGACTTGGTGTAAACGTCGAAAACGTTTTGCCCGCCCCAGGAGTCGGAATCCGGATCGTCCTGCATTGAACGCAAGCCCCAATCCGTGTTGCCGGTCATCGGATCAATTGGAATCTTGCGCAAGAACTTGAGCTTCTTACCTTGAACATCGACGCCCTTGACCAGAGTGTCGAGATCGGGCGGATAGTTCTGGCTGTCGACCTTGGTCTGGAATCCGCCGCGGTCGGCGGCGTCTTTGTAACGATCAATCGCGTCGCGCAGATCCCAAAGAGCGGTCCTCAACTCGCGCTCCTTTTGGCGCTGGATCGTCAAACGCGCCAGCGGCACCGCCATGGTTGAAAGCACGACCAAGATGGCAGAAGCAATGATCAGTTCGATGAGGGTAAAGCCGCGCTCGGGTCTGGCACCCCTTCCGCGCTGTGTTCGACGTAACATCATTTCAAAACTCAACTCTAGCTGACTCTATTGTACGGTTACGGAAGCCTGCGCTCCATTCACCGCAATCGCCTGTAATCCCGGATCCCGGGCTCCGCCTCGTGTGATGGTGAGCGGGGTCTGTCCGCTGGCTTTCGCCTGGAATGTCAAAGTGACCACTGTGCCCTGTCCCGAGACTCCACCTGATCCTGGCGGTCGGGTAGCTGTGATCTGCAAAGTTCCCGTGGTGTCGTCCTCCCGATGAACCAAGGCAACAGCTTGGCCATCCTGGGACAGAAAGCCACCGTTCGAAACATTCACCAATTGCAGCTTGTTCGGATCGTAATTGATTTGCACCGGAACCGAATAGACGTTCTGCGCCCCCGATATTTGCAAGTTCACCGCGAAGGTATTGCCCTTTACCGCGTTAATCTGCGCCGGCTCGAATATAAAGTTTGCCGCTGAAGTTACACCCGAGTTTGGCGTCATGGTTGTTTGTGGCGCCATCGCCGGATTTTGATTGGCCTGAGGTTGCGCAGGTCCTCCCGGAGCCGACGGCGACTTCGTCGCGGGAGTTGTGCTTACGGGATGGCTCACTTCGCGCAACTGGATTGAATTGGCAGTTCCAATATCGAGTGCGCGCTGATTCAACGCGCTGACCGTCGTTCCACGAATCACGTGCGGAGTAATTGCAAAGACGGTCTCATCCTGCGAATGGTCCTGCGACACCTGGCCGAAGAGGTATCTCAAAATCGGAATCTGCGCCAAGCCGGGTATGCCGCTGAGCGACTTGGTCTGAGAGTCGTCGAAGATCCCCCCGATCAAGCTGGATTCGCCATCCGCCAACCGGATTTCGTGCTCAATCTTTTTCTGGCCAATGATGGGCTGGCTGATTCCGCCGATGCTTGACTGGCCAACCACGGAAGAAATCTCCATGACGATCTTCAAGGTGACCTCTCGGTCGGCATGAACATGAGGTGTGACGTCAATGTTCACACCGACGTCGAGGTATTGAAACTGGGTATTCACCAGCGGGTTGATTCCCACGCCGCCAATTCCGGGCTGGAACGATCCGGTCGCAACCGGAACGCGCTCGCCGATCTTTAAGGTTGCTTTCTGATTGTCAAGAGCCCGAACCTGCGGATTCTGCAACATCTTGGTATCGGTGTCGCCCATCACCGCCGATAAATTGGCCGAAGGAATCGTGACCTGAAAATCGGTGGCGTTCAGATTGCCCAGAGTATTCAACTCAAGCCCGGTTGAACCGGAAGTGGTGGGAGTTGTCGATACTCCGGTCGTTGTTGTCGTCGGCGTCGTGGTGTTGATATTGCTCTGCAGCGCCACGGTTGCGCTGGTCGGCGGACTCAATCCCAGGGTGCGTGACTTGTCCTTGCTCACCTGCATTACCGCTATATCGACGACTACTTCTGGGCGAACCTTATCGAGATCCTCCACCAACTTCTGCGCCAGCGCGATCTGATCCGGAGTTCCACGGACGACAAGCGCGTTTTGCGAGAGCAATTGCTGCACGCGCTGCACATCGAGCACGGCGCGAATTGCGTTCACAACATCCTGCAGTTCGGTGGGCTGCGACAAATTCGACAGATAAAAAGTCTTGAGGACGCTTTGTTCCAATTCCTTCCGCTTCGCGGGATTGTCCTGAGCTACAAAAATCGTGTTGCTGGTCACCGGACGCCAGAAGGTTTTTGATTCCAGCGCCGTAATCTCAAGCGCCTCCTGCAGGGTGACTCCGTTTAGTTCGACTTTGATGCGGCGCGAAGTGTAATCGGGATCGAACAGAACATTGACCCCTGCCAACTGGCCGATGGTTTGATAGATGACTTTGGAATCTTCCGTGAGCTTAACCGTGATAGGAACGTTTGAGATGGGCGCAAGTTCGACCGGGCCAGCGGCTTCGCTGATTTTTCGCTCGAGACTGTTAGGCGGACCTGCCGCCTGCGGCGGAGGATTGGTCGCGTCATTCATCATCTGCAACGTCCGCTTGATTTCCTGCTGTGCGATGAACAGAGACGGATCGATCTGTGCCGCCCTTTGAAACTCGGCCAGGGCCTCCTGCAATTTGCCATCGTCGCGCAACTTCTGACCCTTATGCACGATCACGGCGGCGGCCTTAAAGCGCATCCGCTCGAAGGACGAGCGATACCGCAAATCCTTAGGCTTCAGATCGTAAGCCTGCTTATAAAAATCGTAAGCGGCCTCAAAATTCTGGCGTGCCTCCGCATCCTGCCCTTTTTCGTAGATACTCTTTGCCTTGTCGGCAAGAGCAGGCAGCATAAATACCACTACCAGGAGCACTACCACCGCGGGCCTGAGACGTCTCATTCGTCAGTCCTCTTCAAAGAATCCTCGTCAGAAGGCAGATATTCCCCCTTCGCCCCGCGCTTCGGGGCAACGCCGATTGACTCAAGATAATTTCTTTCCCGCGATTATAGCATCGCGCCTTGGGCACACCCATCTGATTGCACCTGCGGCAGTTACACTCTTTAGTCTTAGACCCTATGGTTGGGGCGGCTTCGAACGGCCTGTACCCCGAACTCGGATGCCGGGAGCGGCCGCGCGCTGCTAAGATTTAGGATAAAGTCGAAATCGAAGCCCAACCATGCCCCGCCAGTCCGCACATCAGACCAAGCCGAGTCCAGAAAAGTCTCCGCGGCGCGATCCCGTTCCCTCCGGCGAACGTGACGCCGCCGTTAATAGGATCGCTTCACATAACTACTTCTTGCTCGAAAAATTTGAGTGCGGAGTGGTTTTAACCGGAACAGAGGCAAAATCAGTGCGCGCCGGCTTGGCCAACCTCAAAGATTCTTATGGCCTTGTGAAAGATGGAGAGCTCTGGCTGTTGAATGCCCACATTGGACCTTACGAACACGGGAACATTCATAATCACGCGCCCTTGCGCACGCGCAAACTGCTGATGCACGCGGAAGAGATTCGCAAGCTGATCGGCAAGACCCAGCAGAAAGGCCTCACGCTAATTCCGACGCGCATGTACTTTAAGAACGGTCGAGTCAAGGTTGAACTCGCGCTGGCCAAGGGTAAGCAGCTTTGGGATAAGCGCGAGACCGAGCGGAGAAGGACTGCAGATCAGGAAGCCCGGGAAGCCATCAGCCGCAGCCGAAAAACGTAGTTGGAGAGATCGCTTGCCGGCATCTGGCAATTCACACTCCACGGGGCATGAAAAATAATGGGGCTACGCCGATTGCCGCGGAATCTGAGCTTATGATGGCAGCCGGGCACGAGGGTTGTCACCATCAAAACCGTAAACCTCAAGTCTGACATGCCGCTGGTCCGCGACGCTTTGCAGCGCCTGGAACGCGAACTTGCATTGGCTCGTCAAGAGCGCGCGGGCTTTCTGAAGCTCATTCATGGCTACGGCTCGAGTGGCGCGGGCGGTGACATTCGAATCGCCGTACAAAATCGACTGCTGGAGATCACTCAAAACGGTCAAATTCGCGCTTTCATCTTTGGCGAAAACTGGTCGAAGTCTGATGATGCCACTTGGAATCTACTCCGATGCCACCCCGAGCTGAAGAGTGATCCGGATCTTGGAGGCCGCAACGCCGGTATCACGATTGTTGTTCTGTGACGGGCCCTTCATCATTATTCCCGGGGCGCTATCTAGTTGCTTCTCTAGCATATAATGTTCCGATTTCGAGCCTTCATTGCGTCGCGGAGGTTGTATGAACTTGTCGCTCGACACCCGAGATGTTGGACGGGTCACCATCGTCCACTGCAGCGGACGGATTGTTGCTGGAGGTGAAAGTGAGTCACTGCGCGCACATGTAACCTGGTTATTGAGAGACCGGCGCGCCATCGTTCTTCACCTCGGCGAAGTCGGATTCGTCGACAGCAGCGGCATCGGCACTATCGTCCGCAGCCTCACCAGCACCCGCCAGGCACATGGCGACTTGAAACTTTGCAATGTTCCGGAGCAGCTGCGGAAAGTTCTCGAGCTTTCACATTTGACGAAGTTGTTTGATACGCACGAATCGGAAGAGAATGCGGTGGCTGCGTTCTACCAGCCCCAAGCCCGCATCGAGGGCCCTATCGCGACTGGCCAGAGCGTTCTGTGCGTGGATTGCAATGCCGACATACTCGCTTACTTGCGGGAATTACTGCGCCGAGCCAACTATGACGTCCACACTACCAGCCACCTGCGGGATGCGTTGACTCTGATGCGCATCACGCGATTTGATTTTCTGGTCACGGGACCGGAGATTGGCGCATCGCCAGCAACCCGGCAATCGTTCCAGTCCGCTTGCGCGAGTCTTCCTGTGATTGAGTTGGGCGAGAATTTTTCGACGGATGAGGCAGGGGGCGCCAGCGCTGCCCTATTAGCAAAGATTGAGAATCTGCAAAGGTCGAAAAGCGCATGACTACATGGCGCGAATCCTCTTAGTCTGCTAGTCGACGAAAAAAGGCCTCGCGCCGGCCACAGCGCGCTTGCGCAACTCGTTCCTGCCCGACGATACTGGAATATTAGGCTTAGTCCTCAACCGACATTATGAAAACTACGATTATTCTTTCTGCCCCGTCTCAACTCGAAACTGAATCTCTTGTCGCAGTCGTTCTGAACGAAGCAGATTCGGTTCAGACGGAAAAAAATAAGGACGCGAAGCCCGAACTTAAAATCGCCAGCGCCGACCGGGCCGTACAATCCGCAGCGGCCGATTTGGTTTCCAGCGGAGAAATCACCCCAAAGCCATTCGAGATCAACCTGCTGCATAAGCCTGCCGGACTGAAAGCCAAGCGTCTGTTGCTGATCAGTGGCGGCTCGGCGAAAAAGTTCAGCAGCTACGATTTACGGCGCGTTGCCGGGGCTGCGGTGAGATCGTTGAAGTCGCGCGGAATTCGCAGCTTTGGGTTTGTCGCGCCACCGAATCTTCCGGCGGAGGAAGCCACTCGAGCCATTGTCGAAGGTGCGCTGGTCGGAAATTTTGATCCTGACTACTACCGCAGCGACCGCAAGGACCAAAAAATTGATGCTATCACCGTTGTGGTGGCGGGCAACGAGAATCAGGCTGCGTTGCAAAAGGTTGCGGACGAGGCGCAGATCGTCGGCGAATCGCAGAATTTCACTCGCGATCTCGTGAACGAGCCCTCGAATCGTATGACTCCGACGATTCTGGCTGAGCGCGCTAAAAAAATGTCTCAGGAAGTTGGCTTGAAATGCGAAGTCTACGGAGCCGACAAGATCAAGGAAATGAGAATGGGAGCGTTCTGGAGTGTTGCGCAAGGCTCCGACGAACCGCCCGCGTTGATCGTTATGACCTATGAGCCTTCCGGAGCGCCAGCGACTCCGGTGCTCGGACTGGTGGGAAAAGGAATTACTTTTGACACCGGCGGCATCTCGATCAAACCGGCCGACGGCATGGAAAAAATGAAATATGACATGGCCGGCGGCGCGACCATGATCGGCGCCATGCGCGCCATCGCGCTGTTGAGGCCGAAAGTAAAGGTGATTGGGATTGTTTGCGCCACTGAGAATATGCCATCCGGTCATGCTCAGAAGCCGGGCGACGTGCAGATTGCCATGTCTGGCAAGTCGATTGAAATCATCAATACCGATGCCGAAGGCCGGCTCGTGCTTGCGGATGGTCTTTACTACGCCCGCCAGCTGGGCTGCACTCATCTGGTGGATGCGGCGACACTCACGGGGGCAGTCGTAGTGGCCTTGGGCCACGCAAACGCAGGGGTATTCGCCAACGACGATGCCATCTACGAACGTTTTCACAAAGCCAACGAAGAGGCCGGAGAGAAGATGTGGCGTCTGCCGCTTGATGATGAATATAAAGATCAGATCCGCTCTTCCATCGCTGACATTATGAATACCGGCGGGCGCTGGGGCGGTGCGATAAACGCTGCGATGTTTCTGCAAGAGTTTGCCGAAGAGACGCCATGGATTCATCTCGATATCGCCGGTACTGCATGGGTGGAGGACCAAAAGCCCTGGATCGCGAAAGGGCCATCAGGAATCGCGTTGCGCAGCCTGGTGGAATTTGTAAAGGGATTCGCGAACTAGCAGCATCCTGCGGCACGTAGCACGTGGGATGATTTGGTTCCGACGCTATGTCGCCTTCAAGGCGGCAACTCAGATGCCGAATCGTTCGGCGGCGCGAGGCTTTGCTTTGGCAGCCTCTTCTTCGCGGTTCTTGGGCGGGGCACTTGTTTCTAGCGATCGGAGGAGGCGAGCCGAGACCGCTGAGATTTCCTCCACTGCAGCCGTGAAGGTGGCTTCATTGGCCTTCGACGGCTTGTTGAAACCGGTAATCTTCCTGACAAACTGCAGAGACGCGGCGCGAACCTCTTCGCCATTCACTGGAGGATCGAAATTAAACAAAGTTTTGATATTTCTGCACATACAACGTTCCCTCGGCTGACGTAAAGCAATCCTCAATCTTGCTCATATTTTCGCACGCCCATCGGTTTCAATAAACCAATCATCAATGATCTTTTGGATTTTTCGCGACGCCAGCGGGCGGATTCTTCGCCTCATTTACCACCTCGCGAACCGCGTCCAGCACCACATCCGGCCGATCAAGCTGAATGTAGTGTCCGCTATTCTTGGCGATAACCTGCTTGCCCCGAGTGGAGAGGTGCGCCAGTTCGTCCTGCATTTTTTGCCAGGCGTGATTGGTGGGTCCCACCAGGTCTTCCGGCAGATCATACTGGGGCGTGTTCGGATCCTGCGAGAGAACGATCAGCGGCATGTTTCCCAACGGACGGGTTTCTGCGGCCTTCGCTGCGCTTTCTGAAATCGATTTCAGCTCGGCCACGCTTTCGCGTACGCTGGAGAAATTGCAATCGGCAGCGTTAACCTCGCGGTCATTGCCGCAAGATCCGAAAAGGCGCGGCAGGCCGAATGGCATGGTGAATTCAAAGAATTCCTGCTCGCGTACCCAACTTGCGTCAAGATCGTTTAACGCCGCCGGCAGCCGTTTTCTCTGCTCGGGATGCGACGAATCCACCAGAATTATCCCCGCAACTTCGCTGCGATACAGGTCGGCGAAAATGCGAACATCGAATCCAGCCATGGAATGCCCGACCAGCACGTATGGTGGGGCGATCCCGGCATTGTGCAAAAGCGAATGCAGTTCCTCGGCGAAAACCTTGCTGGTCCGGGGTTGCGGGCTCGGATCGCTGTAGCCGACTCCAGCGCGGTCATAAGAGCATACGCGGGTGAATTGAGCGATTTGCGGTTGTAGCTTGCGCCAGACGATGAAGCTGTCACCCAAGCCGGAGTCGAGAATAACCGTTGGACTGCCTGAGCCGCCGCAGTTGATATGCATCTTAAGGCCGCCAACATCGACTAACTGGCCGGGCATCGGAAAAGCACGGCGCTCGCGGTCGGTGCAGATCCTCTGATAAACGGATCCTGCAAGCGCCAGCAGAGCAGATAGCAAGAGCGTTGCTATTGCGAAGTAGCGAAGCCAGCGGCTGGCTTCGGCAGAATTGCTGGTCGGCGACATTCAATCACGAAGGGGGATGCTTCCGCGGCGGTTCATCCGAGCTTACATCACCGGCGGCGCGCTGATTCCCATGACGTTTAATGTGCGAATCATTTCACGGCGGACAACCGTGACGGTGGCGAGCAAGAAATTTTTTCGGCGCTGATCAGGCTCATTCAAGATCGGATGCCGGTGATAGAAAGTGTTGAACAGTTGCGCCTGCTGAAACGCATGTTTTGCCGCGTGCGCGGGTTCAGCAGTCGAAATGCACTGGTTTACAACGTAAGAAGTCTTCGCTGCAGATAGCCATAGCTCCCAGAGTTCCAGTCCGTCCTCGCCCTGCAGAAATTTCCGGAAATCGTCCGACGAAAGCTTCTTCCCAATCGTTTCGAAGTATGTGTCGGGTTCGATTCCGGCTTTCTTGAAAATGCTGGTAGCGCGAACCACAGCGTACTGGGCGTAAGGACCAGTTTCTCCCTCAAAGCTGAGCGCTTCTTTGAAGTCGAAGGCAATCACCGACTGTTTGGTGTACTTCAGCATGAAGTAGCGCAGCGCTCCAATCGCGATTTGGGTTGCGATGGAAGCGCGTTCAGGATCAGTCAGCTGAGGATGGCGCGAGTCGACTTCGCTCTTTGCGGAGAGAATGAGCTGATCGAGCAGATCGTCGGCCTTGACGCCGAAACCCTTGCGTCCGCTGACTTCGACGTAGGAACGCGCCTTATCTTCATCGCTCAGCGCGTAGCCAAGTTCAGCAGCGCAACGCGGAGTAAGCGCAACCATCTCATACGAAAAATGGGTGTAGTGATCGGCGGCTTCGTTGTGTCCGAGGCCGCGAAGGGCTTCGATCACTGTGTTTTGCGCTTCGGACTGGCGGGCGTCGATCACGTTGTAGATTTCAGCGACGTCGCCAAAATGGGGATGATCTCTCTCGCCTTCTATGGCAGAAATCCAGCAATCGTGCTCGTTGGGATAACGGTAAAACCTGCGATAGCCGAAATCGCGGCCGAGCAAGCCGAACTTCCACATGTGGTAGGCGATGTCTTTGCCCACATAGCCCACGGTCCCGTTCGAGCGGACGATAACTTTTTGATCTTCTTCGGAAATTCTCCCGGCTTCCCCTGTGGCTCCAGTGCCCTCTGCGGTTGAGGATTCCGTTCCTGCGCGGCGCATCACCCAGCAGCCTTTGTTTTTACCTTCACTTTCATACACCAACACTCCGGCATCTTTGAGTTTTGTGAAAGCGGCATCCCAAAAATGCAGGTGCAAAATTTCGCTCTCGCGCGGCAGGAAGTCGTATTCGATGTCGAGCCGGTCCATGGTTTCGAGATGACGGCGCAAAACGGCCGTCGCGATCAGTTCGGCAATGGCGGCCGTCTCGCTGGCGCCGTCTTCTATGGCATGCAGCGTCTGCGCCCGCACTTGCAGGTTCTGCCTATCCTGCGCGTACCATTGCGAGACTCGCGCGTAGAGATCCCAGCAGTAGTAATCAAAGAGTGGCCGGCGAGTGAGTTCCTCAATTTCGGGTCGCGATTTGCGTTCGAGATGCGTGAAGCCGACTACAACATCGGCAACCTGGACCCCAGTATTATCGATGTAATTCTGCACATCGACGTCGCGGCCGGCAAAGCGCAGCAGTCGAACGAAGGTATCCCCGAGAACCGCATTCCGAAGATGGCCGATGTGAGCGGCTTTATTGGGATTAATGCTGGTGTGCTCGACGAGAACCTTTCCGCCGGTAGCATCGTGAGCCCTGTCTCGATCCTCTGCCAGGGCCGTCGCCATCCACCCGCGATCGATCCTGACGTTCAAATATCCTGGAGGTGCGACCTGCATTTCGGCGATACCTTCGATCGGACCGATGTCTGACCGAATCGCTTCAGCAATTTTCAGCGGCGCCGTTCGCAGTGGCTTGGCAAACGGAAAAAGAGGAATTGCGAAGTCTCCAAGTTCGACCCTTGGAGGCTGCTCGATGACTGCATTCGGCAACTCCACGCCAGGGTAACGTTCGCGCAAAAACTCGAGCAAACGCCGCGCGACATGCTGTTCAAGATAACGATACAAAGCTTCCCTCTGACTTGTTGTGAAGATAGTGATTCTAGCAGAGCACGCCGGGCACGCCGTTTGACGCAACGAGTGCGGTTTCCTATGATGAAAACTCGTCCTCTACTATGCGCATTGCCTACTTAGAGTGCTTTTCCGGCATTAGCGGCGACATGTTCATGGCGGCGCTTGTCGATGCTGGAGTTCCGCCAAAGGTGCTGCTGGATGCGGTTGCGGCTCTAAATATAGGGGCGCGGTTGGAAATTTCCCGGGTGGCACGCTGCGGAATCTCAGCAACCAAAGTCGATGTTTGGGTCGATGGCGAGAAAGACTTGCCGCGCCAGGAGTACTGGGCGAAGCAGGACGCAATTGCCAGATCTGGCTCTGGGCCTGGCCATGAGCATAGCGAGGGCCATCTTGGCAGCCATTCGCATTCACACCAGCATTCTCATTCCCGCGACCACGGGCGCGGGATCGCAGAGATTAGCAAAGTTATTTGCGGTGCGGCAATTTCAGAGAGTGCGAAGAAAACGGCGATCGCCATCTTCGAAGCGCTCGGTAATGCGGAGGCAAAGATTCACGGCACTTCCATCGAGGAAGTTCACTTCCATGAAGTGGGTGCGGTTGACGCGATGGTTGATATTGTGTGCGCCGCGGTCGGCGCGGAGGCATTGGGAGTCGACGAGATTGCTTGCTCGCCGCTGAATGTGGGCGGAGGATCAGTAAAGTGCGCACACGGGAGTTTCCCGGTTCCCGCTCCTGCGACATTGGAGTTACTGGCCGGCGCGCCCGTCTATTCCTCCGGAGTGCAGGCCGAATTGGTGACGCCGACCGGCGCCGCTATCGTCAGAACTCTGTCTTCGCGCTTCGGTGAATTTCCGGCGATGACGGCCTGCAAATCCGGTTATGGTGCGGGCTCACGCGATTTCGCCGCCCATCCGAATGTGGTACGCCTGACGCTGGGCGAAACACCATCTCTATCCTTCGCCGGCAAGATCGCATCTGAAACCATCAGTGTGCTGGAAGCAAACCTTGACGACCTGAACCCGCAGGTTTTCGGTTATGTCATGGATAAACTTTTGGAAGAAGGCGCGCTCGATGCGTTCGGAATACCGGTGCAGATGAAGAAGAACCGGCCCGGGATGCTGCTGACGGTTTTGTGCAAGCCTGAAGAAGCGGATAGGCTAGCGCAGATCATTTTCGCAGAGAGCACCACTTTGGGCGTCCGCCGCCGGGAAGAAAGGCGACAGGCGCTGGCGCGACGCTGGGAAAATGTATCCACTCCATGGGGCGAGATTCGAATAAAAATTGCCAGCATGAATGGTACGGTGACCAATTATGCCCCGGAATATGAAGACTGCCGTCGCGTCGCGGCCGAGCACCATGTGCCTCTGAAACGGGTGATGCAGGAAGCGAATCGGGCTTATCTCGGCAACATCAAACAGAATTAGATAGCGAAAGCAAAGTGGCGAGCAGCAGATGCTGCGTTGCAGCTCTCTCGGCCATAAAATCTATGAGCAAGAAGTTCTATATCACCACTCCGATTTACTACGTAAACGCACGCCCGCACATTGGACATGCGTATACGACCATTGCGTGCGATACAATCGCCCGCCGCCAGCGCATGCTGGGCGCAGAGACATTTTTCCTGACAGGCACTGACGAGCACGGTCAGAAGATCGAGCGCGCCGCGCAGTCTGCCGGGAAAACTCCGCAACAATACGCTGATGAGATTTCAGGAGAATTCCGCCGACTGTGGAAGCGGATGGGTATCTCCAACGACGACTTCATCCGTACCACCGAAGAACGCCATAAGAAGCGGACGCAAGAGCTTTTTCGGAAGATTCGCGACAACGGTTTCATCTACAAGGGCACGTACACCGGCCAGTACTGCGTGTCGGACGAGCTTTATGTTGACGGCGCGCAGCCCGGCGATCCCTGCCCTACTTGCGGGCGTATTACCGAGACGGTAAAAGAAGAGAACTACTTCTTCAAGCTTTCCAGTTTTCAAGACAAGCTGCTGGCGCTGTATGCGAATCCGGAATTCATTCGCCCGGAAACGCGGCGCAATGAAGTCATCTCCTTTGTGCGTTCCGGGTTGCGCGATTTGTCGATCAGCCGCTCAACCTTTACCTGGGGTATCCCGGTCCCGGATGATCCCAAGCACGTGATCTACGTATGGCTCGATGCGCTGGCGAATTACATCACGGCGATCGGCTACGGCTCTTCGCATGCCGGCGCGCAGGACGCGTTCAAGAAATTCTGGCCGGCAGATGTGCAGATGATCGGCAAAGAGATCGTTCGCTTCCATTGCGTTTATTGGCCGGCATTTCTGATGGCAGCGGGTTTGCCTGTGCCCAAAGCAATTGTGGCGCACGGCTGGCTGCTGTTTGAAGAAAGCAAAATGTCCAAGTCGCGGGGCAACATCGTGCGAACTGAGACGATCCTCGACGTTCTGGGGGCCGATGCGCTGCGCTTTTTCCTGCTGCGCGAAGTTGTATTCGGACAGGACGGATCGTTTTCGTTTGACGCGCTGGTGCAGCGCTATAACTCGGATCTGGCGAATGGATTGGGTAATCTCGCCAGCCGCACGCTGACGATGATTAACCGGTACTTCAAGGGCGAGGTGCCGTATCCATCGAATGCGGCGTCGAAGATAGCTGCAGAC